>Ga0214923_10008066_pt1 | contig 11320 bp, 9 predicted proteins | sample LL1510_MetaG_FD_177993 | JGI IMG/M metagenome (GOLD analysis project Ga0214923, IMG submission 177993) | Freshwater microbial communities from Lake Lanier, Atlanta, Georgia, United States - LL-1510 | ecosystem: Environmental > Aquatic > Freshwater > Lake | place: USA: Georgia | collected 2015-10-15 | reverse complement strand
GGCCGGGGCCTAAAGGTTTTTTTCCACGGCCTCGCGCAGGTCGCGGGATTTGAAGGGGCTCCGGAAACGGGCGAGAATTTTCCCATCATTATCGATCAGCACGGTGTAGGGAATGGTTTCCAGCGGGGCGATGCTGTCCAGCAGCTTGTCCCCCGGCCAGACCAGCGGATACCGAACGCCCTGCCTTTCGGCAAAAACCAGTAGTTCGGCCGGTTGGGCGTCGTCGAGGCAGACCCCGAGGACGACGAGGCCTTTCGGGCCGAGTTGTTTGGCCAAAGTCGCCAGCTCGGGCAGTTCTTTGGTGCTGGCCGGGCTCCATGCGGCCCAAAAATTCACCAGAAGAAGTTTTCCACGAAGGGAGCCGGAGTCAAAAGCCTGACCGGTCGTGAAATCTTTGAATTCAATCCCCGGAGGAAGGCGAAAGGGTTCCTGGGTGGGTTGGCAGGCCACGAAGATAAGGCTGCTCGTCAAAATCACGGGACGGAGAAACGACCGAAACATGGGTCTTTATGATTAAAAGAGCCCAAGGCTTGGCTCAACGATCAAAGCATGGGGCAGGCTTGCCCGCCCAACCCTAAGGACTCAGTGTATGTCACGATGTCCAGCCAAACTGTATTTCAACCTGGCCAGGTGATTTTCCGGGAGGGCGATACCAGCCAGGAAGCTTATCGAATCCTGCGTGGCCGCGTGGAAATTAGCATCCTCGCCGACGGCAAGCCCGTCATCCTGGCCCAGTTGGGGGAAGGGGATATCTTCGGGGAAATGGCGATGGTGGATGAGCGGCCGCGTTCCGCCACAGCTCAAGTTCTGGAAGTGACCGAATGCGAGGTATTGACGCCGGAAAACTTCAGCGAGCTGGTGATCTCCAGGCCGGATGTTCTGATCCCTTATCTTGCCTCCTTTTTCGAGAGATTACGCACGGCCAACGACCGGCTTCGGCTGGAAATGCGTCTCCGAGCCAAGGCGGAGCAAACCCTGGTGTCCGGTGCGGTTCCGGCACCGCTGGTCGCCCCGGTGGCGCGTGTGGTCGCCCCGGTGGCTGCCCCGATCGCCGCACCTCCCTCTTTGGAGCTCACCCGGACGGTGGTTCCTGTGGCTGCTCCCGCCCCCGGAGCCTCTCCCGCCACCGCGAAACCGGTGCCCACCCCCCCGCCTCCTGGCGGTTATCAGTCGGTGGTTCTGCAGGCACTGACCGAGCATGCCAAGGTGCGACTGCCCGAACCGGTGATCACCATTTCCAAGTTTCCCTTTCGGATCGGGCGGAAACACGAGGTGCAGGGTAAAGGTGCCACGGTTTTTGCCTCGAATGATTTAGCCGTTGCCGACGACAAGCCGTACCAAATTTCGCGGAACCACTGCTCCATCGAACGGGAAGGGGATCACTTCTTTGTCCGCGACCGCGGAAGCACCGTGGGAACGGTGGTGAACGACAAGCCGATCGGTCTGGCCGAAGACACCCTGACTTGCGATCTCCAGGGGGGGGATAACGAGATTTTGCTCGGGGCCGACGACAGTCCTTTCAAGTTCAAGGTCACGCTAAGCTGATTTCTCCGCACTTGGGTCGGAAGGTCGGATTCCCCATACTTCGCCCATGGCCTTCGGCGGCAACCTTCCTGTTTCCTTGCGGGCAGGCTGTCCCGGTCTCGAGGTTCGCGACCAGCGGGAAGAGCTGATTCCTTATTCGTTCGACGGCACCGCCGTCCTGCAGCAGTTGCCCGCCGCGGTGGTTTTTGCCAAGTCGACCGCGGAGGTCGCCTCGGTCCTACGCTGGTCATCGCAAAACAAGGTTCCGGTGGTTACGCGGGGATCGGGCACGGGATTAAGCGGGGGGAGCGTGCCGGTGTCTGGAGGAATCGTCCTTTGTCTTTCCAAAATGGACAAAATCCTCGAGGTCGATTCCGACAACCTGACCCTGCGGGCAGAGAGCGGCGCCATCACGGCCGCCATCACGGAAGCCGCAGAGAAGGCGGGACTATTTTATCCTCCCGACCCCGGCTCGATGAAGATCTCCACCATCGGGGGCAATGTCGCGGAGAACTCCGGAGGTCTGCGGGGTTTGAAATACGGGGTGACGCGGGATTATGTGATGGGCCTAGAGGTGGTCCTTTCCGGCGGCGAAGTGGTTTGGACGGGCAACCAATGTGTCAAAGATGTGGCCGGCTACACCCTCCGGGATCTTTTCATCGGTTCCGAGGGAACCCTGGGGGTGATCACCCAGGTGCTCCTCAAGCTGATTCCACCGCCGGCGGCGCGGAAGACGATGTTGGCAGTGTACGACGACATGGAAAAAGCGGCCCGGACCGTCTCCGCGATCATCGCCGCCAAGATCATTCCCTGCACCCTGGAGTTTCTGGATCGGGTCACGATCCACTGCGTGGAGGATTATGCGAAGATCGGGTTGCCCCGGGACGCGGAAGCGATTCTGCTGATGGAGACCGATGGATATCCCGCGGCCGTGGAGGCGGAAGCCGCCGCCATGGAAAAAATTGCCCGCGCGAACGGGGCCCGCTCCCTCCAGACTGCCGCCAACGCGGCGGAGGCGGCCGCCTTGGCGACGGCCCGCCGCAGCGCCTTCTCCGCCCTTGCCCGGGTGGCCCCCACCACGATCCTGGAAGATGCCACCGTGCCTCGGGATCGGTTGGCCGAGATGATTCGATTTATCCAAGAGATCGGAAAAAAACACCGCTTGAGGATCGGAACCTTCGGCCATATGGGGGACGGGAATCTTCATCCTACCTTTCTGACCGATGAGAAGAATCGGGAGGAAATGCACCGGGTGGAGGTGGCCATGAAGGAAATCTTTCACAAGGCGGTGGCGTTGGGAGGAACCATCACCGGCGAACACGGAGTGGGGCTGGCCAAGAAGGAGTTTCTGGAAGGGGCGGTGGGTAGGCTGAATGTGGAAATCATGCGGCGGATCAAGCAGGCGCTGGATCCGGATGGACTGTTGAATCCCGGCAAAATTTTCAATCCCTCCTGATGAGCTCTGGGGAGACGCTCGCCTCACTTGACTATTCCATTCTCCAGCAGTGCATGCATTGCGGCATGTGTTTGCCGACCTGCCCCACCTACGACGCCACCAAGAACGAACAGCACAGTCCCCGCGGCCGGATTTCGCTGATGCGGGCGATCGCGGATGGAAAGCTCACGCCCACCCAGGCCTTCGGAAAGGAGATGTCCTACTGTTTAGGCTGTCTCGCCTGTGAAACCGCCTGCCCGGCGGGCGTGGATTACACCCATCTTTTTGAAACGGCCCGGGCGGAAATCGAGCAGGCTGGTGCTTTGGCCAACCCCTTTCGCACCTTTCTTCGTTTTCTGACCCTGAAGTTTCTGTTTGCGCACCCCCGGCTGCTTCGTTGGGTGGGGAGGCTGTTTTGGCTTTATCAAATCAGCGGAACGCAGGCTCTGCTTCGTGGTCTGGGGCTAATGCGATTGTTTCCTGAACGTTTGCGGGAACTTGAACCCATGACTCCCAACATTCAAAAAAAGTTTTCCCCGCAACTGATCCAACCCCTTGAGAAACCAAAGGGGTCTGTTCGCTTTCGCGTAGCCCTGCTCACCGGTTGCGTACAGGACTTGGCCTTTAGTGACATCAACCGCGATACCGCGGACGTTTTGTTGGCCAACGGCTGCGAGGTGGTCACTCCGCCGGTGCAACCATGTTGCGGTTCGCTTCATGCCCACAACGGCGACCCGGGGACTGCGGAAGTCCTCGCACGCAAGATGATCGATCTGCTGGATCCTTTTTCCCTGGATGCGGTTATCACCAACGCCGCCGGTTGCGGATCCCATCTAAAAAACTACGGGCGCCTGCTGCGGGCGGATCCACGGTACGCCCAAAGGGCGGGGGAGTGGGATCGAAAGGTGAAAGACATTCATGAATGGCTAGTGGAGGTGGGGTTTCGCGCCCCGCGATCCGAAATCCGGGAGAAGGTGACCTATCACGAAGCTTGCCACTTATGCCACGGGCAAAAGATCACCCAACAACCCAGGCAAATTCTTCGGGCCATCCCCGGATTGGAGTTGGTTGAATTACCCGAGTCGACCTGGTGTTGCGGCAGCGCGGGAATTTACAACATCACCCAGCCAGATACGGCGGCGGCGCTTCGGGGGAGAAAGATTGGACACATTGAGTCCACGGGTGCCGGGACCGTGGTCACCTCCAATCCCGGGTGTCATCTGCAGATCTCCACGGGACTGCGTCTCCGGGGATCTACGGTGCGGGTCTCCCAGCCCGTGAGCCTGTTGGCCCGGGCCTATCGAAAGGAGCTTCCGGGTGGCCGACCCCCGCAGGGCTCAGCGGCAGGTGGAGCACGGAATGTTCGAGCTCTGGCCGGATAGTCGGCGCCTGAGAATTTCCCCGGAACCCCGGCCGAGATAAGTCCGTTGCCAGACATCGTGGACCTCGATGAGCCAAGCCTGTTCTTTGGTGTTCCAGTTGGAGGTTCTTTCTTTCAGGCCCTCGAGTGTGGTGAAGGAGGCCGGATCACGTTCCGCGGCCCTTTGATACCAAGCCAAGGCTTCGTTCTTCTTCCCGGACTTCCAGCATGCCATGGCCATAGCACTGGGCACCCACCCAGGCTCAGCCTCTCCCTTCTTGGGCACCCACGCCTTGGACCAGGCCGCCTCTGCATCCCGAAAGCACCCAAGATTGAGTAGGGCCCAACCAAGACTCCAATACACGGCGGTTTGGTTGGTGCTGAGAAGCAGGGCTTGCTGGAAATCTTTCCGGCAATCGGCCTCGTTTCCCCAGATGGCATGAAGGTAGGCCCGCTGGAGGAGAGGTTCCGGATCGGATGGGTCGGTTTTGATTTTCTCGTCCATCAGGACAAGAAAAGGGGTTGTTATTTTTTCGGACCTTTCCGGAATCGGGGTCAATTCCGCCAAGGGGACGGCAGGAAGCTGGGCATTTTTGGCTGACCGTTTTTGATCTTCCTTCCGGGCCGCCACCTCTTTTTGCAGGTTGCGTTCCAAATCCATCACTCTGAAAAGCCCGGCAAAGACGATTCCCGCCAAGGCTGCCGGCAGCAGAATCCTTCGCCAAACCTCATGGCTCAGGTTCCTGAGGAGCAGGTCCCTTGGAAATAGGGCGATCGCAGCCAACGCAAAAGATAGGGCCCAAAGATAATAACCGGCACGAAGGCCCGAGAGTTTTGTTTTGGCCTCGTAGAAACCCAGCCCGAGGGGGGAAAGAAACCAAAAAAGATTCAGGCAAAAGCAAACAACAAATCCCTGAATGAAAACGGAACGCCATGTCTCAACCCTTTTTGTGATGAGAGCCAAGGCAAACAGGAGCATCCATCCGTTGGTGAGAGCGCTAGGAACCGAGAGAAAGGAAGGGATGATGCCCGCCAAAAATGCATATCCATTTTCAGAGGGCTTTCCTTCGCTCCAGCTCGTGACGGCTTTCAGGCCGGGCCAAATCGGGCCTAAGCCCACGCGAAAAGCCTCCCAGCCGTAACCAAAGGAAAACCAAGCTCCTTGCTGGGCGGAATGAACTTTGGTGAACCAAGAGACCAGGTAAATGACCAAGGAAAAAAAGGCCAAATAAATCCTCATTTCGCAAACCTAGGGGGACCCCTTGCGGGCAACTCGGCTAACCCGGAACTTCGGACTGGAGCGGGGCATCACCAAGCTGCATCGGCTCGAGGATCATTTCCTTGACCGTTCCGCCGGCCGGAATCATCGGCAACACGTGTTCGGTATAAGGCACCATTACGTCGAGAACGTAGGCGGTCTTGGCGGCGAGGAGGCGCTCGAGGGCCGGGCGGACCTGCTCCGGCTTGGTGATGCGCTCGGCCGGCACGCCGAAGCCCTGGCAGATCGGCAGGTAGTCCGGAAAGATTTTCTCGGTGTTGTTCGGATCCCCCAGGAAGGTGTGGCCACGGTTGCTGGAGAAGAAGCGGTCCTCCCACTGCACGACCATCCCCAGGTACTGGTTGTTGATGACGATCGCCTTCGCGGGGATGTTTTCTGCCATCGCCGTGGCCAACTCCTGCACGTTCATGAGGAAGGAGCCGTCGCCGTCGATATCGATGACCTCGCGGTCCGGGCAAGCCACCTTGGCGCCGACCGCGGCCGGATAGCCGAAACCCATCGCGCCTAGGCCAGCGGAGGTGAGGAAACTGCGCGGCTGGTGGAAGTCGTAGAACTGGCCGGCCCACATCTGGTGCTGGCCCACGCCGGTAGTGAGGATGGCCTCGCCCTTGGTCAGGTGGCAAAGCTCCTCGATGACCTGCTGGGGCATGATTCGCCCCGGCACGGGGGAGTAGGTAAAGGGATATTTCTTCCTCCAGCCCTCGATCTTTTCCCGCCACTTGGTGAACCGCTTCGGGAGGGAGGTGGTGGAGCGGCGGGCGAGGAGCTGGTTGAGCTGGCGCAGGGCGGTGCGGACATCCGCCAGGATCGGAAGTTGGACGGACTTGTTTTTGTTCAGCTCTGAGTTGTCGATGTCGATGTGGACGATGGTGGCCTTCTTGGCGAATTCCGAAACTTTGCCGGTGACGCGATCGTCAAAACGGACGCCGAAGGCGAGGAGGAGGTCGGATTCATCCACCGCGTAATTGGCGTAGACCGTGCCGTGCATGCCGAGCCACTTGAGGGACTGCGGATCGTTTTCTGGGAAGCAGCCGATGCCCATCAGCGTGGTGGTGACGGGGATGCCGGTGGTGCGGGCAAATTTCCGGAGCTCCTCGGCCGCACCGGAGGTGATGATGCCCCCGCCCACGTACAGGACGGGGCGCTCGGCCTTGTCGATCAGGCCGAGGATCTCATGCAGGGCGTGCTCGTCGGCGGCCGGCGGGGTGCGGTAGCCGGGGATGTCCATGACCGGCGGCCAGGACGTCTGGGCCGTGGCTTTCTGGACGTCCTTGGGGATGTCGATCACCACGGGGCCGGGCCGGCCGGTGTTGGCGATGTGGAACGCCTCGGCGACGATCCGCGGAATATCCGCGGGATTCATCACGAGGTAGCTGTGTTTGACGATGGGCAGGGTCACCCCGAACACATCGGTCTCTTGGAAAGCGCCACGACCGATGGCGGTGGTGGGAACCTGCCCGGTGATGGCAACCAAGGGAACGGAGTCCATGAAGGCATCGGCGATGCCGGTGACGAGGTTGGTGGCGCCGGGTCCCGAAGTGGCCATGACCACGCCCACTTTGCCGGTGGCCCGGGCGTAACCCTCGGCCATGAAGACGCCGCCCTGCTCATGGCGGGGTAGGATGGTGCGGATCTGTTTCGAGCGGGTGAGCGACTGGTGGAGCATCATGCTCGCCCCTCCCGGGTAGGCGAAGATGGTGTCGACACCGACTTTTTCCAGGGAGTCGACCAGCAGGTCACAACCCATCCGGGGCGGTTGGAGCCGCGTCTTAATGGCCTTGGTCTTTTCGGCCAAAGACTTCGATTTTCGAATGGTTTTTATTTTGCTCACGAAAGATAACTAAAGCATAAAACAGCCAAGAATTTCGAGGTAAATCGGTTGTAAAAGCACCGATTTCGGTTAATGAAAACGTCATAAGTAGATAAAAGTAAATTACTTAAATATAAATTAGTAAAAACATTACTATCACCCCACCACCTCATTGGAAAACAAGGTAGACATGAATCAAAGCCTACTTAGGCCAAGGTTTTGGGGAGATCCGCGAGAACCTCGCAACCCAACTGTTCCATCACCTGCTGGAGCTGTTTGTGGAGGATCTCCACTACTTGATCGCCTCCCTTCGAGCCCATCGCACAGACCCCGTACATCGGGGCGCGGCCCAGAAAGGTGAATTCCGCCCCGCTGGCCAGGGAGACAGCGATATCGGAACCAGAGCGGATCCCGCCGTCCATCATGATTTTGGTGCGACCCTTGAACTTCTTGGCGAGTTCGGCCGTAGCTTTGATGGTGGATTGGCCCTGGTCGAGCTGGCGACCGCCGTGGTTGGAAACGATGAGCCCGTCGGCACCGAGGGAGAGGGCGAGTTCTGCGTCCTCGGGGTTGACCATCCCTTTGATGACCAGGTTGCCTTTCCACTGGTCGCGAATGGCGCGGATGCGGGCCGGGGTGAGACGTCCGCTGAAGGTTTTGTTCATGAAGAGGCCGAGGTGCTTCATGGAAAGACCGGGGGGGATGTAGGGCTTGAGGGTGGCAAACTGCGGAATGCCCGCAAACAGCTGGGAGAAGGACCACTCCGGGTGGGTGCACATCTGGAAAATATTCCGGAGGCTCATCTTCGGCGGGACCGAGAGGCCGTTGCGGATTTCCTTGGGGCGGTAGCCGAAGGTGGGGGTGTCGGCGAGGAGGACGAGGGTTTTACAGCCGGCATCGGCACAACGGCGCAGGAGCTTGTCGCGGAGCGAATCTTCGGCGGGATGGTAGAGCTGGAACCAGAAGTCGCCCCCGGTGATTTCGGCGATGGTTTCGATGCTGGCGGTGGTGACCGTGCTGAGGACGAAGGGCAGGTTGTGGGCGCGGGCGGTGCGGGCGAGGATTTCGCAGGATTTCGGCCACATCAGGGCCTGCAGACCCACGGGGGCGATGCCGAAAGGGTAAGTGTATTCACGGCCAAAGAGGGTGGTTTTCAGGGAGGCGCCCCGGTAGTCGCGCAGGTAGGTGGGGCGGAGCTCGACGGCGCGGATGTCGCTGGTGTTTTTGTGCAGGTTGACCTCGGCCATGCAGCCCCCGGCGAGGTAGTCGTAGGCGAAGCCAGGCATGCGCTGCCGGGCGCGCTCGGCGAGAAGCTCAATCGAGGGATAGGAGGGATTCATAAAATTCTTATTGGAAATGTAGGCACTGAGGGGATCGAAAACACGCTACGACGCTATAAATTATATGATTGAAAGCAATCATATAAAGGGCAGGGTCGTTTTGTGAGAGTTTGCCGAAATGTGGTGGAAGCCCGACGTGAGGTTCTGGCCGGGTGGCTCCAAAGCGGCCGTTATCTGCCCTTGGGGGAAATCTGTCGAAAGCTCTCTGTGAGTGAGGCTACCGCCCGACGGGATCTTGCGGAGCTGGAGGAAGCCGGACGCATCCGGCGCACCCCTGGCGGGGCGCTGACCGAGTATGCGCAACGTTTTCCGACTTTCTCTGAGCGTCTTAAAAAAGAAACGCTTGAGAAGCAGGGTTTGGCCAGGCAAGTGCTGCCCTATTTGCTTTCCGGATTCACCATCTATGTGGATGGAGGGACGTCTCCGTTTTTTCTGGCGAGAATCCTGCCCGAGGCCCGCATCTCCAAACTGCGGGTGGTGACGAACAGCCTGCCTGTGGTGGAGTACCTTGCGGGCACCGGGGTGAGCCTGCATGTGCCTGGGGGGGATCTGGTTCCTCGGCAGTCTCTGCTTGTCGGTGAAAAGGCGGAACAATCTTTGGCGAAAATGCGGTTCGATGCCGCCATCTTCGGTGCTGAGGCAGTGAACCGCAGGGGAGTTTGGAATAGCACCCCCCCGGTGGTTTTCTTGCAAAAGGCGGCGATGGGAAGGGCACGGACCTCCTTTTTTCTGGTGACCTCCTCCAAACTGGGGCAAGCAGCAAAATCATTTCTGTGCGGTTGGGACCGACCCATTCGCCTGATCACCGATGCGTCCCCCAGGGTGATTGCCCAAAATGGAATTCCGGCGGAAGCGGTGGAGTCGTCTTGAAAGCTTGCTCCCTCCACACTGCCATTGATCTGGGAGCGGAAAGCGGCCGGGTCATCCTCGGAAAACTCGAGAGCGGAAAGATCGCGATCGAGGAGATCCATCGCTTCCCCAACCGGATGCGGGAAAAGAACGGGGGCCTGCGTTGGGATCTGCGCCACCTGGAGGCCGAGATCCTGGCCGGGCTAAAAAAGCTCGGGGACCGGAAAGTCCCGCTGGACTCGGTCAGCTGCGATTCCTGGGGCGTGGACTATGTCTTTTTGCCGGAGGATGGTTCCCCGGCCCGGGATCCCTTCTGCTACCGCGATGGCCGGAACGAACAGGCGTATCCCCAGGTCCTGGACAAGCTTGGGCGCGAGAATATTTTCGCCCGCACCGGCCTGCAGTTTTTGCCCTTCAACACCCTTTACCAGATCGGCGCGGACGGATTTTCGGGCCGACCGGAGTTGCCCAAGGCCAAGGCGATCCTGCCGATTGCCGATTACGTCAACTTTTTCCTCGGGGGCCGGCCGGCTTCTGAGGTCTCCCTGGCCAGCACTACCCAGTTTTACGATCCCCAAAAGCGGGAGTGGGCCCGGGATCTGGTGGAAGGAGTCGGCTTTCCGCTCCGGCTTCTCCCGGAAATTGTTCCCTCGGGTACCCCGCTGGGCAAAATTTCGCCAACCACTGCCCGGGCCACGGGCCTGCCCGCCACCTGCGAAGTGATTGCTTCCTGCTCGCACGACACCGGGGCGGCGGTGGCGGCCACTCCGGCCGAAGGGCAGGGGTGGGCCTATCTCAGCTCAGGGACCTGGTCGCTCCTGGGCGTGGAGAAAAAAAATCCGGTGATGTCGTCGGATTGCCTGCGGCTGGGAATGACCAACGAGGTGGGGTTCGACCACACCATCCGGCTCCTGAAGAACATCGCCGGCCTATGGCTGGTGCAGGAGTGCCGGCGGGATTTTGCCAAGCAGGGCAGGGATCTGGACTACGCCACCCTGACGAAACTGGCCGCGGAAGCCCAGCCGTTGGCCGCTCTGCTGGATCCTTTTCTCCCTTCCTGGAATGCGCCTGGGGAAATGACCGGAAGAATCACCGCCTATGCCCGCGCCACCGGCCAGCCGGCCCCTACCTCCGACGGGGCGTTCGTCCGGGCCTGCTTGGAGAGCCTCGCCATGGCTTACCGCGAAGTGTTGGAGTCGACCTCGACCCTGACCGGGGAGAAGATTCAGACGCTCCACATCCTCGGGGGAGGGGGGCAAAACCGCCTGCTCAACCAGATGGCCGCCGATGCGACCGGGTGCAAGGTGGTGGCTGGACCGGTGGAAGCCACGGCCATTGGCAACCTGCTGGTGCAGGCGGCCGGACTCGGCCGCGTCCAAGGATTGGCCGGAATTCGGGCCATTGTCCGGGACTCTTTCCCGCTCGAAACCTTTCAACCCCAAGACCGCGGTCCCTGGCAGGAGGCGTGGAAGCGCTTTCAGGGACTGCGCCAAGCCCAAGGAAAAACCCCATGAAAACCCAACCCAAAAACCGCTGGCAAGATTCCGTCGCCAACTCCCTCGATCCGGTGGCCCGGCTCGTTTACCGCTCCAACCTGATCGGACAGGATCCGACCCTGACCAACACTGGCGGCGGCAACACCTCCTCAAAGATTACGGAAAAGGATCCGCTCACCGGCAAGGATACGGAAGTGCTCTGGGTGAAGGGCTCCGGGGGCGACCTG
>Ga0214923_10008065_pt1 | contig 11322 bp, 9 predicted proteins | sample LL1510_MetaG_FD_177993 | JGI IMG/M metagenome (GOLD analysis project Ga0214923, IMG submission 177993) | Freshwater microbial communities from Lake Lanier, Atlanta, Georgia, United States - LL-1510 | ecosystem: Environmental > Aquatic > Freshwater > Lake | place: USA: Georgia | collected 2015-10-15 | reverse complement strand
CTTGGACCTGGAGCAGCTGCAACCACAGTTGCAACCCGCTCGCCAGGTCCTAGGGCCGAGGTCGCGTCGGATTCCTGGCCTCGCAACGATCCGGCAGTGAGGTACGACCCAGATGGCAGAGCTGTCGCTGTTACAGCTCCGACCGCGAGCGAGACCCTAGCCAGAGCGCCCACCGGAGCCCATAGCTTCGGCACTTGTCTAACTGCAAGGTCGCCTGCCGTAATTCGAGCTCCTACACCGAGTGCCCGCGATGTGACCAGAACCGCCACTGGAACCCCAATGCGCGACTCAATTTGAGCCTCACGGCGACCAACAACGTCAGCTGCCAAGCCACCCAGCAGCAGGCTCAAAAGGCCAAACACAAATGCTCGCCTGACAGCTGTCATACCACCGCGCCTGCGGCCGGCAGCTCCAGCCGCACCCTGCCATCAGATACATGGCCGCGGTCAACAGCGCCTCCGCCGGCCAAAGCGATCTGCGACGCAATGCGCAGGCCGCGGCCACGCCGAACAGTTAGCACTGCGTCTCCAGAGACGGGTCGTCCAACTCCGCTCCCCCCACCGCCATCAACAACCTCAACGACGCAACGGCCAGCGGCCTCAGTCACTGCGAGCCTCACCTCACCGCTTCCATGCTCGAGTGCGTTCGCAACGAGGTTCTCGACGGCTTGGCCGACTCTCCCCCTGTCGCCTAAAACTGCTGACGTTCCAATCACTTCAGCTGTCAGGGTGCGGCCTGCTGCGGCAGCGCTCGCCTGCCACACGTCGGCGATCTGCTGCACGACCTGGCCAAGGTCAAAGCGCTCCCTCCTGAAAGGCGCTGCAACTCCGGCGATACGCGAAAGATCTGCCAACGATGCAGCTGCCCTTTCAACTTCGGCGTCCAAGCCCAAGCAGTGGTCAGCGAATCTCGGTGCAGTGAATGCCATTCGCAGTGCGGTCAGAGGCCTGCTGATCTCATGCACTGCGTCGAGCAACCCTTCCCGCAAGACGGCCACACGGCGACGCTCCCGCAGCCATAGCCACAGACAGCAACAAGACGCAAGCCACGCTCCTCCCACCGCCATGCCGATAATCGAGTCACCGGACCATCTACGAGTCGATACCCGACGCCCCACACGTTGACTACAAGGCTGTCGCCCTCAGCACCAAGCTTCCGGCGCAGCCGACACGCGTGAGAGTCAAGCGTGCGAGTAGACCCAAGCGACCTGAAACCCCACACGTCGCGCAGCAGCTCCTCCTTCGTGTACACGCGGGTCGGCTCAGCCGCCAACGCCCTCAACAGAGCGAACTCCTTCTGCGAAAGCAGCACCTTCGAGCCCCGCAGAAGCACGTCGCGTGAGCTTGGGTCGATCTCGAGCGGCCCAATCCTGAGCCGCCCTTCCTTGCGCCGACCGTTGCTGCGCCGCAGCAGGGCTGAAACCCGCGCCCGAAGCTCGGGATACGAGAAGGGCTTGACCAGGTAGTCGTCGGCGCCCCGATCGAACCCGCGAAGCCGATCCAGTTCGCTTGACCGGCCCGTCACCACGATCAGCGGGATGCTCGGATCAATGCGGCTCGCGACTCCATCGCTCTCACGAACTGCCTTGATCACGTCCAACCCATCACTGTCCGGGAGCCCGAGGTCGAGCACAGCCAAGTCAGGGAACTTTGTCTCCATCAGCCTCAAGGCGTGCCGGCCGCAATCGGCAACCAACAGCTCATAACCATCTGCAGTCAGGTTATCGGCCAGAAATGTGCGTGTTGCGTCGTCATCCTCCGCAACAAGAATTGTGAACTTCTCGTTTTCGATCATGCTCCCAGCAGGCTCCGAACAGGAACAATTCGCCCCCTTTTCAGCGCTGGTAGAACACAACTCCTTCAAGCTTCCACGGGAGTTGACCATGAACCGAGCGTGTCGTGACATTGATTGGGCGTGCCGATCGATAGACCACAGCCGTAAACGGCTTAGAGCTCGCCTGCGAAACGCGCTTGAACCCGAGGAACTGTTCAACATTGATCGGCAGGCTTGAATACGAGCGCAGTATTCCGTCTGAGCAGACCCCTCCCCACCAGCACCAGCGCGGAGGCGGCATCTCGACCGACACCATCACCAGCTCGCGCACTGCGTCGCCTGAACGACGCGGCCGGCGCAGACCCGGAAGGTAGGCAGTCAACGGCCGCGAATGCGGGTATGCCTGCACAGCGATTATTCGCCCTCCTTGCGGAGCCGGACCGAGCAGTGCAGCGGCTGGCCTCCAATCGGCGCGCTGCAGCCCCGAATCGGTTTCAACATGCACGATCAGAGCGACCATCGCAGAGCAGGCGACCAGACAAAAGGCCAAGTTCAGCCTCCTGTCGAGCATTCCGAGACACACAGCAACGACAGCCATGCCAGCAGGCCAGACAACAATCAAGTTTCGGGCGATGATCATGTCGGTGCCAGCCACTGCCGTAATCCCGTACAGCGCCACAGAGCCAACTGCGATAGCCCCAGGAACCTTCACCGCAAGGCCTAGCTCGCAACTGGCCCTTCGAGCTAGAACCAGCAGAACCACGATTAACACAAGCCCCACCGCAGCCGCTATTTCCAGCTCGGGTCCACTCGAAAACGCAGGATTCCCCAGCCAGAACTGAGACACCAACTGTTCGAGCCTGCCCCTCAGCGGGAATAGCTCGATCCAGTTCGACCGCCCTGTTGACCTCTGCGCAACCGCCAGCGGAATCAAACCGAAGCCCACGGCAGTCGGCAACAGTGAAGCTGCCAAGACCTTTCGGCGCGCGTCCTTCAGCACGACCAACAACACCACGGCGCTTACAGCTAAGACCAACCCGGCCGGATATTGACTCAGCAGAGCTAACGCCGAAGCAGCAGCCCAACCGAACAGGTCACGGCCTGAACCGCTCCGAATCGACCGGGCCAGGAACCAAAGCGCGAACGCACCAAACATTGCCGCCAACGAGTAAGCACGGGCCTCTTGCGAGTACCACCACATAAATGGAGAACATGCGGTCAGCGCAGCTGCAGTCAACCCTGCGCGGCGGCCACCGAACTCTCGAGCTGCAGCCCACATCGCAGGCACAGTGGCAATCCCAGCCAGCGCTCCTGGCAGCCTCAGCGAAAACTGTGAATCGCCAGCTACGTGACGACCGAACCAGACGAGCAAGTAGTAGAGCGGCGGCGTCGACTCCCAATTCGGCAAACGGTGGAGCATCAACCTCAACTGGGAGTTTGCTAGATCGTGAGTCCAGACCTCGTCGTACCAAAGCCCTTGAGAGCCGAGATTGACGAGCCTCAAGATCGCGCCAATCAAAGTCAATGCCATGACGCACCAGATCTCACGGCGGCCGATCGCAATCGGCTTGAGGCCTCTCATGAGGCTTTGAGAATGGCTCGAAGGCTGGTTCTGCGACACGCGTCGTGCAGACCCTAACGTCGCCCACCACGGCCAATGGCGGCAGCTCAGTGTCAGGCGTCTTCCGATTCCCGCCCGCCCTTTAAATTACGTAGCAGTAAACAGGGTGCAAGGGGTTGTGCAGCCAAAGTTTCCAAGCAGGAATTCGCCTTAGGATCCCGACGGTCCGCAGGCCGGGGTCGAAGTTTTCCCCAAGCCGCACGGACACCTTCCTTATGAAATCCACCCGCGGCGACTACGAATCAGGCGACGACTTCGTCCTCGAATACGGGGACCTCAAGTTCACCTTCAACGAACGTGACTTTGAAGAACGCTGTGAGCAAGCATCGGTTCGTCTGAACTTCGTTGAATCAGGGCTCAGCCCCGAAGAGCGCGAAGACCTCGTAAACCTTGTCGTCAACGGTGATATCGACACAGCGATGTCGTCACTTGGCGATCACGTGCGCGACTGCTGGCCCGAACTGAGTGGCCCAGGCGACAGGTCGCTGGTGCACTGGCTTCGCAGATTGGTGTTCCGCGGAGCTTGGCTCGATCAACGGGTCAAAGAGGGCGAGCTAGACATCCGCTGGGATTCCGATTTTGGCGGCTTCCGCTACATCCAGCCGCGCCGCGGCGGAGAGCCCATCGACCTCCAGCCAGAGCCCTCATGGGACCGCGTCGCCTACACCCCACGCGAGCTCCGCTAACACCCACGCCTTTGGCAGCGAGCCTGCGGGCGCGTGCTTCCATACGAAAGCTGGTCTTTGGGTGCCGCTGCGATTCAGGCACAAAATCGTTGGCAGCTGGTCTGTGGGCGCGTGCTTCCTTTCGAAAGCTGGTCCTCAGTGGCGGCTGCGCCGCACTTCGCAACGCTTTCTCCAGGAACACCGCCCACAGACCGCTGAACAAGTCAATGGGGGCTCGCATAGAGAGCTGGTGAGTTTTTTGCTGGTCCCTTGACCGTGATGACCGAGCGCGTTGTGCGATGAACGCCTACAGCGGGCGTTACGCAGCAAGCCGAAGGCGAAGCGAAGTACCAGCCCGCGAAAGGCGAGCATCGCACAACGGGTGAGCCAAACGATCCCAAGCCAAACGCCCCGCACCAACCAAGCACTCCCGAAGCAGTCACGCTGGTCAAGGAACCCAGCTGACCGAGCGCGTTGCGCGATGAACGCCTACAGCGGGCGTTACGCAGCGAGCCGAAGGCGAAGCGAAGTACTAGCCCGCGAAAGGCGAGCATCGCTCAACGGGTGAGCCAAAAGATCTCGAGAAAAGCCCCGCATCACCCGGAGCCAAACATCGCTCAGACACTAGAGCCAAACACTTCAGCCAGCGACTCCAGAAGAATCGCTGACAGCCGCTTGGCTACTTGTCCTTCTTGACCGCGTCCGAGTGAGCCTTGTGCAGAGCACGCAGGCTACGCGCGTCGATCAGCAGGTCGGGGCGCAGAGTTGAGCTTGCGCGCACCTTGATCGACGGGAACTTGCCTGTTGCAGCGAGAGCCTGATCAAAACCAACGACGGTCGTCTCACCGCCGAGCGGAGCCTTGGCAACCACGATCACCGTTAGCGAGCCCGTGCCGGGCAAGAACTGTGCCGCACCGAGGGTCTTGCGGACTGAGGCGCCGGGAAGGTCGTCGGCACTGTCGACGATCAGGACGGCGTGACCGTTGCCAGCTGCACGTCGTGCCTTGTCGAGAGCACGCTCGACAGCTTTCGCCCGGTTATCTGGAGATGAGTCGATCGTTTCAGTGGCAACCGGTTCAAACGAAGCCCAGTCAGCCTGCTCCTCTTCGCGAACTCCTGCGAGAGCAGTGAAGACCTGAGCGCCGGATGCTTTGAGCGCGGCTCCGAGCAGCCTCGCTGCTGTGCTCTTACCCGAGTGCGGCCCACCGTAAAGAACAACGCGCGATCCGCGGCCGATCGGAGCGACCTTTTCGATCTGAGCCAAGGTCGCGTCGGCGCCGAGTGCAAAGCGGTCAGTCGGCAGCGTCGCCTTGGGTCGTGGGGCGGCTCCCTCCTTGCCGGGTACTGGCGGAGCGACTTCGTCGGCGTTCTTCCCATTGATCGACTCGACGCGAACGAGCGAAGGATGCTTTTCGGAACGGCGTGCTGGGCGAACAGGGCCGCCGATAACGTCGCCGTCACTCAGTTCAAGTCGACGGATCTGGGCCGCTGAAACGTAAATCTGCTCGGACCCATCCTTCGGAGTCACAAAACCTGCGCCCGACTCCTGAACTGTGAGGGCACCAAGGGTTGTCTCGGCTGCAGCCTTGCCTGACTCTGAAGCACGGCCACGGCGAGCCGCCGGCTCGCGACCTTCTGCGGCTGCACCGGCACGTTCGCGGCGACGAGGTACACGAGCCTCAGTGCTGCGACTCGAAGCTGCTCCCGAGCGCTCGCGGCGACGAGGTTCACGATCTGGGTCACGGTCACGACCGCGGTCGTTGGAACGACCACCCGATCGCTCTCCCTCAGAGCGCGGCTCGCGCTTGCGTGGAGTTGCTGCTGCCGGGGCGTCGCTCTTCTCGCCAAGCAGCTGATCGATCAGATCTGCCTTGCGGAGGCGGCGGTAGCCGGCGATTTCAAGACCTGAAGCGATTTCATGCAGGTCAGCGAGGGGACTGGCCTCAAGGGCCTCACGATTCAATACCGACATTAGTTTTTTCTCCTTGTTCAGTCGGATGGCGTCCGGCCGCGTGGAACACAGCGACCGGCGACTAGCAATTTGAGACTAGCGTGCCGCACGGGTCGGCCGCCGTGCGCTGCATCACTGATGCCGAATTCAGGCAGATGGTTCGCGGCGCAATTCCTCTGCGAGCATCACTTCCGAAGGTAGTTCGGTGCGGCCTTCGAGGAGGTCGCGGACAGCGAGAAAATCTCGGCAGGCCGCCACGTCGTGAACCCTGAAGATGTGGCCGCCATGTGCCGCACCCCAAGCGAAAGCAGCGAGAGTCCCGGCTTCGCGCTGCCGCGGCGGCTGGCCAGTCGCAGCTCCAATGAAGTCCTTGCGGCCCACCGCCAGCAGCACCGGCCTGCCGAGCGCCTGCACCCTGTTGATGCCGCGCAGAACTTCGACTGTCTGAGCTGGCGTCTTACCAAAGTCGGGGCCCGGGTCAAGGATGATCGATTCGAGCTTCACTCCCATTGACACAGCGATGGCCATGCGTTCTTGAAGGAAGGTGAGCACGTCTTCGAGCATCTTTCCGTCCATTGAGCGATCGAGAAGTTTCTCTTTGGGCTTGGCTCGAGTGTGCATGATCACCAGGGCAGCTTCAGACTCTGCGCACACTGCCGCCAGTTCTGGGTCGCGCAGTCCGCTTACATCGTTGACGATCACTGCACCGGCGGCGATCGCTGCTCGAGCCACGGCGGGCTTGTATGTGTCGACGGAGACGATCGCACCGAGTTCGTTCGCAACGCGTTCGATCAGCGGCACTACTCGCTCGATCTCTTCTTGAGCATCGACTGCCGCAGCGTTGGTTACGCCTGATTCGCCACCGATGTCGATGATGTCTGCACCGCCAGCGAGCAGCTGTGCAGCTAGTTCGACTCGCGAATCAAGCGTCTTGTGCTCGCCGCCGTCTGAAAACGAATCTGGAGTGGCGTTAACCACTCCCATCAACCACGGCCGTTCCCCGAGCTTGAGTAGCTGCCCTCGGGCAGGCACGTCGAACGGTTGGATGGGCATCAGACTTGATTCGGCTCAGGGACCGAAATGCCCTCAGCTGCAGCTTCAGCGAGGAAGGCTTCGATCTCATCAGCGCGCTGCTGCGTGCTCCAGCCGAGCTCGGCGCCAAGCACGTCAGCAGCCCGTTCAAGCGATGCAGAGGTCGGATCACTCAGATCCCGGCCAGCAAGAAGCCCAAGCCTTGTGCGCCGCAGCAGCACGTCACCAAGGGTCATTGCTTGCTCGCTGCGTGCCGACCAGACGACCTCGGCGAGCAGATCGGGAAGCCCCTCAACGATCGGCTGAGCGAGGCGCCCGTTCTCTGCGGCGACCGCGAGAACACTTTCGGCCCTGGCTCCATAGCGGTCGGCCAAAGCCCTGTAGGCATCTTCTGAAACTCCCTCGACCCGCGGCAGGTCGTCGGGATCGACGAGCACTCCGATGCGAGCGTCAAGCGTACGGCACTTTTCGTTGTCGCCAGCTCGCTCGACAATCCGATCAACAGTCAGTTCAGCCATTGCGCGCCATGTCGTCAGCTTGCCGCCAGTAATTGTGACCATCCCTGAAGAGGTTTCGTACAGCTCTTCCTTGCGCGAAATATCGACTGACTTCTTGCCCTCTGCTGGCGCAATCAACGGGCGGACTCCAGCGAAAGCTCCGACCACATCGCTCTCAGTTAGCTCTGTGTGGAAGAACTCATTGACTGCGGTGAGCAGGTACTCAACGTCCTCTTCGCTTGGCGGGACGTGCTCGAGGCTCTCGGCTTCATAGTCGGAGTCGGTGGTGCCGATCAAAGTTCTGCCGAGCCATGGGAGAGCGAAAATGAAGCGCCCGCCAGGAGCTGGCACGATGGCCCCGCTGACCAACGGAATGTCGGCTGCGTCGAGCAGGATGTGTGTTCCTCGGCTGGGCCTGATCCGCGGCACTTCGGCCTCAGTCGCAAGCTCGCCCGGTCGAAGCTGATCTGCCCAAACACCAGTGGCGTTTACGACGTTCTGGGCGCGAATTTCAAACTCCTCGCCAGTGACGCTGTCGCGCACGGCAACTCCGGTAGCTCGGCCTCCGCTCTCAGTCAAACCCTTCGCCTCAACCCTGTTGATGCATACAGCACCCCAGCGAGTTGCCTCTTCAAGCGCACTCAGCACCAAGCGAACATCGTCGGTCTGACAGTCATAGAAGACGTAGCCGCCGGTGGGTTCACGGCTCTCTAGCGCAGGCACCAAGCGCACGACTTCTTCGCCGTCGATTTCGCGGTGGCGATCTGGACTCCAGCTCGAGGGGTCGATTTCAACCTCTTCCTCTTTGCCATCTTTGCGTTTACGAAGCGCCTTTACCGACGGCAGTGCCATCGCGTCGTACATGCCGAGCGCGACTCCGAGAAGCCTGTCTGGGTGCTCACCGTCGAATGCCGGGACAACCATCTTGAGCGGCTTCACAAGGTTCGGAGCCATCGCGACATTGATTTGGCGCTCAAGCAGAGCTTCACGCACAAGGCCGAGGTCGAAACTCTGCAGGTAGCGAAGCCCACCGTGCACAAGCTTGCTTGACCTGCTGGAAGTGCCACAGGCAAAGTCGCCGCGCTCAAGCAGAGCAACACTTAAGCCGCGCATAACTGCGTCCATTGCGACGCCTGCGCCGGTGATTCCACCACCGACGACGAGGACGTCAAACGACTGGCTCTTTAAGGATTCGAGTGCTTCCGAGCGTTCGAGCATGTAGAGAGCAGCTTAGAGGGCCGGTCGCCCGGCCCCGTTTTTAGAGCTGCTGCACCTCTGCAGTGATGTCGCTGACCGAGCCCTTGGCGTCGCCGAACAGCAGCGATGTCTTGGGGTCGTAGAACAGCGGGTTGTCGATGCCTGCGAACCCGGCACCCATTGAGCGCTTGAGCACGACCACGGCTGCTGACTGATCAACTTCAAGAATCGGCATGCCGTAGATCGGCGAATCCGGCGAATCGTTGGCTGCCGGGTTCGTCACGTCGTTGGCGCCAATCACGAGTGTCACGTCGGTACGCGGGAACTCAGGGTTGATGTCTTCCATCTCCTTGAGCGACTCATACGGCACGTCGGCTTCAGCGAGCAGAACATTCATGTGGCCTGGCATGCGACCTGCAACTGGGTGAATGCCGAACTTGACCTCTACGCCCTTACCTTCGAGCACGCGGGTGAGCTCCTTGACGGAGTGCTGTGCCTGAGCGACTGCCATGCCGTAGCCGGGAACGATTACGACGAGGCGGGCGAAAGCCAGTTGGATGGCTACGTCTTGAGCACTTGTTGAGCGGACTGTGCGGTCGATGCCGTCATCACCGCCACCCCCGCCAGCTGCCACGTCACCACCGCCGAAACCACCGGCGATGATCGACGGGACCGAGCGGTTCATAGCAACGGCCATGAGGTTCGTGAGGATCGTGCCTGACGCACCGACGATCATGCCGGCAACGATCAGCACGACGTTCTGCAGCGCGATACCTGCAGCAGCTGCCGACAGGCCAGTGAAGGCGTTAAGCAGCGAGATCACGACCGGCATGTCTGCGCCACCGATTGGCAGCACGACAAAGTTGCCGAGGATCCCTGCGAGCACAAGAATGCCTACGAACAGCGCCTCTGACTCGTGGCCAGTTGCGATCGCGATTGCGCAACCAATTGCGCCGAGCAGAAGCAGCAGGTTGATGATCTGCTGGCCAGGAAGCTGAATCGGCTTGCCGGGAAGAATTTCCTGAAGCTTCAGGAAAGCGATGTTTGAGCCCCAAAACGAGACCGAGCCGATGATCGCCGCAAACAGAGTCGGGATCAGGACCTTGAGCTCTGGGTTGCTGCCACCGTCTGCCAAAGCGTGGTGGTACTCAACGAACGAGATGATGGCTACTGCACCGCCACCCACTCCGTTGAACAGGGCAACCATCTGCGGAATCGCCGTCATCTTGACCTTGACTGCGCTCGGAATGCCAAGCGCAGTACCGATCGCCACACCGAGGACGATCACAACTACGTCGGAGGTTGAGTGGATCACCGAGACGCCCGATGGCCCAACCCCAATCAGGGTCGCTACAACAGCAACGACCATGCCGACTGCAGCGATCTTGTTGCCCTTGACTGCGGTGTTCGGCCCTGTCAGGCCCTTGAGGCCAACGATGAACAGAATGAAGGCGACGATGTACAGCGAGGTAATGAAGTTGAAGCTCTGGTACCAAGCGGTTGCGATGCTCATGCTGCGTCCTCCGTGCTTGCTGCCTGCTTTGGCGGCTCAGGCTTGCGCTTGAACATCGAGAGCATGCGGTCGGTTACGAGGAAGCCGCCGACAACGTTGATCGTGCCGAAAGCGATTGCGATTACAAGCAGCACCTGCGAGAGGAGTCCTTCCGATTCGGAAACCACCACGAGCGCGCCGACGATCACGATGCCGTGAATCGCGTTGGTGCCCGACATCAGCGGGGTGTGCAGAGTGTTCGGAACCTTCGAGATCACCTCGAAGCCAACGAACGCCGACAGGACGAGGATCGCGATCATCGTCACTACGTCGAGATTGTCTTGCCCTGCTGATGCAGCGGCAATGAGAGTAGTCAGTGTCATTTCGCTGCCTCCTAGGCCCCGGCCGCCGCTTTGGCGCCCTCATGGACGATTTCGCCGCCCTTGGTCACACAGGCTCCGGCGATGATTTCGTCGTCGAAGTCGAGTGACAGTGCACCCTCTTCGGTCGTCATCAAGCCAAGGAGCGATTCGATGTTCTTTGCGTACAGCTGAGATGCGTGCTCGGCCATGCTTGATGGCAGGTTCAGCGGGGACACAATCTTCACTGAGTGCTCGATAACAGTCTGGCCGGGCTGCGTGAGTTCGCAGTTGCCGCCCGCCTCACCTGCGAGGTCCACGATCACTGAGCCGGGCTTCATGCCCTCAACTGCAGCTGCTGTCACAAGCTTCGGTGCTGGGCGCCCAGGCACAAGTGCAGTCGTGATGACGACGTCAACCTTGCCGATTGCCTCAGTGAGGAGCTCCTGCTGGCGGGCGCGCTGCTCGTCGGTGAGCTCCTTCGCGTAGCCGCCTTCACCTTCGAGGTCTCCACCAAGGTCGAACTCAAGGAACTTGGCGCCGAGCGACTCGACCTGTTCCTTAACTGCTGCACGGACGTCGAAGGCCTGAACGACGGCGCCGAGTCGGCGAGCAGTTGCGATTGCCTGAAGGCCAGCGACACCTGCGCCCAAAACCAGAACTGTTGCCGGGCGAATGGTGCCGGCTGCGGTCATGAGCATTGGGTAGAACCGACCGAGCTCTTGGCAGCCGATC
>Ga0214923_10008064_pt1 | contig 11322 bp, 12 predicted proteins | sample LL1510_MetaG_FD_177993 | JGI IMG/M metagenome (GOLD analysis project Ga0214923, IMG submission 177993) | Freshwater microbial communities from Lake Lanier, Atlanta, Georgia, United States - LL-1510 | ecosystem: Environmental > Aquatic > Freshwater > Lake | place: USA: Georgia | collected... | reverse complement strand
TGGATCCAGGCGCTCCACGAAGCAACCGGAGGCCATTACGTTCTCAACGTGAAGGGCAATCAGGGCACGCTACGCGACGGAATCGAGAGGTTTTTTCCGAGTACCTCGATGGGCAGATGCCGACGGTGCCGGTGCGCCAGAAGCACAGCACCAGCATGGGGCATGGCCGCAGGGAATCACGATGGCACTACGTCTGCGGTGTTCCGCGAGACCTGCCCGACCGCGATCGGTGGCCCGGCCTCAAGGCGATAGGCATGGTCATCAGCAACACGGAGCGTGACGGCAAAGAGTGCGTCAGCATCCGTTACTACATCATGACCAGGAAGATGCCGGTCAAGAGGTTCGCCGCCATCGTCAAGGGCCATTGGGCGATCGAGAATGAACTGCATTGGCAATTGGATGTCACGTTCCGAGAGGACCATTGCCGTATCCGGAAGGGCAACGCCGACGCCAACTTCAGCATCCTCCGCAGGATCGCGCTGATGCTGCTCAAGAACGAGAAAACAGCCAAGCTCGGAGTGAAGAACAAGCGGCTTTCGGCCGGATGGGACGAAGACTACCTGCTCAAAGTCCTTGTCGGCTCATGACATATGGTGCAATCGCCCTGTCCCTGAGCCTGGTCGCCAGCCGTTTCTGTTCCACGGCCACGGTGGGATCGCCGGCGAGGTCGTGGAGCTGCCAGGGGTCTTTCTCCAGGTCGTAAAACTCCTCCTTCACCGGCTTCACGAGGGCGGCCGTTGTCGGCATCCTTGGCCGGAAACACATCGACGTCCTGGGTCGTGCCCGGGAAGCCGAGGAGGATCGCGCCCCCCTTTGCCGATGAAGAGATAATCGACACCGGCGGCCGCAAATGCCTGGGCTACTTCCTGAGCCTGCAGTGGATTGAACGCAGCGCGCTCGTTCATTCCGGTGGTGCCGGCTGATAGCCGAGGTAGGCGGGCAGGTTGGCCGCACACCACTCCCGGTAGGCCCGGGTGCTCGCAAAGACCCGCGCAGCCGGCACGTCGAGCCCGGGCCGCGAGACGCGGCAGAATCCATACTTCATGCGGGCCTCGAGTGGGCGATGCATCTGGCGCCGACACTGCTCGCGAAACAGCAGATCGTCGGCTGCCTCGGGAGAGGCCGAGTGTGAAGGGAGCGTGGCCATGACGCTCCAAGATTACTCAATGGGTAAACTGCCGGCCATCGTCATTGAATTCGATGCCGAGCCCCGGCGCGGAAGGCACGGCGTAGCGGCCTCCTTCGCAGCGAAGCGGCTCGGCCAGGAAGGCGTTGGCCGTGGCGAGGACGTTGGGGTTGAATTCGCAGAGGTCGCACGTGCTCACGGCCGCGGCCACGTGGATCGCGGCGGCCACCTGCGGCCCCATCGCGATGCTCAGGTGGGGCACGACCGTCCCCGGGAACGCCCGGGCGATGTTCATGAAGCCCGTGATCCCCACGCGGCCGAGGTCGGGCTGGAGGATTGTGGCGATCGGCAGAAAGGGCGCGAGTTCGGCGAGCGTGCGATAGCTCTCCCCGAGCGCGATCGGCGTCGTGATCGCCGCGGCGAGGGCCGCATGGCCCGCCACGTCTTCAGGATAGAGCGGGCACTCGAGCCACCGCGCCCGCCGCGCGTCGAGTTCGCGGGCCATGGCGATGGCGTCGGCCGGCGGCAGGTGCCAGAGGGCGTCCACGGCGAACTGCATGCCCGCAGGCAAGGCGTCGGCCACAGCGAGCAGGTCGGCCCAGTTTGACTCGTAGTAGAGCTTCACGATTGAAAAACCCTCGGCGGCAAACCCTGCGGCGAAGGCAGCCCGCTCCGCCGGCGTCGCGCCCGACGTGCCGCTCAAGTATGCCGGCACGTTTCGCTTGGGATCTGCCGCGAGCAGGTGCGCCACCGGCTTCCCGGCGAGTTTGCCGGCAAGATCCCAGAGGGCGAGGTCGACGCCGCTCATCGCGTCGAGCATGAAGCCGCCGGAGTGGCCGCGAACCCGCATCGTGGCATACATCCGCTCCCACAGTTCGGCGATTCGTGCTCGAGAGCCGTCGAACTACTCGCCGACGATCGCCGGCCGCAGGAGCAGGTTTGCGACCGCGCTCGCCACCTCGGGCGCGAGCGGTGCCTGGGCCTCGCCCCAGCCCACGAGCCCGTTCGAAACTTCGATGCGCACGAGCGCCGTTTCGAAATCGGCTGAGTACAGACACGGATAGTCCTTCGACCACCGGTAGCCGGCCGAGCCGGCGAGCGCCGTCGGCGAGCCCGCCGTGCCCCTTGCCGCCGCCAGATCGCGTGGCAGCCTCACCGGAATCGCGGTCACGGATTCGATGCGCATGGCTTCTCGAAAAACCTCACGGGGTGACGGGCCGGCGCACGATCCACTGCGTCACGATATACGAGATCGGATGGAGCACGCTCATGAACAGAAAGACCGAGCCGTAGCCGAACGACTCGACGAGAAATCCCGTGAGCCAGGTGAAGAGCGTGCCGCCCAGGCCGGTGCCGAAGGCGAGCATGCCTGACGCCGTGCCGACGACCGCCTTGGGGAAGACGTCGTTCGTGAGCGCGTTTTGATTGGTCTTCCAGGCCATATGCGAAAACGTGATCAGGCAGATGATCGTGATCGCCAGCCCCGAATCGCTGCGATCGATCAGGAGCGAGAGTGGCATCACGCAGGCGACGGGGAGCATCACGGCCACCCGGGCGCGGATCGGATCCCAGCCCCGGACCACGAGCCGGCCGCTCGCCCAGCCGCCCCCGATCGCCCCCACATCGGCCGCCAGGTAGGGCAGCCACGCGAGCATTCCCATCTGGGCCATCGAGAAGCCGCGCTGCTCGACGAGATATTTTGGCAGCCAAAACAGATAAAACCACCACACCGGATCGGAGAGAAACCGCGAGCCGAGCAGGCCCCACGTCTGCGGATGGCCAAGCAGGCTCCGCCACGGCATTTTTTCTTTCTGGGCGGCGTGGCCCGCCGCCTCATCCTCCATCACAAGTGCCCGCTCCTCCGGCGTCACGAAGGGATGCTTCTCGGGCGCGTGGTAGAGGAGAAGCCAGAGCACGAGCCACACGAAGCCGAGCGCACCCGTGACGAGAAACGCGGGCTGCCAGCCATACGCCGCATTCAGGGCCGTGATCACGGGCGGGGCGACGATCGCGCCGATCGCCGCGCCGCTCTGCACGAGGCCATGCACGAATGCCCGCTCCTTCGCCGGATACCACTCGCTCACCGCCTTGAAGGCCGCCATGAAGTTGCCCGGCTCGCCGAGCCCGAGCAGAAACCGCAGGCCGCCGAGCGACCAGGGCCCGCGGGCGAACGCATGGAGCATGTTCGCCGCCGACCACCACGCGATGAATCCGGCGAGCGATCGGCGGGTGCCGAACCGGTCCACGAGAAACCCCGAGCCGACATACATCACCGTGTAGGCGGCGAGGAAGGCCGTGAGGATGTTGGCGTATTGCGAGTCGGTGACGCCGAGCTCCTCCTTGAGCACCGGCGCGAGCACCGAGAGCGTCTGCCGGTCGATGTAGTTGATCACCGTCGAGAGAAACAACAGCCCGGCGATCCACCAGCGGAGATGTGGAATCTGCATCGCTGCCGGCCCCGCGGGACCGCCTCAGGTGCGGTCGGCCAGGTCGCGGAGCACGGCCAGTTCCGCGACGCTCGCCTCATCGAGCGCGGCGGTCGGGTGCCGCACGTGGGCCGAGGCGATCACGCCGGCGGCCACCAGGTTGTGCTTCTGGGCCGACACGCCGAGCCCCGGCTGGAGCTGGAAGCGCAGCAGCGGCAGAATGCGGGAAAAAATCCGCCACGCCTCGGCGGTGCGGCCGGCCTCGAGCGCGTTCCAGATCGCCACGAGATCGGCCGTGCGATCGCTGCCGGGCATCTGGCCGCGCACGCCGCGTGCAAATTCCTCGATGAAAAACTGGCAGTTGAGCCCGCCGAAGAGCGTGAGCGCGTCGCCCGCGGCCTTCGTGAGCGCCGTGCACTTGGTCGGCGTCGGCGGCGCCTCCACCTTCACGTACCTCACGTTTGCAATCTCGCGGCCCATCCGGGCGAGGAGCGCCGGCGGCATCATCACCTGCGTCATCAGCGGCGCGTCCTGCACCATGATCGGGATGTTCACGGCCTTCGAGATCGCCTCGAAGTAGTGCAAGAGGCCGTCGCCGTCGGTCTTGAGAAAGTAGGGGGGCAGCACCATCAGGCAGTCGGCGCCGAGGTCTTCCATCTCCTTGCTCAGTTCGACCGCCGCGTCCGTGCCCGTGTGGCCGCTCGACGCGACGAGCGGCACGCGGCCCTTCACCCGCGTCGCGATCCGCCGCATCAGCTCGATCCGCTCGGCCGACGAGAGCGTGTAGCCCTCGCTCGCGTTGCCAAAGAGCCCGAGGCCGTGGGCCCCTTGGGCGAGCAGATGGTCGATCAGCCGGTCCTGGCTCTCGAAGTCGATCGAGCCGTCGGGGTGAAACGGCGTGTTGGCGATCGGGTAGACGCCGGCAAGGTGGGGGTGTTTCATCATGGTGCGTTCAGTCACCGACGATACCAAACGCCCGGCCCGTGGCGAATTCGAGAAGGATTTGGCCGCGTTCGCGTTCGGTCGCCCACCATCAGCAGTCTGGGTTGATGAGCAGGGCTTCGAGCCGTCCGACGACCTCATTCAGCACGGCGTCGGAAACCGTCTCGATTTTGCGGGCCCGCCGCTGCCTCAAGTCGACCGAACGCACGTGATCGGAGAGCACCACGCTCGTCGATCCATCGGCGGTGCGAATGGCCACCTCGAAGGGATAGCCCTTGGCCTGCCGGGTGGCCGGGCAGACCACGCACAGGCTCGTCTTGCGGTTGTATGCCTTCGGGCTGATGACCAGTGCCGGCCGATGGCCCGACTGCTCCCGTCCCTGCCGCGGATTGAGGTCGATCCACACGAAATCGCCACGGTCGGGAACGTAGGCGGCCATCAGTCGACGACCTCCGCCCCCACGTCACGGCCGAAGTCGATCTCGCCATGCCGCTTCGCCGGCGTACACCCGCGCAGCAGCCGCGACAGCCGATGACGCGGCCGGGCCGCGGGCCGGATCACGATCGCGCCGGCCTCGACCTCGAGATCGACCTGCGATCCCTCGCCAACGGCCAGGCTCTCGGCGAGCCGCGCCGGAATCCGCACCGCCAGGCTGTTGCCCCACTTCTGCACCGACGCCATGCGACTGTCTCCTTGGTTCAGGATGTATATACAAAGTATATCCATCCGGGTCGAGCGGGGAATTTCACAACAAGCCCCGGGCGGAAGCCCGGGGACTCCGCGACCGCCCGCCGATAATCGTCGGCCGCCGGCACGAACCGCGAGCCACCGGCAGGCTCAATGCCCGCGGGCTGCGGAGCGGTATTTGAGCGGCGTCATGCCGGTCGTGCGGCGCATCAGCGTGGCCAGGTATTCGCCGGTGCCGAAGCCGCTCGCCCGGGCCACTTTCGGGATCGGGAGGTCGGTCGTGGCCAAAAGCTGCTGGGCCCGTTCGATCCTTACGCGGCGGATCTCTTCGGCCGGCGAGCGGCCCAGCGACTCCTGAAAAAACCGCTCCAGGCTGCGGCGGGCGATCGGCACCACGCGGAGGATGTCTTCCACCTGGATCGGCTCGGTGGCGTGCTCGCGGATGTAGCCGAGCGCCTGGAGCAGGGCGGGGTTTTGAATCAGGAGCGCATCGGTGCTCTGGCGGGCGTTGATCCCGACGGGCGGCACGAGCACGGGCGCCTTCGGCACCGGCTTGCTCCGCATCAGCTGTTCGAGCAACTCGGCGGCCGTCCTGCCGATCTGTTCCGTGGCCATCGAGATCGCCGAGAGCTGCGGCAGGCAGCACTCGCACAGCAGCGGGTCGTCGTTTCCGGAGAGCACGGCCACGTCCTCGGGCACGAGCAGCCCCGCGAGCCGGCAGGCGTGGATCACGGCCCGGCCCTGCGAGTTGTTCCACGTGAGCACGGCCACCGGCTTCGGGAGTGCTTCGAGCCACTCGATGAGCGCTCGCGGGATGTCGGCCACCTCCGGGCGGTCGCCGAGCGTGATCACGCTGCAGGAGGATCCTTTTTCGGCAAGCAGGGTGGCGAAGGCCTCGCGGTGCTCCCGCACGTATGAGAGTTTCTGCAGCCCCACGTAGCCGAAGTGCTTGAACCCGCGATCGAGGAAATGGCGGGCGGCGAGCACCCCGCCCGTCGCCACGTCGCTGCACACCCGCGGCACGGCGGCCGCCCGGCCGGCAATCGCGATGCTCGACACGTTCACGACGGGCACGCCCGCCCGGAGCAGGGCCTCGGCGGTCTTCGGCGTCGAGAGCCTGGCGATCACGCCGTCGCCCCGCCACCCCGGGGGCAGCGCCTGCCGTTCACCTTCAGGCTCCACCTGCAACAGCCAAGGCCCGTGCTGGTTGGCGAACGCCGCAATCCCTTTGATGATGCCCCGCCCCCAGCCCGTGGCGGTGGAGACGAGCACCGTCACCCGCGGCAGGGACGAACCTGACCCGGCCGGCCGGTGCGTGTCGCGCCCTTTCGTGGCGTGCGTCATCCCTGGTCTCACTTGCGTCTCCGCTCCCCTGCTCAGCATACCGCCGCGACCTGGCGGCTGTCGTATCAGCGAAGGTTTACAACGCGACCGCGCCACGTGGCGGGGTCTCCCTGCCGGGTCGCCGACGCCCCTTTTTTCGCGAACGCGTGGTGCGCGTTTGAAAAGGAAAAATGCGCACCAGGGCCGTACGGGATGCCGGTTTTCCGCACTACTATAGGGGTTCCCGGTGGGCCTCAAATCTCCTTTCGCCACGGTGTTTCCCTGACTCCGCCGCCTCGGTGTCGTCGCTGTTTCTTCCCGCACCGCGCCCGGCCGCCGGCGGGTTTATTCACTTCTCAGGGACCGAAGCCATGAGCCGCATCCCACAGCGTCGTGGTTTCACGCTCGTCGAAGTTCTGGTCGTGATCGCGATCATCGGCCTCCTGATCGCGCTCTTGCTCCCGGCCGTGCAGTCGACGCGAGAGTCGTCCCGCAGGTCGGCCTGCAGCAACAAGCTCAAGCAGCTCGCCCTCGCGATGCACACCTACCACGACGCCCGCGGGGCGTTTCCGGCCGGCGGCGTCACGAAAGTGACCGACCCCTTGACCGGTACCGGTTCGTCGTGCATGGGCAACGTGTCGGGCGGCTCTGTCTCCAAGGATGGCGGCCCGCCCTGGTCGGTGCTCATCCTCCCCTTCATGGGCGACCAGCCGAGGTACGATGCCTATTCGATCACCGCGCCGTTCATTCCGACGACGTGGGAAATCGCCACCGGCACGACTCCGAACGTGGCCAAACAGTTCAAGCCCAACGGCAACTTCCAGTGCCCATCCGACAAAAACTCCCGCGCCGACGCCTGCAACTCCAACTATGCGGCCTGCCAGGGGGGCGGCCCATACTCTGCCCAGACCGCTTCGTCGCTCGGGTATGCATGCATGTCGGTGGAGCCGCGGGTGTTTTTCGACAACGGTATCTTCTACAACAACTCGAAGATACGGGTGAAGGACATCCTCGACGGCACCTCACACGTCGCCCTGATCGGCGAGACCAAATACATGCCGCACCAGGACTACTCCGCCGCCACCGTCGCCGCGAGTCCGCCAAATGGCTCTCCCAGCCAGGCGTGGGATTCATCCCTGCGGGTCTACACAGGCTTCTCCGTCGCGATCGGCCTGTGCGCCACGATGAACGGCATAAACTCGTCGCAATTCGATCCGGCGATTTCCAACAATTTTTCAGGGGAGTACCTCACGACGCCCCAATCGACGTTCGGCAGCAACCATTCCGGCGGCGCCCAGTTTGCGACCGCCGACGGCGCGACGACGTTCGTGAGCGAATCGATCTCGCTCGCGCTCTATCGGAATTTCGGAGCCCGGGCCAGCGCCAAGACCGACAAGGGGGGCTTGTGACGACGGTGGGCGCGTCCATGCAGGTTTACGCCGCCCTCTTCGTCGCGGCCCTGCTCGCATCCATCGGCTGCTCGGCCCGCCAGGATGGCCCGCCCCGATTCGTCGTCAGCGGACAGGTGACGTTCGACGGCAAGCCTGTTCCAGCCGGACGCGTCGCCCTCGAGCCCGACACGGCCGCCGGCAACTCCGGCCCTGCCGGCTACGGCAACATCGTCGCCGGCCGGTTCACCACGTACCCCCGCATGGGCGCCGTGGGTGGGCCACACGTCGTCCGCATCAGCGGGTTCGACGGCGTTCCCGCAGGTGAGATGGTCGAGGGAAAACCCCTCTTCGCCGAATACACGACCACGGTTGAACTGCCCACCAAGGCGGCGACAATCGACTTCGAGGTGCCAAAGGTGGCCGCCAAGCCACCCAAGCCCCAGACCGCGACCGGCAATCCCAAACGCCAAGGAGCAACACCATGAGGCGATTCGCCCTGTGCACGGCAGCCTTCCTTTCACTCGCCCGCCTCGCCTCCGCGGCCACGGTGCTCGTCGAGGCCGAGGGCTTTTCGTCGCCCGGCGGCTGGAGCCTCGACACGCAGTTCATCCGCGAGATGGGCTCGCCGTATTTTGTAGCGCACGGCCTGGGCAAGCCCGTCGCCGACGCCACGACGAAGGTGAGCATTCCTGCCGCCGGCACCTACCGCGTGTTCGTGCGCACGAAAGACTGGGTGAGCCGGTGGAACGCTCCAGGCACGCCGGGGAAGTTCCATGTGCTCGTCAACGGCACGCCCCTCGCCGAGACGTTCGGCACGAAGGGCGCCGCCTGGGACTGGCACGATGGCGGCACCGTGACACTGCCCGCGGGCGACGCGACCGTGGCCCTTCATGACCTCACCGGCTTCGACGGCCGCTGCGATTGCATCGTGCTCACCACCGACGCCGCGCCGCCCCCGAACGATTCTGCGATCCTCGCCGGCTGGCGGCGGGCCGCGCTCGGCCTGCCCGCCGCGCCCAACGAGGTCGGCCCCTACGACCTCGTCGTGGTCGGAGGCGGCTATGCCGGAATGGGCGCCGCGATCTCGGCGGCCCGGATGGGCCTCAAGGTGGCGCTCATCCAGGATCGGAACGTGCTCGGCGGCAACGGCTCGAGCGAGGTCCGCGTGTGGGCGATGGGCCTCATCCGCCGCGGAAAATATCCGCGAATCGGCGAGATCATTGAGGAGTTTTGCGACCACGCCAAGAAGAGCCCCGGCACGTTCGAGGAGTTCGAGGACGCCAAGAAGGAAAAGATCGTTCGTGACGAGCCAAACATCGACCTGTTTCTGCACACGCATGCCTTCGCCGTCGCGAAGGAGGGCAACCGCATCAAGAGCGTCACCTGCCTCGACGTGAAGACGGGCCAGGAACTTCGGTTTACAGGCACGTTCTTCTGCGACGCCACCGGCCACGCCACGATCGGCCACCTCGCCGGCGCCGAGACCGTGATGGAGCCCAAGGGCCGGATGGGGATGAGCAACATGTGGGCCTGGGGCGAGCTCGAGGCCCCGCAGGCGTTTCCCGAAACGCCCTGGGCCCTGCCGCTCACGATGGACGATTTTCCCTACCCTCGCGACCACCACGGCCAGTGGTTTTGGGAGAGCGGCTTCGACAAGGATCCGCTCGCGGATGCCGAGGCGATCCGCGATTGGAACCTGCGGGCCGTGTTCGGCGCGTTCAACGCCATGAAGAACGGCGGCGGCGCCGCCGACCACAAAAACGCCGTCCTCACCTGGGTGGCCTACGTGGGCGGCCCGCGCGAGAGCCGGCGGATCCTCGGCGACGTGGTGCTCACGCAAGACGACATCGTCTCCAAGCGGGAGTTCCCCGACGGCTGCGTGCCCACCACCTGGTCGATCGACCTCCACTACCCGAAGGAGGAATACGCGAAAAAGTTTCCCGACAACCCCTTCATCTCGATCGCCGTGCACGACCGCCGCGTCGACCGCACCTACGGCTATCCCGTGCCCTACCGCTGCTTCTACTCGAAGGACATCGAGAATCTCTTCATGGCCGGCCGGTGCGTCTCCGTGACGCACGAGGCGCTCGGCACGGTGCGCGTGATGAAGACCTGCGGGATGATGGGCGAGGTCGTCGGCAAGGCCGCGAGCGTGGCCGTGAAGCACGGGGCGACGCCGCGGGGCGTCCATGAAAAGCACTGGGGCGAGATGCACGACCTCCTGCAGCTTCCCGGCAAGGCCCGGCGTGCGACGCTCCAATCGGCGATCGAGATCCCGGCCGACGCCCTGCCGCTCGCCCCGCCCGAGGGCCCGCCGACCGGCATCGACGCCCAGAAGTTCGCCCGCGAGAAGGGGGCCGTCGTGCGCGACGACACAGAGGCCGTGCGCGTCGGCGGCTGGCAGGATGGCTACAGCCTCAAGGGCTACGTGGGCTCCGGCTACCTCTTCGCAAGCCCCGACTCGGGCGCGACGGCCAAGTATGAACTTCAGGCCCCGGCCGCCGGCATCTACGACGTGCTCGTCTCCTGGCAGCCGCACGAAAACCGCGGCTCCGCGGTGCCGGTGCTCGTGGAGACGGCCGAGGGCCGCACGAGCGTGCGGTTCGACATGCAGAAGCCGGCGCCGCTCGACGGCTTCGGCTCGGCGGGCAAGGTGAAACTCGGCAAGGGCGACTCGTGCGTGGTCGTGATCTCGACCGACGGCGCCAAGGGCAACGCCCACGCCGACGCCGTGATGCTCGTGCCCGCGAAGTAATGGAGGACAGGCTTTAGCCTGTGCTCCATACACTATCCGACCATGACATTCCGCGCTTCCGCTGCCCACGCGGCCCGGCTCGTAGTCGTCGCGGCGCTCGTGTGGCTCGTCCACGCCGAGCACCGTGCGTTTCTCGCGCGGCAGACAGGGGCCGATTTCGCGTCGCTGCCCGTTGACCGCATCCGCCGCCACCTGCCGGACGCGGCGGCCATCGGCGGCGACTCGGGCGCCATCGCCGGCGGCCGCGACCTTCTCGAAGCTGCCGGCGACCGCGTCGGCACGATCTTCAAGACATCTCCCGCCGGCGATGCCGCAATCGGCTTCTCGGGCCCGACCGATCTGCTCGTCGTGTGCGATGCCGACCTGCGCGTGGCCGGCGTCGAGATCCTCTCCAGCGGCGACACGCGCGACCACGTGGCGGCGATCGAGCGCGACAGCCGCTATCTGGCCTCATTCCGCGGAAAATCGCTCGACGACCTCGAGGCCCTGGCGACGGCGAAGGTCGACGCCGTGGCGGGCTCCACGCTCACCTGCCTCGCGATCGCCGAGGGCCTCGCCCTGCGGCTCGGCGGCTCGGCCGCGGGCAGCCGTCTCGACGCCGTGCCCACGCTCGACGATCTCGAGAAGATCTTTCCCGACGCCGTGGCGATCGAGCCAGATGCGGGCGATCCC
>Ga0214923_10008063_pt1 | contig 11324 bp, 16 predicted proteins | sample LL1510_MetaG_FD_177993 | JGI IMG/M metagenome (GOLD analysis project Ga0214923, IMG submission 177993) | Freshwater microbial communities from Lake Lanier, Atlanta, Georgia, United States - LL-1510 | ecosystem: Environmental > Aquatic > Freshwater > Lake | place: USA: Georgia | collected... | reverse complement strand
GAATGGGAAAAGCACGCTCGAAAAAAAAGAACGGCGTGAAGCACTCGACCTGTGTCCGATTCATTTCCACTTCAAACCATCCAAAAATCGTCCTCCGACCTGCCCTGCGGAGATTTCAAAAGCTTCGCTTCAATTCCTCTGCGAATAATTCCATCTGGGGCAACCAAGCACAGACCATCACGATGCATCAGAGTGAGCACTATTTCAGAATTATTGAACCAGAGGTTCTCCGCTGAATCGAAGCGCATCTTGCTCGAACGTGTTTCAATCTGAACAACCAACGCAGGGCATTTGCAAATCATGGCGATGTATTTGAGCTGCGTCGGCATACCCATGTAGCAGTTTTCAACCCAACCCCTTGATCATTTGAGTTGCTGCCGCGAACGTGGTGCTGCCCCGTCAAGGCCAACCATCCGTTGTCCGAGTGCCCTCCTCTCTGTCCGCAATTTGATCGATAACCCTTTTAAAAATAGGTCCTTTTACTACCTAGAAACGACTTGCGCCCAATTGCGTTTAATTATGTTAAACTTCTTTAAGACAATTCTCTCAACCTGTAGTGCTCCCCAAATGAACAGGACACAAGTTTTCAAACCTAGGAGAGAACTTGGTCATGATTATTAAGGGAGAGGTTTTGCTTGCCCACGGGCGTCAACCCCGGAGGCGGTTTTCTGCTGCGGAGAAGATAGCTCTTGTGCACGAATGTCATAAAATGGAAATGAGCATATCTGTCGTCGCCAGAAAGTACGACATTTCCCCAAGCAAGCTGTTCTCATGGTGGATGGAGTTCCCCCACAGATTAACCGTCAATCTTGTTTGAATGCCTTCCTCTCTAAACCTCAAAATCACTCCTGCTCGATCCTTAAGCCTCAAATTGCGTGCAATCCCCTTCCCCAAATTGCGTTCAATTGCGTGCACCGCACGGGAGCTCTGGTGAATGTCGGTGACTCTCAGTAAAGGTGATGCCTTTGATAGAGCTCTGTGATTGTTAGATTATCCTAATAGTTTCAGCTACTCAGCGACGAGGGGCTTGAATCCCCCCCTCTCCGCCATTTGATCGAAAAACCCGCATAAAAAGCGGGTTTTTTATTACCTAAAAACGATTTGCGTTCAATTGTGACCGCAGGAAATCCCCGCGGGACGTTCAGCCTCTTTCAAAGAGCTCTCTCCAGCATTCGATCTGCACAAGCCTCAAAAAATCTCACCTGCCCATAGTTTTGTGCAGAACTGATTGAAGGGAAGAATCTCGATGTCGTCTTCTGTGCATCTAGCCTTGCTTTCCAGCGATACCAATACGCGCCTTTTGACCGAGGGGTGATCCACCTTGAATTCACGAAGTCCTTTGAAATCGTCTTGATTGACGCGCTTTGAAGCTTTGGCCTCGATGGCCACATGTGCCTTACGCCCAATCACGAAATCAACTTCCGCACCTGTCGACAAACGCCAGTAAAACAATTCCTCGAATCGGCCAGCATACTCGTTGTATGACCGAATCTCGTGCGCAACCCAGTTTTCAAATGCCCGGCCGAACAGTTCGCCACCAACGCTCAATGCACCTCGTTGAGCCAACTGATTCACCACGCCCACATTACAGAAATAGAATTTAGGCGAAGCAACAACCCTTCGTTTTGGATTACGGGTGTAGGGTTCCAGATACCAGCCGAGATGAGTATCAACGAGGATCGAGTAGTATTCCCGGATTGTATTCGCCGACACGCCCACGTCCCTGGCAAATGAAGAATAACTCACTATTTGTCCGTCGGAGAGTGCTGCCTTTTCCAGGAAATCGGAAAAATGCCCCAGATTCCTGACCAACGCCTCGGCTGCAATCTCCTCTTTCAAATAGTCTGAAACATAGGCTCGGATGAGCCGAGGAAATTCACTTTCATTGCACAGATAATGATTGGGAATGTAGCCCCTGTTCAGGATGCGGACGAGATCGAATTGTTCTCTAAGTTCCGCCGACACGAAACCAAAGAGTTCGTGCCTGAGGGCGCGACCGCCAAGAAGATTGGCGTGTCCTCGCTTGAGCTTGCGAGCACTCGAGCCGCACAATGCAAAAACCACTCTTCGGTTTTCGATGAGCCAATGGACTTCGTCGAGAAGCCGCGGAACCTTCTGTACCTCATCAATCACAACCATCGTGCCTTTTGGCAACATCGAAACTTCCTCCCGCAGGAGGTGTGGCGCCCGTGAGTAGCGTGCAAATTCGTCGGACTTGAGAAGATCAACAAATACGGCATCCGGAAAATTCATCCTCAGAAGCGTCGTTTTGCCCGTCTGCCTCGTTCCCCAGACGAAAAACGACCTGCTTGGTCTTTTTTCCAGTCTAATCTGCCTTTTATACAAATCATCACCTCTACTGCGGATTTGCATGAAATTTTGAAGCGCTGGTTACAGAATGTAGAGAACACTTCATTTTGTCAATATTACTTTGAGCAACCTCTGTGACCATGATTGCTTTAGAACCCTGCTGCTCGCCAGTGGAGTTGCACCATCAATCCTCACTGCCGATTGTTCGAATACCTTCATTTCTGAACCTAAAAACAGCTACCACTTAATTTAAATGCATCGAATTGCTTGCAATGCTCTTCTCCAACTTGCGTTCAATTGTGACCGCAGGAAATCCCCGCGGGACGTTCAGCTATCGAGCAATTTTTCTCCGACCCATCATTTTGAATCCGAACGATTGCAAGCAAGCTCTTTCGCCACAACGTCTTTGGCCATCTCACGGCGACTTTTTCGAGACAGTCGCTTCGCCTCTTCCCAAAGCTTTGACGCCCGAGATCCGAAATGCTGGAGCCGGTTCTTATGGAAGCCTCGGCTGAAGAAGTCGATCGTGCTGTCGAAATGATGATCCATGAACACGCCGACGCATTGGAACGCCTGAAATGAATTGGCGCCCGCAAGCGATTAAACTCCTATCGCCTGACGACGTGATGCGCATCAACCGAAAACTCGGGGAGCGCGAACAAGTTGTTTATACTTGTCTTGATAAGGGCCTGGTAGAAAGCGCCGTATTTGCCGCCTTCTACCCAGGCCTTTACCCTCTTGCAAACGGCGGAGTTGCCGAGGTCGCAGGAGCATTAATGAATGGCTACGAACTTAAGGGCAAGATTTTGGATTTGGATGTTGATCTTGACGGTAAGAAATTTGAAATCGACGCCACTGCGGAAATGAACGGCCAAGCGGCTAACATTTTGTTGACGGGAGAAAACTTCTTCTTCTCCCAAACTTTTCGTTCCGTCGATAAGCTCCCCTGATGTGGCCGATTGAATATCCACAAACAGGGGAGTTTTTTGATGAATCGTTTTGTTGTCGCTGCCGTCGCTTGTGCAATGAGTGCTCATGCTTTTGCTGGCAATCCTGCGAAGGGCAAGGCTGCCAAAATTGATTTGAATGGAAACTGGACGAGTGAAAAGTGTGAGTCCATGCCGAACGGTCAAGGCGGTGAAATGTACTTCACACGTACTTTTCCCATGACTGACAAAGAGTGGAAAATTGATTTTACGGTTTTTGGCGACAAAGATTGCTCTCAGGCGCTGTTCACTCTTGACATCGTTGGTGACTGGGAGCTGCGCGGAAAGTCCAAAGCGGTGAAGGGTGCTCACAATGCGTGGTTTGGCTTTAAGACACGCACACTGACTGCGAAGTCGGAAGGCGCCGTCGGGTTCATGAACAAGGGAAGTTTTTGCGGAAAGGCTGATTGGAAGGTTGGCGAAGCAGTTGACATTCACACGACTGGATGCGCGCAAATTGGAGCTAAACCTGTTGCCGAATGCAAGGGTGAACATGACCTTGTGAAGCTAGACGGTGGCAAGTGGTTCTTGGGCGACCGCTCGGGCAATATGTGCAAGAAGGGTGGCTATCCAACCAAGCTTTACCCCATTGCACTGGTTAAGAAATAAGAGTTGAATTTCTCCGATTCTTTGAGTCTCCGCCTTTGCGCAGCGCGTGTGCTCCGTAGAGGCGGGGATTTTTTTGATTGAACCTATTGCGCCTGACGGATCGGATACACTTTCTCACATTCATTCTTTGCCGGCTGCCACTTGCCTGCCGAACCTTCGGTCTTGAGATAGTCAAAGATTGCCCAGCCGACGTTGATTGCCGCGCGATCGGCCCATGCGTCCAGCGCAGCAGGGTTGACCGGCTGATCGTTTGTGGGGTCAAACTGCAACTGCCTGTCGGTCGGTTTGCCGTTATTGAAGAAACAAATATCTTTGAAGGCCAAGTCGTCCTTCATTCTCTCTTTTGGCGCGGTCTCAAACTCTTGCTGCCAAGATCTGTCGACGTATTTCCTATGCCTTAAGCGAACATCTTCAACGCGAAAGCGGAATCAAAGTCGGCCTCACGGGCAGTGTCATGTTTATACAGCCAAGGCTCCCACCGCGGAGTCCATCACACGACTCGTCCAGGTGATTTCAAAACGTTTGAACAAGCATCTTTTGAAAAAAGGATATCTTGAAGAGTTTGAGGATCTCACGGTGCTGGGCAACACCGAAGATATCCTCTCTGCTCAACGCGATGATGTTCATCTGCCCGCACAGGGTGCCAGTGTTGGCTACAGAATCGCCTTTGGTCCACAGGCGGGTCAACCGGTCCGCAGAATCAAAACATCGCATAGCACGTGGCCTGCGGAAGATGACGTTGAGGCAACTTCAGATGCGTGTGTCAAAGCCGGCGGATACTCCGTTTCCCGCAAGGGGACTTCCTGCGGTCGCACGCTGCGACGGGTTTGATGTCTCCGAGAGTGACACTGCTCCAGGAGTTCCGAAACCAGCCGTCAGGCATCGACTTTGGTAGAGCACCGCTTTGAAAATTCTGGTCGTCCGCTCGGTGCGGGAAATCTGCACGCCGCGTGGTAAACGGGGGTTGGGGGTTAGCGATAGCCCTCATCTACCAGCTAAGTCAAAGAAATTTGGATCAGGCCCATACGTCGAGGGAGGTATCGATAAGTGCCTCAGCTTGGGCAGGTTTGGCGCGGAACGATTTTGCTTCAGCCCAAAATCTGATCAATTCCTTCAGTCCAAGGAAACACTTCGATGTTGTCTTCGGTGATGCGCGGCCTTTCCTCTTGACAAAGTACAAGTCGGCGAGCGCCGGGGAAATCTTCCGCGACACGTCGCAGTGCGGAAAAGTCGTCGAGAGTCAGACTTTTTTTCGATTTGATTTCGATCGCAAAAGCCACCCGTCCTCTGCGCTCAAGCAGCAAATCGATTTCAAGTCCATCGGCTGTTTGCAGGTAGCTCATGCGCATCTGTTTTTCAGAGTACTCTATGCGCCTGTGGATCTCTGAGACAACAAACGCTTCAAACAGGTCACCATAGTATGAGCTGCGAGGTGTTGGTCTGACTTCGAGCATTTCGCTCAGAGCTCTCTGAATCCCGACGTCAAAGAAATAGAATTTGGGAGCTGCTTTTTGGCGTGCACGCACACTGCGGTGAAATGCATCCAGAAAGAAACCCACGAGAGTGTCTTCAAGGATTGAGAAATATCGTTCGACACTTTTAGGATCAACATTCGCATCACGAGCAATCTTTGAATAGTTGAGGGGCTTCATGTGCGACGCTGCTGCGACAGGGAGAAATTTTCGGAAAGGCTCCATTTGACGAACCAATTGCTCTGCCTGAATTTCTTCTTTTAGATAGGTGGAGGCATAACTTCTCAGATAAAGCTCTTTCTCTCGCTGGTCTGGAAAAGAAAAAATTTTCGGCAATGTTCCAAAGGCAAGCGCACTATCGAGGTCGAAGTCGTGGGCGAGCTCGGGGACCGTGAGGGGGTACAGATGGAATGAAAAGGAGCGGCCCGCGAGAAGATTTGCCTGACCGTGTTTCAGCTTCCGTGCGCTGGAGCCCGTGAGCGCAAACAAAACCTTTTCGCTTTCAATCATGGAGTGAACAACGTCAAGAAGCTTTGGCACCTTCTGCACTTCATCAATCACGATCCAAGGTTTTTTGTCCTTCTTCCAGAGCTCACGGAGTCGTGAGGGTTGGAGTATGAGCTGGGCCTCCAGTTCGGGCTCGAGCAAGTCGATCCACAAGCAGTTGTCGGGATTGAAATGGCCTCTAAGAAGCGTCGATTTGCCCGTCCCACGTGCCCCAAAGAGAAAAAAGCTGTTTGATTTCGATAATTTAGAAATCCTCTGGAACATGTGTCTGGTTTACCCTCAAAATACGACACTAAGTCTAGATTCCGATAGATGACTCGACAAGTCAAGGTTCAAGCGTATTTCGTTGTTTGTGGAACTCATTCAAGCAGGCAAAGCTGAGACAGCAAGACTCAACCGCGCCATTCAGGGTTCTGCGACAACAAAAGTCATTTCCCTTAACGCCGAGCGAATTCATTGAAAAAGTCATTGCCTTGGTGCCCCTGCCCAAGTTTCACCTCACGCGTTATTACGGTGTGTTTGCAAAAGCATCGAAGTACCGCGACAAGCTGCCGATTGCCCCGCCCAAAAGAACCAGACTCTGGGAAGAAGGCAAAACGTTGAAGGCATGGGACCGTAACGGGTTTGATGTCTCCGGGAGTGACAACACTTCAAACAGTCACTCTCTCATCGACGGCGACCTCTATCCCGACTGATTCACCCTCACCTCATCATGAAGAGCGACCTGACCTGGCGATCGCATTTCCCCTTTCAGGCCGAATGCGAGACGGTGGATATTTGTCATTTTCAACTGAAAGATCGGAGTTCCACTCGACGCAGCCACCCCGTCTTCAAGGTGCGGACGTGATTCGCTCTCACAATGAAGAAAATTAGCCCAATCTGTAAGACAATTGAATTCGCCTTGACCCGGTCCGGTCAGCAAACTCCGGAGTGAAGTCGGTAGGCAATTTTACGGAACGCGCTTTAAACGCCTAAACCCGAGAGAACTTGGTCATGATTATTAAAGGAGAGGTTTTGCCTGCCCACGTATGCCAACCCCTGAGGCAGTTTTCTGCTGCAGATAAGATAGCTCTTGTGCACGAATGTCATAAAATGGGAACGAGCGTGTCTGCCTCGCCAGAAAGTACGACATTTCCCCAAGCAAGCTGTTCTCATGGTGGATGGAATTCCCCCACAGATTAACCGTCAATCTTGTTTGAATGTCCTCCTCTCTAACCCTTAAAATCTCTCCCTCACGCTCCTTAAACATCAAATTGCGTGCAATCACCTATCCCGCATTTGCGTTCAGTTGTGACCGCAGGAAATCCCCGCAGAACGTTCAGCCTCTTTCAAACAGGTCTCTCCGCCCTCCTCACGCACCCAAGTCTGTTTTGCGAACTCACGGACGGCTCACGAGCTCTCCGCTATTGCCAATGTCCCGGTAGTAATGTTAAATTATTACCACAAAAGTATCATACTGTGGTAATTTAATTACATGAAGAAAAAATCCTTGAACAAGCCGAAATCTAACCCAACTCCAAGAAAAGGTGCCGACTGGGACGCCGCGCTCAGACTACTGAAAAAGAAGCGACTGATGACTCATGCAGAATTTGCGAAAATCGGAATCAGCGGAGTCAAACTGCGCCGTTCGGCGGAGGCTGGAGAAATTCTTTCACTCGGAAGCGGAATATACGCAGATGCATCTATCGATCTTTTTACCGCTTCAGTGCAAGCCATTTCCAAATACTATCCTCTCGCGGTGATCTCAGGATTCACCGCTCTTAAAATTCATGGACTGAGCAATGAATTCATAGAGAAAATCGACGTAGACATCCCCCGCTCCGCAAGTATCCGCAACAAATTGCTCAAAGCACATCGTGTCGCCGAGAAAAGAATTGCTGGAGTTATTCGACTCAAATATGAAGGGGTATCGATTCGGATTTACAACATAGAGCGGAGCCTTTGCGAAGCTTATCGTTTGGATCCTGCTGGCTCATTGTTTTTCCGCGCTCTCAAACGGTACGTTGCGCTCGGAAATATCAAAATTTCGAAGATTCAAGAATACGACCTCATTGCCAACACCAGAGTTCTCTTTCACCTGCGACAGGAGCTCGCGGATGCGTGACACAAACAAAAAGAAGTCAACGCTCGCAATAGCCAGAAACTGGGCGACAAAACGTGGACTTTTTGGAGCTCAAGCATTCCTCAAGTATGTCATTCTGAGCTTTGCAGAAAATCTCAATCGAGTTTCTGACGAAGTCGTTTTTAAAGGTGGAAACCTCTTGTGGGTCTAGATCTCGAACGGCCATAACGTCGCATTTCGTCGTCATTTGTTATTCAATTACTTGCCAATTCACGACCTCCAAGACTATACTCCAAAATATCAATGAGGAATTGGAGTATGTTCCAGCGAATTTGTAAACCACCAAAATCAAATAGCTTCTTCCTCTTTGGGGCGCGCGGAACCGGGAAAACGACGTGGGTTCGCTCGCTTTTCACCAGTGAAAAAATCCTCTTCATCGATTTACTCCTCCCACGGGTTCAACAGCAGCTCGCCCTTCGCCCAGATGACCTGATCGGTATGGTCGAGAGCGGAAAACCAGAGTGGGTCATCATCGACGAAGTACAAAAAGTTCCCAAAATTCTTGATGTGGTTCACCATCTCATCGAGAAAGAGAAAATTAAATTCATTCTGACGGGCTCAAACGCAAGAAAACTCAAGAAAGATGGTAGCAATCTTCTCGCCGGTCGAGCATTTTTTCGCGAAATGTTTCCACTGACTTTTGCTGAAATTGGAGTTGAGCACTTCAATCTATCCGACGCACTTCATTTCGGAACTCTTCCACAAATCTACTCATTCGAGAACAAAGAGGAGAAACAGGAGTATCTCGAAAGTTATGCGCACCTCTTTTTGCGTGAGGAGATTGCTGCCGAGCAGATCATCAGAAAGATCGATCCATTTCGCAAATTTCTTGAAGTTGCGGCGCAGGCAAACTCAAAAATCATAAATCACTCCAACATTGCAAAAGCCTGCGGAGTTGATAGCAAGACTGTGCAGAACTACTTTCAAATTCTCGAAGATACACACTTAGGTTTCATTTTAGAGCCATGGATTCCAAGCGTTCGTGAAAGAGTCATGCGTCACCCAAAATTCTATTTTTTTGACTTGGGAGTCTGCAGAGCGTTGGCAAGACAATTAGAATCGAGGCTCACCCCCAGCACCAGCCTTTATGGCGATCTCTTTGAACAATGGATCGTACTGGAAGTGATTCGCTGGGCACGCTATTCAAGTCGCAACACTCAATTGTTTTACTATCTGCCTCACGGTGGAAAAGAGATTGATCTTGTCATTTCTCGACCAGGAAAAAAGATCATTTTGATTGAAATAAAATCCACTGAATTTGTTGAGGAACGTCATATTGAGGCTCTGAATTCCTCGGGATCACATTTTAAAAATGTTGTCAAAAAATGTATCAGCAATGATCCCACTGCGAAGATATTAAACGGTGTGGAATGCGTTCATTGGAAAGATTTTCTACATGACCTTTATGGTTCTGTTTGAAGTAAACCAACAAGACTCCAGAGTCTAGGCTACCCTCACGGCTGCGCGACTGCTGGATCTAAAATTTTACCCCCTCACCTTTCCGGAGCTCAGTTCGGCTTTCAAAATCGAAAAGTGTCTCGAGTTCGGTTCTTTTCCCGGAATCGCAAAAGACTATCAAAAGGCTGTGCCCATTCTGGCAAGTTAGCTGTCGACATATTTAAGACAAGAGCTGCTTGAAGAATCGGTCATCAGGAATTGGAGTCTGAATATCTTGGATTCATGTTCGAGACTCTTGTGCTCGGGCAGCTGCCGGCTTACCTCAACCAAACCTATAAATATTTCGATATTTATCACTATTCCATCACACAGAGCTTCGACCTTGATTTTGTCATCCAAACCAAAAAACCCGTGATGTCGAAGCGGGGAGAAATTGTCGTTCTCGAAAGCAAGTACGGATAGAAATTTCGCCCTGAGTGGATCAAGGGAATTGTCGACTTCCGAGGCCTTTCCAAAGAGAGAATCAAAGGGAGTCAGGTCATCTACACCGGAAAAGAACGGCTGGAAGTTGACGGAGTGCAGATCTAGCCGGCAGCAGAATTTCTAAAAGCGCACTTTGAAGGAGATATCGTCGGCTCATATTTGATCGCGGAACTCATTTTGAAAACGAAAGGTTGAAACGGATTAAGACAAACTCTCTCCGGCCCGTCGTGAATCCAAGTTAACTTGGCAAACTCTCGGACACTTAACTTAACTCACAGCTCATCGCCAAAAAAATAAGTGATAACATCTTTTCTTTTTAGCACTGGACCAAAATGTCCTGGAAAAAAATACTCGACCTGAGCTGCCTCATTTTTCAAGAAGCTCCTTATGGCTTCGCGATTCTTTTCAACATCACAAATATAGAAATGAATGGCTGCTCCGCTCCCCAAAATACTTCCCCTAAACAGATCTCCAACAAATGCAAGATTGCCAATAACAACTGCCAACGAACCCTCAGTATGGCTGGGCACGGGAACCACCACACCCTCAGTTCCTTCAATGAAATCAGAGAGAGAAGTTGCCCGGAAAACCATGGAATTGACAAGAGGTGGATCAAAACGATGTTGTTGATCGCTTTCAAGCCTCATTTTTGCAAAAAAATTGGTTGGACAGAGTGTATCAGATTTCCCCTGACTGAGCAGGAGTTTGTCAGCCTCGCCCAATATGACTCGCGTTTTGTATATATCCTGAAAATACTTTGCACCCGCGGCATGATCCCAATGTGCATGTGAAAGAAAAATCGCTTGTATGTTTCGCGGATCAATTCCTGCACCAATAATCTCTCTTTCAAGTTTGGCGGCGTCTTCATAGCCTCCGGCATCAATCATAACATAATTGCCATTGAGGAGTTTGATGATGTGGCTGTTTGTATAGGAATGACGAACACTCAGAACTTCATAATTTCCAATCCGATTTAAATCTCGTGCACTTGCACATGCAGCAAGAGTGAAAACCGTTACTAAAATGAGAAGCAGCTTGGACATATCTATCCTCTCAGAACTGGTGGCGGGGAACTCATTAGATCTCATAATCACATTTTTCTCTCGGCAACTCGGAACCATGATTCAGTATATCAACGAATTCAGAGTAGCTGTACACTGTGTTCCGCTTTACATGGTGTCTGAAGTCGACCGAATTGTCGGGGAGTTCATTACGAGGTTGTGAACAAAATATCAACCGAATCTCATTCAAGCCGAAATCCGAAATGCGATTGGCACACTGTTTTCTGTGATCTGTGTTGAGACTGAACCCGTTCTTTTTTGGCGATTTTGCTCATTGCACTCCCCACAAAATATGGCGACAATCATGCAATTGAAGAGCCAGAAAAAAATCAGTCGCTGCTCAACCTCGCCGATTGCATTGGGTGGGCAGTTTTGA
>Ga0214923_10008061_pt1 | contig 11325 bp, 9 predicted proteins | sample LL1510_MetaG_FD_177993 | JGI IMG/M metagenome (GOLD analysis project Ga0214923, IMG submission 177993) | Freshwater microbial communities from Lake Lanier, Atlanta, Georgia, United States - LL-1510 | ecosystem: Environmental > Aquatic > Freshwater > Lake | place: USA: Georgia | collected 2015-10-15 | reverse complement strand
GCTCGCTCAAAAGCACGATCCGAGCCTGATCCTGCTCGACATCTGGATGCCCGAAATGGACGGAATGACAGCCTTGCAGGAACTCAAGAAGCGCGGAGTCGACTCACCCGTGCTCATCATGTCGGGTCACGGAAACATCGAAACTGCGGTAAAAGCCACCAAGCTTGGAGCATTCGACTTCATGGAGAAACCGATCGAGCTCGATCGACTCCTCGTCCTGATTCGGAATGCCCTTTCTGCCCGGGACTTGATTGAAGAAAACCAAGCCCTGAGGAAGCAACTTTCCGGAAAACGTCCCATCATTGGCGAGAGCGAATCCATGCTTCAGGTCCGTGAGTTGATCAAACGTGTGGCACCGACCAACAGCTCGGTTCTGATCACCGGAGAAAACGGAACCGGCAAAGAGGTCATCGCCCAGACCCTTCACGCGCTCTCTCAACGCTTCAAGAAGCCGTTCATCGAGGTGAACTGCGCGGCGATTCCCGAGGAGCTGATCGAAAGCGAACTCTTCGGCCATGAAAAGGGAGCTTTCACTGGCGCCACCCAGCTCCGGCGTGGCCGCTTCGATCTCGCAGATCAGGGCACCTTGTTTCTGGATGAAATCGGCGACATGTCGATCAAAACCCAGGCCAAGATCCTGAGAATCTTGCAGGAACAGAAATTCGAGCGGGTGGGCGGCCAGGAAACCCACTCGGTCGACGTGCGAATCATTGCGGCTACCAACAAGGATTTGAAACAGGAAATCTCAAAGGGGAACTTTCGCGAGGACTTGTACTTCCGACTCAATGTGATCCGCATTCACGTACCGGCACTCCGCAACCGCAAAAGCGATATCCCCATGCTGAGCGAGTCTTTTCTGAATGAGTTCTCACAACTTCATCAGAAACCCAAACGAACCCTCAGCAAGGAATCGTTATCCATCCTCCAAAATCATCCGTGGCCAGGAAACGTGCGCGAGCTTCGGAACCTGTTGGAGCGACTGGTGATTCTTCAAGGATCCGGCTCAGACGAGGCCATGATCACGCCCGAGGAACTGAAGTCTCACCTCGGGGACGCCGCATTTTCGGTTGGCGGATCCGCGGATCCCCACCCTCAGGGAGCCATTGCCGTATCATCAGGGCGCTCTCTCAAAGAGGCGAAATCCGAATTTGAAAGAGAATATATCATTCAAGCGCTCAAGGAAAACGGGTGGAATATCTCAAAGACCGCTCAAATTCTCGGCATTGAGCGCACCTATTTGCACCGAAGGATGAAATCCTTTGGAATTGAAACTGGCAGCTGAGCGCAAGCCCCCCCCGATCAGGGAGCGAAAATCCAAATGCTGTTTTCGAAAGACGGATTTTCCTTCAAGAATTTTTCTTGCGCGATTCGAAGAAACTCTCTTTGGTAACTTTGCACCACATCATGAGAGAGCTCAGCCCGTGCCTCTTCGCATCCTGAGTAAAAGGCGAAATACTTCCCATGCAGGCTCGAATAGTCGGAGGGGTAATGGCTCATCACATCCGCTGGCGCCCACTGAAGTGAAAGCACTCCAGCCTTGCTGGAATTCTTGATATACATTCTGGGGCCAAAACCAGGATCTCCGGCATCCATATAGCGATCCGAAACTTTTGGAGTGATTTCAGCACAAGAAGTGGCATTGGCGACTTCCTCGCACGCACGATAGGCTCGGTCACGGGCAGCCGAATCCACACCGAACCAAGTGGTTGTTTCGAACTTGACGGAGTCATGCTTGATCTTGACTCCCCGAATGACCTGCGCTCCCTCGGATCGTTTGACCGACTCACAAACCACATTGGCCGACGCAACGGCACTCATTCCAAAACCACACACTAAAACTAAAAGAATTGATTTCATATCGAGCTCCAAGTGTGCGCACGCTATCTCGGAATACCCGACTAAGTCAATCTTTTTTATACTCTGCCAGTATAAATATTAATCGCGTCCGAAGGGCGTTTTGCCGGAAGGGATTAGCCTTTCAAGTCCCCGTACTTTGATCGAACGGCATTCATGAAATGATCGAAATTGAGCGGCTCACCCGTCACTCGCTCCAACAGCTCATTGGAGGAGTACCTCTTTCCGTGGGCATGCACCTTAATCCGGAGCCAGTTCAGGATCGCAGAAAACTCACCGCGCTCCACCTTGCCATCTAAATCGGGAAGATCCCGCTTCATCGCTGAATGCAATTGGGCCGCATAGAAACTGCCAAAAGAATACGTAGGAAAATACCCAAATGACCCATAGGACCAATGCACATCCTGCAAACAGCCTTCGCCGTCATGCGCAGGGCGAATCCCCAGGTATTCCTGATAGCGCTCATTCCAAAAGGCCGGAATATCACTGACTTCGATTTCCTTGGTCATGAGCGCCTTCTCGATCAAATACCGAATGTAAATATGAGCGTGATAGGTCAACTCATCTGCTTCTACCCGGATGAAGGAAGGCTCCACCGCATTCACTCCACGGTAGAAATCCGCAAGCGTTACTTCGCCGAGGTTCTCTGGGAAGAGCTTTTGAAGAGTCCCGTACTGTCCCTTCCAAAAGGGCAAAGACCTTCCGATGCTGTTCTCCCAGAATCGAGACTGACTCTCATGAAACGCCATCGAAAGCGCCGAGCCCAAAGGAAGTCCATAGTGGTCGCGCTGCGGAAGCCCGAGTTCATAGAGCGCATGCCCGGCCTCATGAATTGCCGCAAAGAGCATCATGTTGAACTCATTCTCAGCGCTTCTGATCGTAATCCGAACATCACCCGGGGCAAAGGTCGTGCAAAATGGATGAGGAGCATCGTCCGCACGTCCGGACTCAAAATCGTAGCCCATCTTTTCAATGATTCGTTTCGAAAACTCCCACTGCTTTTCTTTGGAAAAGGTTTTCGCAAGGAAGGACGCATCCGGCTTGAAGCGTGCCGCAATCTCACGAGTGAAGGGAAATAGCTCACGCTTCACCTGGTCGAATACCTCGTCAATTTTCGATACCCGAAGCCCCGGCTCGTAATCCTCAACCAATGCATTGTAGGGGTGTTCCTCATACCCCAAAAACTCTGCCTCTTGGCGTTTCAGTTCGACAATTCTCGAAAGAAAAGGCTCGAAGATCTTGAAATCCCTCTTGCCCCTCGCCTCATGCCAAGCTCCAAAGGCCTTGGACGTGGTCAGTGCCATGTCTTCTACGAATGCCTCGGAATATTTCTTTTTGCGAAGCACATCCTTCAGCGTTCGCTGCACATTAAAGCGCTGAGAATCATCGAGATTTTGCTCCTGCGCGAGATCGCGCAGGATTGCCTCAAGCTTCTCTGATGTGAAAAGCTCATGCGAGAACGTGGCGAGAGTTGCCATCTGACGGCCCCGACCCTCACCTCCGTTTTTAGGCATGTAGACCTGTTGATCCCATCCGAGAACGGCATTGGCAAAGTCGAGGTCGGCAATTCGACCCATCAGGGTTTGGTACTCTTGGTATCTACTTTCAGGCTTCATCCATGTAAGGATACAGGACCTGCTTGGGCGGAACAAAGTTTTCTTTGATGGTCCGCGCACTCATCCATCGAAGCAGATTCATCGCGCTCCCCGCCTTGTCGTTGGTACCGGATCGACGCGCGCCACCGAATGGCTGTTGCCCCACCACTGCTCCGGTGGGCTTGTCATTGATATAAAGATTCCCTGCGGAGTGGCGCAATTCATCCAACACGGGCTGCAGGGCAAAACGATCCTGCGAGATCACCGCCCCTGTGAGCGCGTAGGGCGAAGTTTCATTCAACAGCTTCAGCGTTTCAGCGATTTTTGCATCTTCATAAACGTACAAGGTCAGCACTGGACCAAAAATCTCTTCGCACATCGTGCGGGCTTTCGGATCGGTGGTCTGCAGAAGCGTCGGTTTCACAAAATACCCAACCGAAGAATCGACCTCACCGCCTGCGAGGACCGTATAACCTTGGGTCTTTTTCGCATGATCAAGAAAACCGGAGATCTTTTTGCATGAGCGTTCGTCAATGACGGCATTCACCAGATTTCTAAAATCCCGGACATCGCCTTGCCTGATCGCTCGCGCTTCTTCGATCAGTCGATCCTTCAATTTAGGCCAGAGGGACGATGGGATGTAGGCGCGCGATGCCGCAGAACATTTTTGACCCTGATACTCGAAAGCACCCCGGATCAGGGCAACCTTCAGGACATCCAAATCCGCAGAGGGGTGGGCAAACACAAAGTCCTTGCCTCCGGTTTCACCCACGATTCGCGGATAGGTGAGATAATTTTCGATTCCTGCGCCCACGGTCTTCGAAATGTGATTGAAGGTAGCGCTTGATCCGGTGAAATGGACTCCCGCAAGAGCGGGATGAGCCAACGCAACTTCTCCCGCAATGGGTCCTGGAGCCGGCACAAAGTTGATCACTCCGGGGGGAAGCCCTGCCGCCTCGAACAACTGGTAGGTCCGATAGGCCGCAAGGGTCTGTTGCTCTGAAGGCTTCCAGACCACCGTGTTTCCAATCATGGCGGGAGCCGCAGGCAAATTGCCGGCAATCGCAGTAAAATTAAAGGGGGTCACGGCAAAAACGAATCCCTCGAGTGGACGATAATCGACCGAGTTGTGAATGCCCGCCGGAGAATAAGGCTGATCCCCGATGATTTGTTCGTAGAACTTCGCATTGAACCGCAAGAAATCGGCAAGCTCGCAGGCCGAGTCGATCTCGGCCTGATACACATTCTTCGATTGGCCATGCATGGTTGCAGCATTGATCGTGGCTCGCCAAGGTCCGGCCAACAGATCGGCCGCCCTCAAGAAAATCTTGGCGCGCTCAAACCAAGGGAGGGACTCCCATTCCCGCTTCGCCCGAAGCGAGGCATCGATCGCTGCCTGAATCTCTTCTCGACCGGCAAGATGAACGCGAGCGATCACTGTTTTGTGGTCATGGGGCATGCGAACTTCGAAAAAATTCCCGGTACGGACTTCCTTGCCTGCAATGATGCAAGGAATCTCAACCACCTGCTGCTCGATGGTGGAAAGAGCGGCCTTCAGATCAGCACGTTCTTTAGAGCCCTTGAGATAGCCAAGAATGGGTTCATTCACAGGATGGGGAACTTTAAATTGGGTCGATTGCATGGCGGCAATCATAGCGATTTGCCTAGATCAGGGGAAGTGAATTCACCCGCTTGGCCAGCTCAAAATCCTTCGAGGTAATCCCCCCGGAATCATGAGTAGTCAGGGACAGGGTCACCTTATTCCACTGAATAGTCATGTCGGGATGATGGTTGCAGGATTCGGCAAGAAGACCCACCGAGTTGACGAAAAGGAGTGACTGCGGAAACCCTGAAAACACGAAAACTTTTTCAATTTCACCACTCGAATTCAACTTCCAATCCGGAAGATTTTTGAGCTCGAGCTCCACCTGCGAAGCGGTCAGTTTGGCAGCCTTGATTTCACTCATGGATTCACCTCGGAATTCGCGTAGTGGCATGCGGCCCGATGACGGTCGGACTCACTCCCGATCGGTCGCAAAGCCGGATGCTCGATTTTACAATTCTCTTTGGCCTCGGGACACCGAGGATGAAAATAACAGCCGCTCGGAGGATGGATCGGCGACGGCACATCCCCTTGAAGGATGATCCGTTCTTTTTTGTACGTCGGATCCGGGATCGGAATCGCCGACAACAGCGCTCGCGTGTAAGGATGTCGAGGGTTCGAGTAAAGCTCTTCCGCTCCGGCAGTCTCTGCGATCCGGCCGAGATACATCACCGCCACCCGATTCGAGATGTGCTCGACCACCTTGAGGTCATGCGCAATGAACAGGTAGGTGAGCTTCAGCTCTTTTTGAAGATCCTGCATGAGGTTCACAATTTGGGCCTGAATCGAGACATCCAGTGCTGAAACCGGTTCATCGCAGACCAGGAACTCGGGCTTCACCGCAAGCGCCCGGGCGATGCAGATTCGCTGGCGCTGTCCGCCAGAGAACTCATGGGGATAACGCGAAATCGACTCACGCCTGAGGCCCACCAAATCCAGCAGCTCGAGTATCCGCTTTCGGCGATCCTCGCGCGTCGGTGCGAGCTTATGAATGATCAGGGGCTCGCCCAAGATTTCTTCGATCGTCATTCTCGGATTAAGCGATGCGAACGGATCCTGAAAAACAATCTGCATGTTGCGGCGGAGCGCACGCATCTCGCGGGAATCCAGCTTCAGGATATCTCGCCCCTTGAAGTGAACTTCACCCGAAGTCGGTTCAATGAGCCTCAAAATGCATCGACCGAGAGTCGACTTTCCGCAACCCGACTCACCCACGAGACCCAGAGTTTCTCCGCGATAGATGTCGAATGATACATCCTGAACGGCCTTGACGGATGCCACTTCGCGCCCGAGGAGCCCACCCTTCACGGGGAAGGTCTTCACCAGGTTCCGAACCGAAAGGATCACCTCGCGATTCTCAGAACGACTCGATTCTGAAGTGCTCATGCCTTCAATCCTCCCGCCTTGACACACCGGACCTCACGTCCGGGAGCGAACGCGCTCAACTCCGGCTCAACCGACTTGCACTCATCGGCGACTTTTGAGCATCGCTCCTGAAATCGACATCCGGCCGGCAAATCGAAGAGACTTGGAACAATGCCCGGAATCGGTTCGAGCCGGGTTTTCTTGATCTTTCCGGTGGGATCGCGCGAAAGGACTGGAATGCTGTTCAAGAGTCCCTGCGTATAGGGATGGGCCGGAGAACGAAAGAGATCCACCACGGGCGCATGCTCAACCACCTTGCCTGCATACATGACCACCACTTCGTGGGCCATCTCGGCAACGACTCCGAGATCGTGGGTAATCAACATCAGGGACAGTCCCGTCTTTTGCTGAAGATCCCTGAGGAGGTCGAGGATCTGGGCTTGAATGGTCACATCCAGCGCGGTGGTGGGCTCGTCTGCGATGAGAATCTGCGGATTGCACGAGAGCGCCATCGCAATCATCACCCGCTGCCGCATTCCGCCCGACAACTGATGGGGGTAATCCCGAACCCGCTTTTCGGGCGCCGGAATGCCGACCAGCTTCAACATTTCGACGGCCTTGTTGATCGCTTCACCCTTGGACAAATCCTGATGGAGGCGAATCGCCTCGACGAGCTGGTTCCCGATCGTGAATACCGGATTGAGCGAGGTCATCGGCTCCTGAAAGATCATCGAAATCTCGTTGCCACGGATCTTGCGCATGTCTTCCATGCCCAGCTTGAGCAGGTCACGGCCTTTGTACACGATCTCGCCACCGATGATGCGGCCGGGTGGATTGGGGATCAGTCTCATGATCGAAAGCGAAGTGACGGATTTCCCGCATCCGGACTCTCCGACGATTCCAAGTGTCCTTCCCTTGAAAAGATCGAAGCTGACCGAATCAACAGCCTTCAACTCACCCCGTTCGGTGAAGAAGGAGGTTTGGAGGTTTTTCACTTCGAGGATCTTCTCGTGGGATGCCATGGTTTCGAGGGAGCATACTAAACGCCCCTGAAGATTGCACCTGAATCTGTCAATTCCTGATAATCGGAATCAGCTTCGGGATCGCCAAATCCATTTGAGCTCGCCCTCGGGCGTGGTCAATCTCACCTTCTTCGCATATCCCGATTCCCGATCCCAGGTTTCAATCTTGAGAACAAAAACCGGCGCCCCCCCGGTGACCGGCCTGAGCTCGACCTCGAAGGGAACTCTTTCTCCTTCGACCTCTGCCCTCGAGAAAACCCAGAGCCAAGGCCCCGAGCGTAGGCGGATGGTCGGACCTTCGACTTCGATCGGCTCCGGATTCAAGGCCGGGAACGGACACGGCAGATCCCCCAACAACAATCCTCTCAAGATGGGCAGCTCGATTCCCAAATACTTCACTTCGTCCTTGCGATTGAGTGCCGGACGGGTCGGCGTCTCGATCGAGAATGTCTTTCCGTCACTCGAGAGGCGCATCAAGGTTCCGCCCAAAATGTGGGTGACCTCGAGAGTGAATCCACCCTTCTCCTCAAACCGCAGACTTCCGGGGTGCTGACCTTTGAATTCTCGCGTTTTCGCCTGAAAAACCAAGCCGCCGACCAATGACCGTGGCCCTTTCGAACAATACTTTCCGAGCCAGGCTCGAGCCTCATCACTCGTGATCGCGCGCTCATCGCGCTTGGGTGCCGTCGCACACCCTGCTCCAAACGATAGGATCAGGAACCCCAACCATAACCCGCGATGATGTCGATGAAAAAGCATGCCGTGAGCATGCCCCAAAGCTTACTTTTGATCAACCGAAGCGGGAACCCGTGAAACGTCCCTGGTTTGGAGCGAATTGATCCGGACCTGGGTCTCCCGGACCCTCTCCGGCATTTGGTTCTTCGCATACACTTCCAGCAGATGTTGCAGGATGGTTTCCTCATCCCCCTTCAGGCCCACCGCTTTCTCGAGGTATTTCAGCGCACTCTGATGTTTTCCGAGCACAAACTGGTTCCATCCGAAGCTGTCGAGAATGAAGGGGTTATCGGGCTTGAGCTTCATGGCCCGCTTGAGCATTTGCTCGGCGTCCTTGAGGTTCACCCCTTGGATCGTCCAGGTGTAGGCGATAAAATTGAGAGCATCGGCATTGTCCGGCGCCTTCTCGAGAATCTTTTCCATCTCGCGAACCGCACCATCGGTATCGCCGAGTTTTTCAAGCATCGCCCCGTGAAAGTACCTCATCTTTTCATGCTCAGGGAACACCTTGAGCCCCTCTGAAAGAGCGCCGCTGGCTTCCTTGATCTTCTTTTCATCTTCGAGCATGCTCGCCAGCAAGAGATAGAATCCCGCATTTTCCGGAGCCCGACGAATCGCCTCACGGACCAAAGTGAATGCACGCGCCGACTCGTTCTGCTTGCGAAGAATGCCTGCGGCATGAATTAAAGAGTCCTCAAACAACTTCGATTCGGGCGAAACCCGGACCAAATGCTCCAAGGTTTTGTCGAGCTTTCCTTCCTGCTCGTAGATGGCACCCAAATAATAGTTCACCTTGTCCGAGTCCGGGACCTTCGCGAGCAATTCTTCGAGGATCGCGCGGGCGCCGGCCCAATCCCCTTTTTGCATCGTGATCAACCCCATCCGCAGTCTTGCATTCAAATCATCCGGATCCAAAGCGGTCAGGGTTTGCAAGACCTTGAGTGCGTCATCAATCTTGTTGGCTTTCAGATAAAGGGTCACCAGACGTCCGGCAACCTGGGCATCTGGCTTTTCCTCCATCTGTGCAAGATAGACTTCGATGGCTTTTTCGTTCAGCATTCTCGACTCGAAGACCAATCCCAGGGCCAGGGATGCCTGACTGAAACCCGGACGAACTTCAATCGCATGGCGATAGGCCCGGATCGCCTCGTGATCGCGATCCTTCGCTTGTTCGAGTTTGCCCAGATAAAACCAGGCTGCCGCTGAATCTTTCACGCGAGAAGTGAATGCACGGATGAACTCGAGCGCTTCAGGATATTTGTGCTTTTCGGCCAACACCTGGGTCTTGAAGACCGCCGCCTCATCATTTCCGGGTTCAAGCTTGAGGACATTCTCATACTCCACCAACGCAAGATCGGACTCATTATTGAGCGCGTAGATCCCACCGAGCATCAGTCGCACCTCGACCGAGTGGGGGTCCAATTCCAGAGACTTTTTGCACTCCTCAATGGCGAACGAGGTGGCGCCTTTTCGCAAGTATTCGGCCGCCAATTTGGAGTGCAGCACTGCGGACTTCGGATCGTGCGCCAGCGCAGCCCGATACTCCTCGATCGCCCGCTCCACTTTTCCTTCATTTGAAAAGGCCTGCGCGAGAGAGAAATGATAATCCGCACTCGCCTCGAACCCGTTTCGATCCCACTTGGCCTGGGTTTCGGACTCAAACCGAGGTGAAGCATGATTCGATGCTCCCTCAACCGGAGATCGGACTGAGGCACAGCCTGAAGTCAGAACCCAAAACCCGAGCGCCACTCGCTGAATTAAAATATTTTGTGATTTCGAGCGCTTAGAAAATGACTCACCCATCGGATCGTCTCCTTATCTGACTCTTCGTCAGAAACCGCCCGAAACTGTAATGTTTCATGATTCAGCGCTTTTCATTGATTTTCTTGACATTAAGCGAACTCGTTGTTACCAATTCGTTTGCAAGGTGGTGTTGCAGCATGTCAATGTGCTGGAAACCAGCAGGCTCTCACTCCGGACCCTTTGCCGATTCCTCGTGAACGGGGGTACTGAAGTTTCAAGGATTCTGCGAGGCGACTCCTGAGTGAGAAAAATCATCAACGGTAGCTAACATCCTCGCGTACGAGGTAGGGGGCAGTATGAAAGAAGCAAAAGTAATTAAGCGTTACCAAAATAGAAAACTCTACGACACTCACGAGTCCAGCTACGTGACTCTCGACGAAATCGCGAAAATGATCCGCGCCGGCGAAGACGTCCGCGTGATCGATAACAAGACCAAGAACGACATCACCGCTTCGACCCTGACCCAGCTTCTTTATGAAAGCGAGCGCAAGGCCAAGTCCCAGCCGTCTGTCAATCTTTTGAAAGCCATCATTCGAAGCGGAGACGGTTCATTCTCGGGCTTTATTCAAGAGCGCCTGAAGAACGAACTCGCTGCCATTGAAGCTGAAGCTGCGGCGTCGACCTCTGCCAGCATGAGCAACGCTCCTAGCATGAATCAATAAAATGCCAGTCTTGTGACTCGCTCCGGAATTTCACTGAAGCTCCGGATTGAGGCTTTGCTTCTTCGACGACACCGAATACACTCTAAATATGCGCGTTAAAATCGGCAAATTTGGAGTAATTCCACTGGTTTTTACGATTTTTGGAGTGTGTTCGGCTGTCTCTTTTTCTGACGCCTACCCTCGTGGTGCCTCGACTGATTCCACATTCTCTCGAAATTCTCGCGAGTCGCCTTCAGCCAAGAACACCGCCGAGTCGTATTCGGATCGAACTCCATTTTCACCCGGCACCCACAATGTCTCTGTCGCCGTCGGGCAGGTCTTTCTCCTGGGCTCATTGAGTCGCTTCGAAAATGCGATCGGCCCCGAAGTCCACTACACCTATGGAGTAAGCGATCTCTTCTCTTTTCAATCGAATTTTGGGTATCACTCCCATTCCAGCGGTGCTCTTTCCATCTGGAACCTATCGGCTGGCCTTCGAGCAAACCTCGCCTACTTCGACTCGCTCGTTCCCTTTGCCAAGATCGGACTTGGCTTCTACTACCCCTCTTATACCGAAAGCAATGCCACCGTGAGCGGACTTCTCTTTGGCATGCAGCTGGGAACCGGGATTGATCTCATGATCAGCAATTCAGTGTTTTTCGGCGCTCAAACCACGTATAACACCATGTTTGATTCGTCGAAAACCG
>Ga0214923_10008060_pt1 | contig 11325 bp, 26 predicted proteins | sample LL1510_MetaG_FD_177993 | JGI IMG/M metagenome (GOLD analysis project Ga0214923, IMG submission 177993) | Freshwater microbial communities from Lake Lanier, Atlanta, Georgia, United States - LL-1510 | ecosystem: Environmental > Aquatic > Freshwater > Lake | place: USA: Georgia | collected... | reverse complement strand
ACCAAAAAGGGAAAACCTACATGGAACAAAGGTAAAACTTTAGAAAAATTTGTTTGTGATATTTGTAGCAAACAAATTGGTGGGTATGGTAATCTAGTACAACACAAAAAGAAACATTTATCAAATTAAAAAAATATAAGTTATGGAAAATACCAATAATGAATTACAAGAATTGTTTGTACAAATGTCAGCACAACAAGTTTATGACAAGTACATTAAACCAATGAGCGATAATCCTAATTACACGCTACCAGAAAATGGCGCTATGTTGTTTTATGCAAAAAAACATCCTGAGGGATATAATATGGATAAAATAACATTTATATCGCTTGAAGAAGATTATTGTGTTTCTTTGATTGAATCTGTGATGGATTCTGAAGATTTCGCAGGCTGGCCATTTGGAAAGTAATCACACCCAACAATTAAAAAAACATAAGTTATGAACGAATTAACACTAATTAATAACGAGGGAGCAAACCTCAAAATAAGAAGGTATCAATACACTCTAAACAAAGGATTTGATATTATAGACCAATGGGGGGTTGTGTGTAAGAATATGAATATGGAAGAGGTGATAAATTGGTTAGATGGTAGAAGCCATATTGATGATTCACAAGAAAACAGGTGGATATGGACTGAACAGGGAAAGGATTCAAGAACATCACTTTTTAAAGTTATTCATTTTTTAATTACCCCACAATTACGATGATAGCATTTTTAATTATACTACTTATTGCAATACCCCTGTCCATTCGTTGGGCACGGGGTGTTGATAATATGAAACAAAACAATTCTGAGTATAAAGGATTAGATTTGTTTGATGAGGAGGATAAAAATGAAATATAAGTAGGATATAATGGCGTATTTAAATCATAATATACCAACAATAACTTGTTACATACGAAACGAGTTTTTATTTAATCACGAAAAAGGGCACGGTGAATTCACCCTTGCAGACGTTCATTCGGTAGCATCAATACAAAAAAGAGTTCCTTTATTTGAGGCGTTTTTAGAAAATGGGGTAAATTGGACTCGTAGACCCATACACGCTTTTTGTTGGAAAAAAGATGCTGAAAATTTACCCCTAAGTGAGTTCATATACTGGGATTGTTTTTCTTCTTACATTGATGTACAAGTAAGAGAACGATTAAGTGGTTTAAGGGCAGATTTAATATCTATATCGGGTGTTAAGCGTAAAGGTGTATATATGTTTACTTTGGATTGGTCACATGAAAACAGAGGTATGTTAGATACTAATTTTTCGGAAACACCCGAACACAAATGTGGGCATGTATTTAAAATGGATAACGGAAATTATTTTATATACCCTAACAACCGAATAATTTGGATGGATAATGCATGGACATTCAATAGGATTGATAAAAATCCCGGATATAGAATTGATATGAATGTTTACACTATTGAGAGTTTTGGTGGATATGAAACAGATTATAATTACATAACTGTATTTAATAAAGAAAATGATGATAAAAAAGGAAATAATAGATAATATATCTAAAAACACTAAATTACGATTAAAACCTTCAAAGGTATGTGATGGGGTTGGTTTATTTTCAATTGTAGAGATAAAAGAGGGTGAATTTATATTAGATGATGTAACTGCTGACGATATTTACATTAGGTGGGATGAAATAACTGATTTGCGAGAGAAAGTAAAAAATTATCTGAATAGTATGTGTAATTCAGATGAGGATGGGTTGTACCTATCACGCACCCCAAATAATATAAATCTTGCTTACTTTGTAAATCACTCCGATAACCCAAATGTGTTTCATAATTTAGAATTAGATAGGTTTATAGCTATTAGGAATATTGGGGTAGATGAAGAAATAGTTTGTATGTATAATGAGGATGAAAAATGGTAATACAAATACCTGTTGAAGAACTGTATATCACCCCAAAATGGATGATATCCCAAATAGATGGTGTATCTATTGATTACGCCGATTGTACTGTTCACGCTATATTTCGTGGGCAAAGTGAATCAAAAATAATAGCCTGTTTAAAAGATTATGGAATTACTTTGGATAATAGGTTTTGGGGTTATCAAGTATCGTTTGGTAAAGCTGGGATATATATCTTAATAGAAAAAAACCACAACATATATAACGGATAACACAAAAAAATCATATTTATATGTATGATTAAATTAGCCCAATTATTAAAAGAATCACAACAATACCAAATATATTGCGATATGGATGGTGTGTTGGTTGATTTTGTAACTGGGTATGAAAAGTTTATGGGAAAACCAACTGGGCAAATATACAAAACTCCCGAAGAAAGAAAACAATTTTGGGATGATTTCAATAAGACTGTTGAACAAAAGGGTATAAAAGAACATCAGTATTGGGCTGGATTACCACCATTGAAAAATGGTTTATTACTATGGAAAAAGATTAAGAGATTTGACCCTATTATACTATCAGCGCCATCATACAATGTAACAGAATCCAAAAAGGGTAAGTTGATATGGGTGAAAAAGTATTTAGGAAACCCACCCACAATAATCAACTATCAAAAACAAAAGTGGGCTACCCCAACATCAATATTGATTGATGATAGAAAAGATTTTATAACAAAGTGGGAGGCCGCAGGGGGTATTGGGATATTACATAAAGATAATAATATTGGTAACACACTAAAAAAATTAAATCAATATATACTTTCTGAAGAATTGAATGAAAACCAAAATAATCCGAATAACATAAAAGCTTATTACGAAGCATTATGTAGAAACGAAAAGATAACTCCATTACCTGTTAAGTTTGGTAATGTTGGTGGCTCCGGTGCTGCAACTACATATAATCCCAAAACAATGAAACCCCTTTATATTTCCTTTGATGTAAAAAAAATGAGTGACCCAGAATATGCGGTTATACATGAACTAACACATCAAATAAAATTAGAAACCGAAGGGGATGCATATGTAGGGAAAAGAGACCGATTGACAAAATTTAGAAAATTGGAAAACAAATTAGTAGATAAATACATGTACTCACAGTTTTCAAAATTACTTTGGAATAATAGTTAATGTATATTTATAATATAATAACGGAGATAAAATGAAACCACAACAACTAAAACAACTAATCAGAGAAGAGATTAAAAATATTACAAAATCACTAACTGAAGGTAAATACGATGCTGATTTAGATAAGATAGAAGCAGCAGTTAAAAACGCAAGTTCCTTTATGAATGTGGGTGCAGAATTAAAAAAGGCCGGAATTAAGTATGACTTTTCAACGAGTATGATACCTATGTATACTGTTAAAGTATCGGGTAACACTATTGCAATCGTAAATAAGAAATATGTGGCTGGTGCAGAAAGAGAAGTAAACAACATTGCAATTGGGTTACTTGAAGGGGTGAATGAATCGGTAATCAAAGAATTTAATGAAAACTTTATTGGAGCTGCATTAGTAAAAAAGAGCGGAATGGTAAAAGATTTGGATTCATTAGAAAAAGAACCGATTTATGTTAGGGATGTTTTACCTATATACAGAAAAGAAGGTAGTTCTTATGTTGTTAAATCCTTAATGACTGGGAACGCATTAAAAGTTCCTGCTGCAAATTTAATAGTTAAGATGAAGGACCAATTTGAGCCTGATAAGTGGGCTAAGTTTATGGCTAAAATGACTAGATACTAAAAATTAGGCAACCAATGATTAAAGAGTGTATAATTGTTTCCAAAGAAGTTGGCGATAAGTTTATACTCGCAAAAAATAGGGATAGAGCGTATAAACCCAAATTAGAGATTATCCATACATTATTTGATGGTGTTGAGGTAGTATATTTATACGATTTGACAACTGATTGGAGTGAGGGTATGAATGAGTTTGGAATTGGTGTTGTAAACTCCGCTCTTTTGGTTGGTCGGGATGAAAGTGAGCATAAAATTGTTAAAAAAGGTGGAAAGCCTGGTCCTGATGGGAATAAAATCAGAAATATAATAAAGCAACCTAAACTAATTGATGCTATCCGCTCGGCTCTTACATATAGAGGTAAGAGTAAATTGGCTTTAAAGGGGCATACTTTTATTTCATCCCCCAAACATATGGTTAGTATTGAAACTACCTCAAAGCATAAGCCTGAGGTGAAATTAAGAAACATTGAATCTCCGATAGTAAGAACAAATCATGGGCATGTATTTACTGATGCGGGTTATACCGAAGGTGAAAAATACTTATCCTCAAAAATACGGAAAATAACGGCAGAAAAGCAAGTTGATGGTGTTGATGACTGGAGGGAGATTGCGGCAGCGATGCGTAAAGAGTTTTTCCCAACAAAACCAATGTTGAATATGAAGAGAGATACTGAAAAGATGTTTACATCATCGCAGGTGGTGATGAATTTAACTGATAGGGTATTTCAGTTTACATATTTTTCAGATAAGGTTGAACATTTTGGGGGTATAAAAACCAAATTGCCTGCTGGATATGAACCAAAAATAAAAATAGAAATTGTTAAGGTATAATCGTATATGAAACTATCCGAATTAAGAAAGATGATTAGGGATGAAATTGCTGGTGTAATAAACGAAGAAAAAAATAGAATTGCACGAAAAGCCGGTCAGCATAGAAATTCTAGCAAGCACTCCGATTTATATACTGATGAAAATCCTGAAGGAACAATACATGGATTAAAATTTGCTACAGTAAAAGATGCAACTGCTAGTGTTAGTAAGATAGAGAAATCGGGTAAACCCCATGCACATAAAATACAAGCAGCTATAGCGATGGAACAACGTGCAAAAGCTGCTGGTAAGGTAACTGCCGCCGGAGTTTATAGAACATATATTAACTCAATAAAAAAATCATAGTAAAAGAAATAAGGAAATATCAATAATGAAACTATCCGAATTAAGATATATCATAAGAGAAGAGGTTAGAAGGGTAATAAAAGAAGTTACTATATCCGATGATGATAGGGCTAATTACTCACCTAAGTTCATAAAGGATGTGGAGAGGTTATACGCTATTGAAAGTCGTGCTCGTAGAATGTTATACAATTCCAGAAGTATAGAGCAACTATGGTCAAAACCTACTATATACAAAATTAACAATGAGTGGGATAAACTAACAGAAAAATTATTTAAAACGCCGGAATGGAAAAAGTGGTGTAAGGAAAAGAGGCTTTTGGATAATTATCCATTTGAGGATGTATTAACTTAAAGAACTATATTTATATAAAACCAAATAGGAAACAAACGATGAAAGTATCCCAATTAAGACAAATGATTAAGGAGGCTGTTGAGGATATAGTAGGGCAAGAAAACATAAAGGCTTATTATACAGCGTTATGTAATTCTGAAGGTATTAAACCTCTACCCATAAAGTTTGGCAGGGTTGGTGGTGCTGGAGCAGCGACCACTTACAATACTAAAACGATGAAGGGGTTGTATATAACATTTGATGTTAATAGGTTACACGATGCAGAAACCGCAATTATTCATGAACTGACTCATCAAATAAAATTAGAAACTGAAGGTGATGCTTATGTTGGTAAAAGGGATAAGTTGGATAAATTTAGAAAGTTAGAGAATAAGTTAATTGATAAGTATCTTTATTCAAAATACACAAAACTATTATACAATTCAAAGTAATTACGAAAAAAGAGAACCCCGAACCTACGGGGTTTTTTTATGCGCTGGACCGAACGAATGAACGCAGTGAGTGAGTGGGAAATAAACACAAAAAAAATAATAGTATATAGTAGTAGTATTACAAGTAGTAGTAATAGTAGTATATAAAAAGAACTATATAATATACCCCCATTAACCCACACAAGCAACAACAACCAACACATACCAAAGAGAAAATAGAGACACGAAAGGACAGAAAAAGCTCAAAAAATGAACAAATTTCCCACAATCCCCCACTTTCCCCCACTTTATATTATATGGTAGGGTAAAAACATTAAAAGAACCCATAGAAAAAAGGGGTGTCAAAAATGGGAATAGAAGGGGGTAGGCTAGGGGTACTCCAAAAGGATGAGGGGATAGGGGATAGATACCCAATAATGACATGGCAAATGGCAGGAAAAAATGACTTAAAAAAGCTGTATCAAAATTGGGAAAATAGAGCTTCCATAAATATTGGGGAAAAAATGATAACAACAAAAAAACACCCCTTAGCGTTCCCATAACACTCATTTCATTGCTCCTAACACACGATTATTTTGCGCTGGGGCTAACATATCACACATCACACCTAACATATCACAACCAATGTAAGGCCCGGCGCTGGGAGGGATATAAAAAATTGTTATGATGTATCCTATATAGAGAAGCGCTACCTCTGTCTGTCTATATACTACTACTACTATATAGTATATACTATACAATGTTATTATATAGTTGTGGGGTGTTATAACAATGGTAAATTTATTTTTGGTTTATTTCTCAGCGCTACTACTATATACTACTACTATATACTAGTACTATATAGTATATACACACATATAGTGGGGGGATTGGAAACTCAAAACTCTCAAAAGTGTTGAGAGAAACTAATCACAGCTATCCAACGCTACTACTATATACTACTACTATATAGTATATACTATATAATAAGAACTCCAGCGCTAAAGGGGGGGGTTCTATCTCCTATATACTACTACTATACTATATAGTATAAGAGGGAGAATACCCCTTTTGGGGGGCAAATTTTTTTTGAAAAAAGCTTGGAAATATGGATTTTCTGTTGTATCTTTATGGGGGGGGGTTTATATAAAAAAAGTGTCCAATAAATTGGACACCTGATAAATTTAACGCAAATTTAATATAGAAAGCTTGGAAGATTAGCCTTTTTGTACTATCTTTACTTTGTAAGTTAATGAGAAACAATATGAAAACGGCGAAAAAACAAAAAAACACCTACCAATTAACTCACGCAAAGACTATGCAGTGGGCGGGTATTTTTATCACTGCAAGCAACTATGACGACGCGAGAATTGAGTTTTACCGGGTTACGGCAGAAATGGGTTTAAACCCAAAAGATTATGGGTTTCTTCGTTTCAATGGGAAAAAGTAGAAATAACCCACCAATCTGATACTTTTCTAATTTTTACTCCATCCATAATTTATCGTTTTATTTTTTAAATATCATATATCCACCAGGAGCATCTAAAAGAACTAATGAAATTGAAAGATTAAAACAATTACCAAAGCAAATTACCTTGTAGTAAATAAGTTTATCTGTTTTTTTATAGGACATATCTATAAAGTAGTTGGTAGAAGTAATGGCGATATGTGGGGATGGAATAACTTGGAGTGTAAAAGGTGTAAATGCAAGTCCGATACGCTTACTGATTGATTAAAAATAAGTTATGAACAGAGAATCCCTCATTGACATCCTGCTTTTCGTTGGTCGGATTGTCGGTTGGTTGCTAACCATAGCGGGCATTGGTCTCTCCGCTTTGGGAGTCAGCCAACTATTGACCCCCCTACTCAAATGATAAATTTAACGATAATTTAACATAAAAAGCTTGGAACTTTAGCCTTTTTGTATTATCTTTACTTTGTAAGTGATTGAGAAATAAACCCCCTAAAAAATGACTAAATTAAGTTCGATTACCCCCCTCCTCCCCCAATTGAGTTCTGAAGAACTTCGTTCCCTAAATAGTATGGTTATTTCAGTTTTGAAATCCAAACGAGCGCTGGAGAGTAAGTTGGTTGGCGCGCAATTGAAAGTAGGTGATATGGTTACTTGTGACCACCCAAAATTGGCCGGGATGTCCCTACGGGTTACTAAAATCAGCCGAACCAAAGCAACGGTAAGGCCTGAAGGCGCTTTCTCCGGCTATAATGTTCCTATGAGTATGTTAATTTTATCCAAATAATTATGATAGAGGTTCATTTGATGAAGAATGGTAAGGTTGTTAAATCCCTTAAATGTTCGCAATATCGGTTGAAATCAACCCTTGCAGGTGTACGAGCGTTAGCCAACACCATGCCCCGAAAAAAGAAGGATACTATTAAGATTGTGGTTAGTTAAGTGGTATGGAAATGATTATTGAAAATTTACAGACCAAACATCACACCAAAGAACCCAGTTTTAACCCCAAAAATGGTAAGTTTTATATAACTTTTTGGAATGATGATGGGACGCACTTTGATTGGTACATCCCATTCCCTCAATTATACCACACCAACCCCTTAGAACGCCTTATTTTGGGGGATGTGGATAAATTTAACGCAAATTTAACATAAAAAGTTTGGAAGATTACCCTTTATGTACTATCTTTACTTTGTAAGTTAATGAGAGATATGAAAGAGATGTTTGAAGAAATAAAGGATATGTGGAAAAATGACCCAAAAGAGGTTATAGGTAGTACCCTATTCATCATTGGTGGGGGAACTTTGTTTTACTTTTTAATGCTAATTGTCGGAGAATAAAATAAAAGATATGTTATTAAAAAAAGGAAATTACATGACTATCAAAGAGGTGGTAGATTATGTAGAGCGTAAAACAGGTAGAAAAGCAAATATCAAACTCCCAACCCACTATCATAATTATTTGGGGTATTACGATACTAACGATTTGAAGGCTATAATGCCGGTAAGAATGTTTCGTGAGATGGAGTGTGTAGTTTCAACTTTAATGGTAACAAAATAAAAATAAAAGTTATGAAAAATTGGTATTGGTATATAGCAATTACAAAAGAAATTAATCCGTACATTGATGCTAATCGCATTGACCGCACAAAACAAATTGAAGATGCTTTTGCACCAACGCTTGAAGATATTCAAAATGACCCTACATTCTATGCTGAATTGGTTAATGATCTAATGTTTCATTGGGTGTATGGAACACGAGAAACTAAATTAATGTTCTCAGCTAAAGAATCTTTGTTAATTGGTCAAGGTAATTTAAATAAATAAAAATAAAAGTTATGACAAATACGGATACAGTACAGTTAATATACCGAGGTTTTATTGCTGAAATTAAAAGAATATTGGAGGAGAATAAAATTGAAGCCATTCAATTCAAAACCCCATTTAGAATATGGGTAACAGAGGATTTTTATGATGATGAATCAAGAATACCATATTCGGTTGGGGGTTTATCATCCGATGGAACGCTGTTGGGTGTTCCTGGGATTGATGAAGATGAAATTTCATTAGAAACATTAGACCTTTATGAGATAGCACATATACTGGATTTATTAGAAGCCTCAGAATACACAATTATTAATGAATAAAAGTTATGACCAACGAACTCACACCCCACATTGAATACTACATTAACGGAAATGTATGGTTCAAAGGTCAAAAGAACTCCAAAGGACAACGAGAAGGCATTTGGGAAATTTTCTGGGCGAACGGAAACATACATTTTAGAACTCCATACAAAGAGGGAAATGAAGATGGAATTGAAGAGAGGTTCTATTCAAACGGAAACATCTATTTGAGAACCTCATACAAAGAGGGAAATTTAGATGGAATTGAGGAGGAATTTGATGAACAGGGAAACATTACCAAAACCCGTCTTTGGAAAGGTGGAGAAATAATTAAAGAAACACAACACTAAAACTATGACCAACGAACTCACACCCCACCTTGAATATCACCGCAACGGGAATGTATCTATTAAAGGACAAAGGAATTCCAAAGGACAACTAGAAGGCATTTGGGAGGTGTTCTACGATAACGGAAACATCAGTATGAGAACCCCATACAAAGAGGGCAAGATAGATGGTATTGATGAGGGGTTCTATGAAAACGGAAACATCCAAAAGAGAATTCCATACAAAGAGGGTAAGAGGAATGGAATTGCGGAGTGGTTCTATCCAAACGGAAATATCCATTGGAGAATCTCATACAAAGGAGATGAGAAAGATGGAATTGAGGAGTGGTTTGATGAACGGGGAACATCACAAAAACCCGTCATTGGAATGGCGGAGAACTGATTGAAGAAACTGAAAATTAACGCAAATTTAATATAGAAAGCTTGGAAAAGTAGGGATTTATCCCTATCTTTACTATGTAAGATAAAGAAATATGAATAACGAACTCACACCCCACATTGAATATCACCCCAACGGAAATGTATGGATTAAAGGACAACGGAACTCCGTAGGACAGGAAGAAGGTATTTGGGAATTCTTCTACGATAACGGAAATATCCAATGTAGAACCCCTTACAAAGAGGGTAAGAGGAATGGTATTTGGGAGTGGTTCTATCCAAACGGAAACATCCGTATGAGAATTCCGTTCAAAGGAGATAAGGAGGATGGAATTGAGGAGTTGTTTGATAAACAAGGAAACATCGAATGGAGAACCTCATACAAAGAGGGTAAGATAGATGGAATTGAGGAGTGTTTTGATGAACAGGGAAACATCATTAAAACCCAACTTTGGAAAGACGGAAAACTAATTGAAGAACTAAAAATTAACGCAAATTTAATATAGAAATTTGTTCATTATTAAAAAACAATGTAAAGCTGAAATCTAAAACATAGTCAGGTAGCGAAAGTGGTAAAGCGCCTCAGGCATGGGGAGATGCGGTTCGAATCCGTTAAGTAGGAGGCATCCGAAAAAGTATGGTACTATTGCAGGTTCGAATCCTGTCCTGACTACACAAAAATAAATGATATGAAAACAATAGATGACTTTATTAAAGAACTTCAAAGAATTAGCGAAAACAAAAGAAAATTACCATTGGTTATTCAATGTCCAAATGGGGAAATAACATCACCATCAATTAAGATGATGTGGGATGAACCGTTAATGATGTTTGAAAAAGAACCCGACAAAATGATTATCAGTTGGAGGGATTGAAACAAAACACAGTCAGGTGGCGGAATTGGTAGACGCTAAGTGTACTCGGATAAGGTTGATACCCGTACTCACAAATCAACCACATACAGGTTCGAATCCTGTCCTGACTACTAAAAATGAAATAATATGAAAAACGAAATTAAATTAAGCGATTTGAAGCAATACGATGGTATGTATTGGATTGGGGATATTGACCCATATAGTGATGGTGATGGTTGGGTTTTTGAGGATGAAGCAGTCCGGATTTTGGATGAAATAAACAAAAAAAATATCAGCAATAAAAAATAACACCTATGTTAAACCTTTTCAACAAAAAAAAGCAAAATAGTAAAAAAGCATTCTCTCCACATGACTTTATCTATAAACCTGTAGATAGTAACCCAAAAGTATTAGGGTTAGAACACAACCCAAATATTATGCGTATCACACAATCCGATATATCACCAACGGAATGGTGTAGAATGGAGTATATGAGGATGGGAGCAGTTGCGAATTCCAAAAAGTGGAAAGGGCTATAACAC
>Ga0214923_10008058_pt1 | contig 11326 bp, 2 predicted proteins | sample LL1510_MetaG_FD_177993 | JGI IMG/M metagenome (GOLD analysis project Ga0214923, IMG submission 177993) | Freshwater microbial communities from Lake Lanier, Atlanta, Georgia, United States - LL-1510 | ecosystem: Environmental > Aquatic > Freshwater > Lake | place: USA: Georgia | collected 2015-10-15 | reverse complement strand
CTTTCAAATCAGATGAAGCTAGGTTACTAAACGAAGAGATATTTAGGTATATACAGGAGCAAGCAAGAGGAGCTAGTAGGCAACTAGCTTTTGAGTTTGAGGAGCCAGAATGGTGCCGAGGTTATGGTGTAAGAAACACGCACCTTACAGCAGTAGCGCCGACTAAATCAAACTCAGCTATTTGTAACACTTCAGAGGGAATTGAACCTTTACAGTCTAACTACTTTATCGAGACAGCTAAAGGAAATTATTTAAGAAAAAATAAGTATCTTATAAAGCTGTTAAAAGAAAAAGGGTTAAACACAAAAGAAGTGTGGGACTCTATTAGAGATCATAGGGGTTCTGTACAGCATTTAGAGGGTTTAACAGCAGCAGAGAAGGAAGTGTTTTTGACATTTAAAGAGATAGAACAGGAAGAGATTATTAGGCAAGCGTCGACAAGACAGCAGTATATAGACCAAAGTCAGTCCTTGAATCTGTGTCCCGACCCTGAGAAGACAAATTTACAGAGCTTAAGTAAGTTGTATGTACTAGCTTGGTCAAAGGGATTAAAGTCAATTTACTATCTTAAGAGAGAAGCTTTATTAAGTGCTAGTTCGGCTGTCGACATAAAAGAAGATAGCGCGGATGAAAAAGACTTAGAGAGTAAAGTAGACTTAGACATTGAAGAAGTAGATAACGAGGCAGTTGAAGACAAATTCTGTACCTTAGGTGGAGAAGGTTGTTCCAGCTGCGAAGGTTAATAGTTTAGTATTTAAAGAGTTAGCATACAAAACTAAGACTATAGAAATAAAGTTTTGTATGCTAACTTTTTTCTAAAGTACGATTAACAAGGAAAAATAATAATAAGAGAGTAATAGTATAAAGATGAGTGTATTACAAGCGGATACAGAAAGGGCAAAAGATATAGTAAAAGTGTTATATGTTTTGCAAGCCAGTGTATTTACATTAATGTTAAAGAGTTGGGGAGTGCATTGGAACATAAGCACTTTACATTTTCCGGCTTATCACAGCTTAATGAGTGATTTATATACAGAGTTAATAGAAGTAACGGATAGGGTAGCGGAGAGTATAGGGTCACTAGGGTACTTAGCGCCTGCGAGTTTAAAGAGATATTCAGAGATATCTTTAGTGAGAGACGACTTAGACAATCAGACTGGGGTAGAGACGTTAGGCATGATATTAAGTGATTTGTTTATAGTAGAGAGCGTTTTAGGCAGTGTATGTGAAGAAGCCATAAAAGTAAAGAACAAAGCGGTAGAGAATATGTGTGGGGAGGTGGCAGAGAGTTTAAGGGTTTATATATACAAATTAAGAAAAACAGTTAATGGTTAGATATGGTAGTTAGAGAGTTAAGTAGTTTAAAGAGAGAGGATAGAGTAATAATGGTAGCCCCGCGCGGGGCTACATTTTCTAAAAGATGCTTAGGAAAAAAGTTAAAACTATATATAAATGAGGGGGTATGGTTACCAGACCAAGACCCCCTAAATTACGCTAATTATTATCATGCACAACAAATATCTAGCTTCGTAACCAAAAACTTAAACTCAGATATCTTTGTCTATAGCTATAGTAACCCCATAGCCTTAACTGTGGAAATCTACCTGCTCCTAAAACAAAATAAATCTGTACCGGCTTACGTCATAGGAGATGCTATTAGCGGCTCTACAATAGCCCTAGAAGGGACAAAACCAGAACTATGGCTGGCAGCATTACTCGACGAAGTAGACAATTTTAAAGGTGATTTAACTAGAGCTGTAGAAGACTATCTAGCTACCGGCATAGCTGTTAGCTCAAAAGCTAAAGTAATAGAAGAAACCTTTTAAGCATCTTGGAAAATTCTCCCTTGAGGTAACCTGCTTATACCTCTCATAAAGAAGTTAGTATCTTGTAGAAAAACATCATTAGGAATAAGAGATTGATAGTAGTGGGGGTCTGATAGAAGTTCTATTGCGACAGCTTGGTCATTCTCAACATTAATATGTATATTAGGTACAACAGACCCTTGTTTAGGGGTAACGGTGATATTTTCTGGGGTTGGAGTTTCTTTAGGTATAACGACATAGGGATTGTTGTTAGGATAATTAGGATGTTGTGGGCGAACACCTTCTTGAGTCTTTGATAGTGTAACCGCTATCTTTTTCCCTTTAAACTCTTTCTTTAGATTCTTTACTGTCTCTATGTTGTTGTCGTACTCTTCTATAATAAGAGCCATTTGCTGGGGAGTTAACTTACGCCCGGGGCTTAGTATAGCCTGTCTAGCTTGTGGGCTAAGAGCATCACTGTCAGGTTTAGCAGCTGTATATTTAGCTTTTGAGACAGGATCTTGGGAAGTTACATTAGACCTTTCTAATTCTTTTAACTCCTTGTCTATATTTATAATTTGTTTATTTATCTGTATATATTTAGTACTACCTCGGGTCTCTCTTAAGAGTTTGTCTCTTAGCTGTTCTTTTTTCTTAACTAGCAGCTCTTTTCTTTCTTCACGCTCATAGAAAGCAACTCGCGCAGCTAAAGCTCTTCTTACTGATGATCTTTCTCCTTGGGGAGTACCTTGATTATCATAACGAGAAGCACCAGTTGTTGACAGCTTGTATCCAGCCCATATCTCTGCAGCTTTATCTAGTACACTATCCGAGAAATTACCCGAAGATACATCGTCTAGTATACGTTTCTCTTGAAGTAAATACCTGAAAACTAAATCCTGTACAGCAGGAGAGAAGTTAGGTGTGGGTTTTCTAGGATCAAAAATAAGATGAAGTCCAGTACCTGTGTACCAAGTATCCATAATTTGGTAACGTCCTGAAGCTGATGATTCTCCTATACCTGGAACAGGCACATATCCTCTACCTGAACCGACAAAAGGATGCTTATATTTAAAGAGGTCGTCGTAGGATATATTAGTCTTTCCTATTATCATATTGTATCCCGCATATTGAGACTCTCTATTAAAGTCTGTTCCTTCGACCCAAGCAGTAACATCAGCAAGAGCTTTTACGTATTTATTATGCAAAGTACTGTTATAGATTGTTTGTCCTAGCGGTGTAAGTTTTGAGAACTCATCTTGAGTAAGTTTATTACTGCTGCGTACAATTTCTTCTTTTGGTGTTGGGCCGGGGGTAGTTCTCAGATTGCTTGAGGATAGGTTAAATTGCCCTGTGCGCAATGATTTTATATATTTGTCGAGCTCTTCTTTTTCAGCGGACACTTGGATCATTTTAGGGAAATGATTATCCCCTCTTGGTCCTTTTCCGGACTGCCGGCCTACAATTTCGCCGCTACTAACCCAATCTCCAGTTTGCACCTGTATGTCTTTAAGGTGAACTATACGCCCTATAAGAACTTTTCTTTCCTTGTCTCTGTAGATATTTAGCGCTCCAAATGTATTAACTCGATGTACATAACCTGAAACAATAGAGGGAACCCAGTCTCCTTCATCAAAGCCCCGTGTACCTGGTCTTTGTAATATAATGTCTACTATTGGCAGTTCAGTTCCCTCACTGTTAACTAAAACTCTATAGTCGTTACCCTTTTTATCTTTAAGAGTTCTGCTAGCTACTGAGTTTTGAATAGCCTCGTCTCTATACGTTCTGGTTGAAGTTACAAGCTGGCTAAATTCAGTTGGGTACCCGTTATTAGGCTGCTCAACAAGATAGGGCGAAATTACAGAGGGTAAGGTTACATTTGGTATATTTTGTTGTCTGTTTATTCTATTTTGTGTAACTTGTATATTAGCTGAGTTTCTTATTTGAAGTGATCTTGGACTCTCTCGACGTTCTCTAGACCCTCTTGATTGTATAAAAGACTCAAAAGATAAGAAGCCGCCACCTACAGCGCCAGCAGCACCTCCACCTCCTATTACTGAGAGAGCAACAAAACCTGATGCAGGTGGGAAAACAGTTAAAGCTATACCGGCTAGTGCAGCACCAATTACAGCCCCCGTTATTGTACCAGTAGATACCTGTTTACCCAAATCTTTGAACACGTAACTTCTTTCACCATAAAACCCCTCTTCAAGTAGTCTCTTTTCGTAATAACCTGAAAGGAGGTTAAACAAGGGAACTTGTAGAAACTGAGAAAAAGCCCAACTAACAAACATCCCAGCAAAAAAGTTTAATGGGTAGGTAGCCATGTTGAATAAAAACGAGATTTGGTCAGTCATTACTGAAGCTAACTTGTTAGATGTTGACTTGATATCATAGTACATATAGTTATTATGCTGTTCAAGCATATTAAACTGTCTGTATGTAGATATAACAAAGTTACCTTCTTTTGAGGTGTCGTAGTCAAGAGAAGCTGCTGAGGCGTATGTGCTAGCTATGCCGTGAATTAATAAAGTATAACCTATACCTGCAAGAACTTTCTGTACGGCTGGGGCCTCAAAAAACTGGTCAACTTTTTGTAGTCCTTTGTCGCCAAGCCTTTTAGCTGACCCGAGCAGATTATACCTGCGGGGTCTTAAAGGGGAGTCTGTAGAGGCCCCAGGCGTATCAGCATAAGGAGGAGGGGGTGTAGGTTTAGGCTTTTTAGGTGGGCCGGAGACCTTTGCGCCTATCGTTGGGAATTTGATATTAGGAACTCTAGAAGTTATAGACTTTATCAAGTCAAAAGAAGATTTTCTTGTAGAAGAAAGAAATGAGCCTATTGAGCTAGACACACTCAAGATACCTGGAATAAGTTTTTGCTTACCAAACTGTAAAAGGGCTGTAAATTGGTTTGCTATATACTCTAAGTCAATAGGCACTAAAAAGGCGTTCATTGAGGGGCCCTTAGGGATACGGACCTTAACAATATCCCCTAACCTATCAATATCTTGATAATAGTGGCCATATGTTTTACCTAGATCAGAAACTAATTGTGCTGTTAGTTGTGCATCGCTTATATCATAAAGGTTTTTTCCGGAAAGCCTGCCAAAAAAACTATCATGTTTGATCTTGGCAATCCTACTTACTTCTTTTAGAGCATTTTTTAGTTTTTTACCCGCTTCGGTATTAGGGAAACCTGTATTTCCTTCTAACAGCTGCAGCTGTTGATATAAAATTAATCTTCTCAGGTTTAAATGATCTAAGTTAGATGCGTTAAGCTTTTTAATACTGTCTTGAATATCAACGTTACTAAGGTATTCTTTTACAGAAGCCTTATCATTTAATATAAGCACACCAGACGATAATTCAACATCTATTTTGGATATTGTATATGATTTTTCACCGACTTTTACTGTTGCTTCTGGAGTTGTAGGAAATAGACGATCTGAAGGTACTTGAGGTGTTGTAGGTACTCGAGGTGTTGTAGGTACTTGAGGTGTTGTAGGTACTTGAGGTGTTGTAGGTACTTGAGGTGTTGTAGGTACTTGAGGTGTTGTAGGTACTTGAGGTGTTGTAGGTACTTGAGGTGTTGTAGGTACTTGAGATGTTGTAGGTACTTGAGATGTTGTAGGTACTTGAGATGTTGTAGGTACTTGAGATGTTGTAGGTACTTCAGGTATTGTAGATGTTGTTTGAGGTGGCTTAAAATAACTTCCAGAGTGAAGATCCCCGTCTTTTCTAAGGTTATCTGCTATATGCTGCCCACCCTGTTGATCGTATGGAACAACTACTAAGCCTCTACTAGATTTAAGGTTAGAATCGTAACCTTCTACTCCGTGTACCCAATGCACAGTAGAACTGCCAATGTCTGTACTATGCCCAAAAGCTCTGGCGTTAAGAGTATCTATATCAGTATTCGGCTTAAGAACTAAAATATTACGACCGTTATCGGGGCTAGAAGTACTAGAAAAAGGGGTGTTTTGTTGGTAGTCTACCTCAAAACTTCCTGCTGATGAGTAATTTGTCCACTGCTTAACTGCTTTTTTATTATTTACACCACTACCTCTAATTAGAGAGTTCATAACCTCCTGATTAGCACCTTCAGCATAAAATACTCGGGTTATTACACTTCCACTTTTGTCTAGGTAATTAACCGATAGAACTGAATAATTAGCCCCAGTATCCACGTAGCCTATAACTGTAAGCTTTCCTTTAGGTATGTCATTAGGAACTATCTTTTTCTTGATAGAACTCTTTAAAGTAACCTTACCTTTTGCGCTATCTAGATTATTACGAACAGGTTCAGTAAGTTCTGTAAATATCCTATCCCCACTGTCTGAGTTTTTGACTATCCAGGTCTTATCGGCACTATCACCGGTACTTATATAGTTAATCTTGAGTTTTGACTGGGGCTTACCTGTATTTTCACCTGTAGACTGTTGACTAGTCGGTTTAACCTCTGTATTTGGGTTAACTTTAACTTCTGTAGTCGGTTTAACCTCTGTATCTCGGTTAACTTCAACTCCTGTAGTCGGTTTAACCTCTGTATCTCGGTTAACTTCAACTCCTGTAGTCGGTTTAACCTCTGTATCTCGGTCAACTTCAACTCCTGTAGTCAGTTTACCTGTATTTTCACCTGTTTCTACCTTGCGTGCGCGGGTAGAATTAAGTATCTCTTTCTTTATATTAATCTTTTTAAGTTTAAAATTAGCCCTGTAAGCTTCCACCAAATCATAGATGGGAAACCCAATCCCTGCTAAACCTAATACTACCGTTGAAATATTCCTAGTAAGCGTAGTACTTTCTTTATTATCCCCTGAGGCATAAGCGGCGCTAATGGGATTGAAAAGGTTGTTAAATAAAGAAACTATATAATTTGACCCTTTTCCTCTAGCTTGTTCGTTATAAGCCATATCTCCTAACAGGTTTCCTATAGGCCCACCTGCAACAAAATTAATGAAGCCAGCTGCAATTAGTGCAATAACAGACCCCCTCATACTCAGAGTCTTTGCAGAACGACGTGTACCAGAATAACTTCTTGTAGTGAGCCCTGGGATACGCTTAGCCACAAGACTGAATGCGGTATAAGAAGCTGCACCTAATGCTAAGCCGGCGAGATTACTATATCTAGATCTATAAGTTTCTCTATCGTCATGTTCTGTTAAAGCATTAATTTTAGATATGCTTTCCCATGTAAAATATGCTTGACTAGCAAGAAGCAATCCACTCCATGTTGAGGCCGCAGCTCCGGCTCTAATATTTATTAGTTTTTTAGAATTCCAACTTGACTTAATCCCTGTTAAAAGTTCAGAGAGTTTAGAGTGAGAGGGTTTAGCGGCTTTAGGGGGTTTAGAAGAAGTAGTAGAAGATATTTTTTCTGCTAGCCACATTGCTCCTGCTGTTAGCCACATTGCTCCTGCTGTCGCTCCTGCTGTCACTGCTGCTGTCCCTGCTGCCCCTAAAAGTAGTCCTAAAGTTAATCCTCGTGTATCTTCTCTACTAAGTCCATAAATAACTGAACCTAACAAGGCCGCGATCAAAAGCCCCTTAGCTAATCCTCCTAGTTTAGATAAACTAGAACGTTTTGCCTTGCTAAGAAGAGAACTTACGGCTACAGATCCACCAGCTGTTGCTGCAGCAGCTACCAGAGGTACTATAATATTCTTATTGTCTTTATTTAAAAGAGTGTTTGCAATACTAAAAGCTGCACCACCAAATGCTAAGGCTGTAACTAGTCTGATCCAATTCTGCCCACTGCCTATTACTTTAAGCTTATTTATTACACCCATTACCTTAGGTTTACTGAACTTAATTAAGTTTTTGCCTTGTTGTGCTATTTTTGGTGATAGTAGAACTCCAGCGGTCACTCCAGCGGTCACTCCAGCGGTCACTCCAGCGGTCGTAAGGAGGTTCGAGGTGTAACTATATGTACCAAGTGCAGTTGCTGCAGCAATTCCAAATATTCCGGCAGCAATTCCAAATATTCCGGCAAATTTACCAAGCCCTTTCGGTAATTTGTTATTATTAGCCCAACGTTTAATGGGATTTACTGCTTGGGGTACTAAAAATCCAGCGGCTCCTCCTGCTACAACGGCTCCACCGACTGCCCCAACTTGGTTAACATCTTCACGGCTACTAAGGTAACTATAGGCTATAAGTCCAGCTGTAAGTCCAGCTGTAGCAGGTCCCGCAAAAGGCCTTACTTTTTTAAATGCGGCAGTATCTGCTAACGATTTAGCTACTGCAGATATAACAGAACCACCTTTTTTCGCAACAGCATTTAAAATACCAAGAGGGTTATTGTTATAGGCAATTCCAGCTGAAGCTAAGCTAAATCCACCAGCCAACATAAAACCAGCTTTGTCAAACTCTTTCTCTTTTCTCTTAACGTAGGATCCTATGCCATAAAAATCAGCTATAGCACTTTTTTGTCTGATTGCCAGCTCAAGAGAATCTGAGATAGTAGGGGGGTCAGCAAATTTTGCTAGTAACCTGGAACCTCCACCACCTCTACCCGATTGCAAGTAGGGAGTATCTATAAATGGATTACCTGTAAAGATAGAACCCTGTAAGTATGGATGAACTAAATGGTCTATTTCTCCCTTTAAAGAGGCTGCTCTGCGTCTTCCTTGCTGCTCTATAGCCTTCTTTTCCATAGTAAGCTCAAATATAGACAAATTCTCCTGTCTGGCTCCTGCAAATGCATATTCTCTGGGGATTTTGGCTGTACGATACATATCTATAATATCTGGAGTACCAGGCAGAAAATACATGGCAACATTTTGTGCTATTTGATTTCCTGATAACTTATTATAAATACCCCCAAAAACATGGTCTGTAACGCCAAAGGTAAAAGCTCTAAGAGGTTTAACTAAGGGCTCAAGAGGAGAAAAGAATGAGGATAAACCATACATAATCCCAGCTAATTCTCTCTTAGTTGGTTCAAATATTGTTCTATCAAGATGTAAGAACGACGTTAAAGCCGCTTTACTTATTGTTTTGTTTAAAAATAGCTGGTCAATTGCGTAAATACTTACCCCCAATCCTATAAGCAATAAAGGCGTTACACCAAGCACATTAGCCAATGACATAACACCTACTGCAGCAGCAGTTGAGAATAAACCTTCAGCTGCGGCGTAGGCACCTTTATAGCGGTCTAATCCAGGCTTTGCTTGTATAGCGTAGGTTAAGCCACTGAGAACTTCGTAAGGGCCGCTAATATTTTGAACGACGTTAATTACTTGCGCTAATCCTCTAAAGGCTTGAGAAGCCACTCCAGAATAGCCGTATCTTCGGATTAATTCGTTAATAGTCTTAGATTCTGCTTGAGAGCTTTTGCTCGGGGAGCGAGTTGTTTTAGTCTCAACTGCAGATTGTGGAGGTTCTACCACAACGCTAGCGTTATGGTGCATCCGTCTGTCTAAGTCTTCTATTTGACCGTATATAGTAGATTTTATATGCAAGTCCGCTACTTCATCGTTTATAGCTCTTGTCACAGAGGCATTTATTTCTGTTTCTACCTTACCAGCTATATCTTGGGCTATATCCTGATCTAAGTCTAGTATTTTACCAAACGTTGACTTATCGGCGCCGCCTGGTCCAGTATTTATTTCAGCTTTGAAAGCATTTTCTATTCTAGTTCTTATACTTTTTGATAGACTTTCAGCTTTCTGTTTTATTTGGTTGAGAACATTATTCCTTTGATCAGTTGTTGTAGCGGCATCTAGTTGTTTCTTTAGGTTCTTAATTTCTTTTATATCGTCGTTTTGCTCTATAAAGTTTATTAAGTCATCAAACAGATTTTTGTTTGCTTGTCTTAAGTCACCTTGTACTTGTTGTTCAAAACCAGTCTTTATGCTTACAGCTCCGCTTGATGTGACATATGCGTATTTATTTTTACCACTACCTGTATATACTTTACCGTCCTTTATTTCAAAAGTTCTATTAGGGAGCCTCTTGACAGATTGTTCGTATTGAGTATTAGCTCTAATTAGAGAAGAAGTAACTTCACCTTGGTGTAGGGCTATTAGAGACATAGACATTTGAACAGCAAAACTGGAAGCACTGCCTAAAGTTAAGATAGTAAGAGGTATAGTTTGTAGGGCTGTAACTAGGCCCGCCCCCATGGTATTCTGACCAGTTAAAGCGCCAGACACATATTTAAATGTTTCCTCAAAGTATCCGACAATAGGTTTAATACTAGTGTCCCGTGAGTATGTATCTCCTGCGACATCATCAACTGTGGGGTCAGCGTTACCCGTAATGCCTCGAAGGAGTCTACTCATAGACTCCTGTAGCTTATAAACAGGATTAGAGATTTTAGAGGAAATTATAAAGCTAGCGTTTTCAACAATAGAATTGTAGGGGTTATAAGTCTTAGGAATTTTGTAGTTTTTCCCTTTAAACAACTTATTGTTTAGCTGTAAGTTGCCGCTGGCATATAGACTCATAAACAATTGAGTGCTTAATTCTCCAGGCCGTTGATGAGCTAGGTTTTCTAAATAGTACTGTCTGAGCGCAACGGCAGCTTGGAAAGATTCACTTAAACTTCTTATGATTTTATATTCTGAGGAGGAAATAGCACCTTTTATTTTAGCTGGGTCTTTTCTAGGAGCTGAGCCTATTAAAGAATCTACTATATTGTGTATAGATAAGTCTTTTATGTCTTTAGTAGATAATATACTTTGTATTCTAGCGGCTAGATCTGAATTGTTAAATATAGCCCCGCCTCTAACAATATTCAATACCGAACCGCTAATATCAGATACGCCGCCTCCCTGCACTTGATTGTACTGTCTGTACGCATTATTAGATGTTTCCGTTATGCCAAAAGGTCCCCCAAATGATAAAAAGGCGTTTGGGTCATCTCTATAAAACAAATTGTCAACGCCAAATATACCTGTTGCATATCTAGCTAGGGTATCTAAGTATGCTAATCCAGAATCTAAAAGGTTTTTAGGACGATATCTAGCATATCTTGGGTTTTCTGCATTATAAAACAATTCTTCCGGTGTAGGTTTAGCAGACTGGGAGTCAGATATTATGTCTAGAAAACCAAGACTGCCCCCTCCTAGTCCTCTAATAAAGAGACCTGCAAGGGCGGCGACGGCACTATACATGACGATGTTACGAGCTGCCATTTGCACCCTCATATTAGCTGTCCTTATTAGAGGCAACTCTGCTTTGCCTTTAAGAATAGCTTCCTCATACATGCTATATATTTTAGCCTGCTTTCTTTTTATATAGCCTAAGTTAGTTTCACCCTTTAAGTGCTCAAAAGACTCCGCACTAGCAAAAGCCCCGGAAGTAAGCACAGCTGTGCCGTAGATTGCCGTTATAGGTAATACAGCTGTTACAAGTCTAAAACCTTCAGCTAGCCGAAAGTCAGGATAGAGAAAAGAACCTATATTAGAGAATGCGCCTTCAGGGCTAGTGATACCACTTGCAAAAGAATAGGCTAATAAGTATGGGGCGACTCGTCTTAATGCTTTTCCTACTTGGGGCTTAATAACAGTTTTTTT
>Ga0214923_10008057_pt1 | contig 11327 bp, 10 predicted proteins | sample LL1510_MetaG_FD_177993 | JGI IMG/M metagenome (GOLD analysis project Ga0214923, IMG submission 177993) | Freshwater microbial communities from Lake Lanier, Atlanta, Georgia, United States - LL-1510 | ecosystem: Environmental > Aquatic > Freshwater > Lake | place: USA: Georgia | collected... | reverse complement strand
CCGACACGCGAGCGAATACGCCCACCCTTAATCACTCGACATACTACGTGGTCGTGGCTGACGGATTCCGTCACAAGTTCAATTAAGCCATCCGCGAGTAATACGTGGTGACCCGGGTGGAGGGTCTGCATGGGATTCACGGTTTCCACAAAAATAGTCTTGGCGTTGGAAAGACCACCCTCGGCAATTCGAAGATCAATTAGTTGATCATCGGCAATCGGGCAGTAGTCTCCCTCTACATTTGAGATTCTGATCTTCGGGCCGGATAGATCTTGGAGTATGGCCACCCACTCGCCCATCTCCGCAGCAATGCGGCGGACCTCCTTCAAAACAGCTAGGTGCTCCTCATGACTCCCGTGCGAGAAGTTGAGGCGAAAAACGTTCGCCCCCGCCTCGATTAATTGTTTTATCTTTTCCGGGGAGCGCGACGAAGGCCCAAGAGTTGCTACAACCTTGGTTTTTCTTTGAGCAAGGGATTGTTCATCAAGGGGGTTTTCCCGAGACCACAGTTGACTAGTGAGCGATTCAAAGCGAGTGGCGGAAGCCTCGGAATTCATTGTATGACCTCAAAATATTCTCCGTTTCGACTACTCCTGAATGCTCTCTTGCGTTAGCAGCGTGCCTTGAAAGTGGATCATGGCAGATCACACGTGGCGTTGTGCAGCGAGGCCCATTAGGGGAGCCCCTCACAACTAACTGTCGCTTACGCAATCCGTGGCAATCAAGCACAGCAACTTCGTTTGTAGTCGATACGCGCCAAGAAATCACAGCGGACTCGCTATGTTATCTCCCGGCATGGTGGATAGAATAAGCCACGCTGGTGAGGTTTTACAAGGTATTGAACTCTCAATTTCACGGAGTATTTGCAGGTACTTGCTGCTTAAGGAAGAGCGATGGGAAGTTGCACCAACACCGTTTGCAGCGATGAGACTATGATAGAAAGCTAGTGGTCTTGGGCCGTAAGGGTGTTGAGGATAACTTCATGTAAACGCCTACACCGGCGAAATCACGGTATATTTGAGTTTTGGCCCATGGCAGAACTACAGTTTTTCTAAAAATATTTAAATCGGAGGCTGTAATCTAAAAGTTCACTGCACCTAAATGCCGTTTGCCGGACATCTAATTTCTCAGGGAGGCTCACCAGATGTTTTGGTTGGGCGGAGAGGCCTAACAGGGTGTTTGAAGAAGGCTTCCTGCTAGGTGTTTTGATAGTATGGCTAATACTTTGTGGAAGACGAAATAATCGTTAGTGTATCTGCACTGATAGGCTCCGGGCTTCGTTAAAAATGCGGCAAGGCCTAAAAAGGATAGGCCTTGACGTAGCTTAAGAGTAGTCGGGATCGATTTTTCGTCATCTACCCTTCCTTTGGCCTACGCTCTCAAAATGCTGACGCTGGAATGTTTCGGATCACCATGCTAGCGAATGATAGTTGACCTGATAGTCGGGTGAACTGTTCTCCTCCACTACGGCTCCCCAACATGGGCTTAACACATTTGTAAACTGTATCGTGTGAGGTAGTGCAGAACGTATGGCTTCTCAAGAGATTCACAGAGATTCGACTGATACTAAATATTTGAGCAAGCGGGTGCTTCTCAATGGCCAATTTGTAACTCTGTACAGTATTAACGGCCAAACGTGGCTCTCCTCGCCGGAAGAGATCCCAGAGCTCATGGCTCGTTTAGAGAACGCCAGAATAATGCTAGCCAATCCTGAACAGCAAACTAACGCGGAAGCCGGCAAGGAGGCTAAAAAAGCTCCCGCTCCCGAGCAGCCACAAGCTACCCCCAAGATTTCTCAGAACAGTAAATATCGAATGAAGGGCCCCAAACCGAGACCGATCCTGCGTCAGGGTGGGGTAACTATTGTTGGTACTCCGGTAGAGCCGATATCGGCCTCGAATACGGTGATGAAATTCGGTGCTGAGACCGAAGATGTTACGTCAGCAGCCAAAACCGTTGAGTCAAATAAGATCAAGGCCAAGGCAAAAGGGGCAGCATTAGCGTCTAAGCTCGCCGCAGGTAGTACGAAGAAACCGCGTGCGGCGGAGAAGAGACCTGCAGTTGCATCCGCAAAAGCCATCAAGGCAGCGACTCCGAAGGCGCCATCCACCATTAAAAAAGCGGCTGGTTCTAAGCAGTCAAAAGCCAAGGTTGCTGTCGCCAAGGCATCAAAGGTAAAGAGTCTCAAGCGCGCTCCAAAAACTAAGACGGCGAGCCCCAAGACGCGTAAATCATCACGGAAGTAGATTGATGATTGTAGTCGCTACGAGCCACGGCTCGGTGCGGTCTGAGTCTTTGGTGGGTAGTCTATTCACCCGCACTAGCGCATATTGGGGTGTCCCGTCGCTGAGTGTATGTAAGGAGATTGAGGTCTGACCAGGAAAGCGGCGCTGTGGCTCGGATAACTCTGAAATCACTGTAGGTGAGGTTCCGACGAAATTCTGGGCGCCCCGAGCTTCAAGAAAGACCGGATCACTCTCTAGGCTCTGGATCGAATGTTCGCGGAGGATTTCATCCCTTGAGGCATTCGCGGAAAGCCGCACAGTGATTGAGCCATTACCAACACTTACTTTCATGGTAAAATGTAATCCAGCGTTACTCGATATTCCGGTAAAGGTCCTCACATCAGGACCGGTCAATTCAATTTCTTGTTTCACTGCTGACGACGATTGCGCGGGTAAAGCCGCTGGAAAGGTTTGTGACTTTTCGGCAATCGGCCAGGTGCTGATTCGCAGTGCACTCATAATAGTCAGAGCGATGAATGCCACGCATAGAAGACTCCACGCTGCACGAGAGAGTAGAGCCTTTTTTGCGCGTCGAGTAAGGTAGCGCGCATCGCCTAGAGCGGATAGCTGGTGCGGTCTCTGAGAGAGTCGTGGGGAAGTCGGACTTCTCGGGAAATGAGGTGCCGAGGGCCATAAAGGATAGTGTGATTCCAACTTCGAGGAGTTGACCAGGACACCGAGTTGCTCAAGCTTTTGCACTATCTGGCGTAGCTCTACGGGCTCCTTGTCGGTTGATATCAGTAGCGTGCCTCTCGGTTCAAATAGCTTTCCAGCCTCCTCTTCCGATATATCCAAGGATCGGACGCAGATCTCACGTACCCGGTGCAAAGCCGCATCTTTGGGCGCAGAGAGATGAGAAAATCGAAGTGAGAGGTCTGTCCGTTCCATGCCGCAGGGGGTCAAATCATTTTAGTCTCTAAAGTCTTTCGGCTGCCGAGCGTATTAGGTTAAGGTTTGATCTTTACTTTGAGTGGGTATCTAAGCGACCAGGGTAGGAGCGGTCCTAGTTAGGTGGTATCTACCCGATGCGTGGAGCGATGACTCATAAGTTGTATTTTTAGGGTTCCACTAACCTGTTGTATTTAGGTATAGTCCATTGGACGGAAAGGCAAAAATTTTTTAGGGGTACCAGATGCAGTACATCAACAAGAATCTGATGGACGACGAAGTCGTCGTCCACGCTACCCGTCTGCACCCAATAATTCTGCTAGTTCCTGCCATGACTACCTCTGTATTAGCAGGTTCGTTATCCACTGTTTCTGACGTACCCCCCGCTTTCTATCTTTTAATGGCGTTAGCGATTGGGTCGGGGATTCGGTTACTAGATCGGATTATCTTATTTCTCACCTCTGAGTTCGCGGTAACTTCTAAGCGGGTCTTGGGTAAGACCGGTTTTATTAAGTTGAAATCACTTGATATCGTTTTGGCTAAAGTAGAGGCAATTAGAATAAATCAGGGCATTCTCGCGCGCATATGTAATTTCGGCGATGTTGAAGTCACTGGAACCGGTGGAACAGAAGAGGTTTTAAAGTTTATTCCGGACCCGATCGTCTTTAGTAAATGTATTCAAGAGCAACTATCTTTGATCGAAGAGACTAAGAGTGACGGCGAGTCGTTGGCCGGACAGTCGAGACGATAGACGGGACACGGCGCTTGGCGCAACTTTTATCCCAGATCTCCGATTAGGATCTAACTCCTGACCGCGTCCTGATAACAACGGCACACTCATAAAGCGTTTGGTTTAAATCCAAATTTTGGAGCTGTAGCCCCAGTGTGGCGCGCCACTACAGGATTTTCATGTAAGGCAGTCTGCAATGACATGTGGTTCAGGATTGAATCATGACGCTCTCCCCAGGTCTTGAGACAGACAGGTTGATCGCTGTTGTGGTTGGATCGAAGTCGCTAGCTGCACGCACGCGCACGATCAGCTCCGTGAGGGAAACACGCTCATGGCAGTTCGTCCTTAAATCGATAAGTCATCAAGAACTTGAGGCAGGTCGCGATGTGCTTAAAGCCTGCCAGCAGCTTGGTATCGATGTCATCCCTTTCCTTAGCCCTCTCTACCCGTTGGTGCTCGCTGAGATTCCCGATCCTCCTGCCGTGTTGTTCGTGCGGAGTCGCGCGTTTGCGCATGTCAGTAAGAGTTTTTGTGTCGGCGTTGTTGGGACTCGCGCGGCCTCCATCGAGATGTGTCATCGCGCAAGCGAATTAGCATCGGATTTAGTTGCCGGGGGGGTAACCGTAGTTAGTGGTTTGGCGTTGGGCATCGATGGAGCAGCGCACCGTGGAGCTCTTCAAGGCAATCCTGCCTGTCCTACGATCGCAGTATTGGCGCATGGGCTTGACGAACTGTATCCGCCTTCGCACCGCCCCTTAGCCGAAGCCATTGTTACATCCGGAGGTGCTCTCATCTCTGAGTATCCGCCTGGAGTCGGGCCGCTCAAACATCAGTTCCTCGCACGAAATCGAATTATTGCCGGGTTGAGCCGAGGAGTAGTTGTAGTCGAGGCGGGAGCGCGGAGTGGTTCGCTTGTTACGGCGCGTTTTGCGGCCGACTTTGGTCGCGATGTGTTTGTGATGGATGGTGCAACGAGTGATGAGCGGACTGCTGGCGGTATATCTTTGATCGAACAAGGTGCAACTCGAATCGCAAGGGGAGGCGATGTTCTCCTGGAATACGGATTGAGTCACCATCCTATTAAAGAGACAGGCGAGATGCTTGAGCTATCACTCGATGATCTTAGTAAGCAAATTGGCGCATCCATTAGTGATATACTGAGGCTCGAGTTGTCAGGTCTCGTGAGGTGCGTGCCCGGTAATAGGTGTGTAATCGGGGCGCGAATTCTACGGGAATTACTCGATGCACAGTAGCAGTGCGGAACTGTGGAGTTGGAAAATGCAGATCTGACAGCACTGCCTCGCCTCAAGCGACTTCGCATAAACCTAAGCCTTTTGGCGAGAGCGTCGAGGGGGGAAACTGGGGTAGTTAGGGGAGTGCCCCTAACCCGTCATTCGAATCTTGGCTTTAGCCAGGTTCGAATAGGTGATGCTGGGGTGTAGTATCTGGCACCTTTAAACCTAAAAACGGCAGTTGCGGGCCTGTAAACGGCTCATCTGCCCAAAACCACTTCGTCTTTTGAATTGTCGGTGCTCACCCTGACGGTGCCAGGGTTGCGCTTCCGACAAGTTCAAAATCCTTTGCGCTTTTGAGCATCTGCACCATTTCCATCCGCCTTAACTACCGTTTTTAGGTTAAATTCATTGATTCCATTCGATTTGTGGAGAGCATACACCTTTTGTGCAGCTAATTTCGGAGTAGTTTCCAAGGTTCCCAAAAATATAGGGGGAGTTGCCCAAAGTATCGGATAGGTAGAAAATACAAGTTATCCGATATGACACAAAGAATACTCGAAAGAATAGAGATTAAGAAGAAGCAACTTGCGAAGCTACGCCCGCTCCCCCAAGCAGTATTAAAACGTCTTAAATCTGAACTGGCGATCGAGTGGACCTACAATTCCAACGCTATCGAAGGCAACACCCTCACGTTACAAGAAACTCGATTGATCCTTGAGCAGGGTATAACTATCAAGGGAAGAAATCTCCGTGAACACTTTGAGGCGAAGAACCATGAGAAAGCAATTTACTTTGTCGAGGAGCTGGCTAGACCAAAATACACCCTCAATGAGAAAGATATTTTTAGTATTCATAGCTTGGTTCTGGAGAATATTGAATCTGAATTTGCGGGTCGATATAGAAATGGTCAGGTCCGAATTCTAGGAGCAAATTTCATCCCTCCCAATTTTGTAAAGGTCAGCGCCCTTATGAAGGAGCTGGTGATTTACACGAACGATAACCCCGACAAGGTGAATCAAGTCGAGCTGATATCGAGATTTCACCATAGGTTTGTTTGGATTCATCCATTCTTCGACGGGAACGGGAGAACCGCCCGATTGTTGATGAATCTTCTCTTTTTAAAATTTGGGTATCCACCAGCTATCATTCTGAAGAACAATAGAAAGCAGTATTATCGCTCACTCAATCAAGCTAACAAAGGCGACTATAAAGAGTTCGTCTTGCTTATTGCTCAAGCTCTGGAACGCTCTCTAGATTTGTATCTTGAGAGCTGTGGAGCTCTAGGAAGCAACGAATATGTTCCACTATCTGTCCTTGCCAAAAAGTACCCTTATTCACAGGAATACTTAAGCCTGCTGGCTCGACAAGGAAAAATCGACGCGCACAAGAAGGCTCGTAACTGGTTGGCAACCGAAAAGTCGATCTCAGATTATCTCAGCAGCCTCAAGAAATGAGTTTTTGAAGGACATCATTTCAAGAAATTTATGGGGCGTTCTTAACATGTCAAAAATGTTGTGGGGTGGAGTATCTAAATTCTTGTAACAGCCGAAAACATAGCAGTACTTCGAAGCGTGCATCCAAAGCGCATCCTACTTTCGAAACGTCTAGAAATGTCTATAAAGCGGGGTGAAGCCCCGATCAGGGGCGAGAGGGGCGGCAGCCCCTTGGCGAGAGCGCCGAGCGGGAAATGATGGGGTGTAGTATCTAGGTGGCGTTAGTTATTTGATATTATTGCTTTTTAGTTTTTCGTGCAGCTTTTTTGCATCCAGTTCGGACACTGTGTACATGTTGGCTATCCAATGGAACCGAGACACCCCAAGCTAGATTCGTGGAGCGCCTTTACCAAGACTATCAATCGCTTTCATGAGTAGCTCCTCGTTTATCTCCTTCTGCGAGCTTCTTACTGCGAATCGAGCCGCCTCGTTGACCACCCAAGAAACATCACTCATCGGACGCCCAATCAGTCTTGTAGCGACCCTGTCGATTTGGATGGCTACACTTGATGGTCTTTGTCTCAGGAGGTTCTCCAAAGCCAGACTTATTTCAACGGCGCTAGGGTAACCAACCTCTATAACATGATCGAATCTACCGCGCCTAACTATCGCGCTATCTAAAGCCTCGTACCGATTGGTTGTTGCCACAACCAAAATGCCATTGCTGGCAGCCTTCTCCAAAAGACGCAGTAGTTGTGAAACCTCCTCAACTTTAGAATCATGAGTTGTATCATTCCGACGAGTTGCCAACGCATCAATCTCTTCCAAAAGAATAATACTGGGAGCCCGCTCTGCGGCTGTTTCGAAAACCTGCTTCAGCTTTTTACTTGTTTCATGAATGTAGGGACTCCCGATCTCACTAACGTCGACGTCGAAGACAGACCATTTTAAAAACTCTGCTAGCTTGTTGACAGCGAATGTTTTACCAGAACCTGGCGGACCGAAGAGCAAGATACCGTTGGGAGCAGAAAATCCCATGGCGCGGTATTCTTCGAATCGAAAGAAAAAGTCGATTATATGTTCCCTGAAAAAGCTCTGAAGTTCTGGTCTTCCAGGCAAACTGAATGTTTCAGGATCTGCAATCGTGCTTCTCCCAAACCTACTAAGCAGATGCGAGTCCTCAAACCCCAGTGTCTTGAGGAACTCACGAATGTCCGACGTCTCTAAATTAGGGTTTAGCTTTTTTATAGTATCGATATCGAGAGAAGTATCTGGTATCGCACCAACAAGCAGCGCTACTGCAAGAGCGTACCTGTCACTCTCCGATTCTGATGATTTAGACAAACTACCTGGTACGCACAGCCGCAAAGATGGAATGTAAATTGCATCTTTCCATATCGATTTTGGCTCTGCATTTCGTAATTCAGCGAGTGCGAATGAGAGATCCTTAAGTGCCACCGAAGCCGCATTGCCAGCCGATCCGACTAAACTGGATATCTTTTTTGGAGCATCGTTACGCTGAAAATCAGCAATAAGAAACTTCTCATCGTTAAATACATACTCTTGTAAGACATCCTCTTTGACGAGAGCTGCCAGTACTTCAGATACGATAGTTCCATCACTGGCACGGAAAAGGCTATCTTTTAAAAATAAAATAGCACGCTCCCCACAGGCAGACAGAACTGTTTGATAGTATTCCCCTGACTGCAAGAGCCGTCCAACACTTGTGCTACTGTGAACGACTGTTCCGACTGGAAGCCAAGGAAATAAAGTACTCATCTTATGCCCTAAGTATGCTTGCTGCTTTAATCACTGCCTCATCGGCTCCACCGACGGTAATCTGCAGCTCCGAAAGTCTAAAAATAATCCGCCGCAGCTCGTCGGAGTTCTTTTCCTTAACCGCATCAATACCCTTCTTTATAGCTGCGTCATATTCGTCCTTGTTCGAAGCTAGGTAGCTTCGCTCAACCTGACGTTGGAAGACCATCAAGAGATACTCAGGATCCTGCCATAATTGGAAGGTTATTATTGAGTCCATTTCTTGAAGATGCCTTTCTGCCTCCTGAAGCGACTTAACATCGCCACGAACCAAACATTCCTTGGCACTTCGAAAGTGCGAATCAAAGCGCTCAATCAGTCGAGGTTCGGCTGACTGACGACAATAGGAATTGAAAAAGGTCTCCTTCGATTTGATATCCCCAGACAGAATCTTTATACGATTCTCAGGTGCGTGCCTGATTGATGAAATCTCCTGACGAAGGTGTCGAGTTCTCTCAGTGATTGCTCTGGTGGTATCTGGATCTTGCGCACTGCGCAGCAATTCTTCTTGTTTGTTGAGTTCCTGTTCGACTTTTTCGACCTCGCGAGAACTTTCATCATCGAGAGCCTGTTTGACTTCTTCCAAATCTGCCTTAGCCTTGTCTAGGACCGTATTAGCAAGTCGACCTCCAGTCTCCAAATCAAAGGATTCGTGCCCTGCTTGTGCAACATAAAATTTGGGCGTGTCAAAGACTTGGTTAAGTTGCGGAAGGTCAAGCGTAGCATTCAGCAACCCGCTATCGCCCATCTTCCAATTAAAGATAATTTCATCACCCTCTCTAATTCGACATCCCTCCTGGAGGTCGTCTCCTGAAATTTTAAATACTCCTATGCAGAGATTAAGCTCGGGCTCCAGAGCACCTTCATCTTGATAAAGAGCGAACTCCAAATACTCAGAACTATCCCCGCCCTTCAAATCCTTCCCTGCTCGAAACTTCTGAACGCCGTCAGCTGGTAACAACGTCCCTTTTTTAATCAGGGGGTGTAAAATATTTCTTGAGCTCTCAGAGCTCTCCCTCACCCGTACTGCTATTGTTTGGGTGGCAGGAATTCCTGCGGAACTGGCATGGGTTTTCACGATTTTAAACTCGCTGCCCTCTTGTTTGAGCGGCTTTCCTTGGGCGTCGAATATGATAGCCCGAAATGAATTTTCTCCAAAAGTTGAAAGCGGAAGCTCAACACTGGTGTCACCTGATAATGTTTTTCGACCAGAGGTCCAGCCAGTAGTGCTATCAATTTGAAATTCATATCCAGACGGGGAAGCGCCCTCGACAATCTTGAACCGAACCTTTGCCTTCTCATCTGATGTCCGAGCTGGAAAATCAATTTTGATGCCATTTCCACCCTCGGCATTCAAACTAGCTCTGGAGGCTTTTCTTGTTGTTCCTCCTGAATCCCACTGTCGACTTTCCGCGTAAATCGCAGCGCCTAAAGCAACCGCAGTCATCGGGTCGATTTGAACATCGGCGGGAATACCCAGCTCTTGCGGGACCAGCCTTCTTACAATCGGCATCTTGGTTGGTCCACCGACAAAAACAATCCGATCAATATCGCTTGGAGAGTACCCGTTGTCCTTGAGAATTTTCCTGGAAAGCTCCACTGTACGACGTAAGTCCTCTTCGACCAGTCTTTCCAAATCGCTGCGCAACAAACTCACCTCAAGGTAGATGTCTTTGCCATTGAGATCGGTCACTCGCACTTCCTCATCCGAGGCGAATATGGTCTCTTGCTCCTTATTGGACAGTTCAATTTTTGCTCTCTCTGCTGCGAGCTGAGCTATTCGCAAAACCCGACGATACTTTTCATCTTTTTGAAAATCCTCGGGTAGATTGAAATGCTGTTGCAACCATGGTCGAACAATCGAGTTGACCAAAATCCTGTCAAAATCTCGACCTCCAAGCATATTTATGCCTTCATGAGCAAGCACACTCACGGTACCAGACAGACTCTGAACTAAAGCCAGGTCGAAAGTACCGCCTCCCAAATCATATACAAGAAACTGACAGCTTTTTTTGCGAGACTGCGATATCGCTGCCATAGCAGCGGCGATTGGCTCCTGAAGTAACGCTACGTTCTCCAATCCTGCTAACTTTGCAGCCCTTAGAGTTGCCTCCGACTGCATCTGGTTGAACGCAGCTGGGATCGTTATGACTGTTCCTGTGATTGCCTCAGAGCCCGACTCGGTGAATGCCTGAGCAATTAATTGTTTTAATATCTCGGCACTGCATTCCTCAGGCAGAAAACTAAGCCCAGCCCCAAGTAATTCGATCTTTGTGGAAGTCCCCATCAATCTCTTAAACCCAGCAGCTACGTTTTCAGGCGAGAGCAAAGTTTGATCGTATGCTCTCTTCCCAAATAGCTTATGCCCTCGCTTGTCCACAAACAAAACAGAGGGAAGAATGTCGCCTCCTTCGGCAGTGCGAAAGATTCGAAAGTCGCTACCAACGTTTCCAGCAACGGAACTATTGCTCGTTCCTAAATCGATACCTAAATACATACCATTCCCTCTAAATACCCGCTTGAATCTTTACGGCTATCGCCTTTCCAATCAGAACCACTTCACCTGAGCTCATGAGAGTCGGCTCTATCATCTGAGAAATCCTCAGAGAGTCTGTGGCTTCAAATTCATCCGAGTTAATCAATGAAACTGCCAAGTTCGGGGAGTATTCCTGCCCCTCATAGGAAACTACTATCATGTTTGAAGCCTCTAAAATTGATTGAAGCTTGCGCCCTGCGTTTCTCGCTACGCTAAGAAGCTTATTATCAGGGGGCAACGTCGCAATAACCCTCTCGTAAGAGCGCAGTAACCGCCAGAACTCCACCGAAAGTTTGACTACTGAATCCCTGTAATGCGGGTCGGTCATAATCTACTCCTGTATGAATCTATTCTCTAAATTTAAACTTCCGATTCATACTATGCAAAGCTTGTTTGGCATCT
>Ga0214923_10008056_pt1 | contig 11327 bp, 6 predicted proteins | sample LL1510_MetaG_FD_177993 | JGI IMG/M metagenome (GOLD analysis project Ga0214923, IMG submission 177993) | Freshwater microbial communities from Lake Lanier, Atlanta, Georgia, United States - LL-1510 | ecosystem: Environmental > Aquatic > Freshwater > Lake | place: USA: Georgia | collected 2015-10-15 | reverse complement strand
TATATTTTTTAATTAAAAAATGATCTAATTGTAATCTATTATAAGGAATTCCGCGCCGATTTTCTTTTTATTGAAAATAATATAACAGTAATCCATAATAAGGAATTCCACGCCGAATGTTTTTTAATTGTAAATGATCTAATTGTAATCTATTATATGGAAATTCTGCGCGGAATTTCATTTTATGGATAATAATATAACAGTAATCCATAATAAGGAATTCCACGCAGAATGTTTTTTAATTAAAAAATGATCTAATTGTAATCTATTATATGGATATTCGCTAAATATAAAATAATTAAATAATAATATGATAGCCATCATATTATTATTTAATTATATAATATGATGGCTATCATATTGTTATTTAATATTTTATATGATATCCGTCATATTGTTATTTAATATTTTATATGATGGCTATCATATTGTTATTTAATTATTTTCATATTGTTATAAAATAAAACTGATATATAATAAAGTCCGCCCATACCAGTTCGCGCTTGCGCGAATAGATAAAAGACATTATAAAACATTAATCAATTATACTATATTTTTTTAATAAAAAAATGATCTAATTGTAATCTATTATATGGAAAATCTTCACGGAATTTCATTTTATGGATAATAATATAGCAGTAATCCATAATAAGGAATTCCGCGCCGAATGTTTTTTAATTAAAAAATGATCTATTTGTGATCTATTATATGGAAATTCTGCGCGGAATTTCATTTTATGGATAATAATATAACAGTAATCCATAATAAGGAATTCCACGCCGAATATTTTTTAATTGTAAATGATCTAATTGTAATCTATTATATGGAAAATCTTCACGGAATTTCATTTTATGGATAATAATATAACAGTAATCCATAATAAGGAATTCCACGCCGAATATTTTTTAATTAAAAAATGATCTAATTGTAATCTATTATATGGAAAATCGACAAAGATTAATCAATTAAATAATAATATGATGGCTATCATATTATTATTTAATTATTTCATATGATAGCCATCATATTATTATTTAATTATTCATATGATAGCCGTCATATTGTTATTTAATTATTTCATATGATAGCCATCATATTGTTATTTAATTATTTCATATGATAGTCAGTTGGAATTTGCACAAGTGTGCAAATTCCAACTGATTGCGCGCTACGCGCACGAAATCATCATATTATTATTTAATTGATTCATATGATAGCCATCATATTGTTATTTAATTATTTCATATGATGGCTATCATATTGTTATTTAATTATTTAATATGATAGCCATCATATTGTTATTTAATTATTTCATATGATGGCTATCATATTGTAATTTAAAATGGATAAATTAGAAGGAGTTATGTGCGATTATTCATTAAATGAATATTGTTAGATGGAAATTGTTTTATAATGATTATATAATGGAAAATTATTTTAAGTAGTGCAATAATAAGAAAAGTGATGAAAAAATAACAATATGAGCTAATCCACCCATACCAGTGAATGCATTAAAAAACATTATAATTAATCTAAAAATAACAGGAATTATTAAAAAGATTTTTTTTGAGGAGTGTAATAACAAGAAAAATTGGCGAATGTTTGTCGGATAGAATTATTAGATGGTTAATGTTCTATGGAAATATTAAATGGAAATTTATTTTATAGATACCGAATGGTAGCAATAAATCGGCCTATGACCGACGTCAATAAAAAAATTGAAGATTATTTAATTTGTCTATAAAATTTATTTAATTATTACCGTTCCGTTCTCAACAGTGCTGTTACAACATCATAAAAAAGGTTATTAAGTTAGTCTTTTTTATGGTTAGAATAAATTTACCAACTGAGAAAAAATATATATGTCTTAAATTTTCAGAAATTCATTATAAATTAGAATGGTTAATGAATAATAATAAAATGACAGAAAATATAAAAAAAAATGAATATAAAGTTTTATTAAGAGATATAGATACACAAGAATATAAAAAGGCAGACTATATTACAGAAGATAATTTTAAATTGTTATATAACAATTATATCGATAGTCTTAGTAAAAAAGAACAAAATGAGATAGAAAATCTTAAACGAGATATAATAACTAAAGAAAAAAAAATAACTAACTATAACAACAGTAAAATAGATTGATTTATTTATAGATTGTTTGTAAATGCACTTAAAACATTTTAATGATAAAATAAAAAGTAATATATTTTTACAAAAATTTTATAAAAAAACAGATTCAACATATAATAAGATTAGATATAACAAGATTTTTAAAGTATAATTAAAATAATAATTTGTAAAATAACTTGCCATTATTTTGTTATGATGTATTAAAAATAAATAATAAATATATAAATAAATACTCTTAAATATGATTATAATATAATAATTACAATTAATTAATGTATATAACATAAAAAATATTATATATATTATAGTTATGAATGAACTTGAAATACCTATTACAAAATTAAAAAGTTAATCTTATAATAACCTGCAAAATAAACTAAGACCATTAAATATTATTTATTAAAATTAATTTGTTTTTGTCTAAAAAAGTATGATAAATTATTTTATTTGAAAAAAATAATTTATCATCTTAGTATATTTTGCCAAAATTAAAAAGAGTTATGTGCGAATATTCATTTGATGAATATTGTTAGATGGTTTCTGTTCTATAATGATTGTATAATGGAAAATATATAGTAGTAATTCGCAAAAAATAATTTTTTATGATCATAATTATAATAATTTTAATTGATTTTTTAATAATAGACTGATAAATGATTGTTTTATTAATGTTTAATTTTTTTATCGTCATGCGATGAACTGACCCATAAATATATATAAATCATATTTCATATATTTTTTCATGAAAATCCATAATACTACTATCTCTATATTTATATAATTCTAAATGAAATTTAATTAAATCATAATTAATACTATATTTATTATATTGTTTATATTTTATTTGTTCTCTTTCTGGACTATTAATAATATCATTACAGGTAATATTTCTAATAAGACTAACAATAAGTTTAAGTAATTCTTGTTTGTTAGTAGGTTTTTTCCGATCAAAACGATGAACATTGTTTATTATTTGCCATTGATTATCATCTAATTCAAATAAATCTTTAACGTTAAACCAAATATTTTTAAAACTAAAATAGTCAATATTTAATTTATCTAAAAGACTTCTACATAATAAAATTTTATTATGAGTTGATTTAGAAAGTTTAGTTTTATTATATAATTGATTTTTTAAAAAATCATCAGATTTAAGAAATAATATAATATTTAAATGTTCTCTAAATAGTTTATCATCATTAATAATATTTTTATATTTATCTAAAATAGTTTTATCGTCTGGTAAATTTAAAAATTCTAATTTTGTAGGTTTCTTAAAATTATTTATAATAATATCATGTAAAAGTAAATTATAATTATTAGATTCTATAATATTATCAGTTTTATTAATTTTTTTATTATATTTAACATCACTTTTTTTATTTAAGTATTCAAGAATATCAGTAGTTTTATTATTATCAGTCCAAATATAAACATGACTATTATAATCTTTTTTTCTATTACATCTACTGATACGTTGAATTAAATTATTCATATCATTAGACGGATTAGTAATAAAGACAGAATCACAAGAAGGTATATCAATACCTTCATCTAAAATATGAACATTTAATAAAACAGCATTATTATTAGATTTAGTAAATCCATCAATAATATTGTTTCTATAATTACGTGTATTAGTATAATTAATTTTAAAAATATCAATAGTAGTATTATAAAATTTACATAGTAAATCAAAAATAATACATGATATTATAGTTTCATTAATATCAGATAAATAAACAATACATTTTTTATTGTTATTTTTAATAAAAGAATTTATAAAAAAATTAATTTTAGGAACTAAATTAAATAAATATTTTTTAAGTTCATCTTTATCAATATAAAATCCAACAGTAAATTTATCAACATCAATTAAATTATCAATATTAGTAATATAATCCTTAAAAGTAGGAATATGTAAATGAAAATCATTAATAAAACCATTTTTAATAGCTAAATTCCAACTATAATTATAAATGGTATCGCCATAATATTCAGTATTACTATAATTTTCAGGTGTAGCAGATAAAAATAATATTTTATTTGGACTAGATAAAAGGGTTTTTATTTCAGGTAATTCGTTATTTAGATTATGAAACTCATCAATAATAATAATAACATTAGTAAATAGTGATATGATTTTATTTAAAATACAAATAGATTTATAAGTAACACCAATAAGATTACGATCTTTAATTAGATCTATAATATTATTTGTATCACGTGTTCCGTCTGATGATATAATTATATTATTATAAGTGTTATTAGAGTATTGATTATATCTGTCTATATTCTGTAAAACGAGATCTCTATATGGTGCAATAATAATAATATTTTCATATTTACTAGCAATAAGAAACGATGTAAATGTTTTACCCATACCACAAGGAAGAGAAATAATAGATCTATTTTTATTATGACATAATTGATAAGCTTCATATTGATAATCTCTAATGGATAAATTTAAAATAGATGAATTAATATTATTTATAATAGATTTAGTATTGTATTGTTCATCAATAATAGAGTTATCAAAAGGTAGATTAATATATTTCATTTTATTAGAGATGATATTAAGACGGTTACTTAATTTACCATTATAATAAACGATGCCGTTAAGATTGTATTCATAACAGATACTATATATGCCGGCGAGATGTTCAAGATGAATAGTATCATTAAAATTTTTGCACTGAATGAAGTAAGTATTATTATTAAGAACGGCGATGATATCGGCGCCAATATCATGACGGATTAGATTAAAATTAGGTTTATAAATATCAATACCCGCATTAATGAGGATGTTGTCGGGAGTATTTTTACAAAGCCAAGCATTATCATAAAGTTTATTTTGTAAAATATAATCCAGAACAAAATTTTCATAAGAATCCCCTTTAATTTTTTTATAATATTTAGTATCCATATAAGGAAGAAATATAATTAATCTTTATAAGGGATAAAATTAAAAGGAGTTCTGCGCGAATGTTAAGTATAATGGTGAGAGTCAGATGGAAGTTATTAGAAGGAAATAGTTATAAGGTGATTGTATAATGGATTTTTTGCCAAATCAATTAAAAAATTAGTAACTTTTAATTGATTTTTTAAAGATCATAAAATTAATTTTTAATCAAAAATAATCTATATTAAGAAACATTTTAAAAATCAATTAAAATTATTCGTCTTGGTTATGAATTGACTATTTATATATTATATATTTTTAGCAATTCATAACCAAGACGATTAATTTTACAAATATTAAATAAAATAATCTATTTTAGGAAATAAATAATTAAATTTGTCATAAATATGGTCATGAAATAAATCAATATTATAAATATTTCTAAATATATATAATTCTAAATGAAATTTAATTAAATCATAATTAAGTTTATGTAAAAAAAACTGTTCTTTTTTTATATGTTTTTGTTCAGAACTAATAAAATCATTACATGTAATGTTTCTAATTAAACTAATAACAATTTTAAAAACATCATGTTTATTATCCGGTTTAGTTCTTCTTAAATTGAATGCTTTTTCTAAGGTTTGCCATTCATTATTATCAAATTCAAAAGGTTCATTTTTACTAAAACGAACATTATCAATATTAAAATAATCAATATTTAATTTTTTCATTAAATTTCTACATAAAATAATTTTATTACGAGTAGTTTTTAATAATTTAACCATAAAAGTGTTATCAAAATGATCTTGTAAATATTTATCTGATTTTAGAAAAAGTATAATATTTAAATGTTCCTTATAAGCTTTATCATTACTAATAATATTTTTATATTTATCTAAAATATTTTTATCATCAGGTAAATTAAGAAATCTAATTTTATTTTCACAAATATTAAATTCGTTTATAGTGTTATCAATATCAATATCTTTATTATTAATTACATCTAATTTTTCTTTATAATTTTCCAATATAAATTCCTTTTCAATTAAAATATTTTCAAAGAAGTAAGTTAAATTAGAATTATAACAATCCAACATATATTCATTTAAAATAAATAATTCAAAGAAACTATTAGAATTATCAATAGTATATTTATAATTATAAAATTCAGAACAAACCGAGTATAATTTTTCATTATAAGAAATACAATTCAAATAAATATTATAACAATCATTATAAGTTTTATATTTATAATGAGGAGTATTATAAGTAGGAGCACATGAAAAATAATAAACATTATTAATATTGCGACATCTAGTAACCTGTTGATAAAGTAAAGGTGAACAAAGCGACCCGCCATTAATATAAATAAACACGTCTTGCGGGTTATCAATTGTAAAATCAATACCATAAATAATGGACGGTGAAAAGAAAACAAATTTATCTTTCCACTCTATATTAGCATCTTTAGTAATATATTTAGAATCTTTAGTAATCAAAAGAAATTTATCTTTTATAGTATTAAATTTAGAAATACATAATTTATAAATATCAGTAAGTTTAGTAGCATTATCAGAAGCAAATAAAAAATATTCATTATTACTGCATTTATCAAATAATTTATTAATAAACTCATTTTCATAGTTAATTCTAATAGCTTTTGTGCCACTAAATTTTTTATAAGTGTTATTAATAAAAACTTTTTTATTAGAATCTTTAAGATTACAGAACATAATAACTTGTTCATTAATATTAGCATCAGAAACGATTAATTTATGACAATTTTTAACAAGTCTAATAAGAATATTATAAACATACTTAATATTATTATTTAAGGTATCATTATGAGTTAATAATAAAAAAGATGATATTTCATCAACAAATAAAATAGTATTACTTATTTCTGCATCAGTTAGATCATGTAATTTATGAAGTGAATTTATGCAGATACAAAGATTATCATCAAAATCAAAAGTTTCAGTATAAGATTTAATATTAATATTATATTCTTTAAATGTTTTTAGATGTTGATTGACTAAAGAACGTTTATCAGCAATACAAATAATATTATGATCAGTTTTAGCTTTTTGAATAGCAACACATGTAGTTTTACCACAACCAGGTTCAGCACGAACCATAAAAGTATCATAATTATTAAAAATTTCGTCAGTCAGAACATTAGAAACTCTATAATTATGACAATTAATAATTTCATAATTATGTAAATTTAGAGTAGAATTATATTTTTTAAAACATGTAAAAAATTTATAATGTTTATTATTATTTTCATTAACAAGATAAACTAAATAATTAACATTAAATAAACATTTAGTATCATTCCATTTTTTAATATTTTCTTCACGATTGTATTTTTTAGATTGTTTAGACCAATTATCAAACAATTCAAATTTATCAATACTTTTAAAAATATTTAATATTTTAATCCATTCACTATATTCATTTAAATATTTATCAGGAAGTAAATCTAATAATTCATTTAATTGATTATCATTATGACAGTAATCTATATAAGGATCATAATAAATATTTTTATCTATATTATCTTCATTATTTTTTTTATTAGTTTTTTTATTAGATTTATCAGTATTATTATTTTTAGGTTTTTTTATTTTTTTAGGTTTAACAGTATTATTGTTTTCATCATAAATAAAATTAATAACAGGTAAGTCATTATCAACATTCAATAAAAGAGAGTCCATTAAAATATCTTTTTCATCAGTTTTATCATAATTATATGCTTTATAAAACTCAAGTGGATTATTTTTACCTAACTTTTGACACTTAAAAATACGCATACAACCAACTTTATTATAAGGTTCATGATCTATAAAATCATAATTAAATTGTGTCATAAAATCTCTAATATGATATATATCATTAAAAATAATAGTAGGTGCTATAATATGTGCAGATAATTTTTTATCAGGAATAGTAGCATTAAGAACTATAATTTGTAAATTAGAATATCCATATTTAGAGAAAATATTATTTATAAATTCAATTGCAGGATTTACTAATTCATCAATAGTTTTATAATTGTTATTTTCAGGTGTAATTTTATAATCAATATCTATAAAAAATTTAATTTTTTGGTTTAATTCATAATTTTCATAAAAACTAGGTATCGTCTTACTTTTTAAAATATTAAATGATAATCTCTTATAAGTAGTAACAATAAATTGTTTTTTACCAGAGTTTTCTATAATATCAGACGAAAACAAATGATAAGTATGATCAACTGTCTCAAGAAAAGATAAAGCAGATTTTTTATCAAAAAAAGTTTTAAAAATATTAATAATAGACATTATTATTATAATTTATTAAATATAATATTTTTCTGGAAATTATAATATTTTTTAAATTATTAATATATTAATAATATTAAATATTATAAAATTTAAAAAATATTATTCAATATATAATAATGACAAAAGAAAATATAACTATTAGTGATAATATTATTGAAAGTTTAAATGAAAGTTTAAGTGAAAGTATTAGTGATAAAAATAAAGGTAATTTTGATGAAAAATTAGATGAAAATATTGTAGAAAAACCAAAAAAAATTCGTATTTTTAATCGTGCAAAAAAATATGAAACTGAACGAAAAGAAATAGTTAATAAAATATTTGATATATTAAATATAAATGAAAATAATAAGATATTTTTTACTCATATGATAGATGAAAATAAAATTAATAAAATTTTAGAATTACAAGAAGAAATTAGAAAATGTTTTAATACGTCAAACTGGACATCATCTAAACAAGATATAAAAAATCGTCATATTTCATTAATTAAAAGCGTTTTTAAAGATATGAGTATTAAATTTGATAGTAAGTCATATAAAAAAAGAGATTATACAAATGGTGTTAATTATAGCACAACTGAATATACTATATTAATTTAAAAATTACTATATTAACCATAAAACTATTATATTTTAAAAAATATATATAATATTTTTTAAATATTTTTCTATTTATATTTTATAATAATGGATAAATTGTGTAATTATTATTATTGTAAAAATAAAGCAAAATATGGCGAATGTTATAATAATCCTATTAGATGTTTAACTCATAAAGAAAATTATAAATATGTCAATATATTATGTCAAAAAGATAATTGTAAATCAATATCATATTTTAATTATGAAGAAGAACAAAAACCAAAATATTGTATTTCTCATAAAAATGAATATATGATATATATAAAATATAATAGATGTAAATTTAAATTATGTCATATTCAACCTTCTTTTAATTATCCAGATCAACCAGCTTTATATTGTAAATATCATAAACTAACAGATATGATTGATGTAACTAATAAAACATGTGAATATGATGGATGTAATGAAAAAGCAAACTATAATTATAAAGATGAAATGATAAAAAAATTTTGTGTATCTCATAAACTAGATAACATGATTGAAATTTTATACCAATTAAAATATTGCGAACATGATTCATGTAAAATTAAACCAAGCTTTAATTTTAAAGATCAAACAATTAGAAGATTCTGTAAATTGCATAAGCTAAATAACATGGTTGATCTGTCTCATAAAATATGTGAATATAATGAATGTAATGAAAAAGCAAACTATAATTATTTAGGTAAAAACCCTAAATTTTGTAAATCTCACAAACTAGATAACATGGTAAATATTTATTATAAATATTGTGAATATGATGGTTGTAATAAATTGCCATATTATAATTATAAAGATGAAAAACCTATATTTTGTAAAACTCACAAACTTAATGAAATGATTAATGTTTGTAATAAATATTGTGAATATGATGGGTGTAATAAATTACCAAGTTATAATTATGAAGGTAAAACTAAAGGTATATTTTGTAAATCTCATAAACTTAATGAAATGATTAATGTGTGTAATAAACATTGTGAATATAATGGATGTAATATAAGATCTACTTATAATTATATTGGCGAAAAACCCAGATTTTGTGTAACTCATAAACTTGAAAATATGATTAATGTCATTGGTAAAATATGTAAATCTAATTTATGTTTAGGTACATTTGGTAATCCGAAGTATAATGGATATTGTACTCGTTGTTTTCAACATTTATTTCCTAATGATCCATTAACGTTACAAATACGATTAAAAACTAAAGAAATTGCAGTGAGAGATTTTATAAATCAAAATTTTGAAGGATTTCAACATGATATCCCATTATGGATTGGTAATTGTGAATGTGTTCATAAAAGAAGAATAGATCATAGAAAATTAATTGGCAATACATTATTATGTATTGAAACAGATGAAAATCAACATTTAGATTATGATGAATCTGATGAAAATTTACGCTATGATGATTTATTTATGATACATGGTGGTAAATTTATATTTATTAGATTTAATCCAGATAAATATAAGAATGATAAAGGCAAATTTGTAAATCCATTGTTATCTTTACGATTACCAGTTTTACAAAACGAAATTCAAAAACAAATTGACAGAATTAATAATGAAGAAAATATTGAATTATTAGAAATAATAAAGTTATATTATAATGATAAACCTAAAATAAATAATACACTTAATTTAGATGATAAACCAATAATAAATAATACATTAATATTTAATGATAAACCAATAATAAATAATACATTAATATTTAATGATAAACCAATAATAAATAATACATTAATATTTAATGATAAACCAATAATAAATAATACATTAATATTTAATGATAGTTTTATTAATAAAATTGACAATTTAATATTAGCTAATAAAAATAAAAGAAAATTTATTATAACAAAATATGAAGAGATATAAAATTATTAAAATCTATTATTATTTTTCATCTAATTATATAACAAAAATTGATTTATATTTAAATACCTATTTAATAAAAATTACAGCAATTTTTATTTTATTATACAATTATACTGTATTTATCCGCGATCTTTTTTATATTAAATTATCTTCCTTTTTTAGATCATTTTATATTATGGTTTTTAATAAATCAGATTTCCTGCGCGTAGCGGAAAATCAGTTTAAGTTTTGCTTTGCAAAACTTAAACTGACCATAATATAAAATTTTAATACCAATTATAAATAAAATTACAGCAAAATTTATTTATTATATTTTGCAATCAAATCATAGTTATCCGCAAACATTTTATTTTTCTTGTCCTTTTTTAGATCATTTTATATTATGGTTTCGTTATAATTAAGACCATAATATACAATTTTAATACACAATTTAATAAAATTACAGCAAAATTATTT
>Ga0214923_10008055_pt1 | contig 11329 bp, 7 predicted proteins | sample LL1510_MetaG_FD_177993 | JGI IMG/M metagenome (GOLD analysis project Ga0214923, IMG submission 177993) | Freshwater microbial communities from Lake Lanier, Atlanta, Georgia, United States - LL-1510 | ecosystem: Environmental > Aquatic > Freshwater > Lake | place: USA: Georgia | collected 2015-10-15 | reverse complement strand
AATCTTATCTATCACAGTTTTTATTTGTTTGGCGCGCCAAACAAATAAAAACTGTGATAGATAAGATTTCTTGGCTAATGCAGTCCCTAGCCAAAAACCTTCGATTTTCTGATCCTTAAAAATAAAAGACCCGGGATCGACTTCAACGGCCGACTTTGCGAGAGCTCCATAGACGGCGATGGTGCTTTTATTTGGTAGAGCTTCCGCCAGTTGCCCTGTTAATGATCCTCCGACGGCGTCGATTGCGTAAGTTGCATCAAGGGACGCGGCAATCTTTCTTAACTTACTGACAAAATCAGGGTCTGACGTAACGAGAACGTGTTTTGCTCCAAGTTCAGTAAGGGTCGAGATCAGTTCTCTACGATGGACGCAGTGAATGACGGGGAACTTGTAACGTTTGGCTAGACGGGCAATCATACGGCCTAATTGACTTGCAGCTGCAGTTTGCACCATCGCTTTATGCTGGCCTTTGATGAGCGGCTCAATTAAGGCCATGGCGCTTAACGGGTTAACAAACGACATGGCGGCCTGCTCTGGGGCCATTACATCTGGGTTAAATGGCATCGCTTCCAAGGCTTTAACTTTAACGTATTCAGCCCAAAATCCATCGCCTCTCTGTGTTGCCGATGCAACCCATTTACCCAAAAGACGTCGTGCCAGGAAGGACTTACCTGCCGCCACCACTTGTCCAGCTCCCTCAAATCCGGGAGTGAAGGGGAGAGTGACGGGGATTTTATACAAGCCCTCACAGAAAAGATCATCCGAGGGGTTAACGGGGGAAGCGGCGACCCTAATTAGAATTTCGTGGCTTTCAAGTTTTGGAATTGGTCTTTCCTCAAGTTGAAGACTTTTTATTCCCTTATAGTGATGAAGTCTTAGTGCCTTCATTGATTGAGGAAGATTCATATGAGTCTCCAGAGGTGAAGCGTTATAGTTATGAGTTTGCTCGGTCCAAAAAATCGGAGTCGTGTTATGAGAGGCAGAAACCGCCAAGCTCCCGCCATCAACCGACTATGCTATAGTATAAAGATTGCAGAAAAAGAGAAACAACTCATGAAATCGACTAAAGTGCTACTAAATTGGCTTATGGACAACATCGGTTGGATAGTCTTATTGGTTGTTTCGTCTTTATCAGTTTGGCTAGGTGTTGATGGGCACACAATCGTTTTTGAAAAATTGGCGATGGCTGATATTTTAAAAATTTCGAACGGAAAAAATATAGGTTCCTTCGTGTTTGGATCGGTGTCGCTTTGGGGCGTTGAATTTCTATTGTTTTTGATGATTTATCCTCTTGCCATCAAATATGCGTCTGTCCCTGGAGAGGGAGGAATCGCAGGACTTTATTTCATTTTTGGTGGTCTAGCGGCTTTGGCAGGATCTTATATGGTTGGCGGATTTATTCTGCCGGATCACATGTCGGACGCTGAGATGTTCTGGAAAGGATTTTTTTTAAGCTTCGTCTTCAGTTTTTTGCCGTTTTTTCTACTGGTAGTGGCTGTGCTCTTTGGTCGGCTTAGGGGTAGATAAAAGCCCCTAGTAATTTCTTTGGAGTCAGCCTATAGAGTTCGGTTGCTGGTCTCCTCAGCTTGGGTCAGCCGGGTAAAGAAGGTTTATCTTCCAGTCGGGTCCCCATTCAGTGCAAAATCCTGCGAGTATTTTTTCGGGGTAGTGAGAACGGTAAAGGTCTAGAAGACCCATTCTAGCCGCGGCGCAGTCTGCATAACTTTTGAATGATTCAGCTGCCTGACGGAGGCGGTACCACTTGGTCACGTCTATTACGATCACAAGATCGGCTCCCCGGGAGTAGGGGTTAATGACACAGTAACTCAATGTTTTGAGGTTCTTATCCGCATTAGAAATACTCTGTATATCAGCTAGAGCTAATTCACATTGAGTCATCGTGTTGACGGACGCTAGCGAGCGAGTTTGGATTTGCTCATCGTATTTGCCGAAATAGTTAACCGTCAGTCGTAGGTGGCCGTGTTCATCGTCTTGAAGGAATGCATGCCGTACCGTCATTGAAGCATCGGAAAATGTATTTTTGATGTCACTCGTGACGCGAAGCATTAACTCTTTAGGCGGTTGGCCCGGGAAGAGGCTTGAAGCCCAAGCAATTTTTTTATCAGTCTTACCAAATCCTTCCACAATTAATGCCCACCGGACGCGACCATAATAGTTTTCTTGGCTGCGACAAAAGGTAAGGAGGGGATCAGTTCCAGTCAGGTCTCGGAAAGCTTTCGTTTCACCTGGGAGGTTATTTTCACACTGGGACTTGGTCGTAAACTCATAGCCCTGTCCCGGAAAACCAATCTCAGTTGCAGATGTGACGACATTAAGTGGTTCAGTAGCTTCATAGCTAATTAAAATATCATTGCCTTTTGATGACGTGGATTCACACCGTCCCGCAGCTGCAATGCCGGTCAGCCGAGAGAAATTTTGAGCTAGCTCGCTGGACTGCTCGTGACAATTTTTTGAAGTTACCGGGATCTGCTTGGCTAAGTAGGCCTGCAACCTATTTTCCCTGGCTAGGGAGTTCTGTCCCATGACAAGGACACCTATCAAGATCATTATGCGATTAAACCTGACCATACTGCAGCCCTCACTCTCTGGTCCCTCGGATATCGCTTTTCAAGAGGGCAATCAAGCCAAAGTTTGGCGTTAGGGGCGCGATCAAGGTCTATTTAATACAGTAAATTTAGGGTGTTAATTTCGAGTTTTTGGAGGGTCTAGTATTTCCAGTAAAAGAAGAGGGGAAGGACCTTGGTGATCCTTCCCCTCTGACGCTTGATGGTTTGAATTCTATCAGAGAGCGCGTTTGGCGTTCTTTAGGCTGACGGTTGTATTCTCCATTTTTTGGACAATTGAACCAGCGATTTCCCGTACGAGGTCTTTCTTGCTTGCCGACCGTGCACTGCCTAATGATCCAGTCGCAGTTTCCGTTCCACTTGCGAGGCTGTAGGTTGGTGCCGTGCTTGTTCCCGTGTAGGTGACGTCGCCAGTCCAGTTATTCATGGTTACTTTCATTTTACCAGACTGATACCAAACGTTATCTCCATTGGCACTGACAATCCCGCTGGTCTCGAGTTGCGTGAAGTCTTCTGTGCCTTCTTGAGAGTCCGCGTTACCGTCAATTTTGAAAATAGACATGTAGCTTCTATTGGTGTCTAAACAACCATCCGCTTCTTTCAAAACATCACCTTCAACAGCGCCAGTGCACGGTTGGGCGCTAGCTGTCGCTTTTCCCATGTAAATCATATTTTCAATGGTCACTTTATGGCCGCTTGAGGTTGTAGTTGCAGCCAATTGGACGCGGATATTTCTTAATTCGCTAACAGTTGTAGAGGTTGCACAGCTTGTGGTATCGCTTGCGCTGATTTCACCAAAAGTTTTTCCGTCATACGAGGAGAAATCTTGATTATTGCAACCAATTTGCAGTGCAACACGCATTTTGGATGGAGCTGCAGTCAAGTCACTGCCAAGGATCGCCTGCGCGCAGTCGGTGATGTCGACTTCTGCGCCAACTCCGACGTAAGATCCATAAGATTTAGCGGTAAGATCATTTAGTTTTTTTGTAATACAGTCTTCTGTGGTCATGCGAGCCATCGCTGGTACGCCGTCATCGTAGAAGTCATCGCTAGTTTTAATTTCCGACTCAACCGTCGCTTTGTCCTTGGTTTTGACTCTACTTCCCTTTGCTAGTTCGGACGTGCTGAGGAAAGGGTCTGCAGAGTATGAGGTCACAGACGATTTTTCTGATTTTCCGCAGGAAATAGCCAAGGCTAGGAGGCCTGTTGCTGCCGAAATATTAAGCAGAGTTACTTTCATGGTTGGGTTCCTTTTTTAGCGAGAAGTAATGAGTCTCCATTTTAACCAAAGCATGAGTCAAATGGAAGGCGGATGCCCGTCTAAGTAGAAAACAGCAGATTTTACTGTCCTATTTATTATTTTAGTGGGAGCCTGGGGCCTTTTTTGCGTTGAAGTTAAAAGTCATTTAGGGCGGCACCCTGTGCTGAGCCCCCTCGCGGAAAATTGGGCGTGGATCCACAAGGTTATACATGCGGCGCAAGAATGGTGGTGGATAATGCGATCACTAACAGCGTAAATATTGCGGAGGTCCTTACTCGATTGGGAATTGTTTCTAGGGATCCACCAAATGGACGGCAATCAAAAGGCGAACTTGCAGAATAGCGAAGGAATTAACGATGTTAAAAATACAATTCTCAAATTATTTTTCAAAGAGATCTTGGCACGGTTTTTTGTCTCTAGTGATCGTTTCTGCTTTAGGCAACGAGGCTCGATCCGCCGAAGCGCAACCTAGTTTTGATTGCAAGAAAGCCAAATCAAATAATGAAAAAGCCATTTGTAAAGACGAACGACTTGCGAATCTCGATCGAGATCTGGCTAAGATTTATGGAGCCAGTCTTAATGCGGCTGAACCTTTTGCGGGTGCGTCACTTCGCAAAGAACAAGAGGAATGGCTAACTTCACGTGAGAAATGTAGCTCTGATGTCGCCTGTATTTCCGATGCCTATAGTCAGAGACTATCTCAACTTATAATAACTCACCGTGATTTAAAGTATGGTTTTGAAATTAGCTACCCGAAGCCGATGAGACTAAACGACGGAAAAACCGCGCTCAATGTTCAATGGTCACAGGTGCTATCCGAGTCGTCGGTTGGTAATGCGGGAGGATTTCTCGTCATTGAAATTGTCGCATTTAATCCCAATAGGTCATCTGGATCTCCTAACGTCGCAGTTCGAGTAGGTGTGAGGTCGGGCAAAAATATCGAATTGGCTTGCGGCTTGAGCACCATAAAAGTCACGCGTGACACCACCTTAAATGGTCATAAATATCATGTCTTACTCGACGGAGGGGGCGGAATGGGTCGATTTTACGAAGTGACTTCTTATGTGACTTTTCATGATGGGCTATGCTTCGCTGTTCAGCGCGTACATAGTTGGCGCAACGTGTCATTTGGCACCGACGTATATGGATTAAAAGAAAAGTTAGAAGAACAGTGGAATAGGCAGGCAGAACAGGTATACGAACAAAACGAAAGCATCATCAAAACATTCAGACTAACCTCATCTGGGAAGTGAAAATCGACTCTTGTTTCTGTAAATTAGACGGGAGATCTACGAGAAATTGTGGTACCGGGTGCAACAAAGAAACTTAATTGCACAACCCGGCATTTGTGGCCCAATTTCTGCTTGAAATCACATCTGAAATGCGGTGGGATAGTTATCCCACTGTCGGAGTGTAGCGCAGTTGGTAGCGCGCGTCGTTCGGGACGACGAGGTCGCAGGTTCGAATCCTGTCACTCCGACCATTTTTCCAGACTTAGTAACAAGCAGTTTTTCAGGGCGAGCGCATCTACGCGCGGGACCTCCAATCGAATCAGTAAGTTCTAACAAACTAAAATAAATAGAACCGACTTCGAGTCCGAAATCGAAACCTTCCCAACAATTTCGCGATATAAACTTTGCAAAGATGTAAAGTCCGCAAAGGGTTACTCCAACGTCGTGGCGTGTCTGATGAGGTCGTGAGTATCTGAAAAGATGTTTTAATTGATTGCGTTCACTTTTGATGCAATCAAGAACAGCTCTTCAACACTGGCTATCAGGGGAACGGCAAAAACCTTATGACCCTGTTATTGTAATAGTCAGCGACATATAAATACTTATCGATCATCACAAGCGCCGTTGGATCATAAATACTCCATGCGCCTATTCCCAGGCCGTTAGCGTAGCCCTCAAACTGATTTCTTTGTCCAAGGATCGCAATTGGTGCTGAGACTTGAGCACCAACAGAATCCGGCGAGTAACTTGTCGGCACACCGTTGAACACTAGGACACGATGTTTTCTTCCATCACCAACAAATAACCGTTGGCCGTCCCATGCCAAGGATGAGAAATACGAGTACTTAAACTGTGCTGGTAAGTTATTATCGTAAATCTCCCAATCCTCATAGGGCTTGAATTCGTAGTCCGCTGGGGCGTTATCGTAGGTTGGAACCGTATTCCAGACCGCAAGATAGGTATTCATGTCAAACCAACCTGTTGAATGTTCCTCAAGAAGGATGAGCTTATTCCCGGCTCGGACGATATCCCTGATCCGATTCTGTCTCGTAATAACAACGTCGGGAGACGCGTTATTCACAGTGGGAAGGCTATTGTAGATTTTTATTCGATTGTTACCGCTATCAACAACATAAAGTCTTTGACCATCCCAGTACGGCCTTAGCCCGTGCGCATAGAATTCACTTGTAACGCTAAACCATCCAAAGACCGGGCTAGAGCCGCCCACATTGCAATTAAAACCCTCCCGGGTACTCGAAGAAAGATTGCTTCCTGGCGAGGTCTGGCCAAGAATTACTGCGGGCGCCTGCTGGGCGGAGCCAGGAATTTTCCTATAAATTAGAACGCGGTTTCCTGGACAGTCTGCCAAGACAAGATCTTCGCCGGCAAAAGCTGGCGTCACAGCACCGTCATAGTACGATGAAGGCATTCCTTGCCAATCTAAATCCGCACGTAAATCGCCGTTATTTAAAACGACATTAGGTAGCCCATTGTTATTAAATTCGGTTGTGTTTTTCCAAATCAATGTTCGGCGGCCCCCTTCATCATATATAGCCAAACTGCTTTGATTTGAGGCGATCGCCGTTGGCGTAAATGTAGCCCCAAAAGGTTCATCGTATGCTTGTCCATCTTGACCGATTAGATAATTTCTAGAAGTATTAAAAAAATTCGATTGACCCATAACTTTATCAGCAAGCCACATGGCGTCACCAGTAAGACCAACCGTTAGCTGACGGGATTCTAAGCTGTTGTCATAGGAAATCTGAAATGACGACAAATAATTTTTGACTTCGCTAGGGGCAAACTTGACTACGACCGTGCAGTTTCCATTGATGATAATTCCACAAGTTCCACCAATGCCAGGATAGACTCCGCCCAAAAACGTAAAGCCGTCTTCAGGTTCAGTTACACCTTGAAGTGCAAGCGGCGTATTTCCATGATAGATGACCCCAAACGTATATATGCTCTGTCCCCCAGGAGCAAGCCTGCCAAAATCATACCAACTACCACCCTCAATCGTCACAAAGCTCGCGGCTGATTGGCCTGATTCAAACTGCTCAGAATCTAACTGCTCATCCACAAGCTGAGCCGCTTGAGAATTTTGATCTGACGGCAAAGGTAAAATTACAACCCTACTATTTTGGCTGTCAGAGAAGGCCAATGTGTCTCCAGCAAACGTGATCCCAGCCAGATAATTGATCGACTCGGCTTCATGGCCAAAAGCATTAGTACCCGAGCTGTAAAAATTTGGCTGTCCAATTACAAAGTCCGCCGGTTTTTCTGGATCAGTTGGAATACTGTTCCAATAAAGTATGCGTTTGAAATAAGTATCTGCGACCGCGAATCGCTTACCATCACTAGCAGTCATAAGTTCGGCTATTGGCGGAACAACGGGACCTATCGTTAGACTGGAAGACATTGAAAATTCTGGTGTCCATTCATCAGATAAGGGGGGCTGTGAACTTATTGTGGGCGGATACATGTTGCTTAGCCAAAGACCAGGCACAGTGATGAAGTGAGACTTGTCATAATTAAGGTTTAGTATTTTTGTTGGCGGCGTCCCGCTCGCCGTGGGAACGGGATCAAACAAGAATATTTTCTCTCTAGCTACTCCGCCATTATCAATTTCGTCACCTTTTGCGGCACCAACATATAGCTTTCCATCGAACACGCCGACCGAATGTGGCATTTTCATGTCTTCAGAAGCGCTCGAATTCATCGACGCTTGACCAAGTACGATATCGGCTGGTTCTCCGTTATTTCGAGGTATATTATTCCAAATCAACACTCTGTTGTTTTGTGTATCTGCAGCGTATAGTTTTTTCCCATCACTATAAAGTTTCGGTAACCCGCCATTAGTTCTGCTGGTTGCCGTGGGAATACTGTAACCCCATCCTGGCCGATATTCGCCGGCTTCAAAATCACCTTGACCAAGGATTACATCCGCGGGCTGATTTGATGTGCTAGGAAGACCGTTCCAAATTAGAATTCTATTTCCATCGGCTGCAAAGAAACGTGTTCCGTCCCAAAAAATATCACCCGGAGAGGAAATACTACTAGCAGTCACATCGAACTGATAATTACTGCTTGCCACTGAAATGGTTGAATCCTCCTGACCCAAAATGACCGCAGAACGACCCCGGACGGGCCACGTCGAGTGCGCCTGTCGTATTCCATTGAAATAAGTCACTGTTACCACTCTGCTGAAACTGCGGATACCATTTGGTGCTAGTTCGATCGTACAGCTCGATGTAAGGCGTGCCCCTGGATTTCCGGATAAGGATGGGCATGTCCCGCCGGTAACAATCAGATCATTGCCTAAACCTCTTATCATCACATTTTCGGCGGCTTGCTCGTTGGCACTGACAACGAGTTCAAGCTTAATAGGAGCATTAGGTTTATCTTTTGGGGGTATGACAATGGTTCCAAAATCAGTTTTTTGACCCTGAATCGCAACCATCGAAAGCCAAATCACGATTGAAGTACTGAGTTTCACCTTATCGGTGGGATCGCTAACAACGATCTCACCCAGAATCCGATCCTTTCCTAAACTTTCTGTAATGAGTTTGGATCTAGGCACATTGAAAACTAGTTGATAAGGCAACCTTGGATCTGTGATGCGATCACCCTCAATAGAATCTCCGGATTCAAATTTTACAATCGCCTGACCCAAGCTAACATTTTGCGGTAGAATCTTTTTCGTCGCCCGTTCACGCAAAAGCACATAAATAGGAACTGGTTGATTAGGGTCAGATATATTTGGGTTGGGCGCATCTCGGTAACTTTCCACAAACGCGTCCGACAAATTGATTCCGGCGATTGATACGGGATCTTGACTTGGTTGAAATTCTTCCTCCGTAGTCGTTCCGCCATCCGATGGGTCGGATTTTTCAGATTTATTTTTGGAGTTGCTAATATTTTCTGAGCAGGAAGTTAAAAATAAAACTAAAAAAAATGTGATCAGCATTTCCCCTGCGCCGGAGTGTCGCGAACGTGGAAATCTTGCCTTATTTATCAAGTGCCGCATCCTCACCCCTCAATTTGAAGTGATTCGGCTTTAGCCCTTACTCACTAAAATATTCTTGCTAAAAGTAGATATTTTAAAGCAAATACATGATGTTACACCCGCGATCGGGGTATCTATTACCCATACTTGCCCATACCTTAACATTCAAGAATTAAGGGATTATTTAATTTCTTAGATGATGTTAGCTCCGTGGTTGAAGTCGCTTATCAAAACAAAGTAGAGTTTATAAAAAATGCTCTTCGGACTAAACGCCAATATCCTCATTCCAAAGTTTCGGGTGCTGTTTAATAAATATCTCCATGAGCTCCATACAGCGTCTGTTTTGATGGAGTTCAATGTGAACCCCACGGGATTTTAAATAAGCTTCTGGTCCCTGAAATGTTTTATTTTCTCCAATTACAATCCGAGGGATCTTGTAAAGAAGAGCTGTTCCGCTGCACATATCGCAGGGTGATAATGTCGAATACAACGTAGCTTTTTGGTAATCGCTGGCCGTTAGACGTCCGGCGTTTTCTAGGCAGTCCATTTCGGCGTGAAGAATAGCACTGCCTTTTTGCACGCGTCGATTGTGACCGCGGCCAACAATTTTGTTCTCAATAACAAGGACAGAGCCAATCGGAATACCGCCTTCCTTTAAACCCAACTCAGCTTCTTCAATCGCTGCTTCAAGAAATAAATCCATGGCGTACCTCTGTAATGGTCTGTTTTGGTTGATGCTGTTAATTCAATTTTGGATTTTCGAAGCACAAACCCGCAATTTCGTAGGTACTGCGCAAGCAAAGTCCAAAATTTTTCATGACGAAATAATCTAGCAATTTACCCCGAATAATCAGAATAAAATAGGCCAAACTAAGTTTACTATCAGTCCGGCGAACTAGTTCTGAGCCATTGACTTCGACTTGAAGCGAATGGTTTTGCTTTGGGTGGGAGTCTCTGAGGTTGCGTTCTGATAGACCAGCACGGTGAGCACGCTTTGTTGGTCCAAGCGAACGCCTCGGCTTGATTTGTAGATCAATCTTTCCGCTGTTTTGGTGGCCAAGTCCATTCTCAAAAGACGACTATCATTGGCGGGGACGGCTCGACAGGCTGCTCCATCACCGCCGCAGAGCTTCACCACAGAATTTGGCTCGCCTTGGAGCGACGCATAAATGATCTGAGGATCTGCTGTAGATGTGCTAGCACCAAGCGCGATAAATATGGAGCCAGTTTGGCTGTTATTCCCTGCATTGAAGACCGGCTCATCGAGAATCGAAACGGGAATTGCACTCATGTCTCCGGTTTGGCTAGGGTTTGCTTTCCTGGCGGCCTCAAAAACCTTGTCAGTAAGATCTTTGACGGTAGCTGTGGGAGTCTGTGCAAGTTCTTTGAGGTACTTTTCTAGATAATTTGGGAAGAAGCTGTCAGTGCCGTTATCGGCGGAATTTTCGTCTGCTTTCGCTGCCGTCATGACCAGCAAACTTTTAAAGTTTTCTTGAATAGTTATTGCTTGGCTGCCGTGCGCAAATGATCCGCTCTCACATGCCTCAATAATAGCGGTGAATCGGGCGTAATTACCGTTCGCGACCGCGGCATTTAGCTCTGAAGATGAGAGGCTAGACTCTCCTTTGAAAAGTTTGCCTTTAGAACCATGACCAGAGAAGAAAAACAAAAGCGTGCCGTCTGGACCCAAATCCTTGGCTGCTTTTGCGATTTCTTTTGCCAGCTCTTCTGGGTAAGCGTCACCTTTCATGCGAACTTCATAGTTAAATGGTGCAGCACTTAGAACGTCAGCCATTTTTCTAATGTCGAGCTCAAATGCGTTGGAGGAAGAAACTCCAGGTCCAGCTCCTGAGCCAATGACGGCAATGTTTCGGGCGCCCTCGTTTGCTGCAAGGCCTTTGAGCCGTGATAGTACATGCTGTGGCGGAGACGTGCTGCAGCTCAAGGCGATCAGAGCAAAAGCTATGAACGAAAAGCGTAGAGCCATCAATGTTCTCCGAAAATCGACTAAGATTCGTTCGTATCGGAACACTTAAACTCTCCTTTGACTCATCTCTTTAACATGCTGTAAATATTTAATTTTTTGGCCTTAATTAGCATTTGTCCCTCCCTTCTTTTGTGTGGAGTAACCAGGGAAAATGTCTCGTTATTATTTTACAGGGAAAATGTCCCGTCGAAATTATACAGCGATTTTGTCCTGTCATATTTTACAGCGATTATGTCTCGTTGTTGCGGATATGCGGCC
>Ga0214923_10008053_pt1 | contig 11331 bp, 16 predicted proteins | sample LL1510_MetaG_FD_177993 | JGI IMG/M metagenome (GOLD analysis project Ga0214923, IMG submission 177993) | Freshwater microbial communities from Lake Lanier, Atlanta, Georgia, United States - LL-1510 | ecosystem: Environmental > Aquatic > Freshwater > Lake | place: USA: Georgia | collected... | reverse complement strand
CCAGTTCCTGGAAAAGCTTTGTGTGCCTGGCGGAGGGGTGGCCACCAGGACAACTCATTATTATGAATACAAGGGCAAGTGTGTAGCCTTCTCTGTCTTTGACGCTGGACTATTGGGTTCCAGTTCCGCTTACGGTCCCGCTCACCAGCTAAAGTTTTATGAGTCTGTACATGGACCAATCTCCGGCACAGTCTTGGTTGGGGGCAAACCTTATGCTGTAGCTAATGCCCGGGCCAACCGTGGTCGCGAACCATGGTCGGCAAGAGCTCTCGCTGACCTTTCCACTGGCCAGGTGAAAGACCCAGCAAGCTTCTTCCGGGTTGCCAACGAATTTGACACTACCTTTAATTGGCACTACTTAGACCAGAGTAATATCTGCTTCTTCTCTTCAGGTAGATTGCCTGTCAGGGCTAGAGGAGTGGATTCCAGCTTGCCGACTCTTGGTACTGGAGCTTACAACTGGACAGGGTTTTTGAGCCAAGACCAACATCCTCATGGTTGTAATCCCAAGCCGGTTCGAGGAGACCTGGCTTCTGATCTGATCCTAAACTGGAACAATCATCCTGCTCCAGGCTGGGGTTCAGCTGATGATGAATGGTCTTATGCTTCTTCACATCGTATGGACCTCTTCCAGCATCTGTTCCAGTCCAGGCCCTCGGGGAAGGCTTTGAAATTAAATGATGTTGTTGGGGTCATGAACCAAGCTGCAACTCAGGATGCATCGGCAGTTGATGCTTGGCCAGCTGTTAAAAGGGTTCTGACTCAAGGAGTAAGTGGGGCCAGTGACCTAGCTAAACTGCAATCCGCTGCTCCTGATTCTGATACTGCTCATCTGGTTGGTGCAATTGAAAACTGGGCACATGATCAGCAATACAGCCGACTGGACACCGACCTGGATGGTAATTTCGATCATAGAGGTGTTGTTGCCTGGGGAGTAGCCTGGCCTTGGCTCTCAGATGCAGTGCTAAAAGGCAGGCTGACTAATCTACTAATTTCCGACCTATGGGGAGTAGCTTCCCGGGGAGATAAAACCTACCAGGGCATGGGAGTGGGCATGGTCAAAAAAGACTTGGGTCAACTTCTGGGTGACAAGTGGAAGAGTCCAACCCACCAGGTGTATTGCGGAGCCGGAGTGCTTGCTGCTTGCAAGGCTGCACTGTGGAGCGCACTGCAAGGCGCAGCTGCTCAAACCATTACAGACACGGGAACCAGTGACCCCCTAGGTTGGCTTAGCCGCTCAGGAGACAATCCCCTTTCACAGCGTATTCATTTCGGACCCTTGTATCCAAACGATCCTGCCACAGGAAAAGAGATGACTATGCGTTGGACTAATCGACCAACCTTCCAGCAGGCCATTTCATTTGATGGGCACAGGTAATCGGAGTACTACCCTTATTTTTGTTCGGGTTCGTTATATTAATAGCTAGAGATTAACAATCAACGCGGGGTGGAGCAGTGGTAGCTCGCCAGGCTCATAACCTGGAGGCCGTGGGTTCGATCCCCACCCCCGCCATTTCGAGCGTTTGAAGAACCGTTTTAATAAGCCCGAAAAGCTTGCAAACACAGGCGATTCGGACCTTTTCGCGGGCAATTAGAGGTCCGAGAATAGCCTCGCGAGAGGTCATATCTCATCAGAGCAGCAAGAAGCCAGGGGCTATCCCTGGAAGGTGTCAATCATAAGAAGGATGCGGCCCCTGGGGGCTAAGCCGTCAGCGGCGGCGGATCAGCCATCTTATGGCCGTGCTCGCGGAAATATTCATATTCCTTGGCATGGCTTGCAGCCAAGTGTTTAGGAAGATGTAGGCCCATGCGAATGCGAGCACGATTAAAAGCGCGCAAAGCTTCCATAGCACGATTGTGGTAAGGGGTTTCATCATTAAGCTTCTTGCCGCCAAGCCAACCCTGGCGATAACAAATGCCAAGCCACTCAACCAACATAGCGGCGTTTGACCTTAAGATCTGACAGCCTATGCCGCGGCGCCTGGGGCGATTATGATGAGTGTCGCCAGCGACCAAATACCAATCGCGCCAATCATGATGGCGACGTTCAAAGTTCTGATGCGAGTGACGAAGGGCTTGGTAGGCCTCGGTGTTACGCCACAGCGGCACAAGGTAAAGGTAATTCTCTTCGCAAAGGATGGATTGATGGCCTTCGCATTCTCCGCCAGCAGGCATGGTGCATTGAAACCAAAGCCGCGGCTTAGGCTGATGAGCGAAACGAACAAAGCGCGAAGGTGCTCCGCAATGCTTGCAATAAGGAATGCCATGACGGTCAAAGCGTTCATGGTCGACCCTTTCTTTCTCATGAGCGCTACGACGGTAAGGCATGACGCTGGCGATGCCTAGCTTAGCATTCCGCTCAAACACGTTACGTACCGAGAAGCCTTTGTCAGCAACCACAGCGCGAGGCTTAGCGCCGGTATTATCAATGGTCTGAGTAATCAGCTGATCGTAGGACATGAACTCATTGACGCTAGCGCTCTCTACAACGGTAGCTAATACCCCGCCGGTGTAATGGTCAACAGCCTTGTGGTGGTAATAGCCATGCCAGAACTTCCTTTTCCCTGAGCCGTACATGCGGATGCCAGCATCAGGGTCGGCAGTCTGATACCAACAACCGTGCTTCATCTTGAAGCGCTTGCCTTGTTGTTCAACGATTTGTGATTGCAGATCTTCAGGAGCCATCTCACCTTCCATGTGGCGATACTCACGGGCTTCGGAAGTGAGAGCCTTAGCAGTCAATCCTGCCTTCTTGCCAGAGCGACCTTTCCAATCAGCAATGCGCGGACACTTGCCAGCTTCGCAATCGTGAATCAGACGAGCGTTAGTCTCGGCTTCGGTGCCATCCACATGAACGTCTTGGCCAACCAAACCATCGGAACCTTTGACCGCTTTTTGGATCAGAAGAGCGGCAGCAGCTTGGAAAGCATCGGCGTTCTCTTCAAGCAAACGGAAGTTGTAATAGGTAGCATCGTAGCTGGGCTTACCGTCGAAGTCAGCTGCCGCCCATAGTTTGGGATTGCAACGGCCATGCCAACGCTTCAGATCACGCTGACCGCTAATCAAGAATGCAAGAAAGGCCAATGACCAATGACCTTCGCCGCGGGGCCTGCCTTCCCCGCGATTTAAATCAGTCCCCGCTTGCAATGCTCGCCAGATTGCAGGCTGGGACCGGACTAATCGAATCAAGTCTAGAGGATCGTGTAATAGCTCTTGGCCGAAGGATAGGCAGCCATTTAATTGTGTGGGAAGTACTGTTCTTGCTCTTTTGCTCATAAGGATACAGTATCAGGATCGGCCCCAAAAAGGAGGTCGAAAATGAAAGAAATTTGCTGGATTAGCAGGCTTTCTTGAGATTTGCACTTGCTCCCGTAGGAGTATCAAAGTCAGGCTTATATGCACGCTCCTATAGGCACCAAAGCTGATACTATATAAGTATGGAATTCCACCTACGCAAAGTGATTACCAAAGCTAGAAGCGGCAACTTCTTCAAAGCTTCTTCTGCAACTTGGGAGGTTGAAGAGGTTCAGGATATCTGGCTATACAAAGCCCCGGAAGATACTTCTGAGGATTCTGTTTGGAAGATCATACCAGCGAGGAGTTCTCGCAATAAGCATAGCAGCGCCATACAAGATCTATTCAAGCAGCGCTTCCCTACCAGGAAGGAAGCTTTGCAGGCGCTAGGGGTAATGATGATGCTGGAAGGAGATGATAAGTGATGCAGGGTGTTAAGATGCGCAAGCTAGTGCCTAAACGATGTGACTTTCATGGGCCAAAGCATCCTGGATTCCCCAGCGCCCTCTGGTCAATAGTTGATGTACCCGGCTTGAGGCTATCCCTTGAAGTACCAACTAGCATTGGCTCAAAAAAGACCTGGAGATTTGAGGTCCCAGTCGGCCTTCAAGGCTATATCGAGGTAGACCCCAGTGAAAGATGGACTGGGGTTGAATGGACTAAGCCTCAATACAGCCTAATCAGGAGTATCTGGCTCGACCTTAAGCATCTTAGATTTCCTACTAGAAAAGAGGCCCTACAGGTTCTAGAGGTGATGATTATGCTGGAGGGATCATAGGTCAATGAACCCTCTCCGACTGCGCAAAACTAGATCGAGAAGAGTATTTGATCGTGATCTGCCCTCCGCATTATGGGAGGTAGTAGATGTTCCTAATCTCTACCTTAGTAGGCATAACGAATCCTCTGGATCTAACTATAAGCAACTGCATTGGTCATTTATCGCAGACCAGTATGCTCTCACAAGCAATACGGCCTTGCAAGGGATAATTGATCAGCAATTTGCTACCAGGAAGGAAGCCCTGCAAGCATTAGAGGCCGCGCTAATGCTCGAAGAGGATGCACAGTAGATATGCCTCAACTACAAATATCAAAATGGTCAGGAAGAAAAGGCCTGCTAGCCTCCTCATCATCTCTGTTGCCTTCTGCTTGGTGGAAAATCGACTACCAAGACAAAAGTTGGATGTGTTTGAAAAGCGATGGAGGGTGGATTCTACACAGATGGACAAAAGAGACTCCAGATACTACAGGCTCAACGGCGTGGATAACCATAGTTGAAAAAAGCAAACGAGAAGCTGACTTGGAACAACAGCGCTTCCCTACCAGGAAGGAAGCTTTGCAGGCGCTAGAGACCATACTGATACTGCAGGAGGATGAAGAGTCGTCCATCGAGTAAAATCGATGCATGGCCACATTCACCCGCACTTATTCCGATCAGGATCTCTTAATCATCCTGCAAGCGGTAGTGGATGCCGAGGGCCAGGAGCATACGCTTACTCAAAGCCAATATGACAAGGCTCGTGAACAACATGGCTACGGGCACACCCCTAGGGCTAAGTATATATAGCCAAGCGTCTTGGTCAATCATGGCAGAGCCTAGCCGCCAAGGCCCTGCAAGCTCAAGACCGGCATGACGATGGTGATGCAACTAAGCAAGACGCTGCCCCTGATAGACGCAAGCCCAGCGAGGTGATAAGCCATGCTACCGTGCAGCATGCCGTGAGTTTAATTAGCAAGCGCTTGGGTTTGGATAGTCTTAATGCCGGGCAATACGAGCGTGAGCGCAAGAAGGTGTTAGCTGAAGCCCTAGATCCTGAAGAGGCCTATGCTCTAGATGAAGCCCTGCCTAGCGCGCAACGCTTGCAAAGAGTCTATAAGACTTGGGCTGAAGTATGCAGGGTGGGAGGAATAGAGCGGCCTGTTAGAAACAATGGCGAGCGCGAGCGCTTTACCAATCCTGGCAGTTATGATCTAGCAGCCTGCCAGCAAGCTATGATGGAAGCCCTAGCATGGGCTGCCGAAGAGAATCTTGACCTCACCCAACGTGCTTATCAGCAGTTCTCGGTAGGCCGCGAGGGCACACCCAGTCTAAGAGCCATGCAAGATGTATTGAAGGCAGCTGAGGATGGCAGTTTTGCTCAGTTCAGAGGGCGGGTTCAAGCCCAGCGCCTTAAACAAAGCCTTTAAGCCCTCCCATGTACAGGATCCGGAGTCGAGCGTGTACAAGCAGTGTCGAGGATAGGGCTAATCAGGCGCTATAAGGGTTATTCAAATGCGCCCACTACGAGCGTTTGAATAACCGTTTTAATAAGTTAGATGCTTAATAGTCGCCTCTAGCAATACCTAGTAGCAAGAGTTGCCGCGAGCAGGTCTTTGGGGTTGGAGTCTCTAGACATGTGCTCCATAGCGTAGTAGTATTTAGCAGCCTGCTTGGGCTGTGAGCAAATCTTATGGATATATGTAATGTTCTTGCTATTTGCTGTTTTCTGAGCGTCGTTATGGTTTTTCATCGACAGCAAAACTAATACCGGGAAGAGCACGAGGAGAGCGAAAGTAGCTGCCATAGCTACTCTCTCTCGGCTACTCAATGTTGTTGAGATACTCATAGGCATAAATTATCCTATCAGAATCGTTATCTGGGAGCATTGATTTTTGTCGCTCTACCGCTTGAAAACCAGGAGGCTACATATATGCTTAGCGTATGATTAACACCAAGATGATTAAGCATGTAGTAGTATATGGCACCCTTCGCACCGACGATCATGTGAATCATCCCGGCAGGCCAGACCTCACTGATATGATTCGCTCAGCTGGCCCGGTGGAAATCTGGGCTAGTCTTTATGACCTTGGCCCATACCCTGGGATTCTGCTTGACGGTGGCGGAACTGTACAAGCTGAAATCCTAGAAATTGTAGACCCGAGAGCCATAAGCCTTATGGACGTCTATGAAGAGTATGACCCATCAAACCCTGAGCAGTCTGAATACCTGCGAATTCCAATTCAACTAGAAGAGCATGGGATAGAGGCATGGGTCTATGTCTATAATTTCCCGCTCAAGCCGGATCAGCGCATAGACAACCCGGACTGGCTTGATTATTTAAAGCAGCGAGAGGCAGCCTAAGCTTACTTAATAGCCGTGTACAAGCCACGGTGTCGAGCGTGTACAAGCAGTGTTGATAATGAGACTAATACTACTTGCCTGCTATCAGATTAAGCCATTTTAGCGCTCAGAATCCGAATCTGTTAGTAGCCATACCTGGATAGCCTGAAGCGCATCTTTTCTAGTGGCAAAAAACTGGTAGGCTAGATCTTGGTCAATGCGTACAGACTGAATATCATGCCGGGGCATCCCGTCCCTTATGGCCTGATGATACAATGGATCGCAAAATACTACCCACTTCCCTGAGCTGTGTTTGGTGATCCTCAGGCCCGGATGACTTTTCAGTTCCCAGCAAGCTGAATAGTTCCTATGAGAACGCGCAACAAATTTGTGTAATGAAGGCAACTGAGAGCGCATGTCTTGATTATTACTTACTTTGTCAGAGATTCTCAACTTTACAGCAATGGTTACGAACCCACATAGCCAAAGTAGTTTCGGAGGGCTACTATAACCGGTTGATTAAGTCTGAAAATCCGGACCAGTACTGGTGCAGTGCCTTGGGGTCTTCTAGCGGGTGTCCTACCGCCTCTCTAAGCAGGTACCAGAGTGAACTGACTTGCCAATCCTCCCTGTCCCAGCCCGGAAGATAGGGGGCGAAATGTCTCCAGCCCTGATCTATGATCATAGGCCAATATTCGGGGTGAGAGTACTTGCAGGCAAATGCTGTCCAATGAGTGAAATCCATATGACGGGGCAGCATATCAATCGTCTCCCAATCAATCACATGGACACCGGAATTAGATAAAAGAGTATTCTTTAAAATCGAATCACCATGTGATGGGACCTTCTCGCTATTAGGTTCTTCCATGGAAGACAGTTTGTTTAGATCGAATCCCGACGGAGCGAGCGACTCAGCTAAGCCAATAATCTGCTGAGCAGAAAGCTTTTGTATATGTAACCCGCGAGTATCTTTCAGATTCGATAGCTTACTGACATTTGCATTTTGTGCAAAAGCTTCCAGCTGATGAGCGACCTCTTTGATTACCAGATCACAGCTTTCGTAAAGCTTATGGCTTCTCATTCCATCGTAGAATAAGCGTCGACTAGAATTGATATAGGGGTATAGAGTCCATATTCGCTTAGGCTCATGATTTAAACAAGCCTCTACTAGCTGACCCCCTGGAATCTCAATCTGAGGGTGAGCCAGCATATGCACTCCAGGTATTCCTGATTCTTGCTGTAGTTCAAATAGTGCCAGAAGGCGATCCAGTCGCTCAACAGAGCGACATTGAAGCACGACTTTTTGATTATGCCATGTGATAGCCACTTTACCCTGATGGTCATTCATCCGCCATCCCTGTGAAGGCAATCTCATTTGTTGAAGCACATGCGGGGGAGGAAACATCACCGGTTAATTCTATCCGAGCTAGAATATGTGGGCGCACTTCTTACCAGATAATTATAATTTCCTTAAGCACAAATACTACTTTTAACTCAGTAGCGCCATATACAAGCCACGGTGTCTAGAGTGTACAAGCAGTGTCGAGAGTGGGAGAGGTGTTCTCGGCAGCCTAATTTACTAGTGCTGTATAAAACCGAGTATAGCGGCAACCATGACTAAAGTGAGTCTCAGAAGCGACTAAAGCTGTGTTTAGAATATTATCGATGCGTCAGCGGTGATGCGGCCACATGCTAAAAACCAATCTTTTATAAGTTTGGGAAATAAGTATATACCTCCCTCGGCGGAAAGCTGATATAGTAATGATAGATAACCATTCAGTAATATGCAAGAGGAGAAACTATGCCCGAGGGTAAGAAAAAGAAGAACAGCAAGAGCAAGGCAAGTAAGCCAACGCTTTGGGATGTAGTAGTTCTCAATGATGACCACAACACCGTAGAGGGCGTAATCAAGATCCTCATGGAATCCATCCCCAAGATGGACAGCAAACGTGCCTATCGCCTGACAACCCAGATCGATGCCAACGGCAGGGGCGTGGTTTGGACCGGCAAACACAAGGCGGCAGACTTCTACCGCGAACAACTTGCCGAGCTTGGCTTGACAATGGACAAGCTGCGCAAGCACAAGCCTCAAGAGCAGATTTCTTATGACGACAATCTGACTCTCGACCTGCTAGGTCTGTTGGAGGCGCGTATCGGCGAAATCAGGGAAGAGTTTCAGAAGCACGGTAAGTTCTGAGGCTAGAAGCCGATAGTTCTCCAAAGACCCGCTCCCCAGACTGGTTTAACCTGGGGAGCATTTTTTTGCAGCCTTGCAAGCTCATATAGCCAGTTGGTAGTTTAGGATATCATCGATGCGTCAGCGTTGATGCGGCCACATGCTAAAAACCACTCTTTTATAAGTTTGGGAAATAAGTATATACCTCCCTATATCGATACCAACCTACTCCTCCGAACGCCCCTCATTGTAAGTGTCTTCGTCAATAAGATCTTCGGCACTCTCCATGTCGAAGTCATCAATGCTATAAGAATCTACCTTGGTTTTCAGTCCCATAATCTTACTACGCAGAGAATCATACCTTTCATGGACCGCCAGTCTTTTCATCTCTATGAACTTTTCTTTTACTGCGTCACTACTATCATCGAAAAAATCTCCGTCTTCATCATTCCTGCCTAAATGTAGTGCCTCTTCTAAATGCGCATAATCCGACTGAAGGTCAAGGAAATCTGCTTTGCTGAAAAGCCAAAGAATGTTTTCAAGTTCATCTAAGGCTGTTTGCGCTGGAGAAATAACTTTAGACCAGTCTTCATCATAGGATTCCAAAGAAAGTGTTAAGTCGGAGGACTCCAACTCGCCAAGTGCTACATTGTCAAGCTTCTCTCTGAGTTGGTCTTTTGCTTTTTCGAATATTGCTGCTTTAATGTCCATGATTCAATAATACACTAAGCGCCCAGCACTTGCAATGCAACGGTCTTAAAGGTCAGTAAAAACGATAATCGCCTAGGCGATCTGAAAGACCCGCTCACCCGTACTGGTAATACTTGCCTGGCAGTAGCTTCTACCCGCTCTGTGCGCCGCCTTGCGAACGGTTCTTGCACAAGATCTGGTGTCGAGCGTGTACAAGTAGTGTCGAGGATTAGGCTAATCAGGCGCTATAGGGGTTATTCAAATGCGCCCATTTCGCATCAGACTAACAGCCTAGATCAAAAGGTGGACATCGCTAAAGATTTGGCGGATAAGCCCACACCATAACGGGATCCTGAAGATAAACCTGGCGCCAAGCTTCATCTAGTTGGGCATTCCATCCTGAACCAAGGATGTAATACTGAGTTTGCTTGCCTACCCCAGCTAGGCTGAGTCTTTTCTGCCACCACTTCTTGTCAGATGAGCTAAGACGTGGAGCATTAAAGTAATTTAGGTATTGGTCAGACCATTCTTGCATTTGAGAGGGAATGGTACCTACCTGCCATCCCGCTCCGTTCCAAAGTTTTAATTGTTGGCAGGTGTTTGTCACTGGAATATTTTGAATGCGGCGAATATGCCAGTTAAGAATATTCTTGATCCTATTCCAATGAGTTTGCCAGCCATGTGGCACTGATAGTTGATTCCATCCTGCTTGCACCCGGAGTAGGTGAATAAGAGCAAACGACCGCTGAGGAGTCTGCAAGCTATTTTCATACCACAGGCTTGAATCATAACTGCTAGGCCCTCGCACCATCCCAGCTCTTACTTCTGTATCGCATTCTGCCCGGACCTGAACTCCTTGTTCTAATCCCATCGCTTTCATTTTGGGAATGGAAAGGTCTAAGCGGTGTTGCAGAGCATGTCCCCAGCCGCCAGCTGAACGGAGGAAATGAATGTGCTGGGCAGGAAGAGAGGCTTGTGCCGAAGCTGGAAAAGTAAGCAGCAGAAAGATGGGGAGGACAAGCTTGCGCATGATTTAATTTAACACGAGTTCTTGGTTGTATTCAACAGAAAATTCTGAGGCCCCAAAGAAAAGGGGCCGCCCGAAAGCAGCCCCTCTCTTGGTGACACAGCCGCGCCGTTCGGTCTAGAAATGAGGGTCCTGATGGTAACGAGCATCCCCCAAAGAAATTGAGCTTCCGCCTCGCATAGGCTGGCCCTGAAGCACCCAGCGTCCGTTGGAACGAAGGGTGTAAACCCGCTCGCGTCCTCCGGGGCCAGAGATAATCAGGTCGCCCTTGCTGGCCGAGCAGTAGTTCTCACGAGGCTTGGCTCCGGGAGCCAACTCGTAGATGGCGTCCTGGACCACAATCTTGCGTCCGCTGGGATTGACTCCGGTGACGATGGCCGGGTAGCAGTCTGCTCCGTATCCGTAGGTGGCCAGAGTTCCGACGGTTGGGGTGATGGGGGTGGTAGTTGCGCTCATTTCTCTTTTCTTCCTCTTCCTTGCTTGCTCTCCTACACTCTATCAGCTTCAGTTCAGATAGGAGGGGGAGGGCTTGTAGAGCCTAATCAGCCGACCCAGATTCAGCATCAGGCGGTCGCACTCAGCCATCCAATAAGCGACAGGTCCGTGCTCGCCAATCTTTCGACCCAGACGCATAGCCAGCTCTCCAGCCTGTTCGTAATCCTCATTGGTCAGAGCCACACCTACGTCGAACAAGTCGCGATGGTATTCTCCGCTTGCTCCAGCTTTGGAAATAGCATAGAAGCCTGAATGATACACAGACCAAAGATGTTCCTTGCTCGTTGAGATGGTGCTGGTAGCTGTTGCGCTCATTGATCCTCTTTTCGCCCGTTTCTCGCCTTTGCTCTTCTGACACTCTATCAGCTTCGTTCCCCCGGCATACTAACCAGCGACTCTCTATGCTGCTATGCTGGTAGTTCTAGAAGTGAGGGTCCTGGTGATAGCGAGCGTCGCCCAGGGAGATCTTTTGTCCGGTTCTCATATCCTGGCCCTGGCGAACCCATCGGCCATTTTGACGAAGTGAATAAACCTGACCAGTGCCAGGGGTGG
>Ga0214923_10008051_pt1 | contig 11331 bp, 12 predicted proteins | sample LL1510_MetaG_FD_177993 | JGI IMG/M metagenome (GOLD analysis project Ga0214923, IMG submission 177993) | Freshwater microbial communities from Lake Lanier, Atlanta, Georgia, United States - LL-1510 | ecosystem: Environmental > Aquatic > Freshwater > Lake | place: USA: Georgia | collected... | reverse complement strand
CTCAGGCTGTCAACCCGATCGAGAACGGTAACCCGCACAATTCAATCTTCCTTCGAACTTCTGCTGTCGATTGTATCCTCCTGTCCGTATCCAGACAAAAGAACACCCCGTTGGTAAAGAACTGATTCCCCCGCAGATCCGAAAAATTCGAAACTGAAATTAAGGGGATAGAAAACATACGCTCTCCACAGAATAGGTCAAACGATTTTTTAATTATTTTTTTGCTAACCCATTCTCCCTACCCATATTCCCGTTATGGACCAATCCCATCATCAACAAAAAGGGCACCACTCCTGCCACTCAAAACATTCCAAACCAACCCCATACGGCCCACTATCCCTTATAGCACTCCTTCTCTCCATCCCCCTCCACTTTATCTCATCTGGCCATATACATATTAGTTATAGCACTACTATTGAAGTACTTATGTCTGGAATCGTGGTTTTCTTGGTCGGATTTCCAATCATAAAATCATTCTTTAAAAGTTTGCAAATGCTTAATCTAAATATGTTTACACTTCTTGGATCAGGAATACTTGTATCATTTATCTATAGCTTATTTGCATTAGTGTATACCAATCAAGGACATGTAATTCTTTTTTTTGATGCAGCAGCCGCCATCACTACCCTTGTTCTCGCCGGTCAGTGGGTCGAACAGCGATCCGAAGACAAACTCTCAAAAGCCCTCAAAGGCCTCCTCTCCCTAACCCCTCCCACCGCCCGACTCCTCTCCAACGGTTCCGAAAAAATCATTCCTTGGTCCGAAATCCAACCCAGCAACCAACTCATCGTCCTGCCAGGAGAAACAATCCCCGCCGATGGAAAAATTCTCGAAGGCCACGCCTCCGTAGAGGAATCCATCCTAACGGGTGAACCCCTCCCCATCGAAAAGTTTGTCGGCGATTCCGTTCTCGGAGGAACTCTGGTCTCCGGCGGCCGACTCCTCATCTTCGCCGAAAAAGCCGGCAACGACTCCCTAGTCGCCCGACTTGCCCGACTAGTCGATGAAGCCAAAGAAAATCCCCCACCCTTCCAACGCCTCGCCGATAAAATCGCCGGCATCTTCACTCCTCTCGTCCTCCTTCTCGCCCTCGCGACCGCTATCGGATGGATTCTCGCTGGAGAAGCAACCGCCACCGCAATCAATCGAGCCGTCGCCGTCCTCATCGCCGCTTGCCCCTGCGCTCTCGGACTCGCCGCCCCCGTCGCCACCGCTTGCGGACTCTCCCGCGCCGCCCGCTTGGGAGTTCTCATCCGAGACCCCTCCTCTCTCGAAAAACTCTCCAAAGTAAAACTCCTCATCGTCGACAAAACCGGAACTCTCACCGAGGGCAACCCCGCTGTCACCCATATCACCACCGCCGAAGGAATTTCCGAAACGTCAGCTCTTACCCTCGGAGCCTCTCTCGCCACCTCCAGTCTTCACCCCTTATCGAAAGCCATCGTCAAGGCCGCCCAGTCGAAGAATCTCCCTCTAGAAAAGATTTCCGATATCCAAGACACCCCGGGCCAAGGAATCGCCGGAAAAAACAAGGAAACGGTACTGATCCTCGGACAGCTCTCCTTTCTCGAGCAGAAAAAAGTGAATATTCCTCAAGCACTCCGTACCTCAAATTCCGGAAAAGTAGGGCCTGCCGTCTGGCTGGCAGAGGCAATTCGCTGCCTGGCCCGGTTCGACATGGCCGATCCCATTCGCTCCACCACTCCTGCCGCAATCCACTCTCTCAAAAATCTCGGCGTCGATATTGAACTTCTCACTGGCGACCAACCCGAACCCGCTCGTGCTGTCGCTACAGAACTCGGCATCACCCGAGTTCAGGCAGGAGTCAAACCCGACGGCAAAGCCGCTCGCGTTTCCGCTCTTCTCGGCACCGTTTCCGGCCTCGTTGCCATGGCAGGCGACGGCACGAACGACGCTCCCGCCCTCGCGTCCGCTGATCTGGGGATTTCACTCGGAAGCGGAACCGATGCCGCCAAGGAAGCCGCCGCAGTCGTGGTGTTGAAAGGTGACATCGCCGGAGTGGCCCGAGCTTTTCTTATGGGTCGAGCCACCGTCCGAGTCATCCGTCAGAATCTTTTCCTAGCTTTCGCTTATAACGCGCTGGCTCTTCCTGCCGCGGCCGGCCTTTTCATATCGTCCACCGGTTGGGCCCTGTCCCCCACCTGGGCCGCCACCTCGATGGCCCTCTCGAGTCTCCTCCTCACTGGCAATGCGCTAAGACTTCTTCGATATCATCCCAAAGCGTAAATAAAAAATCCCGAATCAAAAGATTCGGGATTGGTTGAGGAGTTTATCTTCAGTACGTCCAGCCAAACAACTTCCAACCATCATTCGGGCGACTCGAGCCATCGGGTGAATCCATCATGTTGTTGCTGTACGTAGGCGCCGTGCCTCTTTCCTGAATCACCTGCTGGTACACGGGTTTGTTCGGACTGGCTGGATTCACCGAGTCCCAACCTTTGTTTGCCATCACCACAAACATTCCCACGTCAGGACTGTTGTCTTCGGGTTGAATTCTGCTCCTCGCCTGCTCCTCCTCCGGATTGGCCACCGAACTCTGAACCTTCTCCTTATCCTCTGTCTTGCCGCTATCCGATCCACCCGATTTTACGGTACGTGAATCTGCCAAAGGGTTTTTCTTGGGGGTCACAGGTTTCACCGCCCCGCCAGCCGTCGGATCATTCGTCTGGGCATAATTCACCCCCAACAAAGGCACACTCCAAACCAAAAACAGCCAAATCCATCTCATGCTCTTAGAATAACCGTCGTTTTCTATGGGTCAAACCATGCCCATCGGCTTCCCTCGACAATTTGACCCCGCTTGGCACGCTTTTCCCGTGCGCATCCTTGCTCTCGACCCCTCCCTCCGTGCCACTGGTTACGCCATCCTCGAGGGCACAGCCGAAAAACCCGCTGTCCTCGCCTCCGGCACGATTAAAAATCCCGCTTCCCGCCCCTCTCAAGATTGCCTGATCGAAATTCACGACCGTCTCTCCGAACTTATCTCGCAACACTCCCCAACTGCTCTCGCCATTGAACTCATCATCTATGTCCAAAATACGCGCACCGCTGTCATCCTCGGTGCAGCCCGGGGGGCGGCTCTGCTCGCCGCTGCCCGGGGCGGACTCACCATCCACGAATATCCACCCAAACTCGTTAAGAAATCCGCCACAGGAAAAGGCGCAGCAAAAAAAGAGCAGGTCGCCTTTATGACTCGCGCCCTCTTTGGTCTGCGCCACAACCCCCTTCCCGATGAAGCCGACGCTCTCGCGGTTGGCCTTACCCACCTTCGCCGTGTGGCCTTTTCCTCCCGAATGATTCCTGCAATCTCCTAACATGATCTCTTTTCTCGAAGGAACCCTATCTGAAGCTTGGCCCACCCGCGCGGTGATCAACTGCCAAGGAATCGGATACGAACTCCTCATCCCCGTCACCACGTACGATCGTCTTCCCCAACCCAACGAAAAAGTCCGTCTCCTCACTCATCTTGTTGTTCGGGAAGATGCCCACACCCTTTATGGATTCTTTACGCCGAGCGAACGCGATCTCTTTCGGCTCCTCCTGCATCACGTCTCGGGTGTTGGCCCCAAAACCGCCCTCTCGATCCTTGCGGGTACCAGCCCCACAATCGTGCGAGATGCCGTCGCCACAGGCGACACCTCCACCTTAGCCAAACTTAAAGGTCTTGGAAAAAAAACAGCCGAGCGGATCGTCCTAGAACTACGCGATAAACTTCCTGCTCTCGACGCCCTCGCAGGTGGTGCTCCTTCCAAAGGTTCCCCTGCCCCACTTGCAGGCCACTCCCAAGACGCCCTCCTGGCCCTTCTCGCCCTTGGCTACAAATCAGCCGAAGCGCAAAAAGCACTCGCCGGCCTAGACTCCTCCCTCCCCTCCGGTGACCTCGTCCGCGAGGCCCTTCGCCGCCTCGGCTGAAGCCAGGCACAGGCGGTTCCCGACAACCGCACGTCCACAAGCCCACAAATCCGAAATTAAAAATCAAAAATCTTCCCCACCCCAGCTAAACTGCTCGACTTCATAGAAGCTCTTCGATACCTTTTTTAACTCAACTTCAAACCAACTAAGGAAAAACTACTATGCCCCTCGATACCGCTGAACGCACCCAACTCCTCACACCCTCGGCCACTCTCGCGATAGATGCCCGCGCCAAAAGCATGAAGGCAGAAGGGCTGGACGTCGTCGGCTTCGGAGCAGGCGAACCTGATTTCGATACTCCTGAGCACATTAAAGCCGCCGCCATGGGCTCTTTAGATGCAGGTTTTACCAAATACACTCCCTCCTCTGGAATTCCAGAACTCCGAGCCGCAATTTCAGAAAAACTAAAAGCCGAAAACAATCTCTCGTACGACCCTTCCCAGATCATCGTGACCTGTGGAGCGAAACACGCCTGCTTTAATGCCATCCTCGCCACGGTGAATCCTGGAGATGAAGTCCTCATCCCATCCCCCTACTGGCTCAGCTACCCAGAGATGGTTCGCATCGCGGGTGGAGAACCCGTCATGGTTCCGACGAAAGCCGAGAACAGCTACAAATTAACCCCCGAACTCTTTCGCGAGTACATGAGCCCGATGACCAAAATGGTCATTATTAACTCCCCCGGAAATCCGACCGGCTCGGTTTATTCCGAGAATGAGCTCGCTGCCTTGGCCGAAGTTGCCCTCGAAGAGGAAATCTTCATCCTATCCGATGAAATCTACGAAAAGCTTGTTTATGATGGAGTGAAACACTCCTCGATCGCATCCTTCAGCAAGGAACTCTACAACCTCACCCTTACGGTAAACGGTTTTAGCAAACCTTACGCTATGACCGGATGGCGCCTCGGTTACATCGCAGCCCCCGTCATTCTATCTAAAGTGATCGACTCGATCCAAAGTCACTCCACATCACACCCGACCTCTTTTGCCCAAAAAGGTGCCCTAGCCGCATATCGCGGACCTCAAGATTGCGTCCAAGAGATGGTCAAAGAGTACGATAAACGTCGCCGTCGCTTCTGCGATCTTCTGGGTCTCATTCCGAAGCTCTCCTTCGTGAAACCCCAAGGAGCTTTCTACATCTTGGTCGATATCTCCCGCACAGGAATGAACTCGACCGAGTTCTCAGAGAAACTTCTCGAGAAAGAGCGCGTGGCAGTCGTCCCAGGAAAAGCCTTCGGACTCGACTCCACCGTTCGCGTCTCTTACGCCACCTCGATCGACCAGATCGAAGAGGGCGTTCGTAGAATCGCCAAGTTCTGTAAATAATTCTCTCCGCGGAAGGGAGTTACAAAGAAAGGGGTCACTCCCTCTTGCACTCCTGGGAGAGTCGTTTTACTTTATAGCCCAATGAACGGACTCTTTCTTCTCACCTTCATTGGAACGATGGCTCTCTCCCTATGGGCCGCAGCAAAAGTAAAGATCGCCTATGCTAAAGGGAGCCAAGTTCCCGCCTCCTCGGGTTTTACTGGAGCTGAGGCCGCAGCTCGTATCCTCGATGCGGCTGGGATTCGCAATGTGGAGATCGTGGAGCAGGATGGTCTCCTCGGCGATCACTACGACCCAATGCATCGCCGGCTCGTTCTCTCGACTCAAAATTTTCACGGCCACTCCGCCGCTGCTCTGGGCGTCGCCGCCCACGAGTGCGGTCATGCGATCCAACATAAAATTGCTTACGCCCCACTCCAGTGGCGCATGGCTTCGGTGGGGGCCACCACATTCGCGAGCCAAATCGTGACATGGCTTCCCCTGTTCGGACTCTTCTCAGGTTTCGGAGGTTTCCAATCTCAGACTTACCTCACCATCATGGTCGCTGGCTGGGGCACGATCATGCTTTTTAACTTGGTGACCCTACCCGTGGAATTCGATGCGTCACGACGCGCCCTACAAATTCTACCTAAGATGAAATTTATATCCCCAGGCGCTGAATCGAAAGCCGTCGATAATGTCCTTCGGGCCGCCGCGTGGACCTATGTGGCCGCCTTCATTACCTCCCTTCTCTATCTTCTCTGGCATCTTCTTCCTCTTCTCGCGGGTCGCCGAAACGACTAATCCTAGTAATCGCGTAGCTCAAAGCAATGAAGCACAACCCCTTGTGCCTCTCGCTGATTTTCCCTTGCTTATTTGGAAATACCTTCTTATGTGTAGTACAAGGAGCTCTGCCTGACTATTAAGCCTAATTTCCTCGCCCTCGTTGCCCTATTGTCCTTTGCATCTGTTGCTCCGACCCTTGCTTCTGCCCCAGTCTCAGAAACCTACTCGCACCCCCTTCTAAATCAGATTTATGAAATGCACTCCTTGGCCGAGTCCGGCAATAAGGATGCTACTCGACGACTTGTAGCTTGGCTGGAGGAACTAACAGCCGAACAACCTGACAACGGCATCCTCCTTGTTTATTTGGGCAGTGCTTACACCCTTGCAAGCCGGGACGCCTTTATCGGACCAGGGAAACTTCGGTATCTTATGGCCGGTCGCGACTGCATGGACCGTGCTGTCACTATTCGCCCCACCGACCCAAATGTTCGCTTCATCCGAGCAATCAACAACTATCACCTCCCCACCATGTTCAACCGCCGAAGCATCGCTCGGGATGATTTCCGGAAACTGGTCGATCAACTCAGCAAAACCCCCGGTTGCCTCGACAACCTCACCTCCCAAGCCATCTACTACTATGCCGGATTATGCTTTGCTCAACTTGAGGAAGAAAAAAATGCCCGGGACTCCTTTCAAAAAGGCCTCGATCTTAAAATTTCTGGACCCCTCACCGCAAAAATCACACAAGAGCTGGCCGAGCTAACTCCAACCGCTGCGGGTCAGTGATACGTCCCCCGGGGCAACCCTATCTCTCGGCCCCACAAATCCGTCGTCGGGTTCGAACCTTAGCCGCGTCCATCCGGAAAACCTACCAGAACCGCCCTCTCACAATCGTCGCACTTCTCAAAGGAAGTGTCTTTTTCGTTGTCGATCTCCTTCGTCATCTGGATCCAGATACCGAGGTCGAGTTTTGGAATATCTCCAGCTATGAGGGCACCCGCTCGACAGGGAAAATTCGAGGTCTACACCACTGCAGAGGAGATTTTCACGGCAGGGATATCCTGCTTATCGATGATATTCTCGACTCTGGCCTGACTCTCGACCGTACCCGCTCCCACGCCAAAAAGTTGGGTGCCCGCACGGTCCAGATCTGTGTTCTTTTGAGCAAAAAAAGGAAACGGTTACGTACCGTAAAGGCCCGTTGGGTTGGTTTTTCAATCAAAGACGAATTCGTCGTGGGCTACGGGCTCGACCTCGACCAGCGATATCGTGCTCTCCCCTCCATCCGCACCCTTCCCTCAGGCGTCTAACACCACGCAGTGGCTTGCTGGACTGCTTGGATTACTCCGCAATATCTTCGTTCCACAACTCTGGTTTGGCTCGAATAAAATCCCCCATCATTTTCACTAACGAGGGTTGATCCAAAATCACCACCTCGACCCCATGCGATCGCAGAAAATCAGGGGCACCAGGAAAATTGATCGCCTCCCCAACCACCACTCGCGGGATTTTGAACTGCACAATCGTCCCAGAACACATGTAGCAAGGGCACAAGGTAGAATAGATTACCGTATCTAGATAACTTCTCTGCCTTCCTGCATTCATCAAACAGTCCATCTCCCCATGCAGAATCGCACTCCCTTTTTGCACCCGCTGATTGTGACCTCGCCCGACAATCGTATTTCCTCGAACTAGAATTGACCCAATTGGAATTCCACCTTCCGACAACCCTTGGCGAGCCTCCACCTCGGCTTCCTTCATAAATTGTAGATCGAGTGAATTTGTTTTCATGAATTAGGCCTTTCCTGTCGAGCTTCGGACAATCAACTCCCCCTTCACAAGCACCGGTTTCATTACTGAATCATCTTCTCGCCCTTTTTTCCAAAGCTCAAACCCTAATCTACCCAGACTTGGAAAACGCACGGTAGTCAAAGGCACGACCCCATGCCGAGAAAACTCACCATCCCCAACCCCACTCACACTCAATCCTTTTGGAACGAGAACCCCCTTTTCAACACAGGCCCGAATTACCCCTCCCGCCAAAATATCGGTTCCACAAATAACCCCTGTTGGCGGATCCTTTTTTTCCAGAATTTTCATCATCTCCTTGGCCGCATCTTCTGACTCCAACCCAACCATCCTGCCTCCGCCAATCAACGTCATCCCCCTTTTTTCACTACCCTCCATAACGGCTTGCATGTGAATCGCATGACTTCTCGCTGCAGAATGCCCTCCCACATAAGCCACTCGCCGATGCCCCAAATCATAAAAATGGTCCAGCACAAGATCTGCCGCTCCCTTCATATCCCGTACAGCCCAACTCACCTTTCCACTCCCTAATCCAACATCCGCTGGATAACGCTTCAAAAAGACAACCGGACAACCCGCTTGATTCACAAGCTCCAAGGCGGCCGATCGATGCTCTGTACTAATCCTGGGAAGTAAAAAGATAGCCTCTGCCCCCCGCCCAATCATGGCACGCACCTGCTCCATCTCCTCTTTGGCTGTACGGGCGATTCCAACCAAAACTGCGATTCCCGATTCCTGAGCCGCCTCCACAAGCCCACCCGACACCATCGGCCCCTCCTCCGAAGCCAGATCAGGCAAAACCAAACCCACCCAGCCACTTTGCTTCACCCGAAGACTACGGGCCGCTTCATTGGGCCAATACCCTTTTCGTTTCGCCTCCGCTTGAACCCGCGCTTTTGTCGCCGCCCCAATATCCGGCGCATCCCGCAAGGCCTTCGAAACTGCCATCACGGAAAGCCCCAACCCTTCCGCTAAATCGCGCAACCGAACTTTCACACCGCCTCTGGGTCCTCCGCCAGGGCAGCCAGAAAATCTTCTGGCGTCTTCACCTGCATCAATTTCTCTCTCACCTCATCTTGCCTCAAAATCCGAGCCATCGCCCCTACCAAAGCCAAATATTCAGTCACCATTCTTCGTGGGGTTCCAATCACGAAAATAAAATGGATGTTCTCTCCGCCATTTTCAAAATTTACGCCCGCTTGGCTCCGTCCCACTGCCAAAACAAGGCGTTTCACATGATCCGTTCGCGCATGGGGAAAAGCCACCCCGTTCCCTAAACTCGTCGCCTCCACCCGCTCCCTTGCCAGAAGCTCATCGTAAAAACCCTGAAATTGAATGACCCCTTCATCCTTCTCCAACAAGGATGCCACCTTGTGAATAGCCGTTGTTCGCTTCGTTTCCTGTAAATCCAACAGGATGTGACTTGGCTGTAGCAGTTCGGCCAGTTTCATCGTGAGACCCCAGCCGCTCCACTCCAACCTAATTTCTGACGAGTCAACCCGTAGAAACCGAATCCAGCAGGATGCATAAGACGAACCACAGGTCGACCCACCTCCACCCGCAAAGAACCTCCACGACTCAGATTTCCAACCTTTTTCCCATCCAACCGAACAACCGCGCTCGGTTCTCCTTCACTCAAGGATAACTCCACACCCTCCTGCTCCCCGACCACCACAGGCCTCTGCGCCATCGCATGCGCACATACAGGAGTCAGCACCATCGCTCTTGCCTTCGGACTTACCAACGGTCCTCCAGCCGAAAGGGAGTAGGCCGTAGATCCAGTCGGACTTGCAACTAAAAGTCCGTCCGCATGATATTCGGTCAAAACTTCTCCCCCCACCTTCACCCAAACCCTCACCATCAACTGCCCTGCCTGCGGTCCGACAGAAACCTCGTTCAGCGCACTCCACGACTTATTACCGCCCGATAATTTGACCGAGAGAACGCTCCGCGTGCTTACCCCATACCGCCCGCTTAAAATCTCTGGCAAAACCATCCCCACTTCCCCTGCCTTGATCGATGTCAAAAAACCCAGCGATCCAAGATTGATCCCTAAAAGAGGAATTCCCCATCCAATCGTCGATTGAGCCGCATGAAGCATCGTCCCATCCCCGCCTCCCACAACCACCGCATCAATTCTTCCACGCTTAGCCCGGGCCAGCCCACTCTCCGATACCCACCGAGCACTCACCCCAGCTTGACGAAAGATCGATTTTAAAACCATACCAACTCCCACAGCCCCAGGCTTTCCTCGACGCAAGCACACTAGTACGTGCCGAATTCTTGGATTCTTGGCATGAGAGAATCGAGCCATACTCCACAATTCCCCGAAAAGCCTTATCCCTCAAGAGGATTCCCACTCTTGCGCCAAACTCTCTCTGAAGTATTGTAAATACTCCATGCCGCGGTTCCCTCTTAATCACGCGATGCCCCCCGCTCAAGGGCTCTATCATCCGTCCCATGAGCACGATGCCTGCGGGGTCGGAATTGTCGCCGATATCCAAGGGAGACGCACCCGCTCCATCCTTGAACGTGCCCTTAACTGTGTCTGCCAACTCGCCCACCGGGGCGCTCTCGATGCAGACGCAAAGTCAGGCGACGGAGCCGGAGTCCTGACTCAAATTCCGACAAAACTCTTTCGCCGCGAAGTAGAGAAACTTGGTCACCAACTTTACTCCGAAGGGGATCTGGGAATTGGATTCTTCTTTCTCCCGGCACAAGACAAGTACGCCCAAGCCCACATTCGCCGCATTGCAGAGGAAGTGGTCGTCCGTCGTGGTCTCGTTTTTCTCGGTTGGCGTGTCGTCCCCGTCAATCCTCGCATCCTAGGAGAAAAAGCAGCTCTCTCCGCTCCCCGGATCGAGCAACTCCTCGTCGCACGACCGGATGCCAAGAAAATGTCGGATGACAATTTTGAAATGTCCCTCTTTCTCTCCCGCAACGAAATTGAACACCGCTGCGCCACTGATCGGACTCCCCCTTTCTACATCCCCTCCTTCAGTTCGCGTGTCATCGTTTACAAGGGAATGCTCACAGGCACCCAGCTCAAGAGCTTCTATCTAGATCTTCAGGACCCCGCCTACGAAACCTCTCTCGCCGTTTTTCATCAGCGCTACAGCACAAACACCTTCCCCACGTGGCCCCTCGCTCACCCCTTCCGCATGCTGGCTCACAACGGAGAAATCAACACCCTCCGTGGTAACCGGCACTGGGTCCACGCCCGCGAGGCGGATCTCTCGAATCCTGCCCTGAACCCATCCGATCTACCTTTGCTCCACCCGATCATACAACCTGGCGGAAGCGACTCCTCCAGCCTCGATAACGCGTTCGAACTTCTATCCATCTCAGGCCGTGGCCCCCTCCACGCGATGCTCATGCTTGTCCCTTCCGCATATCGCTCGGAAGAATCCCTCTCCCCAGAAGTTCGGGCCTTTTACGAGTATCACGAGTGCCTAAACGAACCCTGGGACGGACCTGCCGCTCTCGCCTTTAGCGATGG
>Ga0214923_10008050_pt1 | contig 11332 bp, 9 predicted proteins | sample LL1510_MetaG_FD_177993 | JGI IMG/M metagenome (GOLD analysis project Ga0214923, IMG submission 177993) | Freshwater microbial communities from Lake Lanier, Atlanta, Georgia, United States - LL-1510 | ecosystem: Environmental > Aquatic > Freshwater > Lake | place: USA: Georgia | collected 2015-10-15 | reverse complement strand
CGTCGCTTCTGGTGTCACATACTTGTACGTGCACACTCCGGTGCTGGAGAGCGTTCCTGCTCCGTCGAGGGATGTTCCATTTCGGTCCGTGACATAGGGGAAGGAAAGGCGAAGCGGAGACTTCAGGAAAGTCAGTGTTTGGTCGGTGCAATCGGCCTTCAACACCGCTGTGTTGAGAAGGGGGATTTGCGTAGCGGTGGCCTTGTTCGTAGTGGTCGAAGGCTTCCCGCTGGTGGTTTTTGTCGTGGTCACTGTCGTGTAAAGCTCGTTGTCGGGCCAGATAAGGATCGCCTCCGAGCTCTGCTGGAACGAGGAGTCGTCCTGAGCGCTCGCCGAGGGCGGGCGCTTAGCGAACCGATTAGGGTCGGTGAGGCACTGGTACATTCCGGCGTACTTCTTCCGTAGGTCGTTGCTCTGGGTGCTCGTCAGACTCCCGAGAGTTGGTGAGTCAGTTGTCGTTGGTTGGCCTGCGAGAAGTTTCGCCTCATCCGTGGCATGCTTCATTGCAGGGCTGAGAAACCCTCGAAGTTGATAGGTGCCGTAAGGAAAGTCCTTGCTCGAATCGAGTGCCACCGTCAGCAGGCCTCCCAACTCCATGTGGATCATCGCGTGATGGACCAGTCGGCTCGTCGCTGGCTTTACCGGCGCGAGAGATTTGACCTGTCCGCCATCAGTTGGCACTGAAATTGCGTCAAGTGAGGCAATCTTGATTCCGAGACCCGTACTATCCGCAGGTTTACCGTCGCTCATTGGCGTGGTATTTCCGGACGCGTCAAGCGACCTGCAGTCGCGGAATCCTTGGTTCGGACCGGCGAGCGGCCACGCCGCTAGGCGAGAGCTGAGTGGCCCTGGTCTTCCCACAAGGAGCCATCCGTAGGTCTCCGTCTTCACGACACTGAAGTAAACGTCAACCGGAAGGTCCATTTTCGTGACGGTTGTCACCGGGTTGACCGGCGGATCGCCAGGGCTTGGATTTACAGACCCGATCACGACGTTTCCCACCTCGCCCTGCTTTGGACTCGCAGACTTACCTTTCGATCCGTACAGGTATATGAACGCTCCGTTGTCGCTGGTCACTGCTCCTCCTCCCCAACGAGGTGAAGTCGTGCCGTCAGCATTCTTCGTAGGAATGGCACCGGTCAGGTCCGTGATGAACGGAGCGGTTACGAACGAAAGATTTGCGGCTGACGGGACGGTGGCCCTGTTGCTGAGAACGAGCGTAGTGGTTCCACCCCCAGACGACACGGTCGTGCCGTTCGGGATGCCGGTGCCGAGCGCGAACATGCCATTCGAGATGCCAGCGCCACTTTGTACTTGGAGTGTGGTTGACGATGAAGAGCTGCTTGACGCAGAAGTCGTAATAGTCGTGCCTGAAAGTGCCGACGGGTTAATCGAAAGCAATCGCTGGCCAACTGGTGGCCCGAGTTTCTTGCAAGGCGCGGGACAAGTCACTTCATCCGCCATCATTCCGATGACCTCAGGTTGCGTCTGTGATTTTGGCCGCAACAAGAACGGAGTACCCGGCCAAAGTACGCTGTCGGTTAGGTTAAGCGAGTTCTTATTTAGTGAGTCCTGTTTACGAAGGCCTCCGATAAAGACTCCGTTGCGAGTGATCGTGCTGTGAACGGTGGATTTCGCGAGATTCGGGTCGTCTCCGAAGAACCAGAACTGCTCGCCGTCGGCCGTTCGATAGCTGTAGCCGGCGTCTCCCGTGATGCAACTGCCTAGAGCGGGTGTTTGAGCTTCAGTCAGTGTCTGGCACCCGACCGCAAGGGGGCTCGCTGATGCTGGCGCCGAAGCAGACGTCAGCACCAGGCCCGCTGTGCCAAGCGCGACCAGCCGAGCGATGCGACCCCGGTTCTTGCTGCCCGAGGTCGCAGCGACGGCCATCGTGCGTCGCAACTTATTGCTTTCAACCATTGAGTTGAGCATGCGAAGGGCTCCTACTGGCACGTCGTAGTGGGGGCTGTCCCCACTTTGGTCCAGGCCGACCAGTTGCCGGCTGCGTCGCGGATACGCACCGACTTCGGCGTCACAGGTGGTGTTACTGGGTCGAACGGCATCCGCAGGTTGAGGTCGCCTGGGGACAGGTTGAACGTTGACTCGGGCGCCTGAATGCCGGCCGTAGTGGCAGTCGGCAACGCCGTCGCCGTTGAGTACTCGGCCCCTGCAATCTCGTTAGCGTCCAGGACGCTGCCGGTTGCGGGGCACACAACAAGAGTTGAGCTCGGATTTGTGCTGGTCACCGGACGGAAATACGCGGCTGCGATGCTTGGCAACACGGTGTCTACCACGAACTCAACCGGGTCAGCTGTCGTCCAGCCGGATCCGTCGAACTGACGGACCTCAATTGAATGCGCCCCTTCCTTAACTGGTGCGTACATCTTTGTGAGGTCAATCGTCTGGCCGCACTTGAGGCCGGTTGCTGGGTCAACTGGTCCGGTGGTGCCATTCAGCTGTAGCGCTGGGATCCAGCCGGGATCGTCGTTCGACGGGTTCGAGTCGGCGTTCACGTAGTCGAAGCGGCACTGCAGTGTCGCCGGAATAGACGCGCGAACGGAAACCATCGTTTTGGCCGGGTTGGACCAGTCCGCAGGACCCATGTATGGAGTCGGCGGGTTGATCAGGAAAACCGGCTGGTGATCCTTGAACTGGACGGCAACAGGGATATTGCTGTCCGCAAGCGAATTGTTGCCGAGCTGGCCAGAGCTGTTCTCACCCCAGCAGAACACCTGCTCGCCAGACAGAATCGCGCAGGTATGGTTGCCGCCGGCGGCGAGCCCGACGACGCTCGACAGTGGTGTTCCGGCCGCCGTCTTGACGAGTACCGGCTCTGATGAGTCCGTGTTGGTCCCGTTGCCGAGCTGGCCGTTGGAATTGCTGCCCCAGCACGCGACCCGGCTGACCCAGCCGTTGGCGATGATGGCGCACGCGTGCGAGTCGCCGACAACGATCTGGGTTACTCCTACGAGTCGAGCCGTGTCGGATCCAAAGGTTTGCGCGTAGCTGCAGTAGGGGTGAACTCCGGGAACTACCGCACCTGGATATTTCGTGCCTACCGTTTGACCAGCGGCCAAGCTGGCCCCGGCGGGCTGGGTCAATACTCCGCCAGCCACCCACTTGTCGCAGGTGCCGGAAGGACTCGAAGTGGTTACGACGCCCGAGTTGCCGAGCGTGCCCGTGCCACAGACCTTCACATTGCCGGTGGTCATGGTGCAGTCCTCGTAGCTATTTAGGTTGTTGCGGTCCAGCACTGCGCCCGGCGTGGACAAATCTGGGTGTGACCCGCGCAGGTTGGCTCGGTTGCCGAGCTGCCCCGAATCGTTGGCCCCCCAACACTGAACCTGGCCTCCAGTAATTCCCTGCGCCAAAACCAAGTTGGCAGGCAGTGTTACGAGAGCGCACGTGAAGCCGTTTCCAGCAGCAATCGCCGTTGCCGCGAAAGTGGAATTACTGCCTATTGTGGAAACCGTTACCGGCCTCGTTTCTGCGGTCGACGTAGTGCCGTTACCAAGCTGCCCGTGAGAGTTTGATCCCCAGCACTTGATCGTCCCAGCCGTGGTCGTAGCCGAGGCCTTCATGGTGGCGCATGCGTGAGTGAAACCTGCAGACACGTCGGATGCTTTCGGCACTCCAACCGCGCCAAGGCTCCGTGGCACCGGGCGCCGAATCACGCTGGTGTCAGGTAATCCGCCGATGCCGAGCTGGCCGGATGTGTTGTCTCCCCAGCACTTGACTCTGAGATCGGCAGTGCGTGCACATCCAAAGTCGTATCCAAGCGAGATCTTCGACGCGTGTCGGCCCCATGAGACAGTCGTCGGAACGACGAAATATGGGGTTCCCGTGAGCGTATTGGTGTATCGGCCACCGGACTGGCCGAGGTCGTCGGCGCCCCAGCACTTGAGGGTCTTGTTGCCTAGTCGGGAGTCTGCCTCCGTCGGTGCGACGAGAGCACACGTATGGTTGGCGCCTGCAGCTACTTGGCTGGTGAATGAATCTGCCGCTGAGCGCAGCGCGATGTAGATCGGGGTCTTTTGGTCGTCAGTGTTCGCAATGCCAAGCTGCCCCCAGCCGTTGTACCCCCAGCATGATGTGAGGCCAGCACCGTTCGAGTAGCAGGTGGTTTCGTCGCCTGCGGTAATCCGAAGGGGAGCCCAAGCAGTGGCTGGCGACGTCGCCGGTACCGCGAGCAAGAGAGTGAGCACGGTAAGGCCAGCAACGCTGAGTCGACGGCTAAGACGGAACGCCCGCTCGGGCGATGGGGAGGTGATGGGGGACAAGTTTTTCTCCTGTGGTCCACCGACCGAGCGATCGGTCACTTAACCATTACACACACAGTGAGTCACTTTCAAGGTTTCGTCAGCTAGCTCTGCGAAAGATGCCCGTAGATTGCGGCCGTTTGGGATTTGCGATAACCAAGACGTATGAGGTTAATGCTGCCGCTGATGTCACTTGTCAGCTCACTCGTCAGCGCATCATGTGAGCCGGTGCGGAGCACCCGTGGGCGGGGCGGAGGTCCCTGGCGAGTGCGCGGGCCCACTGACGACGCTCCTGCCGCTGGGTTATTCGAGCCGGTCTAGCTGATTGGTCATCAGCAACAGCCCGCGGCTTAAGGCTGAACCTGGCATGCGCCGGTTAAAGATCGCGGCGAGGGAGGCGTAGTACCAAATGGTTTGTTCGCGCGGGGCACTGAAGCGGCTCCAGATCTGTGACCCGACCATGCCGTGATCGCGCACGATTGAGCCGGCGTTATGCAGTTTGTCGGCGCAGCTGACGCGCAGGGTTTGAGCGTCGGCTGCTTCGAGATGAGCGAGGTATGACTCTTTGCGCTCAAGCCACGGCGGCTTTGGCACCTGGTCGGTGTCGGAGCAAGCGTCGACGATGTTTGCGACGTTGTCGCCGAACTCTTCGCGGATGCGTTCGAGCACTGGAGCGCCGCCGCCGTCTTCGACTGCATCGTGCAACAGAGCTGCGACAGCTTCGTCCTCGGTGCCGCCGTCTTCGATCACCAGCGAGCAGACTGCGAGCAGGTGCCCGAGGTAGGGAATCTCGGTGCTCTTGCGAGCCTGAGTGGCGTGAGTGTTGACTGTCAGCTCAAGTGCCTTGATGAAGCGCTCGCCAAGAATTGGGTTTGGGGTGTCGGTCATAGAAATCTCCGTTGATTGAGGTTGGGTTACGCGGCGCTGGCTTGAGCGGGGTGCTTTGCCATGTGGGCGTTCACGCCTCTCCCGCCAGCCGTTTGAGCCGCTCGTACTCTTCGACCGTCATCGTCACTCGTGCCCCGGTTTCGTCCTCTTCGACGGCTTCAGCGTCGATGAACTCTGCAGTGCGCTGAGGGTTCGAAGGCGTCTTCTTGAGCAGGTCGAGCAGCCGAGCTTCGACCTTCTGCAGCAGCCAGTTGGCGCGCTCGTTGTTGCGGTAGGCCTTCTCGAGCAACATCACTACTTCGAGCCGCTCTTCAAAAGTCCACCCGTAAACGTCGTCTTGCCCCTTGACTTTGCGCTTGCGGCGACGCTCAAGCGCGTGCATGCGCGCACTCTCCTCAGAGGTCAGCGTGCCTTGAGCGTCGGCGCGGCTTAACAGCAGCCGCAGCCCGCGGTCGAGCGCTGGGCGCAAGACGATCTTGACCTTGTCCCAGTTGTCAACGACGAGCATCAACAGAGCCATGCCGCGCTTGACGGCGGTTTTTTGAAGTGGGGCTGGAATTTTTGGCATTGCTGTCATCTTCCTCTAGCCGTCAGTCGGCGGGCGTTGGTCGATTGACTCGCCGCGACCGCTGCCGGTTGGATAAGTGGGGATGTCCATCTCGAACATCGTTACCGCCATTGTGCGGACAACCATGTCGTCTCGGCCAACTCCGAAGTAGCGGGCCAGAAGGCCGGTGCAAAACTGCCAGCGCTCATAGGTGGCTTGGTCATGAACGAGCCGTTGGGGCAGGGTGTGGTCGAGCACCTGGCCGTTGGAGTCGGATACATCGCTCCATGACTTCCAACCGGGGACCCGGATTGTTGGGTGAGACCCGGCGTGCGTGTCGGGGTCACTGTCGAAACAGCCGGGTCTGCCTGTGCTGCCTGCCAAAGCTTCGTAGTCGTTTTGCTGATCCAAATGCGGCCTCCTGTGTTTGTGGCGTTACGCAGTTGCAGTCGGCGTGGCGGGCGCGAAGCTGACGCCGACATCTAAGAAACAACAAGGCCGCTCGACCTTGTTCAGGTCGAGCGGCCGGAGTCCGCCTCGTGTCGGAGGCGACTAGAAGGTTGGAGTGACCTTCACTGTGCCGATCTTCATGCCGGCTACAAACGCTGTTGTCTTGAACTTGCGGTTCAGCACTCGAGCACCCTGATCTGCAAGCGTGACATTGGCGCTGATCGACTTGTCGAGCGGATCAACGACTGCAGTGTCTAGCTTGAGCAGGTTGACCATGAACGGCTTGGCATCAACGCTCGCCGAGATCTTGCCCTCTTTACCTGCCGAGAGGTTGACCACCAGGTTCGACAACGTCAACACGGTTGGCGTGGTTGCAGGTGCAACCGCTGCCTTGGTGAACGTCATGCCGCCGGTGTGGGTTACCCAACCATTGAGGTTGCGCTTGGTCTCGCGGCCATGGCGCACCTTCGAGTAGTTAATGCGACCACCGCTGATCGGGAACGAAAGCTGGCCAGCAAGCGGTGAGCTAGCAGGAGCGACCGGCGCGACTGCGACGCCAAGCGAAGTAAGAGCTGTAACGACAGCTGGGTCAAGATTTACCACCGTTGTGCCGCCAACGGGCTTGCTCACGCCGACGTGGACGCCCTCAACTCCGTGATGCTCAGAATGGGCGCTCGCGCTTGTCGCAGTTAGTGCAAAAAGAGCAACAGAAGCAAGCAGCACGCCAGCCACTGCTCGGCTGGTGGTTGCGCGTCTGGTTTGAAATGAAATGTTTGACATCTGGTTTATCTCCTCTAGATCGTTTGAGTCTTTCTGAACCCCAAGTCCAATTTGCCGAGTCACGAATCAAGGAAAGCGAAGCTTCGGGCAAAGACTTCGCAAGGCCCGGAGCTAGAGCCTTAACGCCGCGCATTGCGCCTGGCGGCCGACATCTGGTCGGGAGGGCATCGCACGTTGGCGCAGGTTCAGTGGCGCGCAGTACTTAACGCCTGTCTACTGAATCGAGACCCAGAATCAGGTTGGCCGCAGTGGCCGCCCGACCCATAGGAGGTTCGCAATGCAGCAAAGCAAGGGCTTCTTCGCATCGCTCATTGGCGTGAGGCGTGCTCCGGTGCTTGTGGAGCGCGTGTCTATACACGCGTGGGCAACGATGCTTTCCTGCATTGCGGCCGCAGCCGTGACTGCCTGCGGAGCATCAGTTGGAACTAAGGCGATGCCGCGGGCTGAGGTTGAGAAGCAGAGCAAGATTGAGCTGTCGAAGGTGGTTGGTGTGCCCGTGTCGCAAGTGCCGCCCGTCAACTGCCCGGGTGACCTTGAGGCCAAGGTCGGCGCCAAGATGATCTGCGCGTTCGGGCAGGCCCCCGGCAAGATCTACGACATGACAGTCAAGGTCACAAAGGTCAATGACAAGACCAAGCGGGTCTACTTCGATGTCAATGTCGCAAATCAGCCAAGGGCGATGCTGCCCGGCATGTCGACTACCGGGGCGCCATCCTAATTGCTCCGTCGAGCCTGATTGTCTCGCCATTGAGCATTGGGTTTTGGACGATCGAAACAGCAAGCTGACCGAACTCGGCTGGGTCGCCGAGACGAGCGGGGTGGGGCACTGAAGCTCCGAGGCTGTCGCGAGCTGCCTGCGGCAGTGAAGCAAGCAGTGGCGTATCAAACAGACCTGGGGCGATGGTGTTTACGCGGATGTGGTCGCGGGCAAGGTCGCGGGCAGCAGGCAGGGTCATGGCGACAACTCCGCCCTTGCTGGCCGAGTAGCTGATCTGGCCGATCTGGCCGTCGAACGCTGCCACCGAAGCAGTGTTTACGATCACGCCGCGCTCGTCGTCTTTGCCGACCCCGTCGTTTTCGCGCATTGCCGCAGCTGCGAACCGCATCACGTTGAACGTGCCGACCAGGTTGACTGCGATCACTGTCTCGAATGGCTGCAGGCTGTGGGCGCCGTGCTTGCTTGCTGTCTTCTCGGCCCAGCCAATGCCAGCGCAGCAGACGCTGATGCGCAGGCCACCCTCGATGCTCGCAGCCTGCTGCACTGCAGCTTCGACCTGAGTCGGGTCGGTTACGTCCATGTGAGCGAAGTGCGCTCCAGTGCCGAGCTCATCAGCCAAGGCTTGGCCGCGCTCTGCGTCGCGGTCGGCGATTGTTACTTCTGCGCCGGCTGAGTGAAGGGCGCGAGCGGTCGCGGCACCAAGACCGGAAGCTCCGCCAGCTACGAGTGCTGATTGCTTTGAGATATCCATGCGGTGAAAGCTACGTGACGGGGAGGTTGCGTGACCTGCCAGGGCAGTTGCCGTGGCAGCGGTTGCCCGAGTCAAGTGGCGGCCTGACAATCAAGGCGCTTATTTCCGGATTTGTTCTTACCGTCGGTCACAGGCTTTTCACATTCGCCCTGTGCAGCTGCATAAAACTGTCGGGGTGCCAAAACGCGAGACGACGCCGCCCGATGAAATTGAGCTGAGGTGGACGAAGCGATTCGAATGGCCAGTGTTGATTGCTGCCGGGTTCGTGATTCCGGTTCTTATTCTGCAGAACGAGAATGTCACCGGAGTATTGGGATCGATTACGCGTGCTGCCGACTACGTGATTTGGAGCATCTTCGCTCTTGAAGTAATCGTGATGATGGTCGTAACGACCGACCGCAGGCGGTGGGCGCGAGACCACTGGATAGACATCATCGTGACCGTCATAACTCCGCCGTTCGTCATGGCTGCACTCGAGCCGTTCCAGGTTGGGCGTTTGTTGAGACTCACTCGACTGCTGCGACTGGCCCCGATTTTGCGCAAGGCATTCTCGCCAGGCGGCATCAAGACGGCGATGATCCTTTCTGCTTTGTCGGTTGGCGCCGGCGCCGTGATCTACAACTCGCTTACCGGCGTGTCGCTCGGCAAGGGCATGCTGATCTCGGCGTTTGGCCTGTTGTCTGGTAACACCGGGCCGAACAAGGTGCCCGAGGTTTCCTCGCAGATCGCCACGATTATGTTGCGAATCATCGGAATCCTTGTAGTCGTGTTCTTTACAGGTGCCGTAGCTGAACGATTTGTGCGAGCAGACATTGAGGGCACTGCAGAGGCAGAGGCCGACCTTGATGAGCAGCGCAACGAAGTGCTGCTCGCGGAGTTGAAGGCGATTCGCGAAGAACTCGCTGAGGTAAAGGCTGCAGTTGGGTTGCATACTCAGGACGAGGATCTCCAAAGCACGCCCGCGTAGTTAATGCAAGGGCGGTAAAGCCCGGGATGGGCGCCAGTCGTGATTGCCATTTGCTTGCAGCTTCGACCAGTTAGAGCCGCAGCCGCTACTCTCATTAGTGGCGCTTGGAGAACTTCCTCGCGCGAGGTCAGCTTTCTTGGGTCCCGCCCTACGGCGGTTCGGGTCAGCAGTGCCTCCCGAATCGCCCGCACCCCATATGGAGCGGGTACCAACAAGGAGCAGTTATGAATAACCAGTCATTCGCCGATCTCGGCGTATCCCAAGCCGTGTGCGACGCATTGGCCAAACGCGGTTTTAGCGAACCGTTCGCGATTCAGAAGAAGGTCATCGGCGACGTGCTCGACGGCCGCGACGTGCTTGCAAAGAGCCCAACCGGCTCGGGCAAGACGCTCGCCTTCATGGTGCCGCTGATCGACGCCATCGAGGCAGACGACGCTCGCCCTTCAGCGCTCGTCTTGGCACCAACACGCGAGCTTGCAACTCAGATCGTTGACGAGACCTACGGCATCGCCCACGCACGTGCACTCAAGATGACAGCCGTCTACGGCGGTGTAGGGCTTGAGAAGCAGGCCCGCGAGGCAGGCAAGTCGCACATCATCGTCGCGACCCCCGGCCGCCTTGAAGACCTTCTAGACCGCCGTGCCTTCAAGCTCGATCAGCTTCAGATTCTCGTTTTGGACGAAGCCGATCGTATGCTGGATATGGGTTTCCGCCCTGCAGTCGACCGTGTTGTCAAGCAATGTCCGAGCGACCGTCAAACGCTGTTCTTCAGCGCGACGCTCGACGGCGAAGCAGGCCGTATCGCCAAGCTCTACACCAAGGACGCAGCTCGCCACGAGCACGTGCCGGAGCAGAAGAAGGCCGACATCGAGCACCGCTTTGTGCGGGTCGAGCGCGGATCGCGTAACGACCGCCTCGTTGAGGAACTCGGCACCGAGCGCTGGGACCTTTCGCTTGTGTTTGTGCGCACCAAGCGCGGTGCAGACCGCCTTGTCAAGCACCTGAAGTCAGTCGGTGTTGACGCAGAAGCGATGCACGGCGACAAGAGCCAGCGCCAGCGTGAGCGTGCGCTCGCGAACTTCGAGTCGGGCAAGGTCACAACTCTGATCGCCACCGACGTTGCAGCTCGCGGTATTCACGTAAACGACATCGCCAAGGTCATCAACTTCGACGTTCCCGGCCAGACCGAGGACTACGTGCACCGCAGCGGCCGCACCGGCCGTGCCGGCGAGCGCGGCATCGCAGTGACTTTTGTGGGCCATGAAGACATGCGCGACATGCGCAAGATGACCCGCGAGCTTCGCCTTGAGCGCGAGTTTGAGGTAATGGGTACCAAGGCAACAGGCGGCTTGTCTAAGCGCGACGGCGAGGAGCTGGCAGAGCGCAAGCCCCGCGCCGAACGCCCAGTGCGCGGCGAAGGTCAGCGCCAAGGCGGCCAGGGCGGATCAAGCCACGGCGGCAGAAGCCATAAAGGTTCGCGCCCACAGCAGGGTGGATCGCACAAGTCAGGTGACAGCACGCACTCCAACAAGAGCCGCGACCACCGTAAAGGCGGCAAGCCAGCCTTCGCAGAAGGTGCAGCTTCTGAATCCTCAGGAAAGCGTCGTGACAGTGGCGACGGTAGCTACGGCAAGAAGAACGGTGCCGACCGCAGCCACGCCGACCGCGTCCCCGGAAGCAAGCGCCAGGGTGAAGGCTCCCGCGAGGGTGGTTACGCAGGCAAGCGCCAGGGTGAAGGTTCCCGCGAAGGTGGTTACGCAGGTAAGCGCCAAGGTGAAGGCTCCCGTGAAGGTGGTTACGCAGGTAAGCGCCAGGGTGAAGGTGGTCGTGAAGGTGGCTACGCCGGCAAGCGCCAGGGCGAAGGTGGGCCGAGTGGCAACCGCCCGAACTCCGGTGGGAATGGCGGCAAGCGCTTCGGCGAAGCTGGCAGCCGGGAAGACCGGCCAGCAGGCAATCGTGGGCCAGCTTCGCC
>Ga0214923_10008049_pt1 | contig 11332 bp, 10 predicted proteins | sample LL1510_MetaG_FD_177993 | JGI IMG/M metagenome (GOLD analysis project Ga0214923, IMG submission 177993) | Freshwater microbial communities from Lake Lanier, Atlanta, Georgia, United States - LL-1510 | ecosystem: Environmental > Aquatic > Freshwater > Lake | place: USA: Georgia | collected... | reverse complement strand
TGAACAAAACAAAGCAGCTGGATTCTCAAACCATGGTTGTTGTTTACTTGCATTACATGCCATATATTACTTATGTTAGTATACTTCTGTTTGTTACTATCCAGAAAGAAAAAAAATTTCTGTTTGTTATTGTCTCTTATTTAAAGACACAAACATACCTATTGTATTACAAATGAATTTTCCATCATCCAACTTAACAGATGACATTGAAGTTGATCTTTTAGATGAATGTTATCATCAAACCATACAAACACAACTCGATCACCTTCTATCAAGTATGCCTAAAACAATAGGTGAAATAGCTACTTTATTACATGTATCAAAAGAAGAAATTGAACAGGTTCTTCAACAATATCCGAACAAGTATGAAATATCCAAACCACTACATAAACGATTTGGTGAAAGTTTGGTGACCATCAAAAAAGTAAGCCAAACAACAGGAACATTACATCAATAAAATTACAAGTTTAAAATTTTTTTATTGATTGGTTCATAAACACTTATCACGATGCAATATTTCAGTAAACAATATACATCTCCAAACAAAATTACCTATTTTGATACAGACTTATACCCAAGTATTGCCTTTGAAAGTAAACCTCAGATTCATGCACAATTGGATAACTTGTGTAAGCAATTACTCGTTGATAAAACCAAAAAAGCTGACACAACATTACGTCTTTATATTACGAAAGCATTTTTTGAACGAGATACTAAAGTTCCAAAATGTAATCTAATGGGATTGGAACTTGTATACTACTACATAGAAAAATCCGATTTATGTCAAATCATACATTTACCAATTGCACTTTTAAGTTCTAACCAAACCAGTATCGTTCAACAATTTCAAACAGTTGAAATCATGGAACAAATCAATTTGTTTGAACAATGGTGTCAAAATATATATGAATACGTACCTGCGCGTTTTCAATTAGACTTACAACCATTACCACCTACCTATTGTTCTAGATTACAGAATGGAAGTGTCCTTCCTTCTCAATATATGTTTTTAGTATCTTGTTTCATTATATTGGAATCTATTCTTGGTAGTCATTTTCCAGATATTATTCTTGAACGTACTGTTCAAGAAGATGTTGAGATGGAAGTTGTTGAACCACCTGTCGACACTACACCGTACGTATATTATATAAGCAAAACTGAACCTTCTCATAACCTACGTACTGCAGTCGGTATTGACATAAATACTACATTTATAAACAAAGTACAACCTACTCAACAAGTACAATCTATATGGATTAACGTGGAAGATATTAAACCAAGTGAATTGCCTGCTATATTAATTCGTCATTTACAACCCAATGGTAACTTGTTTGTTCATTACCCAAACAAAAAAGACGTGAAAATGCCAACAGACATTCTATCTTGTTTCGATGAAATCATCAAGTTTGAAGACGTGAACGTAACACTCTTGACAAAACATCAAAATACCAATACTTGTTTGCAACAAGATCACGACGAGATGAAGGAAGAAAAACAAACAGAACCAAGTGTTTTCAATCGATATGGTAATGTGGCATCGACACAACCAAATATGTGCTGGTTCGCTGCCGTCGTTCAAATGTTATATCGTAATCCTCAATTACGTCGATTTGGTGAACTAGCTTACCAATACAGTTCAAAAGATCGTGTGTATAGACCTTTGCCTCATCCTCATTCTTTGTACTCAAGAGAGACATTGGAAGCAGAATCTGAGTTGGTCAAACGTAAATTAAGAGAAGCACAAGCACTTGATCCTACAGTTGTATTTGACACAACAAGTAACACCAGTGAATTTCTAAGTTATATCATTGATGATGAACATATACTGAATGAACAACTCATACATCATGATGAATTTATACCTTTGTTTTACGAATTGTTTTCACAAGTACAAGTTAACAAGTTCATTCAAGCTTGTTGGAAAAGCACGAGTCACCAAATGTCAAAATTAACACATGTTGTCTATGTTCCTCCTACTTGTACGAACCATACATTTCAACAACTGATTGACCAGAACATGAACCAATTGATGGTCGTTGAACACTCCAGGTTATACAATAAAGATCTACAATCGATGCAAACACACTTGTTGAATGTATCAACACGAGAAATGCGAGAGATGTGTGATCAACAACCAAATTTACCATTTGGATATATTTTACAATCAACATCAATTACCAACGATCCGGGTGTGTTGATATTTACAATAGAATATCCAGGTTCAGAATTTGGAGAAGCATTTTCAGTTGACACCGTACGTCAACGAATCAAGAATGTCAAGTTTCAAACATCTCAAACCATCACCTTGTTTAACAAACCAACTGTATCCTATCAATTACAAGGTGTTATCATGGCTACCAATCCATTGACAGCAGGTGCTCACTTTGTGTATTATCATATTGAAAACAATGCTTGCACTTTGTACGATAACACACAAACAAGACCAACGTCTGTTCCTAACTTTTTGAACTCAGATGTATTCAATAAAACACAAACTCGTGCACCTATGGTATTATTGTATCGTAAAAATCAAGTATAAACGATACTACGTATGCAACTAGAAAATGAGTGAACAACAAGTTGAACAGATGGTTGTTCCTACCGATATAATGATTGACATCGAGACCGTGTCTACAAAAACCAATGCATTGATTGTTAGTATTGCAGCTGTTACATTCAATGTCTACAAACACCATCAACCTATACGACAACTGGAACTGTTGGTTGATGTATCCGAGTACATTGACAAAAAATTAAACAAAATAGAACAAGATACGAAAGAACAAGTATACGATGTAGATCAACAGACATTAAATTGGTGGAAAACACAACATATTCAAACGATCAAACGTACATTTTTTGACAAACCACGTGTAAAAATACAAGAAGCATGCAGCTTGTTGAATACGTTTATCCACGAACAAAAATCCATACAACGGTATTGGTGTCAAGGCATGAATTTTGATCCTATTGTATTAGATCATACATTTCAAACATGTGGTATAAACCCAAAATGGAAATTTTGGCAATGGCGCGATGCAAGAACCGTGCAGAACATGATACCGAAAGTACAGCTTCCAAGTCGGGCGGAAGAAGATAAGCATTCTGCATTAGACGATTGTTTGTATCAGATACAGGTTGTTTGTCATGTATACAACGTGTTTAAAATTGCTCATGACAAACAACACATACATCCAGTATAAAAAAAAATAAATTTTATACGAAGTGTTTATAACAAATGTCTCGTATATTTTGGCTATCAGTGATCGTGATTTTATATTTTTGTAATGCGGTTGTTCACTTTGTTCAACCACATAATTATTGGATAATTGCAACCATCTACTTAGGCTTGGCAGTAGCAAATGCAAATGAATTTTTACATCTTCAACGTGAGTTGGATGCACTTAGTAAAACATCGAAGCACCATCAAGACAATCGTCGCAAATAAAATAATTTTTGTGGATTGTTTTCTAGAACATAACAATAAGAACAAACAATTGATATCCGCTAATTTGCAAATGTTACTATGTGCTAGTTTGGTGTTACTGATTATACTTGTAATCATTTACGTATCTACGTGTGACAAAGAACAATATTCAGGATGGGATGCAGCTGCCTTTGCTGTGAAAAATCATTCTAAATATGCGGAAGAACCACTTACACCTCGTAAAGAAACTGTCATGACAACCTTAGACCAATGTGTATCGTTGTGTACAACCGATGGAAATCGTCCAGGTGTCATTACCTATTGGAACTTGAAGAAGTATCCTGATGTTCATGATACAGAACGTTGTGTTATGGGATGTAAACAATTTGTAAAACAACATGGTGGTCAAGCATAAATAAAATACTATTTGGTTTTATTTTTTAGTATATGTCAATACAGCAAAGTTTTTCAGCTATTGTTTTCAGTTTTTGGTTTTTGTTGTTGTTTTTTGTTGTTGTAAATAGTACAACATCTTATTTTTATAATCTTCCCATTTTTCAATGACAGATGATAATCCTAACCAATCCTTCTTTAAAGTTGGAAATCTTGTTGTAACTTCTTTCAAACACCAATTACTTAATCTGAATTTACAAGCTCCATCCAAGTATAAACTAAGACTTAACACACCCAAAATAAAAGAAGTAAATGTTACGTTTGTGTATGGAGAAGAAGGATCTTCCCAACGTTCACGCACAATTTGATCTAATATTGCTTCCCAGTCGTCTCCCAACATCTTTCTTAACTCATCTGGTGCTTGAGGACCTTGTTCGTTTGAACCATGAATAAAATTACTGTACACACCTATTTTTGGATATTGTGAACGAGTAATATGTTGAAACGCATGTTTTGCCATTTCTTCGTTTTCAATTTGTGAAATAAATTGGAGTGGGAAATGTTGTATTTGTGCTTGAGTTGGTTGTTGTAATTGTTCCCATCGTTCTTTTTGCATAATCTCTTCTAAGACACGTAGGTGTTGAGCTGATGTTTCGATCTTGTGACGTAAGTGTTCATAGTCTTTGTCAAGTTGTTTTTGAAGATGAATTTTAATAAAGGCTAAACTGTCTACGTACTTTATAAGCTGTTTGCCTTCTGTTTCAAGACGGCGTATACTAGCCTCTGTTTCTCTACGAACAGCTTCGTTTAACGTTGCCTGTTCTTGTTCAAACGCTTCGTCTATATCATGAACAACAATACGTAATTCTTCTTTGATCTCTTGAAAAGATTCGTAATTCATTAACGAAGACACATTCGATGGTAACATATACAACTTGTTCAACAAAGTGTTGATCTTTCGGTAAGGAGTTCTTTAGCGTTTGTTGTCATATCGATAACATACTGGAACACATACGTAAGAAATTCATATAATCGAGATGCAAATGTATGAACCGGTTGAGAATCAAATTGTGGATTGACACCAGTTTCATACTGGGTGAGTTCTTGCACAATACTGTTTAATGTATCTTGATCATTGAGTCCAATGTATTCTGTTAAAAACATCACTACTTTTGCTTGACTGATTTGTTCTAATGTATCAGGTATATTGCCATCTGTTTTGAACTTCTTGATTGCATCAGTGATCGCTTCCTTGCCGTCTATATAGTTGTTCAATACGTCGTTCAATTCCTGTTCATCTACCCGAATCATTATTGGATTTACAACCATCAATGATGTTGCTTTTTCTACAGAAGGTTCGAGTTCATACAAGGTTTGTTTCAAATGACTAACATCGTTAAAATATGAATTGTAATGAGTAATCGTTCCTTGGTGTATTTTTTGAACAGGTGTATAATCACCTATTGGTTCTCCAAGTGTAGGCATTAAAATACGTTCATCAGCAAAAAAGGATTGTTCAGGAGGAGTCATTACAACAACGTAAGAAGAAGTAAAAATCGCCCTATCACCTTTACGGAGTTTGATTAATTGAAGATCGTACGTTAAGTCATCTTGAGAGGAAGGAGGTTGGAAGGTACAAAATGTAAATTGATCCGATGTAGACACTTTGTACAAGGTAAAGTTGTTGTCTACAGGTTGAAATAAAGGTTGTAGCTCATGTAAAAGTTGTATGATTTGTCTAGGAACTTGGTCAGGATGAACGTTGAGGATATTTCCTATTCGATCAAGTAAGGTGGTATCAATTGAGTTGGTATTTGTTGTACGTATAAAGGTTTGAAGCAACGAGGCATAAGTCGTTAATAATTGGTTAAGATTCTTCGATGGTTTCATTTGTTCGTACTTTTGTTGTTCTACTTGTTGGTGTTTAGTAACGTCTGGATGGTTCAATTGGTTTGGCATGGTAAGTTGACCCATGTATTGAAAAGACGTGTTTGACAACGTTTTGAAAACACTATACTTGTTGAACGTAATTTCACCTCGCAATGGATTCTCCGAAACATAAGAACCAGGAGGTATTTCGATAAGGTAAAAATCGGTTGTAGTCGAAGAAGTAGAAGAGGTTGTTGAAACATGCAAGTAATCGTTTGCAACAAAAAAATTGTCAACAGTCAGAGTAAATTGTTTGTTGTGAATTGCGTTAGATAACTGTGTTTCACTCATAAATGATTTTACAAATGTAGTCGTAGGTTGAAATGAACGTTCAACAACTTTTTGTTCTAAAACGTTTAATGTTTGTTCTAACTCTGGTGTGAGTTTCAATGTATCATCTAAAGGAGGTGTAGTTGGTGTTGTTGTAGTTGGTGTAGTTGTTGTAGTTGGTAAAGGAGGTGTAGTTGTACCTAAAGAATGTGTTGTTGTAGTTGGTGAAGGAGGTGTTAATGTTATATTTTGTGAAGAAACTAGTTGTGAAGCTACAAATGTAGGAATGTTTTGAACAAGAGTGATTCCTTTTTCAAGAACAAATTCACCAACAGGGATGGACTTTTGCGCAAGTGTTTGTAATATACTCTCAAGTTCTTTACGTCGTTCTTCTGGAACTTTTTGATACAAGTTGTAACTAGCATATAAATTTGGTGCCCACAATAACATCCAAATCAACTTATTTTTCAAGTTCCAATTCTTGGATTTAGACGGAGGTTGTACAACAGGTTGATTTGCTTCACGTTGTTTTCGAAGTTTTTCATCTCGTATTTGTTCTTCTACAGTACGGATATGTTTGAAACCAGTTTCACGTTGACGACGTTTGGCTTCCTGTTGTCTTAACGCCTTTATTTCTTCAACATTTACGGCATACAAATTAGTTGGATCGTTCCACTTCGCCCATGGATTTGCATTCCCTAACGGTGTATTTTGAACATATAATTTGGTTATGTCTCCTAGGTTAAAATATTGTAAACTTTCCCAAAACATTTGAAGTCTAGGATACTCTTTTATTCCTTTGTATAAGTATGCAATCAAACCAAGTTGTAAAAAGTAATAACGTGTTTGAAAATCAAGGGGTAAACTTCGATCATTGTGAGTTTTATAAATTTCATCCCGTGAAGGAATGCCCATTCTCCATATTTCTTTGATGATGTCTTGCAAGTTATAAGAACGATAAGCTAACAATCCTTGTTGATGATGGTAAAAATACCAACGTTGATATTTCAGGTTCATTAAATGGTCGATACCTGCCTCTAACATAGAACTTGGTTTCTTTAACATTTTCTTTACAATTCCTCCTACAATAGGAAAGTCTGTTACGTTAGGACAACGACCCGATGTAATCAAATAATTTGGTTCATATTGTCCATCTTTATTTTCTGTTCCTACAATCATATCAATGAAACACCAGGGAAGACGACTGTTGTCTTTTCTATATGGTTGAAAATCTTTACATTCATTCTTGTCGTTTACGTACTGTGTTACCTCGCATGAATCCACATGATTTGCAAATAATGCTTCTAATTCGACAAATTCTAGTGATTGCTTATTGAGCACATTGGACAGCCTACTTGTATAATTGTCCTTTACATATTGTACTAAACCAGGATAACGATCACGAAAAAATTGAGGCAATGGTTTTTTCCAAAGTTCTTGAGCATTGTGTGCATACTGTGTCTCAAAGTACGTATTGATGATGTTGGCTACAATCGCAAGTTGTTGAGAATGATAGTTCATATACTGTTGAGGAACATACTTGACCTTGACTTCCGGTTGTTGCATCTATTTATTTATTAGCTTTTTATTTGTTTAATAGTAGTAACCATAAAAAAATTAAAAAAAATAATATCAGTTATGGTAAGTATTTGTATGTACTTTGTTTGTACTTAGTAAGCTAATTTGAAAAATAAAAACAGCGTTTTATTTTGTTACCTACCTATAAGTATAGGAAAGTAATTTCTTATAAATTAAACTGGAGACTCTTCTTGCACAGTTGGTTTAGACTTGTAAGAATTAAGAATCATACGACGCATAGCATCAAGTTGCTTCAACAATTCAGCGTCACGTTCGCTTATGCTGGAACGAGCTTCTTTACGAGCTTCTCTACGTTGTTGACGCTGTAAAGCACGTTGTTCTTTGGTTGGTTTTGCAGCTATACGTGCACAACGTTTTTGTGCTCCACGTAAATCAGCTTCACTCATTCTGCATAAACGTAAAATCTCTTGTTCATTAAGAGCATCTGTTAACCCTTGTCTCGAAAGGAGTGACACTGCTAAATCACCAATACGAAATTTTAACAATTTAGGTATGCATTCAAGTTCTTTACAAATATCATCATCTGATGTGTTTTGGCTGAGTAGTTCATGCAATCTAGTCTGCAACTCAGGTGTCCATCTACTACGACGTTCTGTCATCTGTGTTAGTCGATATTACTTCTGGCAATTCCGTTAGCTTTAAACCCTAATTTTTGAAAAATGAAAAAATCATACACAAGCGCCTGCACATACAACATTCAAAGTAATTACAGGATTAAAGTCATATCTTATACTGAAGGTATACACATAACCTTATACCTAACCTTATATGCAAGCTTCCAAATTCGCCATGTTTTCAACTATTCGTTCTCGTGCATTTACACCGTTTTTCACACTTCACCAGTTACACTTTGATCATCGTCTCTTTGATTGGAAACATCACAAGATTCAAATTCTACATGACCAACCTCATTTACGTCTTTTACGCCCACAAAATCTTAATACATTGTTGACAACCGATAATGCAACAATTATTCAATTCAATGAACAACAACTTATACAAGAAGCTATAAAACTCCATGTTGCACCATTCCATCAAATGCCATTTATTCATGATGTATTTGATACAGAGTGTTTTGTACTTACAGATCAAGAACATTATAATCATTTATGGAAGCTACAAAAAACGTGGAAACCAAAAATACTGCAAGACCGATGGACAACTCTCATGCTCAAATAAATGCAACAAAACTACATTTAAATGAAAAGCAACACACAACAAAAAAGCAACACACAAATGATTTTGAAACATACGTTCTTGGCCCATAAACATCACTTGTGGAAACTCCAATTGCATACACATTTGTTATCACTATCTCCATATACAAACACACGATCCACCTTGTATATTTCAAATACCAAGTATGCATATTTTCAGTTTGATGTTCTGTTGTATTTACTCCATCTCAGTCAACCATCAAATCCTTTCATGCATTTGAATATACAACGACTTACGTCGAAATCCAACTTTGATTCCAACTTGATTCATCGTTGTTTATACGAGTATCAAACCTGTATGGAAAAACACAAAGTAATATGTGCAAGAGATGTATCGTTCGTCTTTTATCATCCTCATAAATCAACGTATCAACCTTATCTAAGATGGAAGTTGTATAATGTAACATTCAAGAATGAACCACAATTTTCAAGCTCAGTATACAGTTGTAAATAAGATAATAAAACATACATTTTTATTATTTTCACATCATTCATCCTCTTGCGTTCCCAGATGAATATCTATTTGTTCTCTGAATGTAGGTTCTAATTGCACGTTGTCTTTCTTAGCACGCTTTAAAACTTTTTTCATAACACGGGTTGTAAGTATGTATTCACAGATCGCTCTCCAATGATACAAAACAGGAACTAAGGAGCCCATCCATACATACAAACTATTTGTTTGAGACGCATAACCTAACATCGCCTTGACCAACGTTAAGACCATATCGCTATTTTGAACCATCTTTAACACATGTACAGGATAACTTGCATACTTTGCTAATTGACTTGGTGTTAACGAGTCTTGTGACAACTCCTTCAAGGTTTGAAGTCGCGATCCTACATATGTTTGTAATTCTTTGAAGGAATGATTGGTTGTGTTCAAGGCGGATATAATAGTTGGTTCATACTTATCATATGTAGATAACAAATTACGATAAGAACCATACATAGCATGAACAGACGCATCGTATACATTTGCTCCTTTGGTTGACACGTACGTTGATAAGGTTTGTAATTGTTGTTGTAACCCTTCCTTCCACCATGTTTGTAATCCTTCGTATGTGTATGTGGTGTTGATCGAAGATACCATAGGTGCATGTTTCACTTCGTCAACTTTACGGAACGCCTGATCAAGTGTACAAGTTCCATCTTTCAAAGATTCTTCAATTATTTGATTCATATCGGTCAACATACATGTTGCATTGTATACATCATTGATTTCAAATTGAACTTGATCCACAAATTGCTGAACAGCTTGCTTGATATCTTCTTGTGGTGCACTTCCGTCATAATAAATATATTTCAGGTTTACTTGGCTCATCAATCCTTTGTCCATCAATGCAATCTCCGATTGTAAAAGTTTTGCTATTTCTTGTATGTCTTTCACAGGTTGTGGTTTCGCCATTTGCGCTTTAAACTCAGGTTGAAAATACACGGTTACAGCATTATGTGTGGATGATGAATTCATGACGTTTTGCACTTTGTTAAACATACGATTTAGTTGCTTTGTCATCCATACATCTTTTTCAAATTTCAAATATGCATCTTTTAATGCTTGGTCTGTCGCTTGTTGTTCATGAATAGGAAGTCCTCTATTAGTATGATATAAATCCTCGGATTGATTTAACAATTGACCATTGCAAAACATTAATTGAACAGACACATCGTCCATTAATTTACACATTTCAAACACATAGGTTTGAGCTTGTTCGTACATCACCAGATGTTTGACGAATGTACGTATTTTTGCAACTTGCATATCCGAGTCTTTTAACACCTTTTGAATGGCTACTTGCTTCTCTTGGTCTCCAAGGCGACAACTGTCGTGTAAAAAGGTTTGTATATCAAGGTCTGTGTAAAGTTGTATTTGCTTGGCTGCATTGGATTGAATGGTTTGTTCATTTGTTAATAAACGAGTTAATTCTTCTTCGATAAGTTTGTTAGGAACCTCTTGGGTAAGTAAGGATTGGATCTTGTTGTACGAGGTTGAAATGGTTTCACTATAGGTTTGTAACGACGACGCAATAAGGTTGTCTGTTGCTTGTGCAGTTGCAACGAATATAGGATCAACGGTTTCCAAGGCAGGATATACATAGTTTGTGCGTATTAATTGTGGATTCTGAACCATACTCTCAACCTGTTTCAAGAACGCAACGGTTTGATTACCTACGTTAGAAACAACGTCGTTAACAACGTTGGTAACAATATCACCTGCTTTCGTTTTTGCTTGAACCATTAAGGAACCAGCTTCGTTCATTTTCACTTGGGCACTTTCGTACGTATTAAAAGCGGAAGATATAATAAATGTTTGTGCCTGTGTGTATTGCTGACCAACGTACGTTGTAGCTTGTTGACCGACATTTACAACCAATGATGCTGCGTCTTTGGTGATTGCCTCAAGTTGATTTGCATAATTCTTAAACTCATCAGAAAGGTACGAGATGTTCATTTGGAAGAACAGGTTACGATAGGTATATGCTTGTTGAGACTGTTGGGT
>Ga0214923_10008048_pt1 | contig 11332 bp, 15 predicted proteins | sample LL1510_MetaG_FD_177993 | JGI IMG/M metagenome (GOLD analysis project Ga0214923, IMG submission 177993) | Freshwater microbial communities from Lake Lanier, Atlanta, Georgia, United States - LL-1510 | ecosystem: Environmental > Aquatic > Freshwater > Lake | place: USA: Georgia | collected... | reverse complement strand
GGTTTTGGTGCATCCCTGGTGGGCCATGGGCCAAATCAGCGCCTGATTAAAAAACCCAGGCCTGGCCTGGGATCTCTTAATGGAGCCAAGCGGATTCGAACCGCTGACCCCCTGCATGCCATGCAGAATTTTTCAAAAACGAGATTTATTGGTACGACATAAGAAACCAGTATTTGCAATGCTTTTTCAGGCCTTGCATACCCCGTCGTCATAACTAGTTATGGCTAATTAACCTTGTTTTGCCCTAGATTCTGCCCTAACTCCAGGTGGCATTTGAGCCCCTGCACATCAAGCAGAGGGTCATGCCAAAAAAGAACTGGGTTGAGGATGTGAGGGGTTTGCTCAAGAGAGAGCACGGCACAGGCTGGGGAATTGAGGAGCAATCCGGCAAGGTCAAGTTTTATAGAAGAGTTCCAGGTGAACGAAAGCAGGCTGTTACTACCAATATTCCGTGGGCTGCTGGTAAGCAATCTGAGGTAATTCAGGTTTTTGCCACAGTGCGAAACCGGATGGAAGATTTGGGTATTTGTCTTGCTGAGGCTTATCAACTTTTAAACCGCTCACCAGCATCTAATTCTGCACAGATGAATTGGCAAGAAATTGCAATCCAGTACGAGGAATATAGAATCAAAACGGGCTTAAAGCAGAAGACTTTTAATTCGGAGGAGCGATATCGAATTGATAGAGCCATTCTTCTAATTAATGCTGCTAAGAATGCGCCGCATGATGGGAAAGGTCTCCTGAAAGCCTATGACCATCACTACTTATCAGGTTTGGCACCCGGCAGTCCTGGCAGGAAGCGAAATCTGCTGGATGTTTGCCGCTTTTTAGGCTTTTCAGTGAGATCCTGCGGTGCACCCACTAAGTGGTTGCCTCCTGGCGCTGAGGAAGTCAGTGTTTTGGTTGGGGTTAGGGAGGTTTCTCCTGCTCCAACTGTGCCTGTTAAGCCAGAGCAATTGCTTTCTTTGCTTGAGTCATTGACTGAAAATCCTGAGTTGAGGCTTGCTGTCGGTCTTGTTGGGTTGTTTGGACTACGTCCGGCGGAATTAATGGCGTTAACGGTTCAGGAAGAACGTCTTTATGTGGCACCTGTTAAACGGAATAGGGCAACCGCAAAGCAACCAAAGAAGGATCGTCTTGTCTTGCCATTGGATTTGAAGGAATTACCAGGAGAAGGGCAAAAGTTGTTGCAGCTTTATGCAAGCGGGTTGGTAAAGCTTCCTGTTGGAATTAGAAATTCCCCTGATTTCAAGACCTGTGGCGCTGCATTTCGGCAATATCTAGATCGTCAGCCCTGCTGGAAGTCTCTTGTTGCAGCAACCCCTCATTTGATTCCTTATAGCCTCAGGCATGGGTATGCCTGGCGTGGTGTGAAGTACTACGAAAACAGCATGCCTATGCGGGATCTTGCAGCACTAATGGGCCATGACCTAAGAACGCACCACAAGCATTACGGCGTTTGGACCGATGAAGCGGGCTTGCAGGAATCAGCATTACGGGTAGTTGGAGATTTGATGAAGCTGGAGAGCTAGTCAAGCCGTAGGCGACGACGCGTTCGCCGCCGGCATCAGGGGGCGGGTGCAGACCTAAAAAGGCTAATTACATCTGTATAACACAGATAGCTGAGCTTGCGCACAAAAAATTACATAGTATTTACTAGCTTGAGTTAAGGAGGTAAAGCAGGTTTATTAATTAATCTTGCAAAGGAATAAATAAATTTAGTGTATAGATGTTAGGGTAAGTACTAAAAATCTGGAATTATGCAGAAATTTGAAAGCGATGGCGATCAGGATCAAATAGATGATGCCGATGTAGAGCTAGATATATATATTGAAATATACAATTTGGTGCGCCAAGTCGAAGAATACGAAAGGATATCTAATAACGTTAAACAAAAAAACTTTAAGCAGTTTCAAAATGTAGATTGGCCTATTGAATTAAATCAAATAATAACATATGAAGATTATTATCTAATCTTATTATTTACAAAAGCTGCTGCGTACCAATTTGATATAGTAAAAGGAGATCTGGAGGACTGGGACGAACTCTTATGTATAGATGTTTTGGAAAAATTAGTTGACGTAGCAACAGACTGTCCGAATGAGTTCATTGGGAAAGGATTGCATTATGTTGAAACAATTGGGGTTTGCGGCTTGAATCTAGTTGAGGCTTATGATATTGATTTAGCCCAGAATTATAGTAATGAAGAACTTATGGAATTCTATAAACTTTCATCATTCCATCAAAATTAATTGAATGATATGAAAAGAATTGTGTAAACTGTTTCTGGTTCATTATTTTGGGAGTCTGGCTACCCAACTGGTACATATGGTGGAGGTTCTCGTGTTCCATCATGGTTTGTAGATCTAAGGAATCAAGGCAAAATAAAAGTTAATTGTATGTCACATGCAACAATTAATTTAAGATCTGATGGCTTTTTATTCCATATCCAGAAAACATATGATGCGTATACAGAAGCTTTTGGCAGCGTCGAAAAGTGCCAAGCAGCACTTGAGAAGATGTTCAAAAGAGAAAATTACTCTAACAAAGAAGGTTCCTTTTGGGAATGTTTTGAATATATGCCAAGTCCTGATTGTTATGATTTTAATAATTTATGGAGAGTTGCTGCTACAGCACAACGAACTGGTAGATTTTTTTACAGTGCTAAACGTACAACGGCGAAGAATTACATTCTTGATGATATAGAAATTGCCCCATGGTTATATTTAGAAATCTTTGATCAATCTACAGATGAATACGAAATAAGGTATAGAGAAAGAGTTTCAAGGATGGCCCAGGAAAAGGAATACAGGGAAGATAATGCTAAAAAATACAGCCATACCGTTGAGTTTGAATTCAACGGTGCTGAAAAATTAAAGTACTCCGCATATTTTGAAACTCTTTGTATACATGAAAATGCTAGTTTAAGAGAGATTAAAAATGCATATTGGGATCTTGCGAAAAAATATCATCCTGATTTAAACCCAGTCAATAAAGATAATGTAATCAAATTCCAAGAAATTGCCAATGCTTACCACGAAATCACTAAGCCTTTTAAGAAATGATGTAAAAGAGTACCGCCTAAGTAAAGCAAAAGAAAACACCTTGAAGAGGATTTCAAGAATAATTAATTAAATTTATTACTTCCCAACACGTCAATGTGATTCAAAATGAAGTACTATATCATTCCTACTTGTGATTCATTGATGAAATCAAGATTTATATCTAATCTTCTGGCGACATCCTTGCTTGGCGTGGGACTATCAGCACCAATCCATGCCCAAACAGCAGCTCAGGTAGATCCAAAAATTCACAAGCTTTGCATCGAGGCAAAAGACTATGCAGGCTGCGTCAGATCAATGCAAGGTGATACGACACCCACAACACGACAAATAAATTCACAAGGGGCTGATATCGCTGAAGGTAACGAGTGCCCCTCTGGGTGGGCATATATAGGTGGCGGAAATTGCATGGAAGTCAAGTGCTATTACGGCCATTGGTCTTACAGAACACTTGGCCATGATTCGCGGATAGCAGGGAAACCTGGATGGGGATGTGCTCATGATTTTTGGAGAGGAGCAGGTGTAATGCGTTTGGAGGGCAATTCAAGAGCAAGTATTAATTCAAATTGCCCCAAGGGAGAGCCTCAGATTGGCTACAACAGCACATGCCAAGCTTCCTTGAGCAGAGAACTTGAATCAGTCAAGTAAGTACATAAAATAGCTTTTGTGGCTTACCTCAACCCCTCACAAGCTTCCCCATCACCATCGCCATCGAGGTAGCTGTGGCCTTGTTTGAGTAATTCTTGCGCTTTAGCCCAGGAACCAATTTGCTTACACCGATACCTGCCGCCACTTTGGCTAGGCCTTGCAGCACCACTTGATGGGTTCTTGGAACCACTGCCAGTTTTCCGGTCCCGCCTGTAATCCCAAGGTCGTGGGATGCCCCCAGGCACTGCCCATACACCAAGGCTTTTCAGACGTGCTTCATTTTCAAGGCGTGTATAAGTTTCACGATCACATCCTTCTATGTATTGCCAGTAAACAAAAGCAACACCAGATTGCACCAGTGCTTGGTTGATATTGGTGGTTCCTTTTAATACCTCAGCAACTGTGCGCCCATAGCGATCAGTTGCCTTAGTGCGCAGTGAAACCTCAGTGCCGATCGCTAATTCGCCCTGCAGCGCCCGGCGAGCATCATTGCCATAGGGAGCTTGGCTGGTTTCTGGCGCGTCGATACAAGCCAAACGCACTGTTGTTTTATTGACGCCGCCAGGGCCAGTAACGCGAATGGTGTCGCCATCACCCACTGAAAGCACCTTGAAATCAGCTGCAACAGCGGGTGAAGCGCAACTCAGTGCAAGAAGAACCCAGAGCCTGCAGAAATTCTTCACTGCTTGGGCATGTTCTCGCCATTTTTGCCGCATAGCTTTTCGCAGGGGATACCGTCGTTATCACGATCGAGCTTCCCATCACCGGCTTTCATTGCCTTTACCGCTTCTGCGCAGGTTGCATAGTCAGCGCATTTTGCTATTGCTTCTGAGCCCTGCAGTGCCAGGAAAAATGCAAAAAACGCAAAAATGACTTTTTTCATTAAGAGGAAAACCCACCATTTCAGGTTAATCAGTCCTGGCACAAATGACTAAGTGTGAGAAATTAGCTCATACCACCCGTGACCTAATGGTGAAGCACCTTCCTGAAGCCCTACTGCTTGCGCTGGTGGTCGCTGCGCCTGCTGGAGCGAAACCGGCGCTTTGGGAAGAGTTTAGGGATATTTATTTGGGTCGAAACCGTTCAGATTTAATGGAATATTGCTCTAGTGGTAGAAAGATAAATCAAGACGGTGGATACTATTTTGATCCAAGGACACAAAGAAAGAAAAAAGAATTGATGACATCTAGGGGCTTAAGCATTGAAATGGCGGATGCAATGCTTGCAGGCACAGCCGCCGCCATGGCGATTGCATGTCCTGAAGTTAGGTAAAAGTATTACTTTTTAAACTATTAAACTGGTTAACGAATAAATAAGTTATACTAAGGGCACCCATAAGCCGTACAAACACCCCTTGGGCTAGCACCATAAGGATTGGGTGCAACACCACATCCGTATGGGTTACAAATTTGTTCTGGCTGAGTGGGAGTTTGAACTGGTATTGGTACATATTGAATTTGAGGAACTGGAATATATTGAGGTGGAGGGGGGGCAGTGTATTCGGGGGGAGATGGAGAAGGAATTAATCTCCTCAAAATAATTTTAGGCTCATCCCCTTTCAACCATTTGTCGAACTCAACTTTAATATAAAAAATAAAGGGAATAATAAAAATTAATGCCACCAAAGTAAGGCATCCATCTGCAGGCTTTGAATCTTCAGGCATTTGCCTGGTCTGCATCATGGCCCTTAAACGATCTGAAGGAGACGAACGCTGCTTGGGGTTCCCCTTTCATAAGCGTTTTTTGCTAATAAAATCCATTATACCTAAAGCATTGCCTGCGGCATTAACCGCAACGCCGCTACCAGCAGGGGAATACTTCCTGCAGTTGGACCACTGCCATGCTCACCTCCGGCTCGATCACCACTGAAACCTTTAGCGCTGCACTGCTGGGCTTGGAGGATCTCAGCTTGCGCGTGACAGCAGCAGCCATTCACGTAGCTGCGAATCCTGAAAAGCACCCACGCTTGCGGTTAATGCTGGCCGATCTCTCGGAGGTGATGCAGTGCTTTGAGGATGATTTAGGCCTGTATCAGCAATAAAAACTGCCTGGCTTGATCTATACCAAGATTCATGACCGCAGTGTCTCCAGGTTTTGATTGTGTTATTCTTTAGCAAATCTTTGCTCAGATATGTCACTAATTACTTTCTTGAGTGCTCTCTTAATTGCTCTTGCTATTTTTTACTATTTTTGGCCATATTTTATTGTATCGAATAAAGTTAGATCTTCAACATCGAATGAAGTTAGATCTTCAACATTGCTATTGCTTAACCAGTGCTTCAAGGATAAACTATTTTTGCGTAAGACCGCATCGCCAAAGTGTGTATGTATTCAGAACTTGACTTTCGACTCCGATTATAGTTTAAAACTCGAAATATTCTCACTTGGACGCGACTCTAATAGCACTCAGGATACAAGTCAGATTAAGTTCTTTTTCAAGGATGAAATTCTTTTTAAGCATATTGATCTTAAATCATTAACCTTTAGAGGTGGTCAGACATACGAGCTAATAGTTTCAATTATTTATGAATTTCTTCAGAAGGCTTGTTATGATGAATTACCTTCTGACACAATAGACTATAAAGTCTGTAAAATAATTTTCGAGAATTACCCTGAAGCTTTATGGGTTGATAGTTCTCAGGAGGAAATCAGAAAAGTTTTGCAACCACTATCACTAGCCTACAACGCATCAATGAATAACGAGTTACTTGCTTTCAACAAAAAAACCATGGCTAGATCAATAAAATTACTATTAGACGAATCAACGCAACTGGAAAATTATTCAAATGAAATTTGGGATTCCATACGTAAATGCTATGAGTTCCTTTCAGTTCCTGCAAATCTTAAATCGTTTGGTAATTACGACACTAAGATCTTGGAACTTTACGTCAGAAGTCCAGAGATGAGAAGAAACTTTGCAGAAATTATAGCAATTAAGAATGAATATGATAATCTACTTTCTTGATAATCTATATAATGAACCTAATTATTGACAATCTTATTTGGCTTGACGGTCGCCAAGTATTTACCATTGTCCTTCGCCATGTAAATCTCTATTGCAATAGTTATCCACCCCCTCAGCGGCCTAGCTCCCACTTCTCAAGTTTTGCCATCACACTCTGCTGAGACAATTCATGGGTTTTGGGCTAGCGATTAACGACGGGGCTGCAGAGGTCGATCACGATGCGCTCCCAATCGGAACCTTTGGGTGGGGGCGCCCATTCAGTCCATCCACTCTGTACCCGGTTCCAATTTGGATTGGTATTTATAGAAAAAGTACCAGTTGAACAGCTAACACTTATTCCATTTGGAGCACCAGTAGGGCCATTATTTTCCACGGAAAGTTGCCCCAAGTTAGTCCCGAATGATGAGGATAAAAACCCATTAACTCTTTTCCCAGCTAAGGGTTCAAACCACAATCCCCATGGAATTTGAACATCCCCGTAAGTCTTCCAGTTGAGGCGGTTGCGCCTCATTGCTGCAATTCGTTCAGCTTGGATACGTCTATTGGATTCTGCCTTTTCAATATTGCAGGCATCCAGTGAAGCCTTCCGCCGCTGCAATGCCATCAAACGTTCAATTGATGGATTTGCAGCAGCATTAACTTCAGCTTGATGAGTGGATAGGTCTGAGCAAACTCCTTGAATTTTTCCTTTAGGTGTTGAATGAACTGTTCTCGTGCATTCCCTTTGGCTCAGCACTCCAGAACTACATAACTTATCTAGTTTTGGCACATATCGCTGCGCCGTCGATATGAGCTTAACTGGAGTATCAACCGCCAAGCGAGCAATCGGGTTTAAGCCAGGATTTAAACGAGTTAATTCATGAACTGGAATTTCATAGCGATCGGCGATTTTTGCGAGATTATCTCGAAATCTTGCAAATATCGACTTTTGAGGTGCTGAGCGTCGCAGCTTAGAATCATCAATTGCCGCAACTGATTTAATCTGATCTACTGAAATGCTTGGAAAGGTAAACCACTCGCCGGCTATGAATTTTCGATTGATATCACAATCATTTAAAACTGCAAGCCTTTCGGTAGAAATATCAAGCTGATCAGCTAGTTGCTCCACAGTAATGTCATAACGAACCCTAGCCCATAAAGTTGGTATTTCGGAGTTAACTATTACTGGGGTTCTAGTTTGAACTGGAACTTGAACTTTTTTATCAACGGAAGCAATACCCTTGGCTCTGGCGCATTCCCTTTGGTTCATCACTCCGGAGCTACATAACTTTTCTATGGTTGGTACATATCGCTGCCCCGGTGCACTGCGTTTTGGATACTCTGCCTGTTGCAATTGTTGGCTCTCCTTCATTGTGATTGCACCCACCCGCTGTAATTGCTCCAGTGATTTATCAAAAATCAAAGGTGGCTCTTCCGTTGGCAACACTTGAGCTAACAGCGGCATCGTGAGCAGCAGTGGGATCAATCCAATCAATGCTGCTAGTTCTACTGACTTCATTATCCCAGAAAAGGCCTTTCCAGCACTAGCGCTTCCATCGGCAGCGTAACTACTGTCATATCAAGGTAAATCCGACCCATCAGTCGATCCTCCTCATTCCAGCAAACATCAAGCAACCTGACTATTCGTTGATCCTTTGAAGTGCGTGGCATGTTGATTCGCACCATGCTGCCCGGCTCGATCCAATATTCCCCCTGCTCTACGCGGCGTTCAGCGCTGGCTTTTGCTAATCCATCTGCATAACGCCGCAATGCTGCATCCCTCTGCGCACTAACTTCCAATCCAGGCCCTGCGCACCAGTCCAATCGCCACTGCTCTAGTAATGCAACTGGAAAGCGGGTGTGCAGACCAGCGGGGATTGGCAACCCCAGCTGTAGTGCGCGGATTAATTCACTTGGCGGTTGTGTCATCACCACACCCTCACATCAGTAGCACCAGTGCGATGGCTGTAGCGCGGATCGTTCATTGACATGACTAGATATCGAAGGGAATCTCCTACGTGATCTGGTTGCGTGGTGTCGATGTCTTCCGGGTCATGTGGCGCATAAGTAAGACCTGGAACAGTGGCCCAAAAACTTTCCACCTTTGGCGTTACATATAAAGCCGGATGGGTGGGATCACCTGCTGCTTCCATCAAGCGAGCAATTGCCTGCCAACCGGGTGGACGTCTTCCCTTTGGTGCTGCAACAAAACCAGCACCATGTCTACTTAGCTGTGCGCCGATGGAACCGTCATCACTACCAATTACTGCGCCAATTGCTGCATCAGCAACGCGGTGCAGCTTTGAAATACGTTCGATATCAACATTATTGTTATGACATAGTTCTTTTGCTGCTTTTGCCAGCTTGCTGGTGGTGAGCTCTCGATCACCTTGGTTCCACTGCCGTTTGCCATCCGGGCTACTTAGGCAGGTATAAACCTCATCGACCAAGACCAGGCTGCCTGCACCTAGTAATTTGCCCTGCCACCACATCTGTGTTGTTGTTTTGTAGGCAAGTAGCAAGGCAGAGGGTGATCTAGTGCCCCAATCCAAACTCATCCATACATTCCAAGGTTCAAAGCCAACCTCCCAAATTGGTAAACCTTGAGCTGCAACCATCATCCGCTCTTTACTCCAAACATGGGAGAAGAAACATCCTGATACTTGACCCCAGCTTCCATAAACTTCTGACTGGATCTTTGCATCATCAAAATTACAAGACGCCTTTAGATTTGAGATATAAGCATCTTTATTATTGAGATAGATATTATCGAATAAGGTGCTATGTACCAGCACGCATTCCTTCTGAAATAGCTCGATATAGATTGGCTGCCACGGCACCATATGCCGAATAAAATTCTCGTAGTGCCAGTAGCTACCAATGTTATTTGGGTTGCAGGTGAGAACCATTCTTGGCTCCAGGCCGGTTGCTGTTGAACGCATCGAGCTGCGTAATCTCAGCAATGGACCCGGTTCAGCTATTTGCCCGCTTTCATCTACATACACATGGCTTAAATCTGTACCTTGAAAACGATTAAAGCTTGCTTCATCTTTTAGATAATGGAGATAAAGCACTGCACCGTTGGAGAAGCGGAACTCCTTTGCACCGGTTAAGTAATGAGATCCAGCGAGTTCTGGCGTAACAGAAATCTGATCGGTGATCTCACGTTCGAGCTTGCGCAAACCGGCAAGATCACGCCTCACCAGTGCACCGCAAAAACCACGCCCAAACCGCAATACATCGCGCAGCAATAGCAACACCAATCCGGTGGATTTACCGCCGCCACGCCCGCCACTGAGCAGAACGTCATAGCTATCAGGAATTGATAGCAAACCCCTCTGCCAAGGCAAAGGTTCCAGGGGTTTTGGCCCTGCTGGTGCTGGGTGCTTGCTCTTGTTGATATTTAGCCTGCGATCATCCGGCTTAAGCGGATTGCGCTGCCTCACATATTTCGAGCCGGTTGTCACGCGAATTCAACCGAGCGCGCTTGTTGTTGCTGCGCAATATTCAGCGAATGCACCCGCTGCACCCGTTGCTGCTCGGGTGATTGAACGCGTGCTGCGGCAGCTTCTGATTCCGCTTTGCGGGTGGCAGCAATTTTGTCTAACGCTTGTGCGGTTAATTGGGCGCGCATTTCCTCCCGTTGAAGTGGGCGTTTTTGCGATAGCTCCTGATCAAGTTCATCACTCCACTGATTTTCACCAGCGAGTGCAGCCTCTAGCGCAATGGAGATGGGTTCACCCCAGACAACCTCGGCTGCTTGCGCAAGTGCTGGATTGATTTGGCGTACCGCTGCTTGCCAGCTGGCCCTGCGGGTGTCGTTCCATGTCCATGGATTTACACCTGATGGCACATTGCCCAGATCTAAGCCCACAACATCAGCTGCCTGCTTCAGCAAGGAATAATTAAACTTCGGTTCTTGCACGGGTTGATATAGCGGGTGGATGATCATATTTTAGCACAAAATAAATTTTAATGTCTGCATATGTGCACCTGTAGGGACTGCAATAGCCCCGCACAGATTGCAACCCCTCCCCCATTAATATGGCAGCTAAATTGCATTTAATGTGCTACAGTAGAGCTGTCAGGGGAAAGCTCTGGCTCCATTCTTTTTTACAAAACCATGAACACCACAACAGTGGATGGTGCAACTGCGCCATCACTTAGGACACTGCTTGGCGATACATCGAGCCAGTGGGCAGCGCTTGCAAGAGGTGAGGCAACTTGGAGTGATTCGCAGAATTCCTGCATTGATGACATCCTGGATCGCTTTGATGATTGCCCCGAATCATTGCGGGATTTTGATCGCAGCGATTGGGTAAACCTTGCCGAGTGCTACACCTACAATCTGCTAGATCGCTGGGATAAACAGAGAGAAGATATCAAGGCATTATTTGATGATTACTGCTCCGCAATTGGTGCAACTTCAACGCTGGAAGCGTTAGAGGGTGAGACCATCGAGGATCCAGAAGATATGGCAGCGGCAATTGTTAATCATGCGATGACTTGGGCCGCACGTTGTATTGCTCAGGAGTTGTGGCTGGAGTGAGCTGAGTTGTCGTTTTTGCAAGGGTGTTGCTTTGGGGGCAGCGGCCTTGTTGTTGCAAGCCAGTTGTCATTTCGGATGAAACGTCCATTCACTAGGTATCAATTTTGCCAAAAACCAATGGATCTGGGC
>Ga0214923_10008046_pt1 | contig 11335 bp, 12 predicted proteins | sample LL1510_MetaG_FD_177993 | JGI IMG/M metagenome (GOLD analysis project Ga0214923, IMG submission 177993) | Freshwater microbial communities from Lake Lanier, Atlanta, Georgia, United States - LL-1510 | ecosystem: Environmental > Aquatic > Freshwater > Lake | place: USA: Georgia | collected... | reverse complement strand
CGATGCCACCAAGAACAAAAATATTCACTAACCACTGATGCCGGATGTACCAACGCATTACCCATCCCGCCTCCTCATATTCAGAACGCAGAAAGGTCGGGCGCTCAGGATCCTCAAAATCCCGTCCTAACATCGCATGGTGAATTTTGTGTAATTCTCCGTAAGTTCGATGCGGCCAATACATCATGGCGGTCCAGTAGACTGGCCAGTAATCGTCAAACCATTTAATGCCAGTATAAGTCCTGTGGATACAGTCGTGAGCGGTAATCAGGATTGCCGTATAAACCAAGGCCAGCGCCAAAGTTGCTAAAACGGCCAACCTCCCATCTCTTTGCCAGAACACAAATATCGCGGCAATCAATCCAAAAAACATGGTGGCATGGATGAAGGCATGCAGAACGCCCTGAGATGGTGTTATCTCACTCATTTTCGCCAGAGCTTTCGCAAGTTTTTGTCGCTTATCCATTACCAATCCAACCCAAGTTAATGAGATTGCCGTTTTCTCTTGGTCGACTTTTTCGCAGGCGATTTTCCGACCTTGGATTTCTTCTTCGTTCTTGCTGCCTGGGGGCTAGACGCCTGAACCGACTCATCGCCTGTCACGAACTCTTTTGGAGGTTTTTTCGTCAGCCAACGGGAACGGATCCACCTCTTTTTATCAAGCTGGGCCCAGCCACCATGGATTTTCACCCTAACACGCTGTCCACCACGAAGCTTTCCCACAATTTTCGAGTATCGATTCGGCTCTTCTCGGATATTTAATTCAGCAGCCTTTATAAAACGACTTTGTGGCCCCGATCCAATCTCTTCCTGTGAATCTACCGCTTGATCCGCCTCCCGATAAATCGGGGCCTCAGGCGCGACCGGCGCAGGATCTGGAACACTTGAGCCTGAGCGAAGCTCGTCCAAAGTTGGAGTTGGCGGAACGTCACCAGTTACTTCAGTTTTTGAGTCAGCTGTTAATTGATCGGGAGTGGATTCAGGGTTATCTGTTCCCTTGGGGGATGCGCTCAAGCCCCCCTCTGCAGGCAAAGCCTTTTGATCAGGATCGATATTTAAATCAGTGATGTCATCATGCGAAGTGGCAGAATCCGGCTTGGTGGTACAAGCGCCAAGTTGAATACCACCGCAGAACAACAAAAACAAAACTATCAAGCGTGAATAATTTACCAAAAACATGCATTTCCACTCGCAGACAAATCTTTTTATTTCAACGCATCTTCGATCATCGACTTCAGTTTTTCAAGACCCTTGAATCCCTCAAGGCGTCCTCGCATTTGCTTATGAGCAAATACAAAAAAAACTGGCAAGACGTTGGACTCCGTGATTTCAAGAATTTCAGGATGATCGTCAGTGCAAATCTGTCCGAATTGGAGGCCATGGGTATCCGCGGCCTCAATTCGCTCGAGCGCGGGGATCGATAATTTACAAGCCCCACATCCCTTTTTCCAAAGCTTCAAAAAAACTTTGGCTCCCCCATCAAGGTGCTTTTGCAAGTCCTCTGGTGACCAATCTTTCACTTTAAACCTCGCGTCTTTATCATTTAGTTTTATTGCCACACAGGTATTTTAATACGCCATGGTTTTATGGCAAGTCCATAGTCAGCGGGAACGGGAACTCTGCCGAATTAAATGCTTGTAGCTTTTCGCCAATAACTTGAATCGCGCCTCATTACCGCCCTCCCGGTCGGGATGCATTTCCAGAGCTAAAGCGTGATAACGCTGGCGCAATACCTCCGCCTCAGGAAAATCGTCAAAACCCATAAATGTCAGGGCCTCAATGTCTTGAGTTGACTTGCCGACCGGCCTTTTAATTGTAGGGGTTGATCTTCGACTGCGAAACTCTTGACGAAGCTTCTCAGCAACGCGGTGCCCATCATAGAGATCTTCATTTTGGTCAGCAAAAGCACTTTTGATACTCCTCTCCGACTCAGCCCAAAACCGATTCGACGCCTCAAGCAGGGTTGCATAACAATCGTCAAGTTTGCGCCTTGCTGCCATATATTCTGCTTTAACATTGCTCAAAAAGGCTCTCAAAGCTCTACTCTCAAACTCTGTCGGGAGGTCCTCGGGGAGTTTTTCGAGCCTCGGCCAACTACCGAAGTCGCCTGCGTTATGAAGCTCAAAATTAAGCGATAAAATCGTTTTCCACAAACAAGGCAGCGTGGCCCGCAAAGGATAAGACACCAAATTGTGTTCGAGCCAGCAGGTCCTCAGACCTGCACGGATACGACCAGAGGCTTTCTCGTCGTAGTTAGAAAAAATTGGATCAGTAAGCAACGATCCCGCAAAAGGCCCTGCAGCGGTCGACGCGCTGTCCCTGAACCAAGCGCCTCGCCGGGTCGGGCTCAGAATGCTCAGACGAAATTTCAAAGTGTTTTCAAGAATAACAATCCGAGCCGAAATATCCGATACAATATCAATTTTTGAAGGAGACCTTTCGGCAATCCGCTCTTTCAGCATGGCTACAAATTTCTGCTTGGCTTTTAACTCGTTCTCAACCTCGGATAAACACTGACCCACAGTGCCATCTTTAAGTATGGCGCTAACAAACCAATCATTTAAAGTTGAATTGACCGAAGACATCACATATCCACCAAACTAGAATTCCTAAAATCACATTTCAGGACTTTGATTTCTGCTCCAAAACTGCAGATAAATTATTCAGATCATCTGCAACCTCTGAAAAGGCGTCACCCTTTCGAAGATTTGTTCTATACGCATATTTACCCTCAGCAATCATCCTGATGTGCCGGCGAAAAGCAATTGTTGGGCCAATTAGTTTATGTGTGAATAAAATTGTAACTATAATGTTAACTACGACGTAGCCCACCAAAGCCAGCAACACCTGAATTTTGGCTGGTGCAATATATTGTGCCAGTAAGTCATTCACTTCATCTTCTACGCCAGTTAATTGCACGATGATGGCCGAGAATTTCGCGAGATTGAAATAAAGAATACCCGCAATGATAATCGCGAATAGAAAAGACAACAGGATACTATAAAGCCCGAGTTTTACTTGTAAAAGCGGTTGGAGCGCGTAGTTTTTAATGCTACGAGATGCCTTACCCGTCGAGGGCTGGCTACTTTGTTGAGTATTCGGTTGATTCATCGCCTGATCTCCTTTGGGTTGAGCTTACTTGACTTCAAAAATAAACGTTAACTCTCCGAGCATATTTTCTTGCACGGGCATTGGTATCTGTATCAGTTCCTCGATTATACAGTCGATCATTGGGCCCTCCGCGATGGAGCCTTTGCTCTTGCGCGCTTGACGAATAGTTCCTGTTTTAGCGGAGGCCACCACCTGAAACACCAGATCGCCTTTTAAGGCTCCATTTTGATTAAGCGCCTTTGTATAGCATTCCCGAATTTTTGGATCAAACGCCGAAATAGCGCCCATTACATCTTTTGCGTACCTATTGTGTTTGAACATATCGACCCTGTAATACATTCCGATTTGTCGAGTAAACGTGGCCGTGGCTCGCAAGGTATTGTCATCAGAATACTCGCGATCAGCACCCTCGATGACTTTTTTACCGCCGAGGACTTTCTGTATAGATCCTGTGAAGCCGTTCACGACCGCCGCCACGCTGCTCTCACTGGCTGACCCTTGTTCAGAATAGCTATTATTGATCATCTGAAACTTTATGCTAAGACCGGTCGCACCAGCAGGCCTGATTGTCCACAAACCCAAATTCGATAGCATGATCCTAGGAACAATAATTGCCATTGGCGAGTTTGGGTTCGCAGCCCATGAGCGTTTGACTCCAGCATGGTCCATCAGTTCAATACGTTCGATGCGATATTTACCACTCGGGAACTTCCAGATTTCTCTCGGCGAAGCAGCCGCTGCAACTTGAGTGTTCGAGAAGGTGTAATATTGCTGCTGTATAATCCCAAAAAGAGTGACTTGAATATTTGACGTCACCACCTGAGGGAAGTCCACAGCGGAGGTCTTGACAAAAACACCACCCTCCTTTTTTTTAAAATACTCACCTCGCCACTCTTTAACGGCCAGCACGTTTGCGGCAAAAGCACTTCCGCAAGAACACAGGCAAAAAAAGAGGGCCAGCGAGCAAGCAACTCGCCGGGACCCCGTGAGACAGAATTCGAAGAATGTCACAACTTCACGTCTCCCAACTCTTCGATAATTTCATTTTGTGCTGTTACTTTTTTTAGTTCAGAAAGAAAGACGCGCCTTGATGCAGTCAGATTTCGTCGCGCACCCTCGATGAAGGCCACTTGCGACCATACTGGCATGCGCGACAGAGTTAAAGCCATTGCAGATTGATTTTTATCAACAAGAACGTCAACCAATGCGAGACCAAGATCGCTCAGACCGGGATTCCTTGAAATTGCGTAGTAGAACACTGTCTCTATTCTCGAATGGGCGATATTTGGAGGAAATTTCAACATATGATTCAGAGCGACAGTAGCTGCAAAAATATTGATCGAGGACTGCGTGAGCTGCCTGAGCTCTTCGGGAGGACAGATTGCCAAATAATCTAACAAATCAGCGCTTGCCTGCTCAGGACTTAGCGTCGCCATCGCTTGCGCAAACTCTTCTTGATTAGTTAAAAACAAACCCCTGCGCACTACAGAATAAGCGGTAGTCATACGATTTTCTTGCACGGCGACAGCCATGGCAGGAAAAAACAGACTTTGCTCATCATCCTCATAAACCGCACGATTAAGCTCTTGCTCCATCGCGCGACGCATCGGTTTTCCAGGAAGAGCTGCCGCCATCTGCCAAGCCAACTGCCGCGCAAGCGGCCTACCCGATGTCACCATCTGGCTAAAAAGGGCTTCTTGCGGCTGAACTGGACCAGATGTGTAAAGCATGACCGCATTGATCAGCTGAGCATTTTGATACTTAAAAATTCCATCTTGAATTGCCTGATATAAAATTTTTTCCGCAAGTGGCCACTGTTTCCGCCTGACAACGAGTTTACGAACGTCTTTCGATGTATTGCCACCAAACTGAATCGCTGCCTGAAGAGCCTCCTCCAAGTCCATATTTGCAACAATCGCTGGTGGCTCCTTGGGGGAGTTTGATTCTGTTGAAAGCATCGAGACGCAAGCTGTGGAGAGAATAAGATTGAAAAATAGATTAGCGATGAAAAACATGACGCTCCCCCATGCGATTGATGATGTTCGACGACCAACTCTAAAAGCAGGACTGGTTGGCACAAATAGGCGCGGGCAGGCAAACTACTCAAACAGCAGTTCAGCACCCAGTTCCCGATTTAAAGTGGCAGAATCAAACCCAATTGTACCCGGTTTGTGCCTTAAGACAAAGCAAACGCAAAGGCGGGGGGACTTTTTAATGATAATACGCTCGATAAGGCCAGATTTATGGAGATCAAAAGCCGCATTGAGGCTTAGACGGGCGGGAGGATAGGCATTCATCTTAACTTCACTCTCAAATTCCGCTCCAATTGCGGCTGCAAAGCCCTTGAGAACCCGAATTGGTTCTCCCACAAGGACTCTCTGGTTAGACCCTTGTGAACACCACTGCCGCCAGAGCGTTAAGGACCTTGTTTGCTTCACGACCCAAGCGCCAAGCGCCAAAAAAACGACCAGAGACGCCACGTGAAAGATCAGGCTTAGATTCCCCATGCACGACCCCGACGACGAATCAGACTAACTAGCAGCGGAATCACCATGACGGCCAGCAAACCACGAGGATTACTCCGCTGGCGCTCATCGGAAATAACTGCACATCCAGCCGTCACTCGATCCATCGGCTGCCCGGTCGCAGAGTTCACACCCTTCTTCAGCATGGCATCTGCGTCAACGTACCCACCACCAAGCAATGGGCGCCTTGTCGACTCCCCACTTACCTTCGGATAATAGTACTGAACATTGACCTCGCCATCCTTGCCACCCCCATAAAGTTTCGAGGCATTGGCAGAGTTGAGAATTCGCTCTTTCAGCTCGTTGAAGGTCAAATTTGGAAATGCGGCAAGCAACAAACCCGCCGCGCCTGCCACAACAGGAGCAGCCATGGACGTACCGCTCTGGAGACCTGCGCGACTGCCAGAAATGGATGAAAGAATTTGGTGTCCAGGGGCGGAAATATCGACCCAAGAGCCATAATTACTAAAATACGACTTCTGAACGGAGTCCTGGTTGGATGCGGTACCAACGGATGCTACCGCGATCGCATTAGCAAAGGCCGCAGGATAGGATCGAATGACCGAGTCCTCATTGGATGCCGCTGCGATCACGAGTGTTCCCGTTCCTACCCGCTTTAATACATCGATCAGGATAGCCTGGCTTCTTGAACGATTGTATTTCCCAAACGAGGCATTAATAAGACGAACCGCACTCGCACCACTTTTTCGGAAACGAGTCAGATACTTGAAAGCCCTGATCTGGCTATCATCTAAAATTTTAAGATCCACTGAAGTGTCCGTCGCCTCTACCTCAGCGACCTTCAGAATCATCACTTTACAGATAGGACAAACTCCACCGTACTTATCCTCCGCACTGCTGCCTGTAGGCTTTGCGGCAATGATACCCGCAACGTGCGTGCCATGATTACACTTGGCATTTTCTGCTCCATCACCGCACGCTTCACCTGGTCCTGATGCCTGATTGGGCCACACTTCACCGTTGCCAAGAGAGCCTTTGGAGGGCGCCGTCGTGTTACACCCATGAAGATCGTTTGAGCAACCAGCAGCGCCGATCGCAGTATTTTCCCAGATGTTATCTTTTAGCTGGGGATGCTCATAGTCAACACCGCTGTCCAAAACAGCTATCAAGGTGTTTGCACTTAATATGGCGTCTTCGGACTGCGCCCCTTCCGCGGCTCCCGACCCCAGATCTTTGAGAGCATTTTGCAAGTTAATTTCTTTATACCAGACCTGAAACGAATCATAGTCCGTCGACCACTTGTTGAGTTCACCAGCCGATAGACGCGACACTTCGTTGGGCTCGGCAAACCATATTCGCTGTTCTGCCTCCCAAGTCTCAAGCAGCTCTTTTGCAGACTCTTCAGAATTAAAATCAACCCTGGTCAAAACTCCCGCCGAAGAATCGTCAGCGGCACCATCAAAAATAGCTGAAAGTAATTTAGGAGCAGAAAATTCTGGCTCCCATTCCACAGCTCGCAAACTACTCATATCAATCGCTGAAAGTATCTCGATATTTTTTATTCGATTGTCGCTTAAAAACATCTCACTCAATTTCAGGTAATGATGAGCATACTCTTCGCGAAACGTGGAGAAAAAAAGATTAGACTCCGCCCGCTGCTCACGAAACATGACCAAATAACTTCCCGGAACCCGCCCTCGATCCTGTGAGTTTTCAGAGTCAGCAAATCGCAGAGGGGGGGAATCTCCGTGGCGCTCTGCCATAAACTCAGGGCCAAACTGACCACAGGCCGCCAGGCAAATTGTGCCCATCAAACTGGCAGCACGGGCTAAAAATCGGTGATTGTTAAAGACTTTCATGCCGTTATTTGAACAAAATCCCGAAGATTTGGCAAACTGGGAGAATTTGCTCTTTCGCTAGGCAAATCCTGCAAGTTCATTGCTTGCAATAGAGGGTCAAGTTATGATTAAAACTGAGGAAATCGGGGAATTCAATTGGCCGCCCGACAAATTCGTCGATGCCAAATCCAAAGTTCTCCAAAGCAAAGCGAGATCGCGATGTCCAAGTTGTTTGTAGTTTCCGCGCCATCGGGAACGGGCAAAACCACTCTTAATAACCGATTGATGCGGGATTTCCCGATCATCGAGATCGCGATCAGTCATACGACCCGCAAAAAACGCGAGGGCGAAACTGAGGGATCCAGCTATCACTTTGTGACCCGCGACTACTTCCAAACCATGATTCGACATGGCGAGCTCCTTGAGTGGGCCGAAGTTTTCGGAAATTTCTATGGGACAAGCCGCAGAGAACTGGATCGAATTTTTGCAAAGCAGCATCACGCTCTGCTGGAGATTGACGTTCAAGGATGTCAAACCATCCTACGATCAAAACCCGATGCCATAACCGTATTTATTCTTCCACCATCAATTGAGGCGCTATGGCACAGGCTCGAACAACGGGGAACAGACAGTGAAAAAGAACGCTGGAAGCGACTGGTAGCCGCAAAAAAAGAGATTGCCTCTGGAAATTTATACGAGCACTTCATCATCAATGACCACATGGAACGCGCTTATGGCGAATTAAAATCTGTTCTAATTGATGGGAAGCACTCACAACTAAGCAAAAAAGAGGGCATCCAGTTGTGCGACAAATTAGTCGAGGAATTTGAAACGTCTCCCCTCTTGCAAAGTTTAAGAAAAAAATTTGGGCATTAGGCGATATTATTTGAATGTGCGGCCCCAACAGGCAATGCGGCGAATAAGGAATCCAAATGGCCGAGATGGCGAGCAAAAAACCAGAAGAACTCTACGGTGAACTCGCCTCGATTGTCTCACAAAATATTCCAAATTTTCAGGAACCACTTCTAAAAAAAGCCTTCGAGTTTGCCTACAAAAGTCATGGCGACCAAAAACGCTATTCTGGTGAGCCTTATGTCACCCATCCAGTCGAGGTTGCTTCGATTGTTGCGGCATTCAAAGTCGATCAGGCTAGTGTCATTGCCGCCCTCCTCCACGATGTCGTTGAGGATACGGACGTCAGCCTTGAAACTATCGCGCGCGAGTTTGACCCGACGATCGCAGAACTGGTAGACGGATTAACAAAAATTGCTCGTATAGAATTTCGCTCAAGTCAGGAAAAACTTGCAGAAAACTTTCGAAAAATGGTCATGGCTATGGCCAAAGATTTACGCGTTATTATCATTAAGTTGGCAGATCGCCTCCACAACATGCGTACGATCAAAGCCCTGCCCGAAGCAAAGCGCCAGCGCATCGCGCAAGAAACTATGGATATTTACGCACCGCTTGCGAACCGGCTTGGAATGTATGGCGTAAAAAGTGAGCTGGAAGATCTCTGCCTGCGACAACTCAAACCAGAAATTTATACAGATCTGAAGTCAAAAATAGCCTCAAAAAAAGCCGAGCGCGTTAAATACATCGAGGAAGTCCGTGAAATTCTACTCGCCGAACTTCATCGCTATGGATTCACAAAAGTCGAGGTTAGAGGCCGACCTAAACACTTTTACTCCATCTACAAAAAAATGCAGGATCGCAGCCTGCAATTTGAAGACGTGCATGATCTGTTCGCATTCAGAATCATTGTAGACTCCATTAAGGATTGCTACGAGGCACTGGGCGTCGTACACGCCATGTGGAAGCCAATGCCTGGACGGTTCAAAGACTATATTGCGATGCCCAAAGCAAACATGTATCAGTCCTTGCACACCACAGTAATCAGGCCCAGCGGTGAACCCTGCGAAATTCAGATTCGCACCAGGGAAATGCACGAAGTTTGCGAATATGGAGTGGCGGCCCATTGGAATTACAAAGAACGTGGATCTGCTGTAACAAAACCAACACCACAGTCCCAGCGGATGGCCTGGCTCAATCAGATTGTCGAATGGCAGAAAGAACTCAAAGACCCAGACGAATTTCTGGAAGCGGTCAAAGTTGATCTTTTCGAGGAAGAAATTTTTGTTTTCACGCCAAAAGGTGATGTGATCCAATTGCCGTCCAAGGCGACCGCCCTGGATTTCGCCTTCGCGGTACACTCGGCAGTAGGACAGTCCACCGTTGGAGCAAAGGTCAATGGCCGCATGGTTCCCATCAAAAAGGAGCTTAAAAGCGGAGACATCATTGAAATCATAACGGCCACCAAGCAAAAACCAAATAAAGACTGGCTTTCCTTTGTCACCACGTCGAGAGCAAAAAACCGTATTCGGGCTTACCTCAGGGGTGAACAACGGGAAAAGAGCAAGCAGCTTGGGCGAGAGATCCTACAGCAGGAGCTCTCCAATCGGCATCTCGATCTGGAGAAGATGGAAAAAGCCAATGAGCTAAGCGCATTGATCAAGGCATCCCGCGAAAATTCTTTGGACGATATGCTGATTGCTATTGGTTATGGGAAGTTGAACCCGGAAGATCTGATTGCTCGGGCTTACCCCCAAAAAACGCTCAAGACATTGGCTGAAGCCGAATCGACCGACGACGTCCAGCCCAAAGCCGATGGCGCCCCAAGCGCAAAAAAGACTGGTAGAAACAAAGGTATTCTAGTTTCCGGTCTGGACAACCTGCTGGTGGCGCTGGCACGATGCTGCAATCCGCTGCCAGGAGAAGATATCGTTGGGTTTGTTACTCGGGGACGCGGCGTCACCATTCACCGACTTGACTGCCCACGTGCGCGGGACATGGACCCGGCACGTCGGGTTGAAGCCTCATGGGGCCATCAATCGACCACCTCTGATGAGGCAAACTTTGCTACGCATTTAAGAATTGTGACCATCGACAAACCGGGCATCCTTGCTGATATCACTGCGGTTATCAGTAGCACTGGTGCCAACATCCACAAAGCTCAGGTACAGGTGGGCAAAGATGCGATGGGCTACCTGGATTTTGAAATCATGGTCCGTGACTCGGCCCAGTTGCAAATGATGATGCAAAAGATAGAATCAAACTCCGCAGTCATGCGAATTGAGAGAAAAGTACCTGGCTATAATGTAAAAAAACGTAAGCTTAAGAGAAAGGTTTGAGCATGTTCAAAAAATTCCGTCACTTTAAAATTCTGTCCATCATCTTTTGTGTATGCGTCTCCAGTACGGTTCTAGCCGCAGGTAAGGCAAAGGTGGAGGTCAGCGCAAAAGCGCAAGCCGACAAACGCGTCGAGTTGACGTTCAAAACTCTACCCAGCACAGACCTTGCCATCAACAAAGATGGACCGTGGAAACTTGAACTTCTATCTTCTGGCAAGCTAAAGTTCGATAAGAAGGAGTTCAAACGCACAGAATGGAAAGAGGACATTGCCGGATTCACCGTGGTAAGCTCACCCGCCAAAACGAAAAACGAAACCATCAAGTACAAACTCACTGCTTTTATTTGCACGAAAGATAAATCACAGTGCTTCCGCGAAGTCGTTGAGGGCGTGACGAGCGTCAACTGGTAAAATTTTTGGGATGACCGTGCTTGTACTCCTGGAAGGACCACTGGGCTAAAGATGAAAAATAATAATTATGTACCCCCTGACATAGACGCCTTGAAACGCAATGTAAAACGACCTTCAAAGGCGGTTGTCACTGCAGGCATGCCCTACGCCAATGGCCCGGTTCACCTCGGTCATCTTGCAGGCGCACATGTACCGGCCGATATCTATGCAAGATGGCTACGGATGCTCATCGGAGCCGACAACGTTCTTTTTGTCTGCGGAACTGATGATCATCCGTAGCCATCTTGCATAGATATCAGCCG
>Ga0214923_10008044_pt1 | contig 11340 bp, 12 predicted proteins | sample LL1510_MetaG_FD_177993 | JGI IMG/M metagenome (GOLD analysis project Ga0214923, IMG submission 177993) | Freshwater microbial communities from Lake Lanier, Atlanta, Georgia, United States - LL-1510 | ecosystem: Environmental > Aquatic > Freshwater > Lake | place: USA: Georgia | collected... | reverse complement strand
TTGCGATCATCGAGCGTAGATTCAATGATGGCGCCAATTACCGGGAGTTTGTTGGTACAAACGCGGAATAAATTCTCAAGAAGTTTGACACGTTTTTCGGAGTTCGGGGGCAGTTCAGCAACAAGATGTTGGGCTGTAACAACGGAATGGAGTGGCGTCTTGATGTCGTGCATGATTCCGCTAGCTAGAAGACCAATCATCGCGCGGTCACGAGACTTTTCATGCCTATCGAGCAACTCACCAATTTTACCGCCAAGTCGGTTCAACTCCTGAAAGCGCAGCCGTGGCGCGCGGGCGCTTGTTCGCCCGTCTAAAACAGATTCGAGCCATGAAACTAGGTCGTCGAGGTCGGCGGGAACCTGCTTCGACGTGACTCTTGAGAGAAAGATAAAGAAGAGAATCGAAAATAGTAGAAGGGCGCCAGCTAGCATCTCGATCACCTGAAGAGTGTGATCATGAGCCAAAACATTTTGAATTTTCTTTGCCTTAAAGAGATGACCGAACTTCCGATCTCCTACCTGAATCGGAATCGTGACGCCAATCTGAGATTGATCCGTACTCAAGCACAAATGCTCGGCGATCCCGACCTTACAATCTTTGAAGTCTTCAGGAAATGGGCGGCCATCATCGATAATTTCGATGCGATCGAGTCCCTCCGCCTCTTTGAAGCGTTCCAACTGAACGCTGATGCCAGCGCGTTGCTCAGGCAGTAGAAACGAAGGTACTAGCGATTCAATTTGACGATCTGATGTTTTAAGAAGGGTTTCCTGGACAGCCTTTTCCTCCAGGGTCTGCTTGATCTGCGAATAGGTAAAAAGCGCACCGAAAGCGAGCGTGACCACCAGTATGATCGTAATGACCATCACCTGGTTAAGCGCACTCTTTAGTGTGACTTCTTTCAAATTCATTGAGATTGCGCCTTCTGCCAGTCGGGGCGCAAGAGACCCATAATCATCGTGTCTCTAAATTGACCTCGTCTGTAATAGCCATCGCGTTGGATGCCTTCGCGGACAAAGCCCACTTTTTCATAGCACTTTACTCCAGCATAGTGTTCAGGGTCGCACTCAAGCCAAAGACGATGGAGATTCATGTCGGAAAAAGCGTGTTGGCAAATGGCTACAAGGGCATTTGTACCGTAGCCTTTTCCCCACACCTCTTTATCGCCAAGGTAGATCCACATTTCTGCGCGTCGTGATCTCCCGCAAATTCCTCTCAAACCGATAAATCCAACTAGCTTGCCACTATCGCTTGTCTCAACTGCGAGAGACAGCTTTTCCGCAGTTTGATGAAGCTGTTCTTGAATCCATGCCTTCGCTACTACTTCCGAAGTAGGAGGGTAAAGCCCACGGAAATAATTGGTCTCAGGATCATTAATCCATTTTAGATAGGCGTCCGCGTCCTTTTCGGTAACTGCGCGCAATACGATGTTTTCATGTTTAATCATGCTTTTGACCTCCTGATGGAGCACGGACTGGGTCCACCATTTCAATTGGAGTAAATTTGGTGTTTTTTGCCGAAAGAAGCGTAAGGCTTTTCATGGGGGCGGACCCTGCAACGAAGGTCGCGTGTCCGGTCACTCCATCAAATTCTTTGATGTTGTTGAGTGAGTCTTCAAGTCCCTGGCGAGTGAGTTCCTTTGCGCGGACGAGTGCCTCGATCATTAGCAAAGTGCTGTCGTAGGCCAGAACTGCCGTATCGTTTGGCTTCTTTCCAAACTGTTTTTGAAAATCTCTAACAAATTTTTTAGAGCGGGGCGACTTAAGATCGGGATGCCAGTGGGAGACGGAATAGCCATTCAGTTTTGAATCGCCGATGACTGAGAAAAATTCATCGCCAACGTCGCCCCAGCCATCGCCACCTAAGAACGGCTTATTAATTCCTGCCTTGAGGATCGCTGAGATAATTTTTGCAGAAATTAATTCTTGGTTCGGAACCAAAACTGCATCGAAGGTTTTTGAAGGATTGCGCTTCAGAGCTTCGACAACCGGGGTAAAGTCTTTGTCGGACTCCAGAACATCTTTTCGGATAGTGACTTCTCCGCCCATCGAAGTGAATTCACGCTCGAAGCCTTGGGCGAGATCGACGCAGTATGCGCAGTCGGCGGCAATGACCATGGCTGCCTTGCGGACCTTGAGTCGGTTCCACGCAATTTGAGCAAGGGTCTTCCCCATAAATGTATTATCAAAACAATCCATGTGAACGTAGTGACCCATACGTCCCACTCGATCGGCAGTTGCACTTGGAGTAAGCATCGGAAGCTTGGCCTCTTGATGAATGGGCGCAGCCAACAGTGCGTGCGATGAAAAGTTATATCCCAAAACTCCAATAACAGACGACTTCGCTGCCTGTTTTGCGGCATCGAGCACTTTAACTTGGTTTGTTCCATAATCGAATTCATCAAGAACAATACTAATCCCGCGTTGGTCAAGCTTCGTCTTTGCGTCCTTAATCGCTAGGCGAACACCGTCTCGAAAGTAATCGCCATACGGATTTGAAGAGCTGGAGCTGACCTCAGTGAAATTCGAAGCAAGTCCAACGTGGACATTCTGAGAGGAGAACGCGTTATTATCGAACACGAATGCAGCGACTGCACCTATGATCATGAATAGTTTTGCTTTCATAATGACGCCTCCATCTGCCCACTGGTCCGTTTGAAATCCTTTTTGACTGTGAGCGCATTCGATACACTTCCTCGTACAGACATCACCCCAAGCCTTGGTTTAATGAGGTCTGTTTGAAATCCTGCCTTCCTTTGCTGAATAATTTTTTCGTCCGAGATCCACTGACACTTAGAGCGTGTCTCAAGAAACTGAGAATCACTCGATTCGGTAATTGCGACAACCCATTTGATATTCTTCTCGTCTAACGATTTCGTGATTTCGTGCAACTCGACTGAAGAAAGACCGTGCATACGGTCGTAGGAAAGCTTGAGAATCGTTCCGAGTTCGGCGCTCTTTTGCATTAGTCCTAAATAGCCTTGAGGATTCAAAATCCATCGACCATGTGTCTCAATGTAAACTTCGTTGACCATTGAGTGAGCTATTTGAATCAGTTCATACAAAAACGGATGCTTTGACGGCTCTCCTCCGCGAAAGGCAATGGACTGCACGTCCTTGAGTGTTTCGCTTAAAATACTTTGTTGGAACATCTCGGGCTGTAGGAAAAGCTCTGGGCGATTTTCATACAAATCAAACGGCAAACCTTGAGAAATTACGTTTGGTGCGTAACATCCGGAGCAATTACGATCGCAAACACTCGTAGCCTCGACAATCAGATCGGGATTGAATTGTCTGAATTTATTCATGAGGCTGACCTTTCCGCCTTAGCTACCGCCACGGGAATTTGTTGCGGCTTCCATTGGGAGAGCCAAACCGCAAAAGAAATCAGAATGGTTCCGATAGTAATTGCTGCTGTGATTGATTCATTTGCCACTAACGAACCCAAGACCACTGCAACGGGGGTTTTGATGTGCATTGTAGACGCAATATTTTGCGGATTGGTTAGCTTGATCGCGCGATTCCACATCAAAAAGGCGATTACTGAACAGACCAGCGCAAGAAATCCTAGTGCGAAGAGCGCATAGCTCATTTGTTCGGAAGTATAGGTTCGCGGTTGCTCAATGAGGGTTAAAGGGACGAGCAAAATCACGCCGATGCCCATGGACCAAAACGTCACGCTTGTTGAATCTAGCTCCTTCGATGCGGATCTTGTCGCGAGCACAGACACTGCGAGGCTCAGCGATGCGCCAAGCGTGAGAAGAATACCTTTCAGCAAAGTCGGAATTGAGCCCACTGCCCATGTGCTGCCCGGCAAGTTCGCAGGATTTACAAGAACGATTCCGCCAATGATACCGAGGACGATCGCAATTAATTTTTGTGTCGAAAGCACTTCCTGCAAAAACCCTGCGGAAAGAAGCACAACAAACAGCGGCGAAGAAAGCATGATCGCCGCGGACAGCGACGACGGAATCCACATCAATCCAGCGAGCTGAAGCGGGTAGAGAATTCCGAAACCCGTTAGGCCAACCCAGAAAATCTGCGTCCAGGCTTTTCTGGTTCTTGGAATCTGAATCGGGAATCCCATTCCGGGAAGGATGAGAAACATTCCTGCTAGTGCCAGCGCAAATCGAAGTGCCGATGCGGTGAACGGTCCCCAGACTTTCAACGTGTACTTCGAAGCAAGGAACGATGTGCCCCATATGAGGTTCGCCAATAACGCGAGCGCGAATGGCGAACGCGGCATGAATTGAATCTGGCGTTTTTCCTGAATTGAACTGCTTTTCATAAAACCCCCAATGAGACTCCCATTGTCCCGAAGGCTTTCTCTACCGAGACTCGAACTTAGTCAACTCATTGAAGTTAAAAAAAATTTTTCAAAAATTTGAGACTAGAGTCTCAACCATGAGGTCCGAAAATGAGACTTGAGTCTCATTCGTTTGGAGAATGAATAATTACACAATCTTGACGCGCCGCTCTTTTTGCTGAGTTTAAGAATCGATCGCTCAAAACGCTATTTTCAGTGGTTCTTCTCCTTGCCGGGTCGCCGGTTCCGCTTTGGATCTCCCTTCTTCTTTCGCCGCTGCACTGGGTCGCGCCAGTCATTCCTCCTGTCACGTCCCATGCCCCTGCGGGATGCGGCTACAGCGGGAGATCACGCTCCACCTGGATTTCTTTCATGCCCCTCCAGCTTTGGGCGAGAGGGGCACGAAAGAAAACCCACCCCTCCGAAACAAGGAGAAGAACCAATGAAAATTACGACGATGAAATCAGCGATCGAGGAGATTTTAAGCAAGCAAAAGCAACTCGACACTTTCAAGAGTGGCGAAGACTTCGCAATCAAGATCGCGAACGAAGGCTACATGCCTCTCAGCATCGAACGTCACGGGAAGACCATCACAGTCACTCACTACTTTGAGCAGAATGGAGATTTAGTTCCTGATCCCGACATGGAGTTCGTCGATCTCGGTGGACAAGAGTGGCTCCCGGTCGCAATTCAGCACTCTACTGGGCACTACGTTAGGGCCGCAGTTCAAGAGGGTGGCGCCTGGAAGTTCAATCCTAGAGCAATGCGTGATCTGCAAAGCTTCGCTCGGATGTGGGCACGCAACTTATTGGCGCAAGGGTTTGCCAATGGAGGTTTGGTCCATACAGCCTATAAAACCTCCAAAACACCGGATTTGAGGCCCCTAAGTCTTGACTCCGGTGTTGAATTCTTGTCGAAAAATCAGCCGGCTTAAGCGTCATCTATCGCGTCGGCAAATCATGCCTCTCGCGCGAATTCCGATTTAATTCCACAATCTAATTAGAGCTTTACCTTAAACCCTTTTGATCGCTTCTAGGAGTGCTGAACAAAGGGACTTTGCATGGATGCAAAGGATTCGTTCATGGAGGAACTTACATGTCTGCTTCTAAAGCTGGAAAACCAATATGGCTAAAAGGCACAGTTCACTGGTTTGACTCAAAATCTGGTGAAGGAATGATTCGCTCAGATGAAGGCAATCTTTACTTCGTGCATAGATCGGCTATCGAGGATTTTTCCAATGCGCGCGAAAAAAAGGAAAAGGCACTACACGACAATAAGAAAGTGAAATTCCAGTTAGTAGACGACCTCACTTTTGTTCAAATTGCGAAAGTGAAGGAACTATAAGCCATGGCAAGAAGCTCTGGAAAAACGCAGACAGCAGCGGCGCCTTCTCAAATACAGCTCGAACTCCTTCAATCGAACTACAATCCATTTTGGAAGAGTTCTCTATTTAACGACGTATACCTCCAAAATGATGTACCAGAAAAGTTTAAGGATTTCTGGCAGCACGAAGAGAGCGGACCATTCTACGAGTTTTGTAACTCCTTTAGGAACTTGTGTGAGGAGCTAAAGGGATCGGATTTCGAGAGCTGGAGTGAGCGAAATACCATCAATAGGTTTGTTAAACCCGTTCTAAAGATGCTTGGATATACAGGGACGTTGACTCAAGACCCATGGGCAGAGGATGAGCCATTTACCATTTCCGAAAATAGTGAGTTACATACCTACAAACCTGATCTGATTCTCGTTCACGATCCAAAAGAGCTTAAATATATTGAAAAAGAAAAGGGCCAACGAAAGTTAGAAGAGGCCAGACAAAGTGTAATCATTCCGGTCGAAGCAAAATACTGGGGCCGCATTGAAGATCAAGAGTCATCACAGCAAGAGGATAAGAAGCGATCTGACAAAAAGGATCAAAATGAATCTTCGCGGGGAATGTCCTTTGATGAGCAATGTCTAAAGTACATGGAGATACTTCAGAAGGAGTTTGGCATTCTTACCGATGGAAGAACCTGGCGTCTCTATCACTCAGAACTTTCCAAAGACACCTACAAGCGAAATTTTCAATTTAACCTCGGACACCTAATTCGGCATGTGAATGCTGGCTTAGATTCGAGCGGTCAAAGCTATGAGCTTTTCGTTGAGAACGCTAAATACTTCTTTCATATTTTCTCTAAGCAATCTCTTTATTCCGAGACCGGGGAGCGTCCTTTTTTAAATGACCTGCTCGAATATAGTAAAAAATACGTAGCGACTGTCGAAGATGACCTAAAAGCTCGGTTCGTTAAAGCAATGGCAATCGCTTGTAACGGATTCAAGAGGGCTTTGAATTCTCAAAAGGCAGACGTTGATTTTGAAAAAATAAGAAACGTCTCCGAAAGCCACTTATTCAACATCCTCTTCATTCGGTATTGTGAATCTAAAGGCATCCTGCCGATGAAGGAATCTGGCTATCGAAAGATTTCTATTTCAGCAACGATCGACAAACTGAATTACTTCAATCCCAAAAAAGAAGAAGATAATCTCAATTATCCATATTTGAAACGAGCTTTTACCGGGCACTTTACTTACTCACAGCAAGGCACAGAGCTCTATGAGAGGCTCCTGAAACTCACTGAAATTGTTCAGTCTGGCACCAGGAATTCAGAGAATGGATTTGAAATTAGAGGTTTTCGAGAGTCGATCTTCAATAAGGACGAAGTACAGCTAATTAAGTCGTTCAAGCTGAATAATTCTGAGATGTGCTCCATCCTGTACGAGTTAGGCTATTGCGAAACGAAACCAGGTAAACACAACAAATCCCATATAACTTCTTTTCGCCCAGACAGCTTGGCTCGATATATGAAAGCTTTCTTGAATTCAAGCTTGAGCATGCTGATCGAGACATGGCCTTCATTAAAAAACAGTGGGTCGCGGCGGATCTTGGAAGCGAGAGAGTTGCTTCGCTCGGAGATATTCCTAAGGTAAAAAAGGGAAATTTATTTTTTTCACCAAACAACGCTGAAAGAAAAGCGACCGGGAGTTACTACACTCCCGACGTAGTCGTTCAACACATTGTTCGTGAAACACTCGCCCCTATAGTGTTTGGAAAGAGTAGCGAGCAACTGCTGAATATTACCGTGTGTGATCCAGCAATGGGCTCTGGACACTTTATAAGCGCCGCTTTAAATTTTTTGGCTCGCCGATACTTGGTAGCTAGAGACAGGGAACTGAATACCGATAACTCGGTTTCGCTAAATGAAGCAAAACGCCAGGTGCTTCATAACTGTATTTTTGGGATCGACATGAACCCTCGCGCGGTAAAGCTCGCGAAAATGAGTTTATGGTTAGAAAGCGCCTGTCCCGATCAGATTTTAGAAAATCTTGAACACCAACTCATTACGCGTAATTCCCTATCTGATTGGAAGACCGACGAAGTATTTAAAAAGGGTGGTGTAAAAATTGTTGCGCGCGGCTTAGAACTAAAAAAGGATTTCCCCAACCTAAAGAGGGACGGGTTTGATGCCATTGTTGGAAATCCCCCTTGGGGCGCTCAGCTTGAAGAGACCGTGATAGACATCTTTAAGAGTCGTTATAAAAAATCAAACTATAAGCTCATAAATACCTTCAAGTTCTTCATTGAGCGCGGACTAGAGCTGATCGCAAAGACTGGACGTCTGTCATATATCGTCCCTAGCAGCTTGATTGCGCATATCGGGTGCCGTGATACCAGAACGCTGTTGATCGAAAACGGGATCACGATGATAGCAGATCTAGGAGATGGCGTTTTTGAAGGTGTTTGCGCTCCATCATGTATATTTCTTGTGGATAGAAGTCAGAATCCAAAATCAATTAAAGTTGGAAAAAAGAAGAATGACTCTTCTGACCCACTTAGTCTCGAATGGTCTTCACAAAATGTTGGCGAGATCACACAGAGAGAAAACGTTAACTTCTTAGAGAGTGATGAGAGCGAACTATCTCAAGCCGATTTTGTGAGACTTGAGGAGATCGCAAAGGTTTACGACAGCGGTATCGATTATTCGCGAAAAGCTCTCGGGGACGCGGTCTTTTATAAATTTGTAACGGAGAACCGAAAAGATAGCTCAAAAGATATCTCAGTCTGGATGGGTCGAGATATTGAACAATTTGCAGTTCATGCGCCCTCGAAAGTATTACGGCACAATTGGCAGGATATTGAGAATAAGCAAAAGAAGGCTGATCCAAAAACCCGCTTGAAAGTTAATTCAAAAGTGTATGATGTTTCGCCAAAAATATTTGTGAGGCAAACTGGCGATAGTATCATTGCTGCGATTGATTACACTGGACGTTACCACCAAAAGTCCCTTCTAACGGTTGTTCCGAACGATCCAGCAATGGTGGAAGCAATTTGCTGCACTCTGAACACGGTTTTTGTAACGGAATACTACCGGTCTTCGGTTGGCGAAGAGGGCAAAGCTTTCGCACAGGTAAAGAAAAACAAAGTCGAACAATTGCCAATGCCTCGCTCATTTTCGGAGGCTGACCTCAAGTTCTTTAAGGGCATTTACGCGAAACTCGAAAGAGACCCGGCTAATGAGGCACATAGACGAGAATTGGAATCGTTCGTTATGAAGGTACTTAAAGGGAAAAAGAGTCGAGTGGCGGCCTAGTTCAATACTGCACTGCCAAGGTAAATACGATCCCAGGGCGTTTTTGAAGTGGTACTTCTTTGTCTAACGGTTCCATAAAATCAATTTGCCAGCCCCATTTAGGACGATCGTTTCGCCATTTCCACGGTGAACGTGGTGTTACGCGATGTCTTTTTGAGTCCTTGTAAAAGGCTGTTTCGCTTTCGTATTTAAAGCACCTAGAAAATCGGACCACTCCGATGATTCGTGCCTTGAATTGCCCTTTGGGACCTGGCGTTTCCACAAGGGCAAGATCCTTCCCAATGTATTTCTTAGGGATAGGATAAGTTCTCGTCTCTATCGTTTTATCCCCTGACAGGATTAACCGAGAAATCGGGAATTGAATATTGATCCCTGGCAAGCACCTCTTCATACAGTTAGGTCTGCTTGTACCTTAGGGTCTTCATTTCGGACGCGGGTTAGAGGTACAACAATCTGCTCACCAAGTGGGCTATGAAGCGACTCAGCTGAAACAGGCGCAGCACTTTTTTGGTTGCTGATTTTGATACGATCGACAAACGGTATGTCTCTGGAGTCCGTCTTGAAGGCCGCAATTCTGTCTTTTACGTTGCAACAATCTCGTTTGTTTGACCAAAGGTCTTGGTCCTTCCAGAAATGGGATTCTCCATTTCCGATATAACAAGTGGTAAACTGAATGCCTCTTTTTTTGGATCGCAGATAGAATTGTTCATAATAGTGGCGAATTTCTCGATCACTATAATGCCAATCTCTGCGAGACTTATACACTTGGTCCTTCCTATAGAAAACTCGCAGGTCGATTCCGGTCGCTTTCTTGATGTTGTTGATGGCGAAAGAACTAAAACGCACAAAACCAGCCAAAACTGCCGGAACATTTGCATCGGCGATAGCATCAATCATATCGAAAGATGTGTATTCAAATTTGGGCACTTCCCCATCCCAAGTGAAGGTTTTGTCCGTAAAATAGCCATCGGGAAAAATTGGAAACATCGGATTGATCCGAACGGTTGTCCAGAATCCATGGGCACCCAATTTTTTGAGTGCTTGCAGGCGGCGTTTCGCGCTTGGGGCGCCAGGTTCGATTGCGCGGTTCATTTCATCGTTCACCGATGAGATGCTCATTTGTACCGATGTGAGTTGGGGACTCATTACGTTGAGATAGTCATCGTGGGCCACGAGATCAGATCTAGTGAAAATGATGTTTGGGTAATTATAGTACTGAAGAAGTTTTAGTAGCTCTTTTGTTACACCATACTTCTTGTCTGACCACATGAACGAATCCGTCATGGAGCCAATGCGGAGAGGAGTTTTTCGCAGCAAGATTTCTCTCAATTTGTGACGTTTATCGGTTTCAAAGACAGTATAAAATGTCTTCCGTACTTCGTTGATGTCGATCGGTACGGGAATAGGGTTGTTCCAATAGCCGTGAACAGTTAGTTGGGCTTTCGCATAACAATAAGCGCATTCATGGACACAACCTCTGCCGTAGGTATCTATTTCGAAGGCATACAAGCACTGCTGGCAGGTGTGGTGTGCATTCACCAGCTTAAACGGTTTACTGAAAACAATGCCGCCACGAATTGGGCGATCTTTGTATCTACGTTCTAAGTCCTTATAAACCGTGTAATCAAACTCACACCGATAGCTAGATAAGTCGTCCAATACTTTTCCTGCGGCTTCCAGTGCATTTGAAACAGGTGTCGGTGAAAGAGCGACTTGCTTTGGTTGGGCAGGCGCGAAATCCGAAATCTTAGGAAGCGGAAATTGAATGACGTTTTCTGTACGCGGAAAGTTATTGAGTTGATTCGACATGAGCTTCTCGTTTCCCAGGCAGACGGGGCTTTTTGATTCGATTCACTGGAATCAATTTTAGCGAAGGGTTTTTGATGAAATTTATAATTGCAATGCGCGCCAGCGTGGAAAAATCCAGTAACGGATTGGATCGCAAGAACTCTTCCACCTTTTCATCTTCATTTGGATGAAATCGAACCCCTCTAACTTTACTCACCGTACCCCCTGATTTGAATTCGCATACTGATACGCGTCCGTTGGACAGTGTTCAACATCTTAAACATGACGCAGTGCGATTGCCTGTGTGTTAACATCCTGAGTGATTTAGAGGAGAGGCTGAAAAAGAGCGCCGCGTTATTTTGGTGCGACTACGATTCCCATGAGAGAATCAAGTGTTGGTTCAATTGGGGGAAAGCATGGATAAGAGTGGGCGCATAAAGTTTTTTGTTGAGGACATACAAGACCAACTTGCGCTTGGAAAGACCGTAGACGAGGCTGCTCGACGTCTGCGCGCAATCGCCAGTGATGAAGAAATTGAGTGTGCCGTTGCTGAAGTGCGTTCGCAAATCGCAAAGAAACTTGAAAGCGACCGAGTAAAGACGATCTAAAACACCGAGGACTA
>Ga0214923_10008042_pt1 | contig 11340 bp, 9 predicted proteins | sample LL1510_MetaG_FD_177993 | JGI IMG/M metagenome (GOLD analysis project Ga0214923, IMG submission 177993) | Freshwater microbial communities from Lake Lanier, Atlanta, Georgia, United States - LL-1510 | ecosystem: Environmental > Aquatic > Freshwater > Lake | place: USA: Georgia | collected 2015-10-15 | reverse complement strand
ATGATTATGATTAGCCCTATGGTTCTTGGGAACATTACGGCGGCTCCTCCGGCATCGACAAAACTGAAGATATTTGGTGAAAGCATTAAGCCGAGGCCGATTAGCAAGGCAATTATGGCATGAGTGCGAGGTGACAGTAGATACATAGGCAAATTCCTTTTCAAGAATGTTTTTAAAAGTTTCTAGCAACAGTCTGCGCTTTTTGTTCTCGGTGTTCAGTTAAATTTTTCTCAAATGACGACTTTTATGTTGCCAGTCGAGGGTTTATAATTAATAGTAGCTATATATTCATGAGCCTTAAAAAGACCATCGTTTATAAGCTTTATGAAATCTCTAAGCAATCAAACTTGAACCAGTCCCTGTGCGCTTCAACTATTTGAACCAAGCTATACCAGTAGATTAAATTAGTGACGGCTAGTGATGTCTAACCTGGAAGCTCCATCTAAAATCCGTTAAACAGTTTTGACTGTTAGTTTATTAATGTTTTAGAAAGGTTCAAGATGGATCCCATAGTACCGATTAATCAGCGGGTTGATGTGGTTGCGGTTTATAGAAAACGCGGCGACATTGCTTCGTTGTGCATGCCCTACAAGATGCGCTTCAGGGGCCAGGAAGTAGAGTTTACTGAACTAGGTCTCAGGCATCCAACAGTGGCTGGCAAACGCATGATCCATGTTTTTGATATGTCTGATGGAGTTAATGATTACCGGCTTGAGTTTGATGCTGAAGCCTTAACTTGGACTTTGGTGGCCATGATTGAGGGTGACTATGTACGAGATTAACCGCGAAGAGCCTCAGATTATTTTTTGTGATTTAAATTCCGCTTTTGCCATGGCTGAGCAACAGGCTCGTCCATCGCTGCGTGGTCGCCCAATCGGCATCACTAATCGTTTGTCTAGGCACTGCTGTGTCATAGCTGCTTCATACGAAGCTAAGTCTCTAGGTATTAAGGTGGGCACTAGACTAGATGAGGCGCTAGCGCTGTGTCCAGATTTTGTGATGCTGGAAAGTGATCCACCGAAATATCACCACATGTATAAACAGTTGGCTAGAATTATGAAAAGCTATTCACCAAATATTAAAATGAAAAGTATCGATGAGGGAATTATAGATTTTCATGGCACTACCGAGATTGTTAACCAGCGTCCTTTAGAAGAAATTGGCTTTGAGATTAAGCAACGCATGAAGCAAGAAGTCGGCGGGTGGATGAAAGTCAATATCGGCATTGCCCCGAATCGCTTTTTGGCTAAGCAAGCGGCTAGCTGGCACAAGCCCGATGGCTTGGATCGCATAGATCATCGTAATCTTATTGAATATTATCGTGGGATTGAGTTGACTGATTTGACCGGCATTGCTTCGCACTACGAGGCCCGATTAAACGCCGCTGGCATCTTTACTCCTATAGATTTTTTGGAGGCTTCTAGCGATACTTTGCGCCGTATTGTGTTTCGTAGCGTAGTTGGCGATGACTGGTATCAAAGATTGCGAGGCTATGAGGTGGATGATGTTAAGACCAGACTTGGTAATGTCGGGCGACAGTGGGTTCTCAAAAAACCTTCAGCCGATGATAATTTTATACTGCCATGCTTTCAGTATTTATGCGAAACGACTGGCAAGAAACTGCGTTATCAGGGAGTAGATGCGCGGGGTATTTTAGTGTGGGCTCATTTTAGAACGGGCGAAAGTTGGTATGTGCGCCGCATGTTTAAGACAACTTTTTTCACCGATACCGATATCTATGCTCGAGCGTTATATTTATTTAACAAGCGCCCTAAGCACATGGTCATTCAGAGTATGGGAATCACTTGCTACCAGTTGACACCTTCGGCTCGTAACCAAATTAGTTTACTGGACGATGTCAATAAAGAAGAGTGGTTGACCACGGCTATCGATGAAATAAATGAACAATACGGCGCCTTTAAGATATTTTCAGCCAATGCTCTTTTGGGCACTCAGATAGTCCGACAAAAAATACCGTTTGGTGGCACCAAGTATTTTGAACTACTTCTCAAACAGGCGTGAAAAATAATGGTGCATATTTGCAAACACTAGACTACAATAAGAGCTATGAATAATAATCAGTTAACTACCAAGACAGCTAATGGCAACCAAGCCACTACATCTACGCCACAGCAGTCAACCACCGCCAACAACATAACTGCTGGTAATAGCAGCAGTTTACAGCCCGGCACAACCACCACCTTGCTGAACAATAAGACCGGCGTGGATATGGGCAACACCGCTTTAACTTATGTAAATCTAGGATCTCGATCAGCGACTGCAACTTCACCAATCATACAGCCAACCAACCAAGCTCCAAGCACTGGAGCAACCCTAACGGCCATTATTTTCTTTGCTATTGCTGCCGCTATGGTAATCAATGTAATAATAGCTGGTAAAAAAACAACAGAATAAGCTTTTTGTGTATTGCCTAGTCGGTAGGTGATAATTTATTATTTAATTAAGGTCAAAAACAACAAAAACGCAAGTTTGACAAATAATCAAAATTGTGTATAATATATATTGTTGTGATCACAAACAAAAACTATAAAAACAAAAAAGGAGAAGCTATCAATGAAATCAAAAAGCGGTATAGATTTCGAACTAATAGCAACAGCAGATCCAACAAGATTTAGTAAAATCGACAAGATTTTAAACAAATTATAAGATCTCGCTAAAGCGAATCAAAAAAGCCCCTCATCAATAGGGGCTTTTAAATTATCAATTCATTTTGGGCGTATAATAGAGCTTATGAGTAAAAATACAATTAACCTGTAATGCAAGAGTCCGTATTGTTTTTAGCTGTTGGGGGTATATTGTCTTTAAGTATTGTGATTGCTTTCGGCGCTTCTAGAATAGGCATCCCCACTTTAGTTGCCTTTCTGGTTTTAGGGATGTTGCTTGGTTCAGACGGTATTGCCAATATTGATTTTAATAATGTCGAATTAGCTAGAACAATTGGTATTGTCGCTTTGGTTGCAATTCTGTTTGAAGGTGGACTGTCCACTTCTTGGCGTCGGCTACGACAGGTGGCTATACCAGCTGCCGCACTAAGCACCATAGGAGTGGCTGTTACGGCGTTGCTTGTGGGCTTAGTGTCTCATAAACTTTTTGATTTGCCTTGGCTTGAATCTTTTTTGCTAGGAGCAGTGGTATCTTCAACCGATGCAGCAGCAGTTTTTGCAACGCTACGATTCACGAATATTAAATTGCGCCTGGCCAGGACGCTAGAGGCTGAGACAGGCATCAACGATCCAATGGCCATAGCGTTGACTATTGGTCTAATAAGCTGGATTCAAAGCCCGGTTTATAATTTTGCAGATTTTATGTCCTTGCTACTACATCAGATGGGACTAGGTCTTGTAATTGGTTTAGGGCTTGGCCTATTAGCCACGCGAATATTTGCTAGACTGCCTCATTCGGTGGGTTCTTTTGCGCCGGTGGCCTCAATAGCCGCCGCCGCCTTGGCATATGGCATAGCCGCCGCCGTAGATGGCAGTGGATTTTTGAGCGTATACATTGTTGGATTAGCAATTGGTAGTACGCCATCTAGGTACAGGCATCAGTTTGTAACCTTTCATGAAGGCCTAGCTTTTTTGTCGCAAGTAGTTCTGTTTATAGTGCTAGGTTTGTTAGTTGTTCCAGCCGATCTATTGCCCATAGCTAGTTCTGGACTAATCCTGGCAGTGATATTGATATTGTTCATTCGGCCGCTGGCTGTCTGGGCTTCGATACCATTTGGATATTTTAATTTTCGCGAAAGAGCATTGCTGGGTTGGGCGGGTCTGAGAGGGGCAGTTCCAATTGTATTAGGCACTTTCGTCTTGTCTTCGAGTGTGCCAACCAAAAATACTATTTTCAATATTGTATTTTTCGTTGTGTTGGTATCAGCCCTGATTCAGGGTACGACACTCGAAAGAATGGCCAACTTATTGGGAGTGGTAGAAAAACCCAAGAAGCATAAAGGCGATGAAGAACCCAAATTAGTTGAATTGCAAACTATTGAGTTCACAGTCAAAGACTCACATTCTGTATATGGCGCCAAGGTCAAAGAAATTGGTCTGCCGCGCAAAGCAGAAATTATAGAAATAATCAGAGGCAACAAGCACTTATCGCCCGATAAAAACCTAGTCATAGAAGAGGATGATAAGTTGATAGTCAAAGCTTCAAGCAGTATACGCCCAGAGATAGACGATGTGATGTCCCGTTGGCGTCGTCGTGTGTAAGCAACAAGCCAGTTATTAAAAAAGATTGTCAATATTACTGCAACAGATATTTATTGTTTCTGTCAATTGTATTATAGTGTATTTTATCTTTCAAAATACAATGAGGTTGCCTTGAAAAAAAACTATAATATTCGAGATAGTCTAGTTGCCAACAAAGAATCACAAACCAGCTTCAAAAGAAGAATTCAAAGAGAGGCATTCGGCATATATCGTCCGTTAACCGACGATAGTTTTCAGAAAATTTACGAAATTTTAGCGGGTGCTAAAGTTGAGATAGATGAGTATTTAACGCAGCGTCGCAAGTCTTCAGCAGAAGTTATTTTACCTGATCAAATGGGCATAACTTTTGTAGGTTTGCAAAATGCACGCAAGACTATGAGACACAAAAGAATTATTCAAAACGGTTTTGACTTCAAGCAACTACATCAATCAGTGGAAGAATATAACTCAAATCTAACCGCACCACTAGAGGTGCCAATTGATCAGCTTGATTGGTATAGCAGGCATCGCCGTCGCTTGGTCGGTAAGTTGGCTATGGGTGAAGGTATGGAGGAAATTTCTGAAAACTATGAGTCTATTGGTGATATTCTGCAATTAGCAAGAGGGGAAAAAATTCGAGTCTCGCAGCCCGACCATGTGTCTTTGTTTAGATATGGAAGAAATCGCGATAATTTAGATTTAAGCCATCGTCATCGTAACAATGTCGCAGAAATTGTACAGGAACATCTTGACTACGCTGATATTGGCGCAGTCATTCTAGATAAAATTGTCATAGGTAAAACTTACACACAGCCCATACCCATACAGTAAACAGTCAGTCCTAAATCAATCAAAAAACCCGACATTAAGTCGGGCTTTTTGAATGGTAGCGGCGAGTGGAATTGAACCACTGACCTCAGGCTTATGAGTCCTGCGCTCTAACCAACTGAGCTACGCCGCCATGAGGTTGTTCAAGACATTAATATAACATTTTTTATCCCTGTTGGCTAGAGATAAATGGCTAGTCAAACTATAATATAAACTATGGATATTAAATTGCCCAATTCAGGAGTTTTTGTAGTCGCCGTGAGTGGCGGGGTAGATTCTATGGCTTTGTTACACATGTTGCTAGCCAAAAAGCAAACTGCTGAGCACCCCTTCATAATAATTGTCGCTCATTTAGACCATGGCATAAGGTCTGATTCAGCTGAAGACCGAAAACTTGTACAGGAAGTAGCGAAATCTTATGGCGTGCCTTTTGTGTATGATGAAGTCGCCCTAGGAGAAGGTGCAAACGAACAGCAGGCTAGAAAAGTGCGATATGAATTTTTATATAAGGTTAAACAAAATAGTGCTGCTGATGCGATTGTTACAGCACATCATGGAGATGACCTATTGGAGACTGCCATTATTAACATATCCAGAGGCACTGGACGCAAGGGTCTCACCTCGCTGCAAAATACTAACGAGGTTATCAGGCCGCTACTCAAATTATCAAAAAAAGATTTGCATAATTACGCCATAGCTCATGACTTAAAGTGGCGTGAGGACAGCACTAATTTTGACACTAAGTATCGCCGTAATCATATTAGACATAATGTCCTATCTAAGCTTGATAATAAGACCAAAAACGAATTAAAACAGTTAATTAACAGAACAAGTATCGCCAATAACCAGATTGATGAAATATTAGAGTCGATGCTGGAGCAGCATTCCAATGACAATCAATTGAACAGGCACTGGCTAATAAGCCTGCCTCATAATGTTGGATTAGAAATTATTGCTACTTGGCTGAGACAAAACGATTACCGTGATTTCGATAGGAAAACATTGGAGAGATTACTGGTGGCAGCCAAGGTTTCTCAAAAGGGTAATAAAATTGAAGTTATAAAAAATGCCAAAATGTTGGTACATAAAGACAGTTTAGAATTAGTAAAATAATTTTCAGTCCAACAGAGTTAGGCGTGCTATAATTAGGTACTATGGAAAAGAAACCCAAGTTACCAAAGCGTATAAAATCTAAGCAGAATAATAATGGCATGAAAAATTTTGGTTTTTTTGCTTTGCTAATATTGTTTGGTTTAGTAATTTACGCCTCAGCCAATCAGCCCAACAATATCAAAGAGATTTCCTCATCAACTGCCATAAAAGATAACAATGCCGGGCAGTACAGCAAGATAAAAGTCAGTGGCAATCAATTAGATATAACCAAAAAAGGCGAAGACAAGCCAACTCTTAAAACATATGTTGATGCAAATTCAAGCTTAAAAGATCAGGGCTTTAACACCACCAAGTCATCAATTACTTACAAGTCGCAAAACAGTGGTTCTTCAAACTGGATTAATTTGGCCGCTTCGATTATACCAGTCGTTTTGATTGGTGCATTTTTGTACTTCATGATGCGCAGCGCCCAAGGACAGGGCAATCAAGCATTGAGTTTTGGCAAGAGCCGAGCTCGACTATATGGTAACGAAAAAGAAAAAGTAACCTTTAAAGACATAGCTGGAAGCGATGAAGCCAAGCAAGACCTGGAAGAAGTCGTAGAATTTTTGCGATTCCCCAAAAAATACGCTGGGATGGGAGCCAAAATTCCTAAGGGTGTGATGCTAGTAGGTCCTCCTGGTACAGGAAAGACAATGCTTGCTAGAGCAGTAGCCGGTGAGGCCAATGTGCCATTCTTCAGTATTTCAGGATCTGAATTTGTGGAGATGTTTGTAGGCGTGGGAGCTTCTAGGGTTAGAGATTTATTCGCTAAGGCCAAGAAAAATTCTCCATGCATAATTTTTGTAGATGAAATTGATGCTGTAGGACGACGCCGTGGTTCAGGCATGGGTGGTGGCCATGATGAAAGAGAGCAAACTCTAAATCAAATTTTGGTAGAGATGGATGGCTTTGAGCAAGGGCAGAATGTTATTGTACTGGCTGCAACCAACCGAGCTGATGTACTTGATCCAGCGCTATTGAGACCAGGTCGTTTTGACCGTCGAGTAAACATAGGTCTGCCCGATCGCAAGGACCGAGAAGCAATTCTAAAAGTTCATTTCCACAAGAAACCACTTTCTAAAAAGACTGACCTAGATGCATTAGCAGCCAAGGCAGCTGGCAGTTCAGGTGCTGATTTGGCTAATATTGCTAATGAATCGGCAATCATTGCTGCTCGCAACGGCCACAGTGAAATTACGCAAAACGATGTCACAGAAGCATTTGAGAGAGTCGCAATTGGGCCAGAGCGTAAGAGCAAGGTTATGACTGAAGACGACAAAATTACTACTGCTTATCACGAAGCCGGACATGCTCTGGTGGGCCATGTCTTGCCAGACAGTGATCCAGTTCACAAGGTTACAATTATACCTCGTGGCGGCACTGGAGGTGTAACTTGGTTTATTCCACCAGAGGACCGTGTATTTGTGTCATTAATTCAGTACAAAGATATTTTGGCCAGGGGACTTGGAGGAAGAATAGCCGAAGAAGTTGTGCTCGGCCATGATCGCATCACAACCGGTGCTGGCAGTGATTTAGAAAGTGCCGCTAAGTTAGCTAGAGACATGATTGTTAATCAAGGCATGGGCACTAAATTAAGAGATCAAGTGTTTCATGTTGACGAAGGTATGATGATTGACAAGCTGGTTCACGAAAGAGACTATTCAGAAGACACTGCTAAAATAATTGATGAAGAAATTGAGAATTTGATAACCGAGTCAGCTAATCGAGCAAGACATATTATTAAGGCTAATCTTGGAAAGCTAGAAGATCTTAAAAATGCACTACTTGAAAAAGAAACTATTGATGCTGACGAAGTTTTAGAAATACTCAAAGGCTCTAAGCTTCCAAAAGAAGCCGCTCTTTACTAAAACCACAATAAAAGTATAGTTTTTGCCTACCATCTAGTGGCAGGCTACTCTATACTATTAAATAAGATATTATGTTGAAAATAAATATATGGATCCAGAGCAGCTAAACCCAAAGAAGCCCAAGTTTAATCTCGGAAACATAGCCGGTCTGTTGTTTGCGGCCATGTTCATAGGGCAATTGCTTGGATTCCTACGCACTAAGCTAGTAAATGCTAACTTTCCAACTACTGGACCGCAAAGTACAGATGCCTATTTTGCAGCTTTTGCCATACCAGATTTCTTTTTCTTCACTATAGCGGCTGGTGCTTTAGGCGTGGCGTTCATGCCTGTCTTGTCAGATAGGTTTTACAAAAATGATCGCCATGGTATGTGGGAACTATCGTCATCATTGCTAAATATTTTGGCAATCATCATGGCTTTTGTAGCGGTTATTATATTCTTGTTCGCTAAGCCCTTAATATCTCATGTAGTAGCTCCGGGTTTGTCTTCAGAACAGCTTGATGTGGCCGCCAACATAATGCGACTTTTAGCTTTGAATCCTTTGCTTTTCACAATCTCCGGAATTTTTACAAGCGTACAACAAACCATGGGTCGATTCTTTTTCTTCGCTATTGCTCCACTGTTTTATAACGCCTCTATAATTGCCAGCATATATATTTTCAAAGATAGCGTCGGTCTGGTTGGGCTAGGGCTGGGAGCACTAATTGGTGCAGTTCTACAACTTCTGGTTATTATGATCGGCCTAAGAAGAACTCATTTTCGATACCGACCAACCATAAAGTTTAAAAATGAAGACCTACGAGTAGTACTTAAAAACCTACCCGCAAGATCTTTGGACCAAGGTGTTGATCAGGTAAACTCCGTTGCCGAAACGCATATTGCTAGTGGTCTTGGCACTGGAAACATAACTTATTTCAACAATGCTTACATTTTGAGCACAGCGCCAATTATGTTGATTGGTGCTGTGATTTCGACTGCCGCGTTTCCAAGGCTAAATGCCCGACTAAGCCAGGGCAGACCGGATTTATTCCGCAGTGATTTCTTGAAAGTATTAAGAATAATTATTTGGATATCTACTCCCATTGTTATATTTTCGTATTTTGCTAGGGGCTATCTAGCTCGATTAATTTACACTAACGGCAATCAGCAAATTGCCACAATTTTTGGTTTCTTGGCCCTGGCTATATTTTTCAGAATTATATACTCAATTATTTCTAGATGGTTTTATTCTCAAAAAGATACCAAGACTCCACTCTTCGTATCGCTGTTCGCTATATCACTGAACATTGCTTTAGCCATTACATTAGCCAGGCCAAGCAACTACGGGGTATCTGGTCTTGCCTTGGCCCAGTCAATTGTAGCAACTGTAGAAGTATTTATTTTAGGTACTGTGATGTTGGTACGCGACCCCAAACTGTTTGACCTAAAATTTCTCAATGGGGTTATAAAAATCTTTTCAGTTTCGGGCTTTACTGTCATCGCCGCCTTTATTATGCTCAGTATCTACCCATTGAATGTCAATGACAAAGGGTTTATTACACTAGGTACTAAGTTAGCCGTCATTGCTTTTGTAGTGTTTTCTGTTCATTTGGCCGTTTCTAAATTATTTGGACTCGAGGAAGTTCGCCCAGTGATTAGGCGAGGCAAGGCTGTATTCAGAAAATTAGTGAGATTGTAAATTTTAATAAGGCTGTTCTACCTCTGTTATTTATGGTATAATTAGCTAAATGAAGCAAAGCTTGATTAGAAATTTTTGCATAATTGCCCACATCGATCACGGCAAGTCTACTTTGGCCGATCGTCTGCTTGAGCTGACAAACACTGTTGAAAAACGAGATATGAAAGCTCAGATTTTGGATCGAATGGATTTGGAGAGAGAAAAAGGTATTACTATTAAACTCGCTCCAGTACGCATGCAATACCAGGAGTATGAACTAAATCTCATCGACACTCCAGGACATGTAGACTTTAGCTATGAGGTATCAAGAAGTTTAGAAGCTTGCGAGGGTGCTTTGCTAGTAGTTGATGCTAGTCAGGGCATCCAGGCACAAACACTAGCCAATGTTTATTTGGCAATGGCCGCAGACCTAAAAATAATTCCTGTTCTCAATAAAATTGACTTACCGGCAGCAGATGTTGAAAGAGTTAGTGCTGAAGTAATTAGTTTACTCGGCTGCTCTAAGGAAGATATTTTACTAATATCAGCCAAAACAGGCGCTGGAGTGGACCAGGTTCTAGATGCCATAATCGAACTTATACCTCAACCCAAAAAATCAAATGTTAATGAGACTAGGGCTCTTATATTTGACAGCTACTACGATGATTACAGAGGTGTTATTCTGTATGTTAGAATTTTTGATGGAAAAATTAGCAAGAACGATAATATTCAAATGATGGCAACTTCGGCCAAAGGATTGGCCCTGGAAGTTGGGGCGCTAAAACCCGACATGACGCCCCTAGGTGAGTTGTCAACTGGTGAAATTGGCTACATTGTGACCAACCTTAAAACTACTAGAGATGCCAAGGTTGGCGATACTATAACGCTAAGTGGCAGTCCAGCCAAACAGCAATTACCAGGCTACCAAGAAATAAATCCTTTTGTGTATGCTGGCTTTTTCCCCGAGAGCAATGAATATTATCAAGAACTTAAAGACGCCATCGAAAAACTGTCGCTCAGTGATTCCGCATTACAGTTTTCTCCAGAAAACTCACCCGTATTAGGATTTGGAGTACGAATTGGTTTTCTGGGATTACTGCACATGGACATTGTTCGGGAAAGATTAGAGCGAGAATATAACCTAGATCTAGTAGTTACTAACCCCTCAACTGATTACAAAGTAACAATGCTGAATGGTGAGGAAATAGACATAAAGAGCGCTGCTGATTTACCTGATGCCACTAATATTGCAGAGATTGCTGAACCCTGGATTAAGGGGGAGATAGTTGTGCCCAAAGATTATGTTGGCCCAGTGATTCAATTAATTTCATCGAAGCGTGGCATACAAAATAATCTAAGTTATATGGATCAAAGAGCACTTGTCAGTTTTGAAGCACCACTAGCGAATCTGTTAACCGATTTTTATGACCAACTAAAAAGTATTACTAGCGGGTATGGTTCGTTTAATTACGAACTCGATAATTACCGTGTAGAAGATTTGGTGAAAGTAGATTTTTATGTAGCTCACCAAAAAGTCGACTCTTTATCCTTAATGGTTCATCGTAGCGAGGCTGACAAGATTGGCCGCGACATAGTCGCCAAGCTCAAAGAAGTAATTCCAAGGCAA
>Ga0214923_10008041_pt1 | contig 11342 bp, 10 predicted proteins | sample LL1510_MetaG_FD_177993 | JGI IMG/M metagenome (GOLD analysis project Ga0214923, IMG submission 177993) | Freshwater microbial communities from Lake Lanier, Atlanta, Georgia, United States - LL-1510 | ecosystem: Environmental > Aquatic > Freshwater > Lake | place: USA: Georgia | collected... | reverse complement strand
AATGAATGTGGCGTTGCGCTGGACCGCGGTTTTAACTTTTGGATTCGTGTTGGTGACTCTAGATGTTATCAATCAAGGTCTGCTCTATAGATTTGATCAATATTTAGCCGATGTGGATCGCCCTAAATTAACTGGCTTCACTAATTTTTTAGTTCTACGTGTCGATGATTTGGGATTACGTTGGGTCACCGCTTCCATACTGCTAATAACGGCAACTCTCATTAGTCGACGATTTAAGTCGTGGAGACCTTTAAACCTTTCATTTCTCTCCTTGGTATTTCTCAACGTATTTGTCGGTGCAGCAAAAATCGGATTTGGTCGTTGTAAAGCAAAAGAAGACTTCGATGTTTGTATGTTTACTGATGGAATGGCATATCCAAGCGGACATATTTCTAATGCGCTCCTTACATGGGGACTCTTTGCTTACATTATTTTCCGTTACACGCATCGTGCGCCATTTGAGGGTCTCAAACTTTATTGGTTGGTAGCGGTTTTAACGTTGGCAGTAGGTATCGCATCGCTCATTAGAAATACCCACTGGTTTACTGATCTTTTGGGTGGAATGTTTTTAGGTGGCGCAATCTTGGTTCTTGTGGTTGCAATTGACCGCTTTATTCCATCTAAGCGGCAACCTTCGTAGATAGAAATTAGATAGAAACCAGAAAAATGACGGTAGAAAATCGCGCAGAAGTAATCATCAATCTCGCCGCAATTGAGGCGAATGTTAAGTACCTGATGGCCAAATCTGGAAAGCCGGCCCTAGCAGTTGTGAAAGCCGATGCTTACGGACATGGACTCGTGCCCGTAGCAAAGAGAGCGCTCGAAGCTGGTGCAACTTGGCTCGGAGTCGCGCTCTTAGAAGAAGCGCTCGCGCTCCGTGTAAATGGAGTTACTGCGCCCATCATCGCCTGGCTGACTCCGATTTCAGATGACTTCAAGAGTGCAGTTGAGAAAGATATCGACCTCGCGATCCCTTCTTTAGAACATCTGCATAAAGTAATTGAAGCCGGTGTGACTTTGAGAAAAATTCCGCGCATACATCTCGAAGTTGATACTGGAATGTCTCGTGGTGGCGCTCTATTGGAGTGGAGTGAATTACTTCAAGTTGCAGCTGCAGCACAGAGTTCCGGGAAAGTAAAAGTTATTGGAATCTGGTCACACTTTGCACGGGCTGATGAACCTGGGCATAGTTTGAATCGCGAACAACGTGAGAGATTTATTGCTTCTATTGCTGAAGCAAAAGCTTTTGGAATAAAACCTGAAATTGTTCACCTAAGTAATTCAGCAGCAACTCTTAATGATCCTGATTCACACTTTGATTTAGTGAGACTTGGAATCTCAATGTACGGACTATCCCCAGATGTGCAATCCATGGGAGATTCCCAGAAGTTAAATTTGAAACCAGCGCTAACTCTGCGCGCAAAAGTTCACTTAGTTAAGGATGTCCCAGCCGGCTCTCAGGTCGGTTACGGTGGAACCGCGAAAACAAAAGTTGATACAAAACTTGCGGTAATTGCAATGGGTTATGCGGATGGTATTCCGCGTAATGCAAACTCACTTGCTGGCGTACTCATTGGTAACAAAATGTCACCAATTATTGGACGCGTTTCTATGGACCAATTTGTTGTTGATTTAGGTGTTGAATCACAGGCGCGCGCAGGAGATTGGGCTTACTTGATTGGCAGTCCGAAGGGCGACAGTTACACTTCCGCCAATTGTTACACCGCTGATTCATGGGCAGCCGCGTGTGGCACGATCAATTACGAGATCGTCACACGTATCGCACCTCGAGTCGCGCGTGTATACCTCAATTAATCAACGCGAGATTAAGGAGTGAGTGTGACGGATAACGTTGTGCTCTCAGTTAATAATCTCTCCGTAAATTTCGGTGGACTTAAAGCGCTCAATGGCGTAAATCTTGAACTACGTAAAGGCGAAGTATTAGGTCTTATTGGTCCTAATGGAGCTGGGAAAACTACAGTTTTTAATGCGCTCTGTGGAATTGTCACTCCTGCATCTGGCTCCATTGATCTATATGGGAAATCTATTGATTGGCCAAAACCTCACCAACTAGCACGTCGTGGAATCGCTCGCACACTTCAAGGCGTTGGACTATTTCCTGATCTAACAGTTGCGGATAACGTCATGATCGGCGCACATCGTTTTTCCGAATCTGGATTGATTCGTGCTTCACTCGGCACAAATGCCAAAGATGAAAAGAATTTGCGTGATCGCGCTCAAGCAGCCCTAGAACGAGTTTACGTTGGTAGCGTTTCAGATCGACGTGCAGACACTCTCTCTTATCCTGACACTAAGCGAGTTGCTATTGCTCGTGCGCTCGTTGCAGAACCTGAAATTCTTCTTCTTGATGAGCCCGCTGGCGGATTGGGCGCACAAGATATCGAATGGCTCAATGGTTTGATTAATAATTTGAAGTTACGCACCTCCATCATCATTGTTGAACATCATATGGATGTTGTGATGTCAGTCTGCGATCGAATCTATGTTTTAAATTTCGGCGAAATTATCGCCTCAGGAACTCCTAACGAAGTCCGTAATAATGAGGCAGTCATCCAGGCTTATTTGGGAGCGCATTCAAAGGCAAAATCATGAGTGGCTTAATTGTTAATCGTCTTAATGTTTCCCATGGTGCAATCCACGCGTTACACGACATCTCATTTAGCGTTGATCCAGGTCAATTAGCTGCAGTCATTGGCTCAAATGGTGCGGGCAAGACCACTTTGCTACGCACACTTTCTGGCTTGAAAGATGCTTCTTCTGGAATCGCACAGTGGGATCAACGCGAAATGCTCGGCGTAAAGCCTGAAGATCTTGTGCGCCGCGGAATTTCTCATGTTTCCGAAGGTAAATCAGTTGTTCCGGAACTTACGGTGAAAGAAAATTTAGTACTAGGTGGAATCTGGCGATCCAATAAGGCAGAAACTCAAGAATCTATCGATCAAGTTGTTGAATTATTTCCACGACTAGGTGAGCGCATGTCCCAGAGCGCGGACACACTTTCGGGAGGCGAGCGCCAAATGCTGGCAATTGGTCGCGCACTTGTGTCGCGCCCCAAACTTCTACTTCTTGATGAACCTTCTCTAGGCCTGGCGCCTCTTGTGATCGAGCAAATTTTCGAAACCATTAATACCTTCCGAACCAGAATGGGGCTGACTGTGGTGCTCGTCGAACAGAATGCAATGAGCGCACTTGAGATAGCTGATATTGGAGTCATCATCAACCTCGGTCGCGTTGTTGCTCAAGGTAAAGCTAGCGAACTCATCAACGACCCAGCGCTACGCGCTGCGTATTTGGGGTACTAATGCAAAAAGTTATTGAGACTCTCCTCATCGGACTCACCACGGGTTCTATTTACGCGCTGATGTCTTTAGCGATCGTTCTCGTATGGCGCTCAACGCGAGTAATTAATTTTGCTCAAGCGGGTCAAGCTATGTTCGCTACCTACATTGGCTTTGAAATATCAAGTCGCTCCGGAGTATTCTGGCTTGGATTGCTCTTTGCCGTTGTAGGTGGAGCGTTACTTGGCGCTGGAGTTGATTATTTCTTCATGCGCGTTCTCTTTAAACATGCAAATACTGGACCAGCAGCGGTAGTTGCGCCAGTGATTGCCACACTTGGCTTACTTGGATTAATTAGAAGCGTTGTTGGTCTAACGTGGGGCGGCGAATTTCGAACCATTGAGGCGCCAGCTTCAACTGATGGTTACACAATTGGCTCCACAACAATTCCGTTTTCGCCTCTCAATGCACTTGTCATTATTACGGTCTCTTTAATCCTCATCGCCTTAGCGATTCTCTTCCAGCGCACAAATCTAGGATTAGCGCTACGCGCATCCGCTTATGCTCCTGAAATTGCCAAACTTGCAGGAATAAGAACGGCGCGCACCAGAACTATTGGTTGGGCTATTGCTGGTGGCGTTGGAGGCGTAGCTGGAATGTTGGTGTCATCCAATAACTTCCTCTCTCCTTATTCTTTAGATCTCCTTCTGGTTTTTGGATTTATTGCTGCAGTCGTTGGCGGTCTTGAAAGCATGGTGGGAGCTGTTGTCGGCGCTTTAGTACTGGGAATTGGACTTACCTTTATCTTGAATTATGTAGGTACTTCATTGGTCTTCATTGGTGGTTTTACCGTTTTGATCCTCGTTCTGCTCATCAAGCCAGATGGAATTATGGCGAAAGGCAAGGGACGTCGTGCGTAAGAAAATATTTTTCTTCATTCTTCTAGGTTGGGTCCTTCTCATTATTGGTGATCGCGTTGACGAGTTGCGCGTCTATCAAGGTGCACAAATTGCAATGTACTCAATCGCGCTTGCATCAATAGTTTTACTAACTGGCTACTCGGGACAAGTCTCTCTCGGTAATGGAGCCATGATGGCAGTCGGTGGTTATTCAGCTGCGCTCACTCTCAATAATTTACAAACACCAATTTGGTTTGCATTCTTGATGGCGATACTTGTTTCAGCGCTCTTTGGTTCTTTATTGGGAGCCGCTGCCGCTCGACTATCTGGTCCATATTTGGCGGGAACAACTCTTGCTCTCGCAGTTGGCCTTCCCGCAATTGCCAACCAATTCACTTTCCTTGGCGGAGAGCCAGGGCTGCTTTTTGATATCGGTTTCCCACCAGAAAGTTTTGGTGAAGAATTCACTCAATACAAGTGGTTCTTCTGGATTGCGAGCTTTATCGCACTCATTTCCTTATTTATTACTTCAAATATTCTCCAATCAAGATTTGGGCGTACCTGGCGGGCGATCCGCGGTAATTCGTTGGCTGCCGAACTTGCAGGTGTTCACTCTTCTCGAATGAAAGTACTAGCTTTCACCATTAGTTCTGCCCTTGCGGGCCTTGCAGGTGCAGTACTAGCGATGACCATAAGCCTTGTTGCTCCTGGAGCTTTCACCCTCGCGCTCTCATTCGCTCTAGTGACGGGCGCGGTGCTTGCAGGAATATCAAGTCTGCCCGGTGTAGTACTGGGAGGCTTGATTCTGGTGGTAATCCCTGAAATCGCCGATGCCGTAGCGAATAGATTCGGTGATGCCGATAAACTCAACAACTATCTACCAGGCCTGATTGTGAGCGTATTGCTGATTCTCTCAGTCATATACACCCCCAACGGTCCCGGTGAGAACCTGCGTAAGCACCTCCGCAAGAAGGCTACGCATTAGCCGGTTACCGCCAGGTAACCAGTAGATTAATAGCCAAGATCGACCCTCGATGGAAGGAAAATAATGATCGGAAAGACTCGTAGAAAGCGGATGCGTTTCGTTGCTGCGGTGCTTGCCACTGGCAGCCTCTTCGCGACAGCGCTTCCAGCCCATGCAGAGACAGGAGTTAGTTCAAGTGAGATAAAACTTGGCATCACTCTGCCTCTCACTGGAGCAGCATCTCCCGGATATAACAAGATCGGTGATGCAATGAATGCGTACTTCAAGTACGTCAACGATAACGGAGGCGTTTACGGTCGAAAGATCACCCTCATTCAGAAGAATGATGAATACTCTCCACAGTTGTCGATTGCTAAGACAAATGAATTAATTCTCAAGGACAAGGTATTTGCCCTCGTTGGACCTCTTGGAACTGCAAACTTCACTGCAGTACATAAGTCAGTTGGTCTCGCACGTCGCGGAGTACCAAGCCTCTTCCTCAACACAGGATTTAGCGGTTTCGCCAATAAGAAGGCATATCCAACTTCTTTCGCAATCCTTCCTTCCTATGCAATGGAAGCAAAGATTGCAGCACAGTTCCTCAAAGATAATATGGCTGGAAAGAAACTTGGTTTGGTTTACCAGAACGATGAGTTCGGAATTGACGCGCTTGGAGCTTTCAAAGCTGCCGGTGTGAAGTTTGATGTCACAATTCCTTACACCTCTGGAACTCAGAGTGCAGCAACAGCACAAACATGGGTTTCACAGCTCGCTGCTGGTGGCGCACAAGTAGTCGTCTTCTTCGGCGTTACTTCAGCTACTGCGCCTCTCCTTGCGGTAGCAGCTGGCGCTAAATATGCGCCACAGTGGATTCTCGGATCCGTTGGTTCAGATCCGTTGACTCTTCGCGCTCTTGGCGTACCAGTTGCGGTTCTCAATGGTGCGTTGACTCTCTCCGGAAACCCTTCACCAAATGACACAAACGATGAATATGTGAAGTTCTTCCAGGAAATCAATACCAAGTACAACAAAGCTGCATTTGATGACTATGTACTACAGGGCATGAACCTTGGTCTGATGACTGTTCAAGCGCTACGTGCAGCAGGTCAGAATCTCACACGTAAAGGCTTGATTAGAGCGATGGAAAACAAAGGTTCAACCTTTGCTTCCGTTGGATATTCACCACTTGGATATTCAAAGACCAGCAACGTTGGACATACCGGTTACTACATGGCTGTCATGGATGCCACTGGTGATCGCAAGCCATACGGTGGATCAGTAGTTGTCTACACCACTGACAGCGGTTCTGGTCCAGTTGTGAAGTCAACCTTCAAGCGTCCAGCATTGCCAGCGAAAGGATTGCCAACTAACTCATGAGAAACTTCAAATTCAAGCGTTCTTTAACGCTCGTAACAGTTTCATCACTGCTCTCGCTAACTGTTGTTTCCATCCCAACAGCTGCGCGTGCTGCTGATCCAGCATGTACAACCGCAAACTTTGTAACAACATGTGTTGGTACAACTTCGGACACTGCTCCATATTCGATGATGGTTCCTGCAAACTTCAACGGAACTGTCTATCTCTACTCACATGGATATCGTCCTAACGTTCCAGTTCCTGCGGGAATTCCTGGCTACGGCGGATACACAGTTACAAACACACCACAACCTGGCCCTAACGCGACCGTCATTGGCGCGCTTTTAGCTAAAGGTTATGGAGTTGTTGGCTCTGGTTTTGCGCGTCAAGGCTGGAATGCTGATTCAGCAATCAAGACCAACGTCGAACTCGTAGGACTCTTCAAGAAGCAGTTCACCAAGACAACCAAAGTTGTTGCATGGGGCGAATCCCTCGGAGGATTTATCACTCAGGCACTTGCTGAACAACAACCTGCTCTCTTCAAGGCGGCAGCACCGCTTTGTATGGCTAGCGACGTCACTCCATTGATGACAATGGCAGGCGATGCGCTCTGGGGAATCAAGACTTTCTTTGATCCAACAATCAAAGGTGGCAGCTATTCCGCTGGCGCAGCAGGTTATGCCGAAGCGATGGGCGATCTTGTAAAGGTCTTCACTGCGATTGGTTCATTGCAGGCGGCATTTGCTGCAAATCCAAGCACTCCAGCATGGCCAGCAACATCGAAAGTTCCAGATGCAATCAAGGCAATTCCTTCACGCAGCGCACTTGTACTAGTGGCGTTGATGTCTGGAATTCCAATGCAATCTGCACATTTTGATTCAACTTCAGCACCAGCTGGATTACCTGCTTCGAACGCTCTGTCGTTCCAGTTAGCAATTAACCCAGCCTTTGCTGCTCTCGAAAACGTTGCAAATGCTGCAGCTCTTGCAGTTCTTGCAACTCATGATCTTGAGCTACAAGCTGGTGGTGCAGTATTTGATAACACTGCAACTGACTACTCGGCACGCGTTGCTGAAGAACAATTTGCGTGGAGCTCAGCTCTTTCAGGTGTCTCTGGTACCCAGGGCTTGCTCAGCGTTCTTGCTGCTTCACCTCGTGCAAAGGCAGATCCTGCAGCTGTTGCAAAGATGAAGGCGCTTGCTTCGCACTCTGGAAAGGTTGAGATTCCAACCATTCTCTTTACTGGTACAGCAGATCCTGTGACTGTTGCTGGTAACCAGCAATCGGTTCTCGATAAGTATGCTGCTTATTACGCTGAGAAGTGGGCTGATGCAAAGAAAGCTGGAGAGCGCAAGCGTCCAGTTAACAATCAGCTAGCACTTTGGAACTTCCCTGCACAGAAGTACACCAAGTTCACATCAGCAGGTGCTCCAGATACTTCAGTTCCAGCAGCATCAGGAACTAACCACTGTAACTTCACCACTTCTCAGTACATGGCGATTGCAGATCTACTCGCCTATGCAGCTGATAATGGTGTCAACATGTCAGGAGGTGCATTGCTAACCAAGATTCGTAAGGCTGGCAATATGACTCTTGATCGCGGTTACAGCGCGCCAAAGATGAAGTACTACGGCAATTAATCTGTAGTAATTCAGTTAAAGTAGTAAAGAAAGGGCTCGGATTATCCGGGCCCTTTCTTATTTGTGAAGTAAATGTTCACGTAACGTTAGCCCTTGAGTATTGGAATGCTTGATTCAAGCAGTTACTCTCTCATTCATGGCCAGCATTGCAGAACGACGGAGAATTGCTCGACTGGTTCACCGTTTTGGTTTTGGTCCCAAACCGGGAGAGTTTGCAACCCTTGTCGCTCAAGGTTTTGATGCAGCTGCAAATAAGTATTTGGTTTCACCCTCAAGCGATGCATTTGCAGACTCGCAACCTGAGCCTTTAGTAAGTGATCAAGGTCCACGGCCGGCTCCCAATAGTTCGGCAGTTGTTACATATGCAACTGAAAAAAGAGCGCAACTTTCTTCATTAACGCTCTGGTGGCTCGATCGAATGGTTCTTTCAGAACATTCATTGCGCGAGCGAATGACATGGTTTTGGCATGGACATTGGGCAACGTCATATCAAAAAGTTGATGATGCGCTTCCGATGTTTCTTCAAAATCTAACGCTTCGCGCTTTTGCGTTAGGTGACTTCAAAGCAATGGCGCAATCTATGGTTAATGATGGCGCATTGATCTATTGGCTTGATGGACAAACCAACACAATTAAGGCGCCTAATGAGAATCTCAGCCGAGAATTGATGGAACTTTTTATTCTTGGGGTAAATAGATATTCAGAGAGTGATGTCCGAGAAACTGCAAAGGCGCTGACTGGATATAGAGTTAACAAGACAAGTGGCGCTGTGACATTTCTTCCCAAGCAACATTTTAATGGAACAATTAATTTTCTCGGCACTTCTGGATCTTATGATGGTGATTCACTTTGTGAATATTTGGTCAGCCGAAGCGATTGTGCCCTCTTCATTTCTGAGCGGTTGTGGTATCGCTTCATTTCAAGTACTACTACTTTTGCTGATCAAGGTTTAAAAGAGTCATTTGCTCAACGCGATATCTCAAAATTGGTTCAGACTCTTGGTCGACATCCCGCGCTTGATGACCCCGCTAATTCAATGGTGAAGAGCCCGATTGATTGGTTTGTATCGGTTTGTAGAGCTCTCCAGATAACTCCATCGAGGTTCTCCAACACTGCTTTAATCCGACGTTATCTCGACAATCTTGGGCAAGTTCCATTCTTTCCTCCGAATGTAGGTGGATGGCCCGCAGATCAAGCATGGCTCTCTTCTTCATCGGCGCAGTATCGAATCCAATTTGCAACTGCACTAGTAAAAGAGGCAAACCTATCTCCCATCTCCTCACTACCTGAAGCAACGAGAATCGCCGGTTTAGCTGATTTGCTTGGAGTTGCAGCGTGGAGTCAGCGCACAGAGCTCGCACTCAGAGGAGCCATCAAGGATCCCGAAAGATTAGTTTTATTGGCGATCTGTTCTCCAGAATATGTAGTGAGCGCTTAGGGGAGTCATGGACACAATAACCCGTAGACAATTTCTTAAAGCAACTGGCGCTGGAGCACTTGGCGCTGCCGCCACATCTTTAACTTTTGAAGATATAGCAAATGCTGCGATTACTCGACCTTTACCGCTGAATACACCGATTCTTGTTGTTGTTACTCTGTATGGTGGAAACGATGGATTAAATACGGTGGTGCCTGCCAGTGATCCTTTGTATCGCTCGCTACGACCAGGCATTGCATATAGTGAAAACGAAGTATTGCCACTATCTGATGGCTTGTTCCTTAACGGAAAAATGACAGGATTGCATTCACTATGGAATAAGAATCAGGTCGCTATCGTTCGTGGCGTTGGATATCCCAATTCAGATCGTTCACATTTTACTTCTATGGCGATTTGGCAATCAGGTTTACTTGGCGCTGCAAAAACTGGTTGGCTAGGTCGTTGGGTTGAAACACAACCACAAGATCCATTGTTGGCAATAAGTCTTGGGTCAGTGCTTCCACCTTTACTTGCTGGAACTAAACGTTCTGGTTCAGTTCTTCCTCTGGGTGGCTTGAAAGTCCCAACCGGATCACTCGCGAGTGATTGCATGAAACTTTCTATTGAAAGCAAGAGCGATAATCTCCTGCAATCAATGGCTGCTCAAAGTATGCGAGATCTCTTTACAGTTTCTGGCGATATCACTCCAATCTTGAATGCACCGGCACCCGCAACTCCTGATTTACCTACCGCGATTGGAGGTAACGCAGGTGGGGATTCAAATCTCACCCAACAACTCGATATCGTTGCAAAATTAGTAGCTGCAGGCTCGCCCACTCGAGTCTGGTCAGTTTCACTTGGAGGATTTGATACTCACGCCAATGAAAAGGGCGCACAATCCATACTTTTGGGCGTTGTGTCACAAGGAATCTCAAAGTTCATGTCTCAATTGCGAAGTACAAATCGCGCAAATGATGTTGTGGTTCTGGTGTACAGCGAGTTTGGCCGTCGCGTTAAAGCAAATGCGTCTGAAGGCACGGATCACGGAACATCAGGTCCGGTCTTCGTTCTAGGTTCACGGATAAAAGGTGGTCTCTATGGAGAGCAACCATCACTCTCAAATTTAAAGAACGATGACTTAGCGGTCACAACTGATTTTCGCGATATCTATGCCACCCTTCTAGAGAAAGTTCTGGGCACTCCCGCGGAGCGAATTCTTGGAAATTGGAAAGGACGCACGCCCTTTTTTAACTAGGAATGAGTCAATCAGGAATTGGATAATGGGTACGATTCCTAAGTGTTGATTGAATCAGTTGGGGCGATGCGCGATCTTGGCGCAAGACTTGCAACGGGGCTACAACCCGGCGACATCGTTGTTCTCAGAGGAAATCTTGGCGCAGGAAAAACCGCCTTCACCCAAGGAATTGGCCGACAACTTGGAATTAATGACGTCACTTCGCCCACCTTTGTCATCTCACGAACTCACAAAGCAAATATTCCGCTGATCCACGTTGATGCCTACCGTTTATTAGGAAACTCCTCACAGAACTTTGAAATTGATGACCTAGATCTGCAAACCGCCCGCGAGAGCGCAATTACCGTTATCGAGTGGGGAGAAGAAGTTGCTACGCGCCTGAATGAAGATTATTTGCTGGTAGATATTGCATTTGGCGATAAGGAAGACGAGCGCATCGTGGAATTTCAGGGAAGAGGCCAGCGCTGGGAGGGATTCAAGCTATGAATTCTTCTATGAATTCTCTAGTGATA
>Ga0214923_10008040_pt1 | contig 11343 bp, 7 predicted proteins | sample LL1510_MetaG_FD_177993 | JGI IMG/M metagenome (GOLD analysis project Ga0214923, IMG submission 177993) | Freshwater microbial communities from Lake Lanier, Atlanta, Georgia, United States - LL-1510 | ecosystem: Environmental > Aquatic > Freshwater > Lake | place: USA: Georgia | collected 2015-10-15 | reverse complement strand
TATCTTGAGATAAGAATTGTTTGAATACACTCATTCATTAAAAGTCTAATTTAACTCTTACCAACATTTCTTTTGTAAAGTTTTTCTTTAAAGGTTTAGATAGTTTTGCAACAGCTAATAATTCATTATTATCATTATATAAACCAACAGTTGTAATATATGTTTCAGGATTATTTATAAAACTATCGTATAATACTGATCCATTACTTCCTGAGATGTATGATGGGTTTTCTGAGTAGTTGAATTCTGCGTTTCTTGCTCTTACATATATAAAATCAGATGTAATTGTTTCTTGTGAATTTAATGTAAAATTAGCTCCACCAGAAATAGCACTAAATAATGTTCTATTATTATATCCTAAGTCATTAAAACTACGACTTGTATTTAAAATAATACCGCCATTAGCTGCAGTTGCTCCTAATGCTAAAGGATTTAACATTAAAATTCCAATATCAGGTAAAAACCAACCATATGAACCAGAAGCAGCACTTGAGCCCCCAGCATATCCTAAGGCGTTATTACCTGTATAAACTGTACCTGCTGATCCACTAACTAAATTATATAAACGACCGGCATCTGTAAATACATTAGTTGTTGATACTTTAGAATTATCTGTTAATGTAACTGAGTGAGAACCGGATGTTAATTTTAATGTTAATGAACCTGGAAGAAGTGATTCTTTGTACCTATTTCTGTCTATGTTTATAACATAAAAGCCAGAAGCAGTTATATTACCAAATATAAAACTAGAATTTTCATCTCCTAAAACTAAACTTCTATATTGTCCGTAAATTGTTCTAGTTGGTGATGATCCCGTAACTGAAAGATCATAAAAATAACTTCCACTGCCTTGAGAGTCTCCGTATGTAATATCAAATTGAACTTCAGAACCTGATATTAAAGATGCAGTTTGGTAAACACTTAGATAATATTGTCCTGTGGTTGCTTCTTGAATTGAAGAAGTAAAAAATACAGATAATTTAGGAGAAAATCCAGTCCATAAAGCATTGGTTACTGCTTCAGATGATAATACAAAATCTTCAGGGTCTAATCTTTTGAATGACATATTTTATTTTTTAATTTTATTAAACTTTAACAATAGTTACAGGTATAGTTAATCTAGCTCCAGAATCACGACCTACAACAGTTAATGAAGCATATAATTGAGTATAAGTATTTCCAAATAATGTATTAACAGTAGTAGCTGTTAGATTAATTGTAGTACCTACTACAGTTTTAGATACATTAGTACCTACGGTAGTTGTCAAGTTTAATGCTTGAGCATCCGCTGTATTAATACCTACTCCAGTAAAAGTATTAAATAAACGAGCATCAGATATAGTTGTAGTATATCCTGAACTTTCAAATACTTGGTTATTACCCAAATAATTTAATGTTTGTGGAGTAATTGCTAATGATGCTCCTTGTTTAAGTACTATAGAAGAGTAACCTAAGTTAAGAATTGGTAATTTAGAAGTACCACGTGGTAAAGTAGCTAACTTATATTTCATTATTTGAGTTTCTTGAGGAAACGCTTCTAATAAAGGCATGTTTTCAATAGCTTGACCATAGTATGCCGAGCCAGATGGATGAGTTGGGTTATACATTGTATAATCTATTTCATCATCTGCTAATGAAAATTGTGTAATTCTAAAACTTCCATCACCTCTGGCTAGTAATTCTCTGCCTTTTTTAGTTAAGATGGCATCAACTGTTACTACTGTGTTATTTAAATATCCCATTTGTTATTGATTTTTATTATAAATATATTAAGGTTTAGGTTTAGTTCCAAATTTTTCAGCTATAGTATTAGCATTATTTTTAATAAATGGTGAAACTGTTTGAGTTGTAAAATATCCATTAATATCTGTAGATATATTTGTTTTTAATTTATCTAATATAATGTTTGATCCTGAAGAAGAATTTCTCCAGATACATGCCGATGCTGATATAGCCGTTCCATTAAATCCATATTGTATATTATATGAAACGGCACTACTAGTATTGGGGAATCTTGCTATTAATGATGTTTGATTTGTAACTGAGTTGGAAGATGCTGATATTATTCTAAATATACCATAACTATTAAATAATCTTTCTTCGGGTTTAGAACTAGTTAGTATAGATGCAGTAGGCATAAAAAATCTTAAATCCATTGGATATATTTGATTTCTATTGTATGGTGTTAATGGAATAGGTACACTTCCTGAGATGAAAGATATATACCATTCATCATTATTGACTAGTGAACTTGAAACTCTTAACCAAAATTCATATTGGCTCATAGGAGTTCCAGTCGTGAAATTACCATTAGCATCAGATACTAAAGGAACAGGACCATTTATATTACCGGGGGCGTTTTGAGTTATAGTCCCAAACCAAACATTACCAGAATTGGTTGGTATAAAACTAGTAAAACTGCTTGGACCATTTGGAATTGATGGAGAATATATATATGTTTCTACTGGTGTGAATAATGTAGTTACTACTGTTGGATCGGATAACGTAAATGCATTATCCTTATAAAAAGTTAAATTTGTTATTTTATCACCCCCAATAAACTGATTACTTTTAGTAAACCCAAATGTATCATCATTGGGTAACATTATAATAGCCGATTCAGTAGTATCTGTGTTTATAATTCTACTAACATTAATTCTAGTAAATGGTAACATTTCAATTGTAGGAGTAATTGAATTAAATTCGTAAAGTGTAGTATCAAATTTAGATGCAATTGCTGGGCTTGCTATACCTAATGGAGTCGTAGGTATTGATAATTTAGGTGGGGCGGTATTAGGTACATTTAATAGTGGATTCAGCCAAATAGACTGATTAGACTGAATTGCTAATGATCTAGATGTATTATTAGAGTTAAAACCGTCTTGGGTTGATCTACTACCTTTATATCTAGGACGGATATGTTTTTCTAAAGTATAATAATAATCTTTAACAGGAGCTTTTTCAGATGAGCCAGACATTACATATTTAAAAAATAATGGATTTGTTAAATAATTTGAATCTAATGATTCTATATATTGGCTTGGTTCTACTTTATCAATATTAGCATAAATAGAATCATAATCACCTCCTTCAAAAGGTTTAGGTAAATATGGACTATAAAATACTAAGTTGCTTGAACCAGTTTGAGCCAAACCATATACACTAGGATTTGCTAATTTAACATTAACATATATGTTTGATGCTGTTATATATGTAGCATTATCTTCACTAGTAAATGCCCAAATATAACTATCTCCTTTTTTAGGAGTACTATCTAAAGCGGTTAAATTAGCAGTTGCAGAAAGACCAGATGCTGCTCCAACAACTGATCCTGCAGCTAAAAGATATGTATTCCCACCATTTAAATTTATAGATTCATCATAAAATATTGGTTGAGAACCAATACCCGAACTATTATAAGGAGTAAATTTAAATAATAAAATTCGTCCGGACCATGGATTTCCACCGGGGCCATTATCAGCCGTTAATTCCATTTGGGCCTCAATAAATAAAGGCACATTTATCCAATCATGTATAGTATATATACTAGCTGTTACATTTATTGCGGTTTTAGGATTTTGATAAGATGCAGTGTAATAATTTAAAGCATCATATGAAACTGCATCAGCTATAATAGCTTTGCTACTAAATGAAGTATTTCCTCCATTTGCATATCCGTTTGCTATGTAAGCAACTACACTACCTGCTGAGTATGAAGCAGATGCTGAGTACTCTAAAATAATACCATTTAAATCTAAAGGATATGTATTTAATACAGGGTAATAAGAATATACCATATAATTAGAATAATCTGCTTTAGATAAAACATTATATTCTACTGTACGAGTTGGGTATTGTATTTTAAATGAATCTAAATATGATAAACTAAGACCATAATAATTTCCTTGTATATCCGTTTTAGACATTTTTATGTATGCTTCTCCAGAACTGGATGGGTTTGAAGCAAGTATATTTATTTCTCCATTTCCAGGAATAGATTCATACCAACTTCCTGTATTAAATGAATAAAATTTAACTTTGTAATTTGATTCAGGTTGAACTAAACTAAGAAAAATATTATCACCATTTAAATTTCCGTCTGTAGCTACTAATTCCGTTCCTTGTAATTCACCATCAAAAAATTCTTTTTGGTCAATGTGGTTTATATGTGATAGACCTGTTGGTCCAACAAATGGCTCAATCCAACTTTGAGTTAAATTTATAACTCCAGGATATGTAAAACTGCTACTTGTAGAACCACCTAATTCAGGCATTACTCCTCCAGGACCAACTGATAGTTTGTAAAGTGGAGACTCTTCGTAATTATATGGAAAAGATTTAACTGATCCTGAGTAGTCTTCAAATTCATAACTTCCTTGGGCAGGAGCGTATTTATTTCTTTCTAATAAGTGTTGTTTAATAATAATACCTGTTGATAAGCTAGTTCTAGCAGGTACAAAATCTTTAATTAATTTAAATAATGAATTATCAAAATATTTAATTAATCTAACATAGTCTACTAAATCATAACTAGAAGAATATTTTGCAAAGTATTGATCTCTAAGTTGATTGAAATCAGCATATTCAGTAGTTTTTTTATTTATTAATTGTCTTGGATCACCTATATAATCTCCAATATTAAAATAACCTAATTGACTAATTATATCTTTATTTATTTCATTTTGAGGAGAAAAAGCTACTTCAGCATAATTTATATCGTTAGTATAACTTTGACTTGCTTCGTAATTTTGTTGTAAAGATATTAATGATGATAAAGTATCTCCTGCTGGAATGAAAGTGCTTTCTATTTTAATTTTATTAGAGATAATATTTCTAATACCTGCAGGAAATTGATCTAAATATATTACTTCCGTATTAGGGATAAATGAGTAACTTCCACTAAAAGTATAAATACTATTTCCACTAGAAAATGATTGGGTAACTGGGTAGTAAGATATACCGGGGTGGACTGAGGTTCTTGCTGAGCCACTTTTATCTAATTCACTACCTAAAGGTGCTCTAAATATTAATGTAGCTTGAGATGTTTGTGATCCATTTAATTGGTTAGATTCAATTGAATATGGATTCATTACATAATCATTAAATACACTTTCACTAATAGCTACACTATAAAATCTTAATTCTTGAAATGATCCAGAGAATGGAGTATAGGTTTTACCTGCTATACTTTTACTAGAAGAATATGATAAATAAAAGTTACTAGCTGAAACTGAGTTTATCCAAAATCCACTACTTGTAAAACTACTAGATGCTTGGAAACCAATTTTGTTACCATCATATCCACTATATATCTTGTTTTTAAGATATAAACTGCTAGTTCCAGCATAACATGTAGTTAAAACAGACCACCAATTACCATCAAAAATAGGTAAATATACACTAGCGGAAATACTTCCACTTATTAATTTTAATGTGCCATACTGGTACTCAGGATTAGCTATAGAAGAACTATACGAACCAGTAGCATACCCGCTTCCTGTATATTCTATAACTATATTATATGCCGAGCCTGAGAACGAAGCTAATGACTGGCTAAAACTAGAAGTAGTAGCTACAGGAATACCTGTAGTTTTAAATCTAAATTCAACTGTACTTAATGATGCACTAGTGATTCCTGACGGTATAGCTTTAGATACAAATCCTGAGCTTGTAGTAAAGAATTCATAGTTAAATTGATCTTGAAATTGGTCCCAATCATTTGCATTGATTTTATTTTTACCACCAAATTCATTTACACTAAGAATAGTATCAGGAATACCATACAAATTTATTAATAATTTTATTCCTTCAACTGTACCTTTTTTCTTAAATAATAAAGGTAAATTATGATATATTCTTTTATATGTTCCTATATTAACATTTTCTAATGGAATTATATTATTAGAAGCCGTTATATAATTAGTAATTAATTCACTTCCTGTTGGAGGTAGTAAATTTAAATTATTAGTTATACCTAAAAATGAAGAATATAAATCATTTGTTGAAAAATTATTTTGATAAATTTTAATACCAAAATCTTTTAAAACGTCCGATACAACATCTCTTGATATTCCATATTCTATTCTATTATCAGCGTTATATTTATTTGCTACTTCTTCATAATAAAGATATAAAACATCAAAATGTTGTCCAACCATTTCAACAAACAGTTCATATGGTGCGTTTTGAGGATCTTCTTTTAAAAATAAAGGTATAGCATTTATTAAAGCATCTTTATTTTCAGAATCATATATAGACGCTGTATCTAATTGTCCATTTAGCCATGTTTGACCTTGTGAAGAAGTTGAGGGATAATTTATATATGGTTGGATTAAATTAGATTTAGGCCAAGAAGTACTGCCTGAGTCGTAGTACAGGTGGTATTCGTAGCCGTCAAATCCTTCTTCAATTTCTTTAATTTTATTTAAATAAACATTTTGGCTAGAAGATAAATAATTATTTATTGGAGATAATGAAGCACTAAGTGCTTGTTGATTATAATCTTCAATTAATGTTAATTTATAATAAAAATTCTCTAATCTAGTTTCAGCAGAAGAAAAATGAATAAAATTATTATAATCAGTATAATCAATATTTAAACGAATTGATTTATTCTTTAATACATTATTTAATTGATTAGTTAATGATGAAGAAAGTGAGGTTTGTAATGTATTATAATTAATATAATCAGTAGTATTATTAACTTGATCTTTTAAAGGTATATTAAAATTAGGTCCTTTAATTGGTACTCCAATAGTGATTTCATCATCAAAACTAATTAATACTTCAACAGAATAAGCAATAGAATTTGCTAATTTATTTATAACCCACAATTGAGATTTTAAATCAAATTTTTCAGGAAGTGGTTCATATAACTTAATTAAAACTGTATTATTTTGTAATAAAATATTATTAGCTATAACTAAATCATTATCCCCAAAATTTAGGTAAAAATCTGGAAAGTAAGAAGATGAAACGTTATATTGTTGTATAAATGTGTTTGCTCCTTCTACTATTTGTTCATCTGAAAGGTTTGCAGATGATAAACGTAGTTCAGTTCTATCATTAGAAATTTCAGATATATAATAGGTGTTAGTAGGAGAAGAATTTAATAATAATTCTATAAAATTATATAATATATAATAAGTCCCACTATTTGTCCCTAATCCATATGATTTTATATCGTTTTCAGGATCTATAGTAATATTTGAACCTAATAAAGAATAAGATTTTAAATCATAATCACTAACAATATAACTATTATCAGAATTAAAAAACGATACTTCTATTTTATTTACTGAAGGGTCAAAATTAATATTTTCTATTAAAAAACTAGGAATTAAACTATCGTCAGATGACTGATAGTCTTGGAATTCAAAATTAACAGGATTGACATTAGATATATTATATTTTTCAGTCATTATTTTGAAGATAATTGTATAATTTGTTTAGTTAAAGATAAATTTTCTTCTCGTAAAGCAGTTATCTCTTCTAAAAGAGCTTGAGCTGTATTATCTATAAATTGAAAATTTATATATTCACTACTTTTTTTAACTAGATATTCATGTGAATTAGTTTCACCTGTTTTAGGTATATCAAAAAATAGATTATTATAATCATTAAAAAATATAGCTACTTGATCTTCAGGAGTAAGAGATGAAGTAACTGGTGGTGGGGGTACTAATTGGGTAAAAGAAGTATCAATTACATTAGCATATTGTCTTCTTTCATAAACCGATTTATTTAAATTAAGTTTATCCATTTAATATTTTAAAATAATAATTATCGTCTAAAATTAGAGTTTCTCCGTTAATTAATGTTTTAATTAAAAATTTATAATATCTTTCTGGTTCTAAGCCGTTCATATAAATTATAAAATAATTACCTTGATCATCTGCGCTTATTTTAGTATAAGTTGTATCAAAGTCAATTACAAATTCATTTGTGTATAAATCTTTTACAGCATAATAAGATGCAGTTGGTAAAAGATAATTTTTTACATAAAATGAACTAGTTTGGAACGTACGAGGAGGATATTGTGGGCGCACGTCTAATCTAAATTTTTCAATACTATTTATATCAAAAAATCCTTTATTGTTAGGAAAAGTAGCTACTATTTGAGATGAAGTTATAAATGTTAAAGAACCTGAGGCTGATCCAGTATTAAATGAATAATCATTCCACCTAAATTCTAGTTGTGGAGGGTAAATAGTATGAGTATCTACAGAAAATAAAGACATATCTGGCTCTACAGAACCACTTTGATTGTACTCTATGCTTGAGCTCCATTTTAAAATAACTCCATAATTTGATATACTACCTGAATACCACGATTTGACTATATCTGTAATATTTGAGTTAATATCTTTAGTAGATCTAATATCGAATGATTGAGTTACTTCATATACTGACCCAGATGCAGAACCCGTATACCATGATCCTCCTCCAGGATTTGTGGTGGTAAAAGATGCCGTTATATATGCTCCAAATGAAGAGGTAGTCCACTTACTACCACTAACAAAATTTGTCCACGCCCAACTTGCTCCATTTTCTGTGATAGGGGTATAATTAGATTTTCCAGTTCCGTTTGCCCAATCTTGAGCTAATGGGTATATAAATAATTTAGAATCATTTACTATACCTTTAGTATTTGCATTAAATATTTTTAAATTAGATTGCCATTGAGAACTACTAACTTTATTTTGAAGTACATCTACAATTTCAGTTGTATCAAACGCTATTAAAGATCTAGCTACTTCTGCCGCTGAGATAAAAAGAGGATCTGTGTAACTTGTTCTATTATATATTTCTAAAATAGAATCTAATCCAGTATTTTTAGTTGGATATAAAGAATATAATGTTGTATCTTTACTAGGGAATATTTTATATACTGCCATTTTAATGTATTATAGTGGTACTACACGTCCTTGAATATCTGTTTCTGGGTATCTAACTTCAAAAATCATAGGATCTAAAGATGGGTAAAGCACATTATTTAATGTTGCTCCTTTAACATCATAAGCATATTGAGAATATCCTATATCAGATCCTACTTTATTAATTATTTCTACATTTTTAACTGTTTGAACTCCATCAATATTATCTAACAATATAAAAATATCTTTTAAAATAATAGGTTGGTTAATTTGCCATTTATCTATAGAAAAATAATTTTGTAAGGCAATAATACAATTGTTAATTACATCGTTATTATTATAATCTGGGAATATTATTATGTCAAAATTTACTCCTATATTAATTATAAATGCATCTTTAATTCTAATAGAATCACCTATTACTCTATATTGAGATAGATATGTTAATAAATTTTGTTTAAGTGTTAAAGAAGTGGTATTTAATTTTTTATTAGAATTATATGATAAAATATTTAAATCTAAAACAGTTGGAGATTCACCAAATGATAAATTTTGAATTTGAGTTGGAGATACATATGCTTTGGCAATATTTCCATATTGTGGGGGCATACTTAATGCTCTAATTATATAGTCATCTTGAGTTACAGTTCGTAATTGAGTACTATAATTTGAAATAGTATTTTGTCTTATTTGTTCAATTGTGTCTCCATCTCCACCACCATTAGCCGCTTCTAAATTATTTACTGCTAAAGAATTTCTTACAGTTTGTGCTGTGGAGGCATTTAAATTTCCTACTAAAAAAGTAACATTACCATTTAATTGAGTTATAGTGTTTGAATCTAAATTGGCCGTTACTCCTCCCCCAGTTAAATATCTAACTGTTAAAATAGTATTTGAAGGAGCAATACCATAAGTATTAGCAAACATAAAATTTGTAGGACTATAAGCAGTTGTTAATTTACTTTGTTTACTAGGTAAACCTAAACCTACATTATCTGAGTTAGGGATTATAATTTCGTCTGCGTCAGCGGATGTTCCTGCTCCAAATTGAATTTGAAGTGAACCTGTATCTAAAAATCTTGTAACAAAACGCCTTTGAACTTTTTCTAATTTTAATAAATAAGGAGCATCTCCAATATTTTGAAAATTATTTGGATCATTTGGATTTGTATTTTTAATAGAATTATAAATTGTATCTTGAGCCAAATAATCTACTTCATACCAATCATTCCCCTCAGTATCTACACAATCTAATATACCTATAATTCTGTCAGCGTTTATATTTACAGTTGGAAACTGTTGAGGTATACCAAATGAAAATGTAGTTGTATTAATAGTAGCAGATATTGCTTCTACATTTTTCTTAAGTAAATAATAAATAGGGTTAACACCTGATATTTGGTATACACTGACTTCAGTTGGGTCTGAGGAACTTGAGATAGTAAAGTCTACATCATCTTGGGTTAAAAATGAAGAAGCATTGTTTAATGTAGATGATACTACTGCGTTTCTACTAATTTTTAAAGCATAATTAAAATCCGGAATATATGTGCTTCCACTTAATATAGATGGGACTATTTGGTATATAGATATGTCTGCTACCGCAGCGCCTGTAACTTTTGGTTTATAACCAAACATATATGCTAATTCAAATAAATTATTTGTTTGTTTAGCATATTGTAAAAATGTTTCTTGTACTTGATTATCTAAATAAAATGATAAAACATCTCCAACATATGAAGCCATTTCCATAACCATCATACCCGGTGATGCAGGACTAAAGTCATTATATGTTGTTGGAAAATATGTTTTAGAAAAGTTTATAAGAGCACTCTTAAATGAGTCAAAATCTCTATTTAAATATTTTATATCTTTTTTACTAGCCATTATAAAGTAATTTCTAATTTATCTGTTATGTTAGTGTTAGGGACACTATATTGTAGCATTATATCAAGTTCATTTGTATCAGGTGACTCAGTTATTACTAAACTTTCTACATTTATGTTTGTAAAAAACTGATTGATTTTAGATTGTATATCATCTTTTAAAAAAGATGTGTTACCTGTAGTTAATTGTTCAAATATAAATGCTCGTATATTTGCTCCAAAATCTACATTTAAATATCTTTCATTTTTATTGGTTAAAAAATAATTGATTAAATTTGCTTTAATAGCATCTTTAGTCATATATGTTGAAACAAATCCTACTGGGCCATTAAAAGGTAATCCTATACCTATTGCTACACTAGGTTTTGTATCTATAGGGTATATTTTTCTAGCATTAAAAGCCATTATTTCTTACCTATTAGTCCCATTATTTGATCTAAACCTAATTGTCCACCTGGTAATGAACTACCTTCAGACATTGTATTTACAGGTCCATTAACTTTAAAATCACCAGCAAAGCCCGAAGATGGACCTTGAGCCATTTCACCTAGTATATCCATATATGCCTTTTTAGTATCTAT
>Ga0214923_10008039_pt1 | contig 11343 bp, 12 predicted proteins | sample LL1510_MetaG_FD_177993 | JGI IMG/M metagenome (GOLD analysis project Ga0214923, IMG submission 177993) | Freshwater microbial communities from Lake Lanier, Atlanta, Georgia, United States - LL-1510 | ecosystem: Environmental > Aquatic > Freshwater > Lake | place: USA: Georgia | collected... | reverse complement strand
GCATCGTACGGCAACTTGCCGCCGATGGGTGTGCGGTGATCATGGCGACTCATGAACTCGACGAAGCGCAACGAGTAGCCGACCATGTATTGATGTTTCAACAAGGCAATCTGATCGCCAACGCACCGTTGGGTGAATTGCGCGCCGCAAACGGCGAACTTCAAACACTTGAGGATATTTTTCGAAGCCTTACAGGTGGCAAAGTGCGATGAAAATATTTCGATCACAACTTCGCCAAGAACTAACTGTCATGGCCCGCAACGGCGAACAGTTGTTGTTGTTGATTGTTATACCTGTAATGCTCTTGGTGTTTTTTTCTCAGACCAATATTCTGCCGACGTCAAATGAAAACAAGATCGACTTTTTGATGCCGGGCATCTTGTGCCTGGCTGTGATTTCAACCGCGATGGTCAGCCTTGGCATCGCCACCGGTTTTGAACGCAGTTATGGCGTGTTGCGACGACTCGGCACGACGCCACTCGGCACTCGTCGATTGGTGATGGCCAAAGTCTCGGCAATTTTCATCATTGAAATCGCCCAGTTGGCGCTGTTGATTTTTGTCGGGCAATTATTGGGTTGGAACCCCGAGCGCGTGAACTTGTTGCAAGTGCTCGCATTTTTGTTTGTCGGCACGAGTTGTTTTTCTGGCATTGGTTTGACACTCGCAGGTCGACTTCGTGCCGAAGTCAATTTGGCCGCACAAAACGGTTTATATCTCGCTCTGCTGCTATTGGGCGGTGTTCTCGTGTCAAATGATGAATTGCCGAACAGCCTCGGCAACATTGCAAAAGTCTTGCCCAGTTCTTTGCTCAGCAATTTGTTGCGGGCTTCGTTCAACGACAACACCGTCGCGCCGGCTGACGTTGCTTTTCTCAGCGGCTGGGCGGTTGCGGCATGTGCGTGCGCCGTGTTTAGTTTTAGGTGGTCAGACTAACTTTTGATATTTGGTTCTTTTGCTGGTGCGACGCGACCGAAAGCATCGGTGACATCTTGATACGTCAAGATGTCAGACGAAGAATCTTTTTGATACGACTGTTCGGCGGCAAAACCGGCACTAAAGCGTTTGAAAAACAAAAACACGACGATCGACCACAGAAACACGGCACCGCCCGTCTTCATGATGGCGCCAGCAATTTGTTGATCTGTCGTCACCGAAAGCCCCCACACTCGCACCGCGATGTCGTAATGCTTGTAGACGGCACCTTCGGCAAATGTCAGCCAAGCCGCCGGCACCGTGGGCACAACCGACATCAAAAACAAATAAATCATCTTTCCGCCGGGTTGCAACTGTCGCTGAATATCTGGTCCGCAAATCGGCAGCCAGACGAGCAACGCCGTCACGACCAGCAAAATATGCAACGAATAATGCAATGGGCCATTGGTCACGCTTTGATTAACGAGTGCCGGAATGTGTGTCACCATCACCACCACGTTGAACGCCACACCCGCGACGACGGGCTTTGCCAGCCAGTTGATTGCACTTCGCGCTTTGCCCGAGCCACAAACCGCGTCGAACATCCATTTTGGAATCGCCAACAGCATTAGTGGCGGCATGAAGTATGAGAGCACCATGTGCTGAAACATATGCATCGAATACAAATATTCTTCAGACAAATCGTGCACGGGCCAATCAGAACCGAGCCACAGCAACAAAATCGCCGCGATAAAAGCGTTGCGTTGCTTAGGCGTGATGACTGGGCCCGTCTTGACCACCACCGGTCCGATAACGCGCACAGCGTAAACATAAGCACCAAGCACGAAGGCGACCAACAGCCATACTTCGGGGTGAGCCTGAAATCGCCACGGGCTTACAAGATCGGCGCTAGCGGCGATCATCAACGAGCACCAAACTATTTATTGAATAAAAAACTTAAATGTCGCAAGAAACGCGGCATAAACACCGATCGCCAAAATAAGCCCGGCGTAAAACAAGAAACTGAAAATCTTGTTGTCAAATTTCAAGTGCATGAAATAGCTAACAACCATCACGAACTTGATTGCCATCATGATCAACAACGCCGGCAAGAACAGCACGCCGAAATCGACGTAATAAGTTGAAACTTCAAGACCTGTGATTGTGGCCAAAATTATCGCGATGCGAATGTAGCCAGCATCGCTCATGCCGTGTTGTTCTTGATGTGCTGAGTTCGCCGTATTTGTAGTCATGATCAAACCGGAATCAGATAGACGAGGGTGAAGATGATGATCCAGACGATGTCGACGAAGTGCCAATAGAGGCCGATCATTTCGACGACTTCGGCTTTTTTGCCCGGCACCGAACTGCGCTTCAAGATGCCGACCAATGACATCAACATGATGATGCCGACTGTTACGTGCACGCCGTGAAAACCAGTCAAAGTGTAAAAACTCGAGCCAAACAGACTCGTTGAAAAGCCCAAACCTTCTTTGTAAAAAGCCGTGAACTCATAAACTTGACCACCAACAAAAGTTGCGCCGAGCAGAGCCGTAACCGTGAGCCAGAGATTGGTTTTGCGATCGTCATCTTTGTGGGCTGCACTTACCGCCAAAACCATCGTCAACGAACTCATCAACAACACGAAGCTACTGACCGATGTAAATGGAATATCAAAAACCTGTGAGGGTCGCGGACCACCTGCGACACGACCGCGATAAAGCATGTAGGTCGAAATGAGACCGCCGAACAACAGGCATTCTGAGCCGAGAAACGCCCACATCCCGAGTTTGACGTTCGAGATGCCAGTGCTGCTGGCATGACCGTGTGCTGTATCAGTCATGATTCGCCGCCACCTTGTCTAAACCACTGCCTGGGGTGTTGCTCTCAAAATCAGAATCTGGTGCGGTGCTTGATTCGAGTGCCCAGCCATATGCGGCGAACAAAACGATGACGCCACCAACAACTGAAATTAGATGCGAATAAATCAAACCGAACGTGATCACGGGCAAACCAAAGGCCAGCACGATCGGCCAATACGACGGTGAGGGCATATGAATGTGCTTGTCGGCATTGCGTTCTTGTTCGGCCATGATCTCTTCGGCGGTTCGCACCTGGGTCATCGTATGAGTCGTGGCATCTTCTTCATATTTCTGGTGGAAGAAATCGTCGAGATGATGCACCGTTGGAATGACATCAAAATTATGTTCTTTTGGTGGGTTCGTCGTCATCCACTCGAGACTGCGGGCATTCCACGGGTCGAGCGGTGCCTTTGCCGGGTTGCGGTAGGTCACCAAAACATTGATCAAGAACATCAAAATGCCGAGCGACAGAACGAAAGAGCCGATCGATGCGACTAAGTTCCAGAAGGCGAGGTTAAAGAATCCTTCGCCAGCGCGAGCCTCAGTCCATTGATACATGCGGCGTGGTTGGCCCTGGAGACCGAGAATGTGCATCGGACCGAATGTCAGATTGAGACCAATGACCATCAACCAGAAGTTCCATGAGCCGATTTTTTCGTTCAACATCTTGCCGAAAACTTTTGGCCACCAATAATAAAAGCCCGAGAAGATGCCCAACACGGCGCCCCCGAACAACACGTAATGAAAGTGCGCAACTATGTAATAGGTATCTGTCTGTTGAGTGTCAGATGGTGCAACCGCATGGGTAACACCCGACAAGCCACCGACGGTGAACAATACGATCAAGCCGATCGCGAATTTCATCGAGGTGGTGAACCACAATTTGCCGCCCCACATCGTGAGTGTCCAGTTGATGATTTTTACGCCAGTCGGCACGGCGATCGCCATTGTTGTCAATGAGAATACGGCCACCGAAACCGGCCCGAGACCCGACGCAAACATATGGTGAGCCCAAACTCCCCAGCCGACAAAACCAATAGCCGCACCAGAGAACACAACAAACGGATAACCGAACAACGGTTTTCGCGAAAACACCGGCAAAACTTCAGAAACAATACCGAACGAAGGCAAAATCAAAATGTAAACCTCTGGATGACCGAATATCCAAAACAAGTGTTGCCACAACAGCGGATCAGCACCGGCGGCAACATCGAAAAATCTCGCGCCAAAATTGCGCTGGAACGAGAGCAAGAACAAGGCGACGGTGATTACTGGCACCGCGAACAACAGCAAAAACTGCACGACCGTGATCATCCAAGTAAAGATTGGCATCTTCATCAATGACATGCCTGGGGCACGCATGTTGAGAACGGTAATGATCAAGTTGATCGCGCCAGTCAACGAAGCGATGCCGGCGATTTGCAAACCGAGTGCCCAAAAGTCGACGCCGTGCGTTGGCGAAAATACCGGACCTGAGTTGGGTGCATACATAAACCATCCGCCGTCGGCTGCACCGCCCAAGAACCAAGCCAAGTTCAAAAAGATGCCGCCGAACAACAATGCCCAAAAGCCGAACGCGTTTAATCGTGGAAACGCGACGTCGCGCGCGCCGATCTGCAACGGCACGAAATAGTTGGCGAACGCGGCGGCCATCGGCATGACGAACAAGAACACCATGGTGGTCGCGTGCATCGTGAACATTTGGTTGTAGAGATCGGCGTTGAGCACTTTGCCGTTCGGTGCAGCAAGTTGCAATCTAATCAGCAGCGCTTCGATGCCGCCGACGATAAAAAAGAACATCGCCGTGACGCCGTACATGATGCCGAGCTTCTTGTGATCGACGGTGAACACCCATGAACGCCAGCCCGTTGTAGAGACCGGACGCTTGAGCAAACCGTACGTCGAGGTTGGTGTAACTATTGCCGGCACCGTTGGTGCTGGTCGTTCGATGATGGCCATAATGTTGCTCTGTTTCTTTGGTTACTTCAGGGTTACGAGGTAGGCGACAAGTTTGTTGATGTCATCTTCGCTGAGCGCCAAATAAGGCATGCCACGATATTTGCCGTTGCTGACGGCGAGATTCGCGGGGTTGGCATACATTGGTTTTACTTCTGGTGCATTGCGCAACCAGGCGCGAAGATCTTTTTGGTTCAGACATTCTTCGGTGACACCTGCCAAATATTTGGCGCCGACAACATCGCTAGGTGCGTTCCATACTTCGTCGCGACATTGCTTCGACAGCAAGTCGAACATCGCCCCGGCAAAAGTGTTGCGCGACATCAGATGCGACAAGTTAGGCGCGGCGCCTGACCAAACATTTTCATCTGGTGCTGCGATTGCAGGCGTGCCATCGGCACGAGCCAGACCGTTGACTTGATGGCATCGCACGCACTGGTTCAAGAACACTTCTTCACCCTGTTTGGCAAGCGTGTCTTTAGCTGGCGAGACATATGGTGCTTGTTGGTTGGCGACCCACTTGGCAAAATCTTCTTTGCTCAGAGCGACTGCCTCCATACGCATGTTGGCATGCGACAAACCACAAAATTCGGTGCATTGGCCCGCAAAGATGCCCGGTTCATCGGCTTCGAGACGCAAAGTTTGAACCCGACCCGGCACCGCGTCGCGCTTGCCATTTAATGCAGGAATCCAATATGAGTGAATGACATCGCGACTTGTTTCGCGCAATAAAACTTTCGTTCCGACCGGCATGACAAGTTGACCCGAAGTGATGATCGGTTGGGTGATACCGAACTCGTTTTGCACCGGATAGTCGTACTCCCACCACCACTGCTGACCGGTGACATTAATAATCATCTCGGTGTCGTCGGTTTTGGCAAGTTTGAAAATTGCACCAAACGTGAATACCGCGACAACCGCAAGAATCAATGCGGGAATGATTGTCAACGTGATTTCAAGAGCTGGCTTGCCATGAGTTTGTTCTGGTATCGGTTGACCACGATCGCGATACTTGATCAACGTGTAAATGACCGTAACCGCAACGATCAACCCGATTATGCCGGCAACCGCAAACACTGGTTGCTGCAAATCGTCAATTATTTTTGAGTTCGGGCCTTTAGGTTGCCAAGTGTCTTGCGGTGCGTTCTTTGCACAACCAGCAAAAACAGCCGAAGCCCCACTGAAGACAACTAAAGATCGAAATGCTTTTCGCAACACAACCCGCACGCTAGCGATTGACGTGCTCAACAAATTATCGAAACGACTGCGACTCACGGCACAACCATCTCAATCTTCTTATCTTCGGAGCCAGCGATATATAGGTAATAAGCATTCTCGGCACTAGACGGCTTGGCGATACTAAAAGTCATGCTCTGCTCCGCCCCAGGGGCCACCAACTGGGTGCAGGTGGTGTCTTGGTGCGACTTGTCTTGAGATTCGCCCGCGGCTGTCTTATCGCTTGCGACGCTGTGACCCAAATGAGCAACGAGACGAAACTCGCCCTCTGTGGCGTTACGAAAAACGATATTGGTCGGATTCGATCTGGCAACTGTTATCGACTTTTGCGGAGAATTGATGCCTTGCACATTGGCGATCAATTCGCCGTCTTGATAGACGACAATTGCAGAAACATTGCTGCGCAACGACAAAGTTCCCTCGGCGAGTTTGTCGAAATATTTCGATTCTTCCGGACCACACTCGGCGTGACTGAAGTGACCCTCGGCGGCAGCCTCGACAAGTTCTACGCGCTCACCCGAAACTGCACCAGCGACACCGCCGGCGACAATGCCCAATGCTCCGAGTACGCAAACAGCGGCACCAACCGATCGCTTCAAGTTGGGTTTAATCGCGAACAGAGTGCCGGCCACCAACACCAGTGCACCAGCAACGATAAACAGCACCGCACCGGTCGATTTGTTGACGGTCAGCATTATTCGTGAGAACGAAAAAATCACCACACCAAGTCCGACTGCTGCCAGCACCGGAAACTCAATTGGATTGAGCAGTCGCTTGCGTGCCGCGGTGTTGTGCGACAAATCAGTTGACGCGCGCTCGCTCCACGCTTGCACCATCCATTCGCTCAGTGCAGCCAACAACACGACTATGCCACCGAAAAAAACAACCGACGATGTGACCAAACCAAGGGCAAGAAAGACGACGCCGACCGCCGATATCAGTGGCCACATGCTCTGTGTCACCAATTCAGAAGTCGAGGTGTTCGCATCACGCGTGGTGCCATCGGATGTAAACGCCGCCAAACCTGCGAGCAACGCCCCGACCGCGATCAAGAAACTAATCGCCACCCCAACTAGGGCGAGTTTTTCGAACAATGCCACCGACATAATCAACGCAACAACCGACAGAACCGTTACCCCGAAGAAATATTTGAAGCCGGTCGAAAACATCATCCCTACTTTTGAACGTAAACCACGAACCAAAGTGCGGCAAAAATCGCCGACACCGCATAGCAATAAAGTGCGTGCGCCGAGACCAGATCGCGATCGCCAGCGCGACCGGCGATCGACCTGAACATCGCCAAAATCGTGAAGCCCATGCACACGATGATGATCGCCAACATTGTTGCCGTGACTGCATAGAACATCGTCATGTAACTGCCGTCGCGCACGCCGATGCCCATTTGCGAATAAATCGCCAGTTGTGCGTTGACCAATGCAATTTCGGTCAACAACACGACGCCAAGCGCCAACGAAGTGTGTTTTGAATCATTGCGACGCGAAGAATAAACGGCCCATTGCGCCATCACGCAGGTGATCACGAACGTCATCATCATCGTGTTTGTTGCAACCTCTGGAATTTTGATGTTTTCAGGCAACCAGTCGCGCAACATCTTGGTGCCATCAGTTGATTCGCGAAGTGGCGCATTCGACCTGAAGTCGAGCCAAATCGCAAGCATTGAACCGATCAACATCGCACTTACCGCAGACAGCAGACCAGAAACTATTAGTGCCGGTCGGCGCATGACAACTGTTGGTCCGGCGCCGAGTGCGGTTGCTGAAGTGCTCATGTCGCTTTAACCGTTCACGCTTTCAAAAAGTTCTGCCGAAGTTGCCGTGCTGATTGTGCCTGTGCGAAATGACTTTGTCGCCAGCGCAAAAAACAAAAACACAACCAACGCCATCAAGGCATGCCCTACACCAACAAGTGAGTTCCATAACCAGATCGGCCCCGAGTAGTCAAAAGAGTTGGCGACATTGGCTGGTTGATCGGCGAAGCCAGCGATGAAATATGGCAGTGACGCCAGAACGGTTGCAAGAAAACCAAGCAATCCAAGACCAAGCACCGGCGCAGATGCGATTTCTCTACCCCAGATTCGGGGCCCAAAATAAGCAACAGCGCCAATGCCACTAAGCACAACGCCGTAACACACATAGACGAGAACTCCTTCGTCAAAAACCGTGTTGGCTAGTTTCAAGTTTGCGACCTTATAAACCGCACCACCGATCATGCCCGTGAGCACCATGCCAACGCCAAGAAATGCGGGCACGAACGCGGCATTTAGTTTTGCTTTTGCATTTTTAAGCGCCAACAACGAAAGACCGAGCACGACAACCACGCCAATGATCGGCAACTTATTAAATAACGCATATGGAATCAACGATTTGAGAACATCGCCGATGTTGCCCGAAAAGTTGACGGTGTGCGACGACTGGGTGACCCCACCAATCACCGCCGTCGACATCAACCCAACACCAACAAAAAGGCCCGCACGAAGCGGTTGCTTGCCACGAGCCATCGTTGCGACAATTTGCGCAAGAACACCAAGCGTCGGAATCGCGACGACAAATATCTGTGGAGAGGCGAAGGCCCAGCCGATCCAGGCGTTGACGCCTTCGGTCGCGCCAAATGTTGCTCGCTCGTAAGCGTGATCAACAGCGACATAAATTATTGCTCCCGCCAAAACCGGCAATGTGAGCAACAGCGAAATACTCGTGACCAATGCCGACCACGAAAATATCGGCGTTTCGATCAGCGTCATGCCCGCTCGGCGAGAAGCCAGAACCGTGGTAGCGACTGAAGCGCTGATCAGAAGTAATCCTGCGATAACCAAACCAAGGCCGACAAGAAATAAATCAACCATCTCGGCGGCCCCGCCACCAGGACCGCCGTTGTTTAAATATGACGAACCGACAAGGATGACACCGAACAACCAGAGATAAAAACCGAACATCGCTGATCGCGCAAACGCAAGTGCACGCGCACCAACTTGCATTGGCACGACAGCGACAGCAACGCCCAACATCAACGGTGCGGCGACCGAAAAAATTAGATCAAATCGAAGCGCCGAGAACAACTGAACGATGATGTCGGCATCGACGATCGAACTTGACGGGCTGATTCTCTCGACACCCAAAATCGCGCCTTCGATTGCCGTAGCAATAGCAAAAATTGCCGAAACTGAAATTAAAAGTCGACCGATGCGTTTGTGATCGCTGGCCGTCAGATATGCCGCAACCGAGCCGAGGAGTGTCGATCTGGTGGCAATCGAACCTGATGAACTCGTCGCCGAATGGCTTGAATCAATTGCCGTCATAACTCAGATAACGCTAACAGTTTGCCCGTTTAATAGGGAAACTTCTCTATTGCACTAAGTCGTTGAAATCAAGACATCCAACATCAATGCCCCGAACAGCAAAGTCACATAAGTGATCGAGAATGAAAACACTCGCATCGACCATGCCTGAGTTGGGCGGCGGCTGAGCATCGCCGTGCCGACGATGAAACCAACGCCAGTTATTGCCGCTGTCACGCCATAAATCAACCCGAGACCAGAAACTGGGATCATCACGAATGAAACCAGCGTTAGGACGACCGTATAAATGACCATCGTGCGAATTGTTTTTTCGATCGACACGACTGACGGCAACATCGGCACATTTGCCGCACGATATTCATCTGAATGTCGAATTGCCAAGGCCCAAAAGTGAGGCGGTGTCCACAAAAAGATAATGACGAACAACCAAATCGCCGGCCATTCGACCGAGTTCGTTACCGCGGCCCAGCCGACAAGTGTTGGCACCGCGCCAGCCGCACCACCGATGACGATGTTTTGTTTGCTCGTGCGCTTTAACCACAGCGAATAAACAAAAACATAAAACATCGTCGCGCTCAACGCCAGAATTGCCGCAAGCAAGTTTGCGCCGACCCACAGCACAACAAAGGCGATTATTTCAAGTGCGACGGCAAACACGAGCGCGTTGCGCGGTTTGATCAGACCCGTGACGAGTGGTCGGGTCTGTGTGCGTTTCATCAACTTGTCGATGTCGCGGTCGATATACATGTTGATCGCGTTTGCGCCACCAGCCGCCAGCGAGCCGCCCAACAAGGTGATTGCAATTAGCGACAACGCCGGCCACTGCCCTGCTGCCAAGACCATTGTTGGCACCGTTGTGATCAACAACAATTCGATGATTCGCGGTTTGGTCAGCGCGAGATAACCGCCGAGAACCGACTTTGGCGAGCGATTCGACTCATGCTTGAACAATCGCGACGGAACCATTGGTCGGACATTGATTGGCACGCGCCAATCGTACGATGAAATTGCCAAATTCAGACGCCACACTATATATATGAGTGAATTCACCTTCGCCAGTTCGCAACCTGGTCAGGTGCAAGAAGTCGATCTGGCTGACGAAACAAAGTCAGATCGTCCGTGGATTGTGATCGTGTGGAACGACCCGATCAACTTGATGTCGTATGTGACATTTGTATTTCAGAAACTCTTTGGTTACAGCCTCAAAAAAGCCACCGAGTTGATGCTTGATGTTCATCACAAAGGTCGAGCAGTCGTTTCAAGCGGTTCGCGCGAGCGCGCCGAATTCGACGTCTATCGTCTGCATGAACACGGGTTGTGGGCGACGATGGAGCACGAGTCGCTGTGAAAGAAAATGGCCCAGTTGTTCGCCTGAAAAACGGCAAGTTCAAAATCGATTTAGCCGACGATCATCGCCAGCTACTGACTCAGTTGATCGAGCAATTGCGCGATTCGCTGACAACCACGACCGATGACTCGAATCTACGCAGACTGTTTCCGACTGCTTACCACAACGATGCAAAAAAAGATGCCGAATATCAACGATTGATGCGTGACGAACTACTTGAGTCGCGCCTGGCGGCAATCGACATTGCGATCAGCGTGCTCGCAACAGACGACGAAATTACCGGCGAACAAATTGATTCTTTTTCACGAAGCATTAACTCGCTGCGCCTGGTGTTGGGCACGACTTTAGATATCGCCGAGTCTGACTATGACATTCCGCGTGACATTCCGCGTGACATTCCGCGCGACATTCCGCGTGACTCGCCGCAGAGCGAAAACTCTGAGTCTGATGAGGCGAGTGAAGACGACGAGTATCTGATCCAAAAAGAGCTATACGAATACTTGGGATGGTTGCTCGAATGGACCGTAAGCGCTCAAAGTAGTGGGCTTTGATTTCTTTTTGATTCACAAGGGTTTTCGGCAACGAGCGGTGATAGATTTCAATGGTTCTCAACGGATAGTAGGTCCATGCCCCCATCGTCTAGTGGCCTAGGACACCACCCTTTCAAGGTGGCGGCACGGGTTCGAATCCCGTTGGGGGTGCGAAGGTCAGT
>Ga0214923_10008038_pt1 | contig 11344 bp, 4 predicted proteins | sample LL1510_MetaG_FD_177993 | JGI IMG/M metagenome (GOLD analysis project Ga0214923, IMG submission 177993) | Freshwater microbial communities from Lake Lanier, Atlanta, Georgia, United States - LL-1510 | ecosystem: Environmental > Aquatic > Freshwater > Lake | place: USA: Georgia | collected 2015-10-15 | reverse complement strand
CGACCGCCATCAGCCTCCGTCGGAGTCCATCTCAGCACCCCGGTCTTGGTATCCAACGAGGATCCGCTCGGCCCACTGATCAGGCGGAATGACAGGGCGTTTGCCGGCAGATCAGGATCGGAAGCCGTCAATGGCTGGATCCAAGTCTGTCCCTCCGCAATCGAACTGGGAGAGACGGAATTGATCGCCGGAGGCCGATTGACCTCCATGACCGAGACGTTGAATTGATTCGTCGCAAAAAGAGATCCATCCGAAACCTCGACCACCACAGAATAAGTTCCCGGCCCTTGGCCCTCGGTGGGAATCCAAGAAACCAACCCTTGTGAACTGACCACCAACCCGGTGGGGCCAGACAACAATCGCACGGTAAGTTTTTGCGCCGGCAGGTCTGAATCGGCGGTTGCCAAGGGCACGGAGAGCTCGCTTCCTTCAGCTACCGATGTTGGCTGAAGGCCCACGAACTGAGGTGGCGTGTTTACTGTCAGGGTTGCGACAGAGCTGGTCGCAGAACCGGCGGAATTGCTGACAACGACGGTGTAATCTCCAGCGCTAGCCGCGTCGACCCGGGTCAGCGTCAACGTGGCATTGGTTTCTCCAACCAAAGCCACGCCACTCCGTCGCCACTGATAGCTCAACGGGACTGTTCCAGTCGCGACTACCGACAACGCGACCGTGCCCCCTGCATTGACCGAGGAGGCTACTGGCGGTGCGACGATGACAGGAGGCTCAACCATCGGGTCGGCCGCAGCATAAATCTGTGCTACTTCGTCGGCCGTCACCGTTCGAAGGTAGGTCCGGAGATCATCGAAACCCACGGCAGCCGGCAACTGCATGGCGGCGGTTGAAGCGCGGCTGATGGCTTTGGTCGATCGACCCGCTGCGGTCGCTGCCAGCACGCCGTCCAGATACAGTTGCTGGACGCCCGAGTCGTTCAGCACTGCGGCCACATGCACCCACTGCCGGGATCGCTTAGGAGAAATGGCGGACACCGCCTGCCACGAGGCTGAAGTGCCCGCTCCCAAGTTGAAGGTCAACTGTGTGCCGGAGGCAGCGATCGAGGCCGTCAGGTTCAAGCCGGCAAAACCGGCCGGATCTTCATCGCCACAATCCAGGACCTTGGTCGGACTCGCACTGACGTCCGGAAGGCGAACCCAGACGACCAAAGACTTGGCACTTGAGTTGGTCCGCATAAATCCGGAATCGAATCGGGTGTCGGCACCCCGATCCGATTTCAGACACCCACGCCGCGGTCCGCCGGAAGCCGCGAAACCGGCCGTTCCAACGGAACCCTCTGGCGCATCACAGGCTGAAACCAGGTCGTCGGCATGACCATCGAAGGAATACAACGAGGTCAGCCCCGAATCGGCAGAACCCAATCCTAGAACGCCATAATTTCCGAATCGCGGTGTCGTCCTTAAGCGATGCGGCCAAGGGGAAGCTGTGGACAATCCCGCACCTTCGCCCTGAAGAGCCATGAGTTTTTCGCCCGTATAGCTTGAAACTAATATGCGCCCGCTTTGGAGCACTGAATGGACATAATAAATGTCATTTCCTTTTGGAATCGTCCAATTAATTCCACTAACTCCAATAGATGCAATGTAGTCACCATCGGAATAGGCGCTCGAAGTGGTTGAAAAAAAAGGCCAAATATTTGTCCCGTAACTATTGATTTTTACAATTCGAGATCCGGAAGAAAGAATCATCCCACCAGTGTTCCCTGTACTCAATCCACCATACAATCGACCTCTCACCTGAAATCGACTCCCCCGATTAGCTCCATTTCTAATATCAATAAAATCACCATAACCCGAAGTTTGATTGCGGTAATAAAAATATCGATCTAAAGTTTTATGATCAGAAAAAACGGTTAAACTATCCTCACCCTCCCACCCACCACCACTTCTCCAGAGTGCTTGCCCTGTAAACAGATCAACAGCATGAACCGACTCAGCCTTAGCCATTATGATTCTATTAACCCCATCAAATAGCAATTGATTTACATTAAAACTTCCTCCAGGGTTCGAAACCCACCGAACACTACCATCTGATAAATTATAAGCCGCCAAACCGAACCCATTAAAACCCGCCTGCGAGTGAGTAGTAACCAAAAAATCTTTGAAAGGCAGCAGTAAATCACCGCTTATTATTATATCACTACGCTTCCAGGTAAAACCTTTCCCAACTTCGTAAACACCTGTCCCGTCAGGTGATCGAACAAGGAGCTTGCGGTGACCAAGACCTCGAATCGGTCTTATAACATCATTTTGTTTAGTATATAATCGGTAGGTGTTAATCTTTAAAAAACCAGAATCGGTTTTGATTTCAAACAATCCACTTTCATACTTTGGATCAGCCAGTGACTCATTTCGTGTATACGAGCCAAGCACAGCACCATCATCATCAATTACTGATGGATAAAACGAATATACAACAGCACTGCTATCCACAGGAATGGACGCCCGCCAAACCTCTTTACCATCATTCCCATTGATGCAGGTGACAGCACCATTTCCACCAGCAACAAGATTGCCATCAGGTGTTTCAATAAAATTTCCAGCTATGCCATCCACTGACCACACGACATTGGTTGGCGAGACCGGCATTGGATCGCCGCTGACTTGAATCGAGAACTGGGTAGTTGCCTTCAGCGCCCCGTCGAAAACTGAGACAGTCACAGCCTGCACCGTGGAGATTTGGGTCACCGCCGGAGTCCAGCGCACGGCCCCTCCGGCACTCACGGTCAGCCCCGACGGGCCATTCTCCAAGGCGAAGCTCAGCGCTTGAGCCGGCCGATCCGGATCGCTGCCCTGCAAGGAATAATTCAGTTCAACCCCCGCCTTGGCATTCAAGGTCGGAACAGAACTCAGAATCGGTGGTTGATTCACTTCCCTCACCTGCACGGTGAACCGGTCCGTCATTCTTGAAGTTCCATCCGTAGCGGCGACCTCCACCAGCGCAGCGCTCGGGCCTTGGTCCTCCGTGGGAGTCCAGGTCAATACTCCAGACGGCGACAGAGACAAACCACTTGGACCACTGACCAGACTGAATGAAATCCCCGGTTTCGTGCCCACAGCACTCCCCAAGTCGAGCCGCAGCAATGAGCCCTCATCCACGGCCTGGTCGGAGATCTTCGAGAAAAGGGACGAAACCACCGAGACCTGAATCGAAATGGAGTCAGCGGAGGCTCCATAGGAATCGTATGCCCGGGCCACCACACTGACGGTTCCAACCTGCGGCATTGGCACCGAAAGAGCGAACGGCGGTTGCAAGAGCTCCCCCAGTTTTCTTCCCCCCTGCCAAAACTCGACTCGGTCGATCCCATCCTGATCCACCGCCGACACCGCCAGAGTCACCGAAGCCCCCAGCGCCACGGATGAACCGGGCGCAGGGCTGGTCCAAGTGATGGTCGGCGGCTCGTTGGTCGTCCGGTAAGCCCCCCGGCGGTAGACCACCGCCATACTCGCCTCTTGAATCGCCAACGCGCGGGTTCCTGCCACCAGTTGGCGGTTCTTGTCCAACCTCACCCTGAACAGCGACCGCCCTGTGGCTTTCGCCGAAGAATCTGTGTCGCTGAAGACCAAAGCGGAGTCATCACCATTAAATTCAGGAAACCCAAAACCATTCACAGTCGCTATCTCACCATGACGATTCATGAACTGGTCATAGACCATGATCGTTGAAACACCTGTCTTTCGGTTAATGCGCTCATAGGTGATAAAATTGTTTGAGGCATGGCCAAACGCCGGATTTCCAACATCATAGTCATCGCCAGATTCAATGAGGTGCCAAATCTGACCAGTAGCTACATCCATCAAATAAATACTCCATCGATCACGCGTTGAATTGTCGTTCAACTTCTCTTCAACAACAGCATCATATACAATAAATTTCCCATCGGGCGAAAATGAGACCACGTCTGCATATTTAACATTATTCAACAAAACCCCTTCTGAACCTGGAGTGTACAAACTCTTGCTTTGGACCACTCCAGAGACCTTGTCACGCAGCACAATCAAATTTGTGTTTTTAATCACTAACGCAAACGCTAATCCATCAGGAGTTATAGCCACAGAATTCAAGAGCCCGTTTACATTAACATACTTTACATCTTGCGCGGGCCTGAGTGTTGTCGTTGCCGCAAGATTGTTATCAAACGTAACGAAAACAAATTCCGACCCATCCCCTGAGACAAATGGTTTCGACCGATTAACAGAATCAAAAAATTTAGTGTAACTCTGAGCAATATTATCAGATTCAGCCACCTCTCTTCGGGCTAGACTGTAACTGCTTTGCGCTATTTTCTTGTACAAGACCAAGTACGAGTCCGGAGCATTAACCGGCGGGAAAGATCCGGGGGCTGGAGTCGGATTGCCGTCGTATATTTCAACCGAATCAAATGCCGCCTCCACCGCTTTCTTAATGCTGGGATCTGCTGGATAAAGATCCTCAGCTGCATTCACGCAGCCTAGCCGGCAGTCGATGAATTTGTCCTGCGGCTTCAGGTATTTTGTCAAACACCTATAGTATATTTTTGCCGCAATCCGAGATGTCTTCGATTGCGATAGATTATAGAATGATTTATTGATAATACCTGAATTAATATGCACACCACCCGAATCATGTCCATTGGTGAAAACCATGTACTGACTCATTCTAGATGGATGTCCTTTTAGTTCAGGATTCGCCATATTCCTAAGTTCAGGGCCACTTTTCGCACCTAACAACCAATCATTCGAACCGTTTGCATAGTATTCAACCATTTCCCCGAATATATCAGACATGGATTCGTTCAGTGCGCCTGATTGATTTTCATATTTCAGTCCCGCCGAAAAATCGGTAATCCCATGTGTAAACTCATGGCCAATCACGTCTAAGTCCTTTGAGTATGCTCGCCCAGGGCAAAAGTAAAGGTTACCGGAACCATTTAAATAAAAAGCGTTGTCATAATACTTCCCATTTCGCACTCCAACAAATATATCCGAACCGAAACCCGTGAGCCCATTTCTATTATGCTCAGTGAGAAAATAGTCATAAACAAACCTCACTCCAACGTAAACACTAACCGCTTCATTTAACCCCCACGCACTCCGACTCTGACTGGAAATGATATTAGCACTTGAAACACCACCATTATAATCGCGCACATAAATTGCACCGTTACCCCAATTCAGCACAGGATCAGGAGCACCATTATAACTTGGCTTCGTGGTATCAATCATGTAGTAAACACCTCCCTGCTCCCAAACCGGGAATGTCTTTGTAACTCCAAACAAATCGGTACCACTGCCCGTGACACTTCCAGAACGGGCATCAGATTGGATGGAAATCTCCCCTCCCGTCCGAGCATCCATGATGGCCGTCCAAGAAGCGTGTTCCCCGACGGAAACCCGGAACTTCCACGCCAGCCGAACCGGGTTTTCCGCCGCATCCGCATCCCAGTGCAGGATCAACTCCGGGGTGGTATGAGTGCCCTTGAAGCCGCCCGGCACCTTTGCCTTGGCGCGTTCAACAGCCTTTGTAGCGGCAATGCTAGGATTGAGATCCACGGCGCTGGGAGTGGGGACAATCGACGCCGTAAGCAGGTGCAATTCCCCGTCAGGTGCCAGATGCACCGTCAATCCGGTGGGCCAAACGGGGATGTCGGCCAGTTTTTGGGTAAACCGAAAATGGCGATACCCCAGCGAATCCGTTTCCGATGACACCGGCGTCAGCTCAGCGTTGGGGTCCTTGAGTTTAAGAGCGGTACTTTGGCTCGACAGGAACGACTGCACCATCTGAGTGGTTTCCGCCTCAGTCCGCTTGGACTTGGCTGGGACAGGGCTTGAAACCGGCGGCTTCCCCACAAGCTTGATCTGACGTGCGGCGCCATTGTCCGCGGCGGTGACCCGCCAAGTGGGCTGGGGATTCGTTCCCGGGGCTTTAGCGCTGTTCACCGAAACCTTTTGCCCCGCCCCTCTCTGGACCGCAGCCGCTCGCGCACCGCCCAGAAATTTCTCGAGGTCGCGGGTCAATTGATCCAGGTCCGGCACCGCTTGGGGCGATTTCGCGACCGCCACACGGTTCGTGGTCCCGCGATTCAGGTCGATGGCCCACGCCTCGTTGACCATCGCAGCGACGGCGAAAATGCAGGCCAAGAACAGCATCGGTATCCGGAACGCCACACGCTGGTTCTCGTTCAGCCGGAGGGGCTTGGAAAAAGCAGGCTCCTTGAGTGGGATCATCATAGACAGTTTCGACTCCTTTACGGCCGCGATTCAGCGGTTTTGCCACCTCCGCAGCCGAAGCACCGATCCAAAGTCCAGTGAGCAAAAGGGACTCTGAATCTGAATCATTGACCCGCTTTTTCATGTGAGAGGCAGGGCAAACCCCATCATTTGATGCTTATAGCCCGTGGTTTTAAAATCATCGTCCTGGGCAAGATGATCTTTGGTGAGCACCAAAGAGTCGCTGGTCATCCTGGGATCTCGAATTCGAGAAACACGGAAAGCCTGCGGAATGTCTCAGGAAGGCTTGGCGCTTCAGGCTGAAATCGACCGCTCCATCATGGGGCAGGTCGAGCGAGGCCAACGGAATGTCTCCTTCGTCACCGTGTGCAAGATCGCCTCGGTGTTGAAGACGGACCTTGGTACTCTCTGCAACGGCCTGCCCGTCGGCATCAATTTGGAACCCTCGCACTTTAACTTGTCCGAACCACTCACCCATCAGCGCCCTGAAGCGGGTGCCAACTGATCCCGATCATGGGATCGCAGCGAAGTGGATGAGCTATTTCTGGGGGTTGGCTTCCGGTTATTGGCATCCGAGTTTTTGGGCATACGATCAGCATCTCCATCGTCGCAGCAGGACAGCGAGAAAGAGTCGTGTTGAATTTCCCGACACTCTGAACCGTTTGCTTCCGGAGAGGACCTCTTTAAGGTTCACCCCACCTCACCTATGCAGAACGACTCGACCGGAACGGATCTGAACCGCCGCACCTTCTTCAAGGGGGCTTCGATGGCCAGCATGCTCGCGTTGATGGGGGCGGTGCCCATCACCGCCGACGAGGCCGCCAAAGCTGCTGGTGACAAGACGCTGCCACCGCCCAAGGCCGACCCCACCTACAAGGAGAAGCCCGTGGGACCGCCGGTGAAGTTCGGCATCATCGGCCTCGGTCCCCAGGGGCGCGAGATCATCACCCACCTCGGCAAGCTGCCCAATGCGCCCGTGGTCGCCATTTGTGACCATTACAAGTCGACTCTGAAGCGCGCAGCCGATGCCGCTCCCCAAGCCAAAGGATACGCCACCGCAGAAGAGCTCTTGGCCGACGCGAACGTCCAGGCCGTGGTCATCGCCACGCCCACGCACCAGCACCTGGATCTGGCCCTTGCCGCCATGAAGGCCGGTAAGCACGTGTACCTCGAAGCCCCCATCGCCCACACCATCGACGATGCCCGAGCCATCGCGCAGGCCGCCGCCGCCTTGCCGGCCAAGCAGATCTTTCAGGCCGGCATGCAGTTCCGCGAAAACCCTCAGCACCACCACGTGCTGAAGTTCATCCGCACCGGTGCCACGGGTAAGCCGGCCATGAGCCGCGGGCAATGGAACAAGAAGACCAGCTGGCGCAAGGCCTCTCCCAATCCCGACCGCGAAAAGGCCCTCAACTGGCGCCTCTACAAGGAAACCTCGCTCGGGTTGGTCGGCGAGATCGGCATCCACAGCCTTGACACGGCCGGATGGTACCTCGGCAGCACCCCGGTTTCAGTGACCGGCTTCGGCGGCATCACCCAGTGGCAAGATGACCGCGAGGTGGCCGACACGGTCCACGTGGTGGTGGAGTTTGCCAACGGTGTCCGCCATTCCTGGAGCGCTACGCTGGCCAATTCGTTCGAAGGCGAGCACGACATCTACTTCGGCGCCTCGGCCGCGGTGCTCATCCGCGACAACCGCGCGTGGATGTTCAAGGAGTCCGACGCCGAATTGCTGGGTTGGGAAGTGTACGCCCGCAAGGAAGACTTCCTCACCGACTCCGGCATCGCCCTGGTGGCCAACGCCACCAAGATCCTCGCACAGGGCAAAAAGCCGGCCGAAGCCGCATCGGAAACCGACTCCCCGGTCCGCTACGCGCTGGAGAAATTCGTCGAGCACGTCAACGACGGCACCAAGCCCGATGCCAGCGCCGAGGTGGGCTACCGCGCCGTGGTCATGGCCGCCAAGGCACAGGAAGCGGTTCTCAAGGGCGGCCGCGTGGAAATCCCCAAAGAATTGCTCAACGTCTGAGCGCGTCCGCCGGGAGGGGCGCCTCGCCGGGGATGAGGGTTCACACCCGATTCCTCCCACCGGCGGTTCGTTCCCTTCTGACGCATTGCGCCAGGCATGCGGAACCGTAGCGTCTCCACATGTCCCGTCCCTCCGACAAGCCTGCTCTCTGGAAACGCCTGCTCCGCTGGTTGGCGGTGTCGGTCGTCCTGTTGGTGGCCGCCGTGGTGGCCCGTTTCCTTTGGGTCACCCGCGATCGCCAACCCGGTTACTCGGTCGAACTGCACCATCCGCACCCTGCGACAGCCGGAGCGGCGGGCTCGCTGAAGGTGGGCTTCGGCCGGCGTGATCTCAATCCGGACCTGAAGAACCCGGCCGAACCCGTTTGGATGGCGGGGTTCAGCCAAGGCCGCTCGGCCACCAACATCCACGACAACCTCGAGGCAGTGGGGGTGGTGATCGACAACGGGCAGCACCGGATCGCTCTTGTTTCCATCGACGCCATCGGGTTCTTCCATGACGACGTGGTCGCCGTGCGCAAGCGCCTCTCGGCCGATCTGAAGGTCGACTACACGGTGGTCTGCTCGACGCACAACCACTCGACCCCCGACCTGCTGGGGCTCTGGGGACCTGACCCCTTCCATTCCGGGGTCAACCCCCGCTACCGCGAGCAGGTCATCGCCGCCTGCGTCGGAGTGGTCGACGATGCGGTGAAGGCCCTCCAACCGGCCCGCATGGCGGCCCATGAGTTGACCGTGTCGCCCGCCGGGCTGGTGGCCGACACGCGCAAGCCCGAGGTGTACGACCCCGATGTGCGGGTCCTGCACTTCGTCGAGGCCGCCCAGGGCAAAACCCTCGGCACGCTCGTCGGCTGGGCCAATCATCCAGAGACGCCGTGGTCCAATAATCGCGACATCACGGCCGATTTTCCCGGAATCATTCGGGAGTCCCTGGAAAAGGGCATCCGCTACGGAGGAACACTGCACAAGCCTGGGCTCGGCGGAACGCACGTGTATGTGAATGGCGCGGTCGGCGGCCTCATGACCACCCACCCTTCAGTGACCGTGAACGACCCGTTCCTGAAGACCGACTTCAAGGAACCTTCGCACGACAAGACCCGGGCGGTCGGCAACCAGATCGCCTCGCGCATCCTCGACCGGATCGCCTCGGCTAAGGATACGGGCGTCGCCGCTCTGCCCATCGGCATCGAGGTCCGGACCCTCGACTTGCCTCTGCGCAACCCGGGCTTCATGGCGGCCTCGCTCCTGGGCCTGCTCGAGCGGGGTCACAGCCGCTGGCTGCACTTCAGGACCGAGGTAGGCATCCTGCGACTCGGGGAAGTCTCCATGGCCTGCATCCCCGGCGAGGTGTACCCGGAGATCGTCAACGGCGGCATCGTGCGCGCCCCGGGTGGCGACTATGACATCGAGCCCCTCGAGGTGCCTCCGCTGCGCGAACTCATGCCCGGACGGGTGAAGTTCGTGCTCGGCCTGGCCAACGACGAGATCGGCTACATCATCCCCAAGTCGGAATGGGATACCGAGCCTCCGCACTTGTTCGGAGCCCAAGGTGCCCCGTACGGCGAGGTGAACTCGGTGGGCCCAGACACCGCGTGGATTCTCCACCAGGCCTTGCGCCGCCAGTGCGAGGCCCTGAAATAGGTCTTGGGGAACGACAGGCCAGGCTGAAGGAGCTGGGAAGCGATCTACCGATCCGATGGGTTTCTCCGAAAGCGCCGGGGCAGGCCCGATGGACCGCTCGGAAATCGGTCCCCACCCGAGTTTCCCGAAAGAGTATCTCTGCGGCCCGCATCCGGGCTTGAGATGCGGCACACGGTCTGGGTTCATTGACTGATCCCGCCATGAGCGCCCCGACCGAAGCCGCCTCGTTCCGTGACCTGACCTCCCAACAGAAGAAGTCCGGTCTGGCCGCCTGGCTGGGCTGGATGTTCGACGGGTTGGACATGCACATCTACACGCTGGTTGCGACCCCCTTCGTGGCACAGCTCTTGGCCCTGCCGCGGACCGACAAGCAAGTGGGCGAGAAAGGCGCGCTAATCAATGCCGCCTTCCTGATCGGTTGGGCGCTGGGTGGTGCCTTCTTCGGGCGCGTGGGCGACTTGATGGGCCGCAGCCGAGCCCTGTGCCTGACCATCCTGTGCTATGCGGGCTTCACCGGGCTCTCGGCCATCTCCACCGAGTGGTGGCACCTGATGGTGTTCCGCTTCCTTTCGGCCCTGGGTATCGGCGGCGAATGGGCCGTGGGTGCCTCGTTGCTGTCGGAGACCTGGCCCAAACGCTGGCGCCCGTGGATCGCCGCCACGCTGCAGACGGCCGTCAACGTCGGCGTGCTGCTGGCCTGCTTCTTCGGCTACCTCTTCGAGAACACCGAACCGCGCTACATCTTCCTCGTGGGGGTCCTGCCCGCGCTGATCGTGCTGTGGATCCGAAGGGCCGTGCCGGAAACCGAGGAATGGCACACCGCGCGGGCCGGTTCAGAAAAACCACCGGGCCTGACCGATCTGTTCCGGGGCAAGGTCGCCAAAACCACCTGGATCGTGCTGCTCATTTGCGGCGTGTCGCTGACCGCGCATTGGACCTTCATGTTCTGGCAGCAGAAATACATCCGCGACCTGCCCGAGGTGCGCGACCTGTCCTCGGCCGGCCAGAACCGGGCCGCGGTGATCGCCCTCATGGTCCTCATGGCCGGATCGATCCTCGGCAACTATGCCGCAGCCGCGGTCGCACGAGCTGCGGGCTATCGGAAGGCGGTGGTTTCGTTCTGCCTGGTGTATGGCGCAGCCATGGGGGTTACTTTCCTGGCACCGCGGGATCACACGACGGTGCTCGTGGGCTTCTTCTTCATCGGCCTTTGCCAGGGCGTCTTCGGACTATTCACCATGTGTCTGCCACCCCTGTTCCCCACCCTGCTCCGGACCACCGGTGCGGGCTTCTGCTACAACATCGGCCGACTCATCGCGGCCGGCGGCACGGTGTTCTTCGGTCTGTTCACCAAGGTCGGCGACGTTCGCCAGGCGCTGCTCTATGCGGCGATCCTGTTCCTCCCGGCCGCCGGCATCGCCTGCTGGCTGCCCGAGCCCAAGGATTGAAAC
>Ga0214923_10008037_pt1 | contig 11344 bp, 21 predicted proteins | sample LL1510_MetaG_FD_177993 | JGI IMG/M metagenome (GOLD analysis project Ga0214923, IMG submission 177993) | Freshwater microbial communities from Lake Lanier, Atlanta, Georgia, United States - LL-1510 | ecosystem: Environmental > Aquatic > Freshwater > Lake | place: USA: Georgia | collected... | reverse complement strand
TCATACATGGGTAAAACCGAAATAATTTTAATGGAGTTGACGCGAATGCTGGTTTTTCGCGCTCGTTTGCTAAACGAGTGAGGTCTAAACAACCTCCGAGAGTTCGATCCTCTCCTACTCCGCCATTTATATGAGACTAGTAAAATTTGATTATAGTGATTTGCCCGTTGAATGGTACGACAAGTATCCATTCAAACCAGATGATAGGTTTATTTTAACCGAATTTCCAATTGACGATGAACATTGTAATGTGCTTGACTTACAAACCCAACGCATGTATAGTGGGTATCATACAGAGAATTTTATAGATTTAACTAGAGACGAAGTTTTTAACTTAGAAGAATATGACACTTTCAAAAAAAATAGAATATTTAATTGAAAAAGGTTGGGTAGAAGATAAGGAGTTTCCTTATTGTGAAAGGCGATCTTTAGGAAATAAACATTGGCTATTACATAATGATATTGTTTATACAGGTAAGTTCACAGAGGCAGCATATAATTTCCAATTGATGCTTGAGAACACTGTTAAAGAATCAAAGTATCACGAATTAACAAATGAATCACTATTACAGACTGTATTAAATCTTGCCCAAGGGGATGATTACGAAGGGTGTTTCACTGAAAAAGGTCAAATTAAATATAGTCTTGCCTATAAAGAATTATATAGTAGATTACAGTGGATAAATTTTGTGTAGCGGTGTGGTATGACACACGGTATAAGGTGAATAACTGGATGCCGAAACAGAAATGAGATAATACCCTTATCTATCAAATTGGTGAAAATCCAATCTACACATCTAGTTGCTCCTATAGCCCAACGGCAGCAGGCAACAAGCTCAAACCTTGTTTAGTGTCGGTTCGAATCCGACTAGGAGTACCAAAATAATTAATAACAATGAATACATTAACTACAGAAAAAACATTAAAAAAAGTTCACACTATTCTAAAAAGAATGTGGATGCATGATAATGACGGATCAGACTTTTTCCCTGTTCCAGAGAAATTTTGGACTTCTGAAAATTATTTTGATTGGTCAAAGTTGACGGAAAGACGTAAGCAGTTAAAAGAACGTGATATAGATAAATTAACAGTAAATGAACATTTATTATTTGATATAATGTTCAATGAGGTTCTTCCTCTTTTAGAAAAAGCAATTGGCGAATAAGCATGAAATGGTGATGCGCTATCTTGGTAAGATAGAGGAAGTCGGTTCGATCCCGTCATTCGCCTCCATGGAAGATTGACCGAGTGGCATGGTACCTGCTTGGAAAGCAGAGGTCTGCCCCTTAAAAGGCAGCAAAGGTTCGATCCCTTTATCTTCCGCCAGTTTTATAAAAAGAAGTGTTGCTAATATTGGCCTATGGGGTAGCCTTATAAACTACTAAGCACCGAATAGATAATTCGGAAAATGTGGGTTCGATTCCCACCACTTCTACCAATAATATTCGATAATGACTAATAAAGAGCAAAAAATCCGAAGAAATAAAATACGTAAAGATAGAGTATGGAATAATTTTCTATATTTTTGTAATTTTAAAAAATGGCCCGCTTTTATCAATCTTAAAGAAATTACAGATTACAATCCAGAGGATTATCGAGAAGCTTTTGAACGTTATCAAACAAGAGGTAAACATGCATTAAAAAATGCACAAGAACTTTTATATATTCAACCCATCTTAGATGGGCAACGGCAAAAAGAAATTTTACTAGATTCTTTGGCAGAGGAAAGTATGGAATATTGGGCTAAGGGATGGGGATGGATATATCCATGGGTACACACTTTAGATATGAAAGTAGATAGATTAACTAAAGTGGCTATTTTACGTTCATTACGTACAATGTTAGGTACAAAACTTAATTGTACAGAGTACCATCCTGAAAATATTTTAAATTTCTTTGTTCGTCATCCCGGTATAAAACCTGAAACAAAAAAGAGATTCTTGGATTTACGAGGAGGTATGTGATATATTTCACATATGAAAACAGTCAATATTAAATTAAAAGGCAATATTATTGCAGCACATGGTAATGGTTTTTATCGGGTATCATCAGATAAAATCCCAAATGATGTGATATGTACCTTAGCAGGTAAGATGTCAAAAGGGTTCAATAAACCCGATGTAGGGGATTTTATAGAGTTTGAAGTGAGTCATACAGACATGACAAAGGGAAGAATCATCCGAAAATGGTAAATATTTGAATGAACTTCAAATCATTTTTCCTTTTAAACGAACGTAAATTTTTTATCGACCTTGCCCGATTCACCGAAATCATACTTTCGCGTTTAGAGGATAAAATTCGTGAAAAGAAGAACGGAGTGCGTTCCGGTAGCAAAATCACCTTATCTTTAGGAAAAGATAGAAAGCTAGATTTTAAATTCTATAAAGGATATTCTCGTCGTACGCACGCAGAGAGAAAGCTCAACCAATGGACTGATACAGATGCGCAAGCGATCTATTATGGAAAAGATGCAGAGCATAACGGCACCATCGAAGTATATTTTAATCCTGCTAAATCTTCTGAATCATATTATAAAGATAAGAAATTTGAAGATGTTATAGACGGGTCATTACCAAAATTCATTAAGGATGCTATTCGCCACGAATTATCACATGCATATGAAGACATAATGAAAGATGTGGCTAAATTTAAAAATGATGACTATACGGTAGGAACCACTGATTCACATTTTGATCAAGACGAGGAAATTAATGCAAATCTTTCACAGTTTCTTACCTCTGAATTATCTGTTAATCGTGATGTAATGTTTAAAATCTCCGAAGGGGATATTCATGGGGCAGTCAGTGCCTTCGTTCGTAAATTGAAAGACCAGCCGTTTTTCTCTAAAATCAATTCAAAGAATAAGATTTGGGTATTGAAAACCATCTTTACCTTTGTTCATGATATTGTGGAAAAGAAAAAGGCAACCCTCCCAACTTAACAATTAGATTAGTATAAAAAAACCGGAAATTTTCATTTCCGGTTTTTTTTTTATTTTTTTATTAAAAATTATTTAGCAACACAGCTAGAATTATTATTAGTTAATATTTTACTTTCATATCCTGTATAGATTAAATCTATTTCAGCAGCAGCAAAATTATCAGTGTCAATTGAACCACTATCAAAGTTGAGAACTGGACGCCACATTTGATAATGTAACCCTACAGTAAAGGTGGTTTTTTCGATTGCTGACTGATCGTATTCGATTGGGCCTACAGACTGCGGGTACACGCCGATTAAGCGGTAAACACGTATTACTTTACATTTAGGGGATAGCACAGCAATGTCAATGGAAGCAGAATCACATGGGAAGTTGAATTGTCCACAGGAAGTGTCTTCATTGATCGTAGCAAATGACCAACGTTCAAGTGCATTACGAACAAGATAGTCACCGGGAGTATTGAATGTAATAGTCCATGGATTAGGGTCATAACTTACTTGACCGGGGATATTAAAATTGAACCCTTGGAAAGGAACTTGTATATTATTAATTGTTCTACCGGGAATAGAATAAGATGTGGCATAAAGATAGCCACCTGCACCTGTTGGCTTTTCAATCAGTTCTGCCCGTACATACGGAGGAACACCGGGACCAACATCGAGAATACGAATTTGATTCTGACGAGAGAAATCGTGTTCTTGGAACACTTGTTTTGCTTTTTGAATAGAGCCGAGAGCCATGATAATAATATTTATCATGAAATCCTATTTTTCTAAAACAAAAAAGGCAGGAAGTGATACTTCCTGCCTTTGCTTAATCAGATTCCCATTTTCGCTTAGTTCCGGTTCTTTCAATATATTCGTCACAAGCCTTTTTATAATTAATTTCTTCTTGGCGATGATATTCATCAATTTCATCAATTGTCTTGAACCTTTTACAAAACTCTACCAGTTGGTTAAACCTTTGATCAGTCTTTTTAGACTTTTTTATCCAGAAGCCAGAGGGTTTACTTCCAAATCTGAAAAATTCAGTAAAATTCCACCATATGCCATATTTTTTATATTGAGCAATATATACAGCATCGTCTGACCCTGTTTTACGGTAAAATATAACCCGTGTTTTAACTGATTCGATAACGGGGGCATATCCTACCGTTTTTAATAATACTTTTAATATATTGTACATTATTTGATATGGTAACTGATTTCTTCAATATTGCGGGCTTCTTCATTTTGACCACATAATGAATATTTCATAGGGATGCCTTTATTATTCTTCAGACACTCTTTAATGTCTCCTGATACAGTTTGGACATAGTTACAAATGGATTTATAAGGAATATCGTGTTCAGGCACATTTGTCTTATAAATTTCCTCCCCTACATTAATAAACTTCATAGCATTGCAAAATGCAAACCATTTGGTTAATTCTGTATCAGACATTTCTGAAGCAGGTTTTTGATGACTATTGGTTAAATCTAATTCGATTGCTTGGTTGTTCATAAGGATATAATGTTACAGTGCCGACGAAAGGCATATTGTTCAATTTTAAAGTTTTGACGGTGAATCCATTAGGTGCGGGTTCGGTACCATATTCGGCAAGGCGGGTATCAATATGAACCTCACCGAGAAAGGAATTAACCATATTCTGTAATATTATAGTGTTTTCATTACCTTTAGTCGAGGCATTAAATACTTCGAATGCCGCACGGATTTTACGTACAAGAGCAGGCATTAATTCACTATATTTTATCCAAAATAGGACAGGATTATCATGCATAGAAACTTCACATTCTTTACACATGAATTCCCGCTCAATCTTTTCCTCGTTTCCCCAATAATCAAATAATGATTGATATTGATCAGGATTTAAAATCTTTTCCGAAGTACAGTATATACACTTGATAGTGCGGTTTGTTCGGGGCAATCTTAGACGTTCTTCTAGGATTTGCTTAGGTGGTTGTTTTTTCTGCTTTTTTGTTTTCTCTATTACAGGGAGAACAAAATCTGTTGTATTTTCCATAATTTTTATAATTTATCGTGTAAATGTTGAACATATGGGGGAACCCATCCCCATAGGACACATAGGTTGAGGACAACAATAGCCCATTGTTCCTTTACATTCTAAACCACATTTGCTACATGTAACGCCAGTGTCTGTCCATTTATCAGGTATTATATACTTATTTGGCGGGAAGCAGGGGCGGGAAGCAGGAATGTTATCATATTCATTATTATCAAAATAATCTTTTAATTTTTTATAGGTATCGCCAATATCGGTGACATTATAACTCTGTTCACGTTTTGATTCGATTACGAAGTGTATATTGATAAGGTCTAATCTAACCCATTTCCCAATTTTCAGATAACCTGTAAAAGTATCAGATACTTTGCGCTCATGAAGAGTTCCGTCTCCTGAATAATTGAATACAATAGAATGGTTCAATAGTTCTTCAATTTTAATATTTCCGTTGGTATCTTTGTATTCTTTAATTGGTTTTTTCATAAATTTATAAAAGTCCGTTTATAATACCTAGAAGATATACCAGAAATGAAACATTGTCAACATGTTCTTTTGAGAAAAGTGACAAATTGACACTATTAAGGGCTTCGATAATAACAGTTCTGTCTTGTTCTGGATGTGTCTCTTTCAATGATTGGATGAAAAAATCCTTAATGAGTTGCCAGTAATGAGCACTGTCTCTATTAAATGCACATGTTTTTGCGGTTAAGGTGGCATGTTTAAGTTTCTTCTGATCATCAGGAGTTAGACTTAATGAGAATTTTCTAATAATTTCTTTTAATTCGGTTAAGGATGCAGGTGTTTCAGGAGTATTTATTTCTGCCTGAATAGCAGTATTAGGCCGGAAGAAAAAGGCACTGTTTTCCAATGGTTCAAAATCAGGCTTTAAACGACTCATAGAACCTGTGTATTGATAGGGGTTTGTATTGCCGCTGTCATAAAGGTTACATGCACTGCATTATGTTTGTGGCAGTTACCACAAACATACTCCGTATCATCTAAATCTAGATTTAGAATTGCCATATTACCACAATGTTGACAGGCGGTATTGATTGGATATTGTTTATATGGTTTACTGTTATATTCTTCCACATGTTTTTTTAGGATATACTTGCTATATAATCCATCTACTACAGCAGGCACAATTAATTGTGCGCCAACAGTTAATCCAAATACTCCCCAAAAAGAAAGTCCAAAGAGTAAAAAACATCCTCCACTTATCAAGGTTGCAATAGCAGATACGATAGTCAATGATGTTACTACCGCAAGAATTTTTTTACTGGTTTTCATTAATTATTTTTCTGTGGGGGTTCGGCTATAATACTGGTTATTCCTTGTTTATTGAAGGTGCTGCAATTATTACAGCGCCATACACAATTCATAACTTTTCGTCCAGATGACTCAGTTATAGGGTATTCTTGTCCTTGTACTGAAGAAGAACATACGCGACATCTAATGGGAACATTTCTTAACATATATGTGTCTATTTATATCTGCGTTTCCATAATTACATGGTAATGTTGCTAAACCAATCGTCTATTGACGTATTTTGATTGAATAATGCGTTCCATGAACCTAGTTGACGACGAAAGCCGCCTAGCCCATATTGTTCAGTGAGAGCTATGAAGCCTTCACCATTGAATACATTATTATTTGCAGCATTTAACTGTTCAGTGAAATATTTTTCATCATTTGGTCTATACACTAAACCATATTTCAAATCCATAATTTTTAGATTTACTGTAATGATGTTCCGTTGTTCGTCGGTAATATCATCAGAATTTTCTAAATCATTGTTAATTTTTTCTGCTAATGTCTTAGCACGCACCACACCAAATTTATTAAGACCTTTGATATTATCTGAAACGTCTCCCATTATCGCTTTATATAAAATAAAATGAACGGGGTCACATCCTGCATATCCTTCAAAATTAGACAAATCTACAATAGTATTTTTTGCAGGAAGGAACTGGTGAACATTATGATTTACCAATTGTAATAAATCTCTATCAGATGATATGATCAAACATTTTTTATCAATACTGACCTTATTAGCCAAGTAGTAGATTACATCGTCCGCTTCAAGATCATATGGTAAAATAGTTTTAATACCTAAACTATTACATAAGGCAATAGCAATCTCACAATATATATGAATTTTAGTACGATCCTCGGACTCTACTCGGTTAGTTTTGTATTCAGGATATAACTCTCTTCTAAAATTGACTACATCGGGGTTCAATCTTTTATCCCATGTAAAATATATTTCTTTAGGTAAATGATAATCTACTAAAGCCTTGAGCATATTCAAAAATCTATAAATTGGCCCAATGTCTATATTATTGATAAAGACGGGCTGATTTCTAGAGAAGAATGCTCTATATAGAAGGTTATTACCATCTATGATTAACTTTTCATACTTGGTTGACATATGGTACTATACCATTGGTAAATTCTGTTGCAACTTATTAGCATTGAACACTGCATGCATTTCTTGAGCAACACTTTTAGGTAAAGTTTCTATAAACACCAATTCTTTATTATTTATTAATGTGTCTATTTCGGTTTTTAGCATGGAAAAATTGGTGTTACCATTTGCTAATAATTTTACCCCCTCTACATAATTATCACCTTCCCCTATAATAATAAGACATAATCCTCTTTGAGATATTTTTTCATTAGGATTAATAGTTACCCCATATGCCGCATTTTTATATTTCGATCTAAACATAGTACAAGTTATCATATTTAATAGTTGAATTCGCTTTTTATTTGGAGTAAATTGTATAATATGGTAATTGGCGGCACAAAAACACGGGTAACAGTTGGAAATCAAGTATTTGAAATTCCTTCCGAAAAAACAACAGAATTATTTCAAATTCTTTCAAGATGGCAAAGTATTGCAGTTACAGAAGCAAATCCTTCTCCAAATCTCCAATATCAAGGTAGATCATTAATTAATGGATAAAGAAACAAATAAGCCGATTTACTATGTGGATGGACCTGCTCGATTTGGAAAATATTTCTTAGAGACATATTATACAATATTTCCTCCCAAGGAACGCAACACATATACGAATTTAACATTATGTCGCAACATTGCCAATAAAAGATATAAAAATTATTTAAAATTTATGAAAAAATTATACAAAATCGGTGGATGGACTTGTTTATTAACAGGACTTGGATGTTTATGGGGCATTGGTGCCGTGGCAATCTTTTCGGGCTTGACTTTGTTCTGGTTTGGTGCTACTATAGATGATGCCAAATGCTACTAATGAATCTCTCCTGTCAAAAGTCTGGACATTGAAATATGCTCCACAATCAGTTTCCGAAGTAATCCTTTCTAAGGAAAACCACGATCATTTCTCTAATTTAACGGAAATAACAAATAATCTATTATTTCTCGGAAATACCGGATGTGGTAAAACCACCCTTGCTAAACTCTTAGCAAAGAAATTTGCCCCAAACTCTTATATTTTCATTAATGCATCTGAAGAATCAGGTATTGATATTGTAAGAAACAAAATCAGTGATTTCGTTTCCATCATGTCTTTTGATGGAAATATTAAAATTGTCATTTTAGACGAAGCAGACGGATTAAGTCAAGCCGCCCAACAAGCACTACGGGGTGTTATGGAAGAATTCTTAGATGATGTTAAATTCATCATTACAGGAAATTTCAAACATAAACTTATAGATGCTATTCAGAGTAGATGCCAAGATTTTGAATTTGCGGTTGATATTCGCACAGTATTATCTCGTATTGTATCTATTATGGATATGGAGGGTATCACTCTTGCTAGCGAAGATAAAAAATCATTGGTTACAATGGTTCGGAATTATTTTCCTGATATTCGGAAAACTATTAATGAAATCCAAAAATCATGTATTACAGGGAAGTTTGTTCCTGTCCTAGATAAAGAAGAAACGATTTCAACTAAAATTGTTGAAATGCTGAATACCAAAACAAATGTTTGGGATATTCGCAAGTTCACTTTAGCAAATGAAACAGCATTTAATAATGATTATCACTTCTTAATGAGAAATTTGTTTGATCTTTTTGTTAACGAACAAAATACAGCAAGGGTGCTATATACAGTTGACGCAATGTATAAACATGCTATAGTGGCGGATGCAGAAGTGAATTTCACTGGACTATTAATTAACTTATCGAAATAATGATATTACAAACCACTAAACTCTATACACACACTATAGATATAGAACAAGAACGTGCCCGAATCAATAGAATATTTGCCAATATCGACACACGGAAAAGGTTATTGGATATTCTAGATGCATTAGAAGCTAAAGACCTCAATAAAATGTTTGACCTATATGACGCATTACCATATAATGAAGAAAAGGAATGTCCAGAACAAGAATTCTTGGGAATGTGGTTCTGGAATTTCTTGGATTGTAAGAAATGTGAAACCATTATAACATATAAATTTATATGATACACGTAAAAACCCCTAAGAAAACAGTAGAAGTAATTAGAATTTCTAATGCAGATACTATCAAATACATTAGAAAACAAGCTATACGCTCAATGTCTTGTATCCAACAGGGATGGACTGATAATATTGATAAGGCTAATAAAGATTTCAACTCTCTATGCTGGATCAGACGTAATTTTTGGGGGATTTTTGCCATAAAACAGAAGGCAGCTATTAAAAAAGCTGAATTTGAAAATGGACTACGGGGTTGTGTACAGCACAGTGTATGTGCAAAATTTATCCGACAATCAGCATTCACAAATACTTTCTATTTAGGTAAACAAGATACCGAATATCTATGGGTGCCTGAACTATGGGATAGATACACCAAAACAAATATTCCTGTTATTGAGAAAGTTTTTTGAAAGAAATAGGCATTTAGATAAGTATAGTACCAGTATGAAGACACTGGTAACTATTTTTCTGGCAATGGCGATGTCCATTGCATCTGTTTTTGCAACAAACGATTTAGACAAAGAACTATTCAAATATTACTCTGCTAATAAAGTTGCAGGTAAGAACGAAAAAGTAACTGATTATACATTAGCTCGTCGTCTTTATATAGACGTTGCAGGGCGTATTCCTTCTCCAAATGAACTCAAGGCATACACTTCTTATTCAGCACCTGATAAGAAACAAAAGTTAATTGATAAATTATTGTTTTCAGAAGACTATGTAAATAATTTTTACAATGTTTTTGCTGATATGCTACGTATCCGTCCTGATAGACTTAGTGATGATGTAGCATTATTAAAATCGTATCCCTATATACAATATGTACGGGATAATCTACGTTTAGATAAACCATATAACGTATGGGTAACGGAAATGATGACCGCAAAAGGCACTTTCCAAGCAAATCCTGCAACAGGTTATATGTTACGTGATAATGGGATGGCATTGGATAACCTTGCTACTAGTGTACAATTGTTCATTGGTAAAGACATTGCTTGTTGTCAATGTCATGATGATCCTTTCCAAGATTACACACAGAAGCAATTTTATCAATTATATGCTTTTGTAGCTCAAGAAGAAAATCGAGCAAATCGAAAAGATTATAAAGATATATTAACTAAGGTGGATACACAAATCAAAGAAATCACCAAAAAAGACAGAATAGATAATAATATCAGACAATTGCTCGGAGCAAATTTATTTGATATAACTGAAAATAGTAAGAAAGAAGCACGACTTCCTCATGATTTCAAATATGAGAAAGACGGCAAGCCGAATGATATTGTAGAACCTGTTACTTTCGATGGTAAGGTTAAGGACGTTAAAGGTGATCGTCGGGAAGCATTAGCCAAATGGCTAACCAATCAAGATGATTTTTCATATTCTATTGTTAATAGAATATGGGGTGAATTAGTGGGTAAACCACTTATAGAGCCTATTGTTAATTTTGATGTTAAAAATTATCCAGAAGGAAAAATTGTGACATTTCTAGGTGATCGTTTCAAAGCCAGTGGTTATTCTTTAAAAAATCTTATCCGATTAATCATTGAATCGGATTTCTATCATCGTGTTGCATATGATGGCCCTACAGAAGCATATAAGCTACAATCCCCTCTCGTCAAGCGTATGTCTCCTTATCAAGTGTGGGATAGCATCTTATCTGTAGTCATCCCTGATGTAAACTATACTCGTATTAATTTTTCCGAATATTCTAAACTTGTAACAGTTGACTGGCTTGAAGTATCAGGTCAAGGGTTACTTGATCAAATGAAGAGTATTCAAGAATATGAACAATCATTGTCTAAGAATTTTCTCAAATATAAAGGAATCGAGTTGGTTCGTTCTGCCTATCTACTCAATAAGAATAATTTCACTGGATTATTTTTAAAGGAATTTGGATCATCTGATCGTCTTCTTATAGACA
>Ga0214923_10008036_pt1 | contig 11345 bp, 2 predicted proteins | sample LL1510_MetaG_FD_177993 | JGI IMG/M metagenome (GOLD analysis project Ga0214923, IMG submission 177993) | Freshwater microbial communities from Lake Lanier, Atlanta, Georgia, United States - LL-1510 | ecosystem: Environmental > Aquatic > Freshwater > Lake | place: USA: Georgia | collected 2015-10-15 | reverse complement strand
CGGACAACGTTGATACCACCTTGTGGGCCTTGGTTTCCAACCAACAAGTAGTGGTTAATGCCTTTGACACCGATCCTCAATCGCGGTTGAATCAAGACATTGGATTAGACGGTTGGAACAGTAATAAGGAAATTACAGCTTTTCAATCCTATGTGAATTGGGTTCAAAACAATGCGACGCTATCTTCGGCCGCTAAAGCCCGAATGATTCAAGATCCCTCGAACGATGATTACAATTACTACCTCGATGATAATTACGACAATCAACAGCTGAATATCCTGCAACGCTATAAACGCTATAATGGTATGGAAGGGAATTCCCCAACGACCAACATGTCCGATACTGCTAACCTGGCAGGTTATCCCACCCAAGCCACCAATATGCCCGACTTGGAGGACATCAACCAGGATAATAATTTGTCGGAGTCGGAGGCTTACTTTCAATATAAAATGAGCATTCGACCAGGCGATATGCAAGTAGGTAAGAATTTCATTACTAATATGCAGATTTATCACAACGGAAACAAAACGGAAAAATGGTTCCAGGTTAGAATTCCTTTAGTCTCATACGAAAAGAAAATCAACGGAATTCAGGATTTTAGGTCCATACGTTTCATGCGCTTGTTTATGAAGAATTTTGATGAACAAACCCAACTCCGCTTTGCGAAAATGGAATTTATCCGAGGAGAATGGAGGCCTTATCGCATGGATTTGACCCAACCAGGGATTAGCGTTCAAACAGATCCTAACTTAACCGACTTCAATATCTCCGCGGTGAATGTGGAGGAAAACGACCAACGAACGCCGGTAAAGTATGAAGTTCCTCCAGGAATTGTTCGTGAAATTGACCCTTCACAAACGTATCAACGGCAAATGAATGAACAATCGTTGCTCTTGAATATTTGCAATTTGCAGGACGGAGACGCCAGAGCAGCTTATAAAAATGTGGTGTTTGACGTGAGAACCTATAAGAAACTGAAAATGTTCGTGCACGCAGAAGAGGTGAACCCTTTGATTCCCTTGAACGACAAAGCTGTTACCGTGTTTGTTCGACTAGGGACGGATTTTGTCGATAATTACTACGAATATGAATTGCCTTTGTATAAAACCCTATGGGGAGCAACGTCACCTGAGGAAATATGGCCCGACAAAAACAACATTGAAATCGTATTTGACGATTTATTGAGCTTGAAAAAAGAACGGAATAACAAAGTGGAGAGTGGCGTTTCAGGTGTTTCCACGATGTTTGAATACAGCAAAATCGACCCGCTCAACGGGGATCGAAAGATCAAGGTAAAAGGGTCTCCGAACTTGCAAGCCATTAAAACCATCATGATCGGGGTAAGAAATCCATTAAAAACCGACCCTTCCAATATTTGGCCAGACGACGGGCAATCGGAATGTGTTATTGTTTGGGTGAATGAATTAAGGCTTACAGATTTCGTGAGTAATGGCGGAGGAGCAGCGGTTGGACAGGCACAATTACAGGTGGCCGATTTCGCCACGGTTGCTGCTTCAGGCAATTACTCCGGAATTAACTGGGGATCCGTGGAAAGCCGCGTTCAAGAACGTCAGCGCAATGAAAAAATTGGCATAGATATGAACACCACGGTGCAACTAGGACAGTTTTTTGGAAAACAAGCCAAGGTATCTTTGCCCTTCTTCTATGGGTATTCTCGAAATGTAATCAATCCTGAATACGACCCTTTCAACCCCGATATAAAACTTGCTGATTATGATCTGGCAACACGTAAAGAGCGCGCGCGCCTGGGGCAGGATTTTAACGAACGAAGGTCCTTTAATTTTACAAATGTCCGCAAGGAGGCAAAAGCAGGCGCAAAGCCAGCATTTTGGAGAATTTCCAATTGGTCGGCTAGCTACTCGTATGCCGAAAATCTTAAACGCGATTTCAATACTAACTTTGACCGCACCAAAAATTACACGTCAGCCCTGAATTACAATTACACCTTTTCTGGAAAACCATTTGAACCGTTTAAGAAATGGAAACCCGTACAAAAGTCGAAGTGGTTGGCTTTGGTGAAGGACTTTAATGTATTCTTGATGCCCAAGAATTTAACCTTTACAAATGACTTTTTGCGCATGTACAATGAACGTCAGGTGCGCAACAACCTTGTGCCGAATTACCAATTCAAACCGGTATTCTTGAAAAAGTTCGACTGGAACAGAAATTATAATATAGGGTACGACCTGACTAAGAATTTGAAAGCATCCTTTGTGGCAACGAATCGAGCCATTTTTGTAGAAGGAAATAACCGCGTGGACCGTAAAAATGACCCCATGGCCTTTCAAGAGTTTAAAGATTCCATTCGCTCTCAATTAAACACTTTTGGTAAGACCATGGAATACAACCACAATTACAGTTTGAGTTATGCGGTGCCATTTGATAAATTCCCGCTTACCAATTGGCTTACCGCCAATATCAAATATAATGGCACTTATAATTGGCAACGAGCCCCCTTGGCCCAAACTGATTTTGGAAATACGATCCAAAATAATCGTTCGGTAAATTTAACCGCTCAAGCAAATTTCGTGACCCTATATAACAATGTTCCGTTGTTCAAAAAAGTTTTGTCGGACGGCAGAAATAGCAGAGGAGCGTTGAATGCAAAAACCAACGAAGGAGGGAATAAGAACAATAATCAAGGCAATAAAACAGCAGAGGAAGAACCCCCTAAACCGCCAAAACCCGTGGAAGAAATGACCAAAAAAGAGCGACGTAAATGGGAAAAAGTACTGCGCAAGTTTGAAAAGAAAAAGAAAAAAGAGCAGCGCGCTAAGAAAAAAGTGAATCCAGTAATCAGTACTGGCGCAAGGTTACTCATGACCGTGCGAAATGTTTCAGGCACCTATTCCATCGACGACGGAACCCAGCTTCCTGGTTCAAACCAAGAATCGAGAATTTTAGGTATGAACAACAACAATTTCGGGATGTCAGCTTTTGTTTTCGGAAAGCAGGGTTATGACATTTGGGGAAGAGAAAATGGATATAGTATCGCCAGTTTATCGGCGTCTAACGGTTGGTTGGTACAAAATGAAAATCTCAATAAACAATTTTCTACCACACACAGCACGAAACTCAATCTCCGCGCTACCCTTGAACCCTTCAAGGATTTGAATATTGAAATGAAATTAAACCGTAACTATGGACGAAACAGCGGTGAGTTTTTTAGATGGAATGAAACGAGCCAACAGTTCGAGGGGCAAAGCAGGTTTGAATCCGCTACCTTGACGTATTCTACCATCACGTGGGCTAGCGCCTTCATGAAAGACAACAAGGACCGGTCTTCCGAGGTGTTCAGTAATTTATTGGCCAATAGAAAAGCCGTTTCGCAGCTCATTGGTGCAGGAAATCCCAATTCCTCGTTGCAACCTTCGGGCTATTTTGACGGATATTCTGGCAACCAGCAGGAAGTGGTGATTGGTGCCTTCTTAACCGCTTACGGTGACAAAACAGTCAACGAGAAGAACATCAATCCTTTGCGGAATATGCCTCTTCCAAATTGGAGCATTACCTACAATGGCCTTTCTAAATTTGATTTCGCTAAAAAGGTTTTAAAATCCTTTGTACTTCGACATTCTTACAGCTCCACAGTAACCGTAAATGGTATGCAATCCAATATGAGCGCCACCACAGATGCGAACGGAAATCCAACAGCCCTTGACATCAACAATAACTATATTTCACCTTTGCAAGTGCAAAACATAACCTTAAGCGAGCAGTTTTCTCCATTAATTGGTATGGATGCCACATGGGTTGTTTTTGGGCAATCGTTGACGACAAAATTCGAGTACAAAAAAGATCGTATGGCGACATTATCTTTGAATAACAACCAAGTCACGGAGGTGAAATCAGATGAAATTGTCATAGGAATACAATCGAAAATCAGCAAAGTAAAATTGGTGAAACGCTTCGATGCCAATGACCTCAATGCAGGCATTAACTTCTCATTTAGGGATAATGCCACCTTAATTCGTAAAGTGGTGGAAAACACCAACCAAGCCACAGCAGGCCAAACTGTGATTTCGTTCAAATTCAATCTTGATTATAACTTGACACAGAATTTAACGGTCTCTTATTATTATGATCAAAATTTGAATACCCCGAAAGTAGCCACAAGCTATCCGACCGGAAATATGAGCACAGGTATCAAACTTCGGTTCAATTTGGCAGGGGTACAATAATGGCGGTAAGAGCTTGCACACCCTCTGACATTCCAAGGATTATGGAACTCATCAAGGACCTTGCTGCCTATGAGCTGCAAGCTCTAGCCGTAGTGAATTCGGTCGAAGAATTGACCTTGGACCTCTTTGTGGAAAAACGTTGTTTTGCAATCGTATATGAATCCGAAAATTTAATCAAAGGTTTTGCCTTATATTATTTTGGCTATTCCACTTGGAAAGGAAGAACCTTATATTTGGAGGATATTTTCGTGGAAGAAGTCTACCGCAACGAAGGAATTGGACAAAAGTTATTCGAAGCGGTTGTAGAAGTGGCAAAAACAGAAAAGGTTCGAAGGATGGATTGGCAAGTGTTAGAATGGAATGAACCAGCGTTGCAATTTTATGTAAAAAACAATGCTAGTTTAGACAATGAATGGGTAAACGGGCGTCTTTATTTTTAATCTACCAAACGCGTTAAAAGCCCAGTAATTAAGTCATATGTTCCAAATTCCATACATGCGCCTTTTTGTCGGCAAATGAATCTTGGTTTATCGTGTTACTTCTATGGTGAGGGTTGGGATATTACGTTCGAATGTTGGGAAACAAATTGCGGTTGTCTACCACATTTGCGCTTTTACGCAATCCATTCATCAAGTCTCCTCCGATTTTGCCCTTCAACGCAGATAATAATTGCTGCTTTTCTTCTTTATAAACCGCAGTAGCAGGAGCCTTTTGGGTAGAAATCAGCTTAATTAAATATACGCCACTTTTTCCTTTCAGCGGAAGTGTTGTTTTGCCATCTTTCACAAAACCAGAGAATAAGGCGCCTACAATTTCGGGTTCATATCCTGCTTCGCCGATAGAAGGGCTTCCGAACGTAATTTGCGCCTGCTCCACTTTGGTGTTATATTTCTTGGCCACAGCATCTAATTGCTTCAACTTGGCCATTTCGTTGATAATTCGTTTAGCTTTTTTATCCTCCATTATTTCCTTTCGCATCCTTTCCTTTACCTCATAATACTCGGGTTCACCAATTTCTCTAATTGCACTTAAAAAAGCAATAAGAAATTTATCTTTATCTTTTACTGGAGATTCAATTAATGCCCCCGCAACCGCTTCATCATTATAGGCCAATGCAAAAATTCGATCTTTTGCTGTTTTGGTAGCAATTTCATTAAGCATTGGCTTATTGTCTTCTATGGTAATTGATTTTGCTAAATATCCTTTAGAAGTCGCAATTTTATCAAACGCCTTTATCTTTTCTGGGACATCTTCTATGCCAGACAATTTTTGACTGATACTTCCTAATAACATACTGGCACTTGCCTCCGTATTGGAAATCGTTGGCTCGGATGGTTTAAAGTTTTTAACGATGGTGTTTAAAATTGGAAAATTATTTGGATCTCTTTCTAATACCTCGATAATATGATAACCGTAGTCAGTTTTTACCATGCCGATTCTACCAATTTCAGCAGTTGCACAATAATTCCCGAATTCTTTCACCATGTCCCCTTCAAGAAAATTATCAATGACTCCTCCTTTATCCTTTGATCCAGGGTCATCGCTATATTTCTTCACGAGATCATCAAAATTACTAGTATCAATAATGTTTAAAAGACTATCTGCGGTTTTTTTCTTAAGGGCTAAAACTGAAGAATCCTTGGACTGATTTGTGGCAATTAGTATATGTCTCGCCTTTATTTTCGACGGTGAAAAGCCAATCAATTTTGAAAGGTGAAAAAACTCACCAACTCGGTATGGCCCAACGAGTTGACCAATAGGCGTTCGTTTTATGATGGTATCATAATCCATGGGATACGAGAGATATTGATTCGCCTTTGGGTGTCCCACCGGAACGGCGACTGCTCTAGCGCCAGGAAAATACTGCTTAATCTCACTTTCTTTAACAATCAGTGCTGAATCATTTTTCGAATTCAAGAAATCTACCCGAAGTTTCGCGATGATTTTGTCAAAAGATAAGGTGTCGTTTTTCGATGGCTTGATTGGGATTTCGAGTAATTTGATTTCGCGATTGTTCGTTCTGTTGGCATATTTACGATCGCTTTTGTGGGCTTCATAATATTGGCTGATTTCTTCCTCTGAAACCTTTATTTCCGCATCGTTGATTTCTGAATATTTGCGGGTAACATATTGAATGTTTTTAATTTCCTTTTTCGCTAAATATTCCTCCTTGGCCTCCACCTTAGTTACATATACCCCTTGAGCTACCAACGAAAAATATTTTTCATTTTTTCTTCTATCGGTCAAGGCCTTCTTTGTTTGCTCCCATTGTGATTTTTCTTCTGGTTTTTTGGAAGACTTTAGTTGTGTAATAATTTTTTGAACCTCTGATCTACCGTTTTTCAAAGATTGTTCGGAAATGGCTCCAGTGGCTTTGTCAACAAAATACTGATTAACTTCTTGAATGGGATTAAATCCATTGGTCGCCAATAAATAGGCATTGAATTCACGTTCACTGACATCAATATTCAAAGCATTATATTCTTCGCCAAGTAAGGTGGAATCAACTAAAAAATTAAAAGCCTTATCGTTGGATGCCAAAATATCTTCGTCCGTATAAGGTTTGTTTTCCTGCTCCTTTTGTTTCCTGTCATTAAACTGAAAAGTTTCTGTAAGCGCGTTATATCGCTCAATGCTTATTTTTTCCCCGTCGATTAACCCAATCCCATATTTACCCTCACTTCCACCAAACATTTTGTTGTAATCTCCTAGAATAAAAGCGAGCATCGCTACCCCCACAAATCCAACGATCAACCAAGATTTGTCACGTATTTTAGTAATTATTGCCATTCATTTTCATTTGAGTCGGTGAAATTACAAATTTGTATTCACTATTAAAAACCAATGGTATAAAAAAGAAGGCTATTTACCGCCGCCTTTTGTGGGTGTTTTTTCTTCTATCTTGGGATTCGGTTTTGTAGGAGCTGAGGCAGGCGCAGTCGGTGCAGGTTTTACGGGCGCAAGGGCTGGGTTGTTCGCAGGCTTGGGCGGTACAGGTTTTGCGGGCGCAGGCGCTGGGTTGTTCGCAGGCTTGGGCGGCTCAGGTTTTGCGGGCGCAGGCGCTGGGGTATTTGCAGGCTTTGGCGGCTCAGGTTTTACGGGCGCAGGCGCTGGGTTGTTCGCAGGCTTTGGCGGCTCAGGTTTTGCGGGCGCAGGCGCTGGGGTATTTGCAGGCTTTGGCGGCTCAGGTTTTACGGGCGCAGGCGCTGGGTTGTTGTTCATCGGTTTTTTCCCGCCACCATTTTCATTGTTAATTAAAGGTTTTCCTCCGTTTCCATTGTTATTATTATTGTTGTTGTTGATCGGAGTATAGTTGATTACAAAAGAATTTTGATCCATGCCGCACCCATTGTTCACACTAATATTGAAGGTATTTACTCCCAATTGCAACATCACAGGAAGAGTGGCTGAATTTCCTACTAAGGTAATTCCAGCGAGGGTTACACCGTTTTGTGTCAAGGAAATTTCCCCACTGTTATTCACGTTTTGAAGGCTAAAATTTAACAGATAAGCGGCAACAGCAACGTTAGAGGAAGCTGCACTCGGGTTCACCAAAGTGAGCACGGGCGGGTTACAATTGGCAAAATTCACAACAGTTGTTTCGGAGTCATTTCCACAGTTGTTGCCAGCAGAAAGAAAAAACGTATTCGCACCAATATTCACGTTTACGGTAGCGGTGAGCTGTCCATTCACGAAATTAAAGGGGACATTTTGACCATTAAATGTAAAGTACATTCCCTCGATGTCATTAACATGTTGAATATTCGCCACATAAGTGTACTGGCCATCGCTCGCTTGCAATGCGGAGATAACGCTAATTACAGGTATTTGACAATGATCGTAGTAAACCTGTACAGTTTTACTCGCCGTCCCGCAAGCATTCGTGGTCGTTAATATAAGCGTATTGTTCCCGTTCGATAAATTAAGATTTGCCACCAGGATACCGTTTGAATAGGTAAAATTTGAAACGCTTTGTCCGTTTAAACTCATGCTAATTCCTTGCAACGTTGGCATGTTGGAAATATTCGCGGTAAAGGTAAAGACTCCTTGGGTCACTGTGTCGCTCATTGAACCCACACTGATTGCAGGTGCTGTACAGTTTTGGTACGTTACATTGAGATCCGCTCGGTCAAATCCGCAACCGTTTTGGGCCACAAGGATGATTTGGTTGGCACCTGGAGCAAGGGTAAGATTTGCACTTAAAGTGGTACCGTTTAAGGTGAAATTGTTGACAGGATTCCCATTTAATGTTAGCGATATTTCCGCTAGAGTTACCCCCGTTACATTCGCATTTAACATGAAGCCAGCCGAGGTTACCGTGGTATTGTTCGCGTTTTGAATCGAAATGGTAGGTGCCGTGCAGGGCACGTAATTCACCTGAATGGTCTTAGTATCCGTTCCGCAAGCATTCGTGGCCGATAACATCAGAATGTTTTGACCGTTTTGCAAAGGTGCGGTGGCTGAAGCGGTGCCATTGGTCAAAGTGATTGGGCTTATTTGACCATTGATGGTGAAGGCGAGCCCTTGCGTATTGGCTAACCCCTGCACTTGAGCCGAAAAGGATAACGTTCCTGAGGCCACCGTTTGTCCGCTCGGCGTTATTATGTTCACCGAAGGAGAATTGCACGTGCTTAAGGTTATGGTGGTGTTTTCCTGCGCGATTCCGCACCCGTTATTCGCGCTCAGCGAAAGGGTATTGATACCGTTGATCAATGTTAAACTTGCTGTGAGCTGCCCATTTTGATATTGAAAATTATTTACAGGAGTTCCGTTTAAGTTCAGATTGATCTGATTGCTCTGCGTTATATTTTCCAAGGTGGCTGTAAAGGTTAACAAGGGCGAGGAAACGGTAGACCCCGAGGTTACTGGCTGATTGATGGTAATCGTCGGGGATTTACAAGCATCATAAATGATAGTTGCATTTTCCACATCCGTTCCACAGGCATTGGTAGCAGATAACGAAAGGGTATTGTTGCCAGCGACCAAGGCCACATTGGCGGTTATCACGCCTGCATTGTAGGTAAAAGGAACGCCGACACCGTTAACAAACAATGCCGCTTGGGCTGCGCTTGTAATATTCTGCACGGTGGCGGAAAGGGATAAGTTTCCTTGTTGGGTAGTTACAGGAATGGAAGAATTAAGGGCAATAACAGGAGCCACACAATTGTCATAGGTCACCAAGATTTGTGCGATATCCCTCCCGCAATCGTTTGTGGCAGTTATCGTGAAGGTATTCAGTCCAGCAACAAGGGAAGGGGAAAGGGTGATATAACCATTCGCGAAGGAGAAAGGAACGGAGGAACCATTTCTGAAAACGGTTACTTGCGCAGCATTATCGCAATTGATGGCATGGATGGAAATGTTAAGTATATTTTGGTTGGTGGAAACAGTTAATTGGTTCGGTGCATTGATGACCAAAGAAGGAGCAAGGCATTGTTTGTAGGTAAGCTGCAATGTTTCGCTGTCGCTTCCGCAAGCGTTAGCAACGGATATTACGATCGAATTCACGCCCGCATTCAAGGTGATGCTTGCATTAACAACGTTGTTTAACCATTGAAAGGGAACTGTAATTCCATTGAGTTTTAAGGTGATTTCGGAGGCATTATTCACGTTTTGCGTGGTAAATTGAAGTTGATAAGCACTTTGATTTACTGTGATGCCGCTTGCTACAGGTTGCAATAAGCCAACACTTGGTACTAAGCAGTTATTGTAGGTTACCGTTTGGGTTTGACTTTGGGTTCCACAAGGGTTGGTCACGGAAATCACGAAGGTATTCGCTCCTGGATTGAGGGTGGAGATGGCTTGTACGGTTCCTGCAGTTAAGGCAAAAGGAATGGCTACCCCATTTTGCGTAACCTTAACCTCTTGGGCTGCACTAATTCCCGTCGTGTTTGCTGAAAAAACATAAGCCGATGACGATACGGTTCCTCCAACAGAGCCTAAAGTGACGCTCGGAATGAGGCAATTCAAATAGGTAATGGTAACGGTTTCAATGTCCACGCCGCAGGTATTGGTGCTGGTGAGGGTAACAATGTTTGCCCCGGGTAAAAGGTTGAAAGCGTATTCGAGCATTCCCGTGGTGGCATTGTAGGTATAATTCTTCACAGGAAGATTATTCACCATTAAACTCAGAGCCGTTTGATGCTGCGTTTTAAATTTCACGGTGTAGGGCGCTTTAGAAACGGTAATGTTTACGTTGCTCGGATTTTGTAAGGTGATTACGGGCGCCTGGCATTGCTGGTAGTTTAATGTGATGACCATGGATTCGGAGCCGCAGCGGTTGGTGCCGTTGATGGTTAAAGTATTGTTGCCATTGACCAAGGTTATGGGAGCCGTTAATACCCCATTAGTCCACGTAAAGTTGTTCAAGCTTTGTCCATTCAAGAGTACATTGAATTCATTTTTTCCGCTAAATCCAGCAGTTGTTACTTGAACGATTTGGGAAGCAACACTGACCGTGGTGCCGTTGGTTGATGGAGAAAGCATGCTCAGGGTTGGGGTAATGCAATCGTCATAGACCACCTCTGTGGAGGCGAACGTTTGACCACAAGGGTTACTCGCGGCGATTTTTATCTGATTTTTTCCAGGTTGTAGAGGAATTACCGCCTGAAAAACGCTGTTGAGGCTGTTGTAGCTAAATTGTGTTCGAGAAATCCCGTTTACGTACAAAGTAAGATTCGAAGTTTGCGTGTTTTCAACAATCGCGCTTAAACTAAGGGTGGATTGTTGCACGGTGGTAGAACTGTCTTTGATCAGATTACTGAAGGTTATGTTCGGTAAGCGACAATCCGTGTAAGTCACTTCAATAGTCGCATTGGCATTACCACAGTCGTTTTGAACGAACAAGGTGAAGCGATTAATGCCGGGTTTAAGCACAACCGGAGCAGTTACGGTTTGACTCATCGAATTAAAATTATGGGCTACAATTATTCCGTTGGCGTCTTGGATGGTAAGGGTGTTTTTATTGGAAATGTGGGTGGTTGTAAAAGAAAGGGTATAATTCGCCAAGGAGGAAGTGACTGTGTTTTGATCCAAACGGATGGTTGGTTTTTCGCAGGGCGTCGTGTAGTTATTGATGTTGTTAATATTGTTGGTTTGCTCCTCTTGCTTGGGGTCTTTTTCACGGGTCTTAAACCTGAATTG
>Ga0214923_10008035_pt1 | contig 11346 bp, 9 predicted proteins | sample LL1510_MetaG_FD_177993 | JGI IMG/M metagenome (GOLD analysis project Ga0214923, IMG submission 177993) | Freshwater microbial communities from Lake Lanier, Atlanta, Georgia, United States - LL-1510 | ecosystem: Environmental > Aquatic > Freshwater > Lake | place: USA: Georgia | collected 2015-10-15 | reverse complement strand
ATATACTGATTTGAAATCATATATATTAAGTTTAACATTGATAAGTTCGTCAATAGTATAAGTAAAAACATTTCCAGGTGGAAACTCAGTAATTTTAGTAGTTTTGTGACTTATACAACCCTTAATTTCTGAGGAAAATAGAAGTGTATCAATAGTATCAGGTGAATAATAAAGGGGCCGAATACCAATTTCATCGCGAGCGACAATAACTTTCTTCAAATTCTTCAAACGGTCAAACTCAAAAAGCATAAATGCGAATTCACCTTTTATATCTTCCTTAACAAATCTATTAAAATCATTCTCTGTATAAAACTTTGACATTGCCATATAAGCCTGGGGGATTACGTAGCAGTCACTTTCTATGCCATCATTGCTAGCCGATAGATTATACTTAGCAGAGATCTCTTTGTAATTATAAATTTCACCATTGCAAATAAAAATAACGGTGCGATTGCCATCTTCTAATATAAATGGCTGATTCGAGGCAAAGGTATCATCAATAATTGCTAGTCGATGAAATCCAATTAGGACATTTTTATAAGATTCAAAGTATGAATTATCAGGGCCGCGGTGCTTCAAATTATAAAAATCTTGAAATAGCTCAGCCATTTTAAGATTTTTGCCTTTCAGATTAATGAGCGTCCATATTCCGCACATCCTAATATCTTATTATAATTTCATAATTTTTATTTAGGCTATTTATAAAGTCTAAGACCAAATCTAAGACCAAGTTTAGAGACTTTTTATAGCCTTCAGAAATGTATCACTTTCAAGTAATTTATCCGCCTGTACCAAAGCACTTTCAACCCAGCACTGCTTTACTGCAAATGATTCACCACACATAAATAAATTCGGCATTGATTTAGGACGAGGATGAAGCGATTTATTACTTTCCTCTTCTACATCATAAGATCCAGGAAGCCAATAAGTACAACCATCATACCATGGATGTTGTTTAAAGAAAATAGGGTCAGGGATATTTAGCTCAGGAAATAGCTTACGTATTTTAGTCATTACTATCTCTTTTACGTCATTATCACCATTATCATCTATATTCTGTTTAAACCACCATTTAGCGTCTACACCATCAGTATATGAGATCATTACAATACCTCTCCTAGAGTCAACTGGAATTATATATCGGATGCGAGAATTTGTCACAATCTTGTTATATTTAGAAAACCACGAAACCCCATTTTTAGTTGGAAACACGGCGTAAATACGTAATAAGGGCATCATCGTTAAATGACGCAGCACAGATAAAGTATTAACTCCCTCTATTTTAGTTAGTGCACTATGATGTAATGCGAGCACAACCACTTTTCCTGTATATGAAGTTCTATTACGTGTATTGCGAATTCTACAATTAATAGTAACACTATTGTCACTATTGGTAACAACTTTATAGGCGTCAACGTCTATTATAACTTTGCCGCCACGATCTATAAATTCATCCATCATTGCGTTGGTTAAAGATGAAAATCCCTCTTTTACTACTCCAAAGCCATTATTGGACCCCATCTCTTTTTTAAAGGATTCTAGAGCTAAATCGGCGCGAAGGGTATGTATTTCAGAATAGTATGGAAATTGTTCGTATAGTTTTTTCGCGGATAATAGCCCAATAGTTTTATTAAGTAGTTCACCCAATGTATGAGTTGCCAGCATCTCATGAGGCAATTGCTCAATTGGGCCAAAATAGAATTCGATAAGATCACTAAATTTATTTTCAGTAATTGCCGCCGTTTTTTCATCTATAAAACTAGATTCACTGCCAATTGGTATGAATGTTAGACCATAGTTATTTAATAAGCGTAGTACCTTTTTATGAGTTGTAGCAATTCTACCAGCACCATTTTCCCATTGAACTTCGCCAATTCTAGGAATATTTTTCCTAAATGTAACTATGCGTCCTCCAATATATCCATATTTTTCAAGAATACAGCAATTAATACCAGGTTGCTTCTTTAATGCCTCAATGCCAACCCGTAAACCTGCGATACCGCCGCCGACTATTATTACATCATAAGACGACATCTTATTATTTAAATATAAAAAAAGATTTTATACCGCTAATTGTTCTTGATAGGAGTTCACAAGATAATATACACATAATAAGTGTACTTCCCAATACAATAACACCATCACCTGAATCAGCTGTTAAAGTAATATGAAAAATATCTAAGATAGGAAGTATAATACCATCACTATTATCACCAATTAATCTACACTCTATATCAGAAGAAATACATCCGCCAAGTATAGTATGTTGTAACCAAATTAATCCCCAGAATAAGTAATATAGTAAAAATATAAAATAAGATGATGTAAATATATGAATAATAAAATAAAAAATAATACCAGTATATATAATAAAATGATGAACTACTCTAATAATTTTACCAAGGCGTTTATTATCCTTCTCCCAAAAAAATAATATCCGTAAAAATTTTTCAAACTTTTCTTCTGCCACTTTGCGTAACCATCTTTTTTTGGTATCTGGCTTTGCATCATCTGGCTTAGCCATATCAGGTGCCACTTTAACTGGCTTAGCATCATCTGGCTTAGACTTATCAGGTGCCACTTTAACTGGCTTAGCATCAGCTAGTTCCATTTTATTATTATAATATTATTATTTATTAAAATACACACATATCTGTGAATATAAAGTAATATCATGTTATATTATTAACATAATGATAGCATTAAAACGTAAAAGCGATGAAATTGTAACACAAGACATATGTAAAAGATTTAGGACCGTATTATCAACTGATGAAGACACTATTATAGCGAATTATATATCACTTATTGAAAAGGTTAATAAATTAGAAGATACAATCAATAAATTAAGAAAAGATAATAACACACTAGAAGATAAGTATAAAGAGCAAAATTTAGTTCTAAAAAAGTATGTAGACAAAAGCACTGAACTTACTAAAATAGTTTCTGAAAGCAAGGATTTAATTACAAAAATGGAGCTACTTACTGATAAATGTAAAGCCGTTTTAGCGGAGAATGAAGTACTAAAAACAGATATTAAGTATTTAGAGAAGGCGTGTGACAAAAGCGCAGATTATTATCGTACTTGTTTTAGTTAGTTTTATAATCTATAAATGATACAATCTTCCTACAAGAATAATAGCAGCAGCGAAAAGGAAGATTAGCATATCAGTAAGGTAAACAATTGGAAGATACATATTGTGTAGAAGAGGGAAACTCATTTTGATATCCTTCATCATATAGCTGCCCCTCAGCTCATATCCGCGCTGACGGTAATAGTCGCGGACACCGATTCCAGAGATAATCGCAATTTTCTTATACCGATGCTGAATTGAGATCTTCTCAGCCATACGTAGTAGCCGCTTACCAAGCCCAAAATGTTGCGCACCAGATTCATCCTTAAGTCCAACATTTTTAACACGACCATATACATGAAGTTCACGAATCATGGCAGTCTTTCCCTTCAATTCAGGAATTATACTGTTTTCTAATGCGTTTCCAAGACGTAGCCGAACAAATCCTAGTAGTAGTGGCCTATTTACACGAGGAATTTCAGCGGAAATGTAGTATTCCTCTGACCCACTGGCAATAAATGACCGCGTAATATATCGAATATCCTTTTTATTGTATTTCTCATTACTAACCTCGCAGCACCGAATACACTGGCAGTAAACACCTTGTGCTTCTGCCTCTCTAGTAACAATCTGCGCCAGATTTGACTTAATAGATACACTTGTATATCCAATAAGTCCGTTTTTAGCTTCCTTAAAATCACGTTGAATACGATTAACACGTACCCAAGGTGGTGTAATGCTCTGCCTGTAAATTAACACTCTCTTCAAGTCAGCAGCATCAGGCGTTGCTTCCGCATATGGCTTCCATAACCCGCTCGCTTTCCACTCTTTCACTTTAGTAAATTCTACATCAAGACATGGATAGTCTTTCATATAGTCAGGAATTAGATCTGGCCCTTGAAGAACTTCCTTGTAGCACTCCATATCACCCTCAGGCGTAGCACCAGGCAGGTCCGCCATAATATGAATCTCCACCTTGAATCCATAATCCTTTAACAACTTAATAGCTCGCCGAGAATGCTTAACGCCGTGCCCGCGATTTACCTTTTTAAGAAGGGCATCATCGGTATGCTGGACGCCGAGCTCAACACGTGTCACGCTGTATTTACGATACCGAATAATCTCCGCTTCATTGATTTCATCAGGCCGTGTCTCAATACCGAGACCGACTACGTGAACCTTGGCAGTTACATTAATGGCATGCTCCTCTTCAATTGTACCGCGCGGCCTATCAGTGTCCTCATAATAAGTATTGGCAGCATAATATAAATCACGAATAAATTCATCAGCGATGGCATGATCGTAGCAGCTGAATGTGCCACCGAGTACGCGGAATTCAAGCTTATCAATGGGATGGCCGTTCTTTTCAAGCACATCAAGACGATTATATACCTGCTGGACGGTATCAAAGTTAACTACTGCCGCACGCTTGAAAACATCCTCATTGCTAATGTAGGAGCGGGGCATTCCAGGTTCATTGGGACAGAAGTGGCAATTATACTTACAGCTGAACTTGCCAGGAGGGAGAGATACACTTACATTTACAATACCGCTCTCACTGCGAACGCTCTTGTTGATAAGGGCATTCCACAGAGTTTCAATGTAGGGATATGTCTCAGAATTCTTTTGAAGGAGTTGGCGATAAATCATGCCGATTTCGCGCTTCTTGGGCTGATGCTTGTATTTTTTAGAGAGTATGCGAAAGCAGTAATTAAGTCCCGCATTGTCCTTGTACTTGGAGGGATCCATTTTGATGATGTCTTTTAGAATAAGTTTAGATATGGGAGCATTTGTAATAAATGGAGAGGCCTCGAGCTCTTCAATATCGTCCTTTGAATTATCAGCCACTTGGATATCATCTGGAATCGCATCTGGAATAACATCGTCCATATCAGTGAAAGACTGAATCTCAGACATTGTTCTTTTTAGTTAATTTGACACATTTCATTTATAGCTGCGGCGTATTTCAATTTTTTCTAAAAATATAGTTACGTGCCACATCGGTCTATGAAGTAATAAACTCCATCATATATTTATCCTCGCTAACCTTAATTTTAATTTTTAAATCGCCACCCATATCCAAGTTAAGCTCCTTATTCCAGTTACTATAAAGTCGCGTACAGAAATGTCGCATACATTTGATACTTGGTCTTGCTACACCAAGTTTCATATGACATATATGCTCAAACACTTTCAGCCATGAACTCGCTTCCAACTTAGCTTTTATACCCGTTGTAATATCTACACAATTATCTTTAAAGCTATTGTAAATTGGGTCATATAATAGCATATTAAGTAGCTTATTTTGGCTTTCAACAGCCTCTGCGAATTCAATGATTTTATTATCAATGTTCTCACCAAACTGGGTAATAACCGCCCCATGAAAATGCTCACGAAACTTCCCTCGATTGGACCAACTTGGCGTGGTATTTTTTAGATAAGGAATTGCTAGCCGCTTACTAACTTCATATATATCCTCCTTTTTAACGGTAAGAAGAGGGCGCATAATTCGCACACCATGTTGTACTTCTTCGGCCTCCATCTTCTTCAAATTACCCAAGTGATGGCAGTGGGCGATATTAGTCCAAATATTCTCTACTATATCATCGCGGATGTGTCCCATTAAAATGGTAGTTTCTCCAATTGCTCTATAGGCATAAAACCGCAAATCACGTGTCATATCTTCGTAGAAGACTCTATCAATTTCCCCCCGTCGCAACCACTTAATTCTATATACAAATAGTGGAACGCCGAGTTTACAACAGAAATTTGCAAGAAAGCGGTATTCATGCTCTGATTCCAGTCTATTTCCATATATAATGTGAATTGCGCTCACATCCGCTCCGCTCTTCTTTAGTAGAAGAAGCATAACCATTGAATCCACGCCGCCACTTAGGCTTACTGTAACTTTTCTGCTAGGCAGTAGAAGATGTCTAATTAGTTTATTTACACTAGGATTATCTAGATTTAATGTCTGTTGAAACCATATATCTGAAAGATATTCATCAGGATAATACTCACAAATGAGTGCCGCATCGTATGAGGATAAACTATGACTGGAGATTATGTCGGCTTTAACGGCTTCAAATGTAAATGCTTTTTTATAAGTATCAATATAGAATCGCTGAAGATCAGGAAAGTCGCAGATATGACGGCCTTCTTGAAGCCATTCCCCATGAAGATAATCAAATATGAAGTCGTATTGTTTAAGGTGTTTAAAAGGCATGAGTGCGAAGACAATTTCAACCTCATCCATATTTTTTAACTCATCAAGGTGATGCTTAATGATGTCGACAATAATATGACGGCGCTTAGAAACTTCGGCCTCTGTAAGTAGTCCAGCACGGGCAAAATGCCTAGAGAATTGGTCTAGGTATATAATCTGACCGATAAGATTTTCGGACGTCCATACATAAGTCCAGAATCTATCACAAATAAGTTTATCAAACTCTTCTTGCTTGGATGGGCGTGTAATCCAGTAGGAACTACAAGTTTTCCAGAAATCAATAATATATGACATCTTTTGATTCATCCTAATAATCATGCCACAATATTTCAATTTTATTACAGCATTGTAATAAAAATTAAAATATTTTGAATACTTCTATAGATTCCTATTTATTTTTCTAGACTTGCCACAATAGCCCGCTGTATAGCGGTATTGTCATCATCACTATTATCTGGTTCTCTTACCGCTTTTGTTCTACCTTGAATCCTATCAAGCTCATTAAATAATTCCTCTTCAGTTGCTTGTACTATTGGCGCGGTACTAGGCGGCCCCTTATATTCTATCTTGCTGATAATATCACTATCATCAGAATCATCAGAATCTGTTTCCCATACCTCTCTTGCTACCGCCGCTGCCACAGCAGCAGCCGCCCCTGGTACATCTAGCAAACTTCCTTCTCTCCCTTCGCTTCCTTCTTTTACCACAACATCCTTTTTCTTTTTCTTTACTTCGCTCGCAAAATTCTTAGTCTTTATGCCATAATATCCTCCATCCATATTAATATATGGCACAGAATAACAGTACGAAATACTGACATTTCTTAGCGCATCATTAATCATTGTAATTAACGCCTGAATTTCAATATCAAGATTTTCAATAAATTTCTCAGCAATTTTAACAGGTAGCACACTAAAGTTTCTAATAGTGCCATCATCATAATTCTGTACACGATTAATGAGTTCAACTGCTACCATCCGAAATGCGACAAATATCTCCTGAACCTCATTATCGCGCTTTCGTTTCTTTTCAGTCTTTGCCAGATTCTGACCCCAACGTTTCTCATCAAAATCTCCTAGTAAGAACTTGACATTAATGCCCGTTGTCGTCGCATTATCAATGTGGCTACGATATCCGCGTTCTGATATGTCCTGTAGTTCCTGACAGATACGATGAAATTCATAAAATTTAGTTGAAATGTGAGTATTTATGCCTTTAGGCATTTTACGAAGTTCCCACATATTAGGATAGCCGCCACAGGGAATATCAGCAGGATTACGCGGTGCGCCGCCACCATTGCGTTTCATCCACTCATAATAATGAGGATTATGAATAATTCCATTGGTAACAATTTTACCAGTCGTCCAATCCCAGGGAGTTTGACAGGAGATACACCACATTTGGGAGCAGCCCGACGTCTTCATAATAAACTCACCGCAATTGGGGCAGGGCTTACAGTCTTTCTTAATGAGCTCAGCCGTTTCAAGATCCTCCTTCGTACATTCATGAGGATCGTCTTGTTTCTTGGTCTTATTTTTAAAGCACTTAGAGCAACTATAATATTCACAAATTCCGCATTTCCATGCGGTACTTAGGAATCCCTGGCATCCGTCGCGGGTACAGCGGCGAATAAATTTCTTCTTTTCTTCCTCTGGTTTAGCGGGAATACTATCCGCCCCGCCAAATACAGGAGCCCATCGAATCCTATTTATATCTTTCTCTTTCTCGCTAATTAATTCCCTAAAACGATTACATTCCTCAATTATCTCATCCGCCTCCTTTTTATATTTCTCAGCCTCATTCTTCTCTTTATTAGCAAGTTTAGAATAATACTTTGAAATAGTAGTATTATATCTCATCATGACTTCATCGCGTTGTAGACGAAGTTCAGCCATTTCTTTGCGAATTTCAGCAATTTTAGCATCATTATCCCGTATTAATTTGGCATTAATAGCTTCTTGTTGTAGACCAGGTAGATTAGCCCGCTCACGATTAATCAGAACTTCTTGGCGATGTTTGAAATAAACCTGGTTGAGATAAGTTTTTGTACAAATCTCGTGTAGGGCGGCATCATTGTAATTTACACGGCATTTGAGGCAATGAGCGTCTTCGTGTCGGTCCAAAAGATATCTCTCAATACATTTAGAACAGGCATCATTGTTACAATATTTACATACACATTTCTTACGAATAATAGCTGTATAGTTCTCGGCGCATATACTACATGTCTCTGGTACTTCTTTTACAGCTGGTTTCTTTACACGTTTAGACTTAGTAGGACCTTCTTGGATAGACATTTCAGGGCTATATATATTATAGGATAAAAAAGAATCAATTTTTTGATAACTCAATATACTACTTCTTCCATACTTCATAGAAGTATTCATAGCAGCAACTCCATGAGGCCCATGGAACACCCTTTTCTTGATATGCTAATTTAAATCCTTTAATTTTAAGAATTGCGTCTACAGTCTGTTTATGACTGAGTTCATAATAGTCATTCTCCATAATAACTGTATGAATATTATTAAGCATATCAGGATCCTCTTTAAAGATATAGAAAAGAGAACCTTCACAATCTGCGACTAAAATATCAAAATTAACATTATATTTTTTACATATTGCCGAGTAGCTAATTGTAGGAACTTCAACAGGATTCTCGGTTTCTTTAAATTCTTCAATTGGTCGTGGCCCATGACTGCCATCCATATATAAAGGAGCCTTTGATAGACAATTTGTTTCAATATTAATATCATCAAACCCATTCATACTTAGATTAAAACGTAATTTATTAGCCATGTCATTTTCACATTCCATAACTACGTGATTTTTACCATTATTAAGAATTGTTTGAATAATATGTGATACACGGCCGACATTGCCGCCAATTTCAAGAACTTTAGAGTTTTCATTAACATTTTTCATAACCATAAGTTGTTCAGGATATTCAAATTCAAACCCCCCCCAGCCTGTGTGATATAAATTCAGATGTTTATGTAATGTATTAAGTCTTTCTACAGGATCTGCTATAAATTTACCGACAGTATTCCACCATTTCTTTGGACTTTTATCACTAATAAGTTGTTGACTAATAGATTCAAACTTAATTGTAACCTGTTTAGTGGCACTATAGATATATTTATTATTAAAGTGATCTACAATAAGAATGTGTTTTAGGATATTAGGATAAGGATCATAACCTATAATATTACAGCGTTCTCCATCACCGACTGGAATATATATACCATCATCCTTGAGACATTTCTGAAAAGCTTCCTTTGTTATATCAATATAATTTCCCTCACCATGTCCATAAAAAATTTTCATCTATTAATAATAATATGTGAAAATGTTTAGGTTGAATGTCATGTTTCTTTATTCTCTGATTTAAGCAATGAGAGAATAGATTTACGAACTTTTTTAACAAGTGGTGGCTTTATATGATCTTGTGGTCTTATGGAAGTAAGCTCCCTATTTTTTATAACTAAATAACCCCTTTCAATTGCGTTATATATCGCATTGCGTGATAAATAATTATATCGTGGTCCATCAAATATATTAGAATCTGGAAAGAGCCTATCTAAGTATTCTTGTGGAGTACATTGAAATGGGTTATTTTCAAACGTCATGTCAAGGGGTGTTCCGTCAGCAATAAGATATTCAATACATTTAACTGACGGAATGAAAGTAAAACAACATATAAGTGAATATATTTTTGCTTTAGTATTATTATTTAGAAGTTTAAGTAAATAATGGGCTTCATCTGCTTCAATACAGCTTTTAATTGCCCCAATGTGTTTTATAGGTTTATTATCTTCATATAGAATTTCTTTAAGGACATTACTATCTCCCCTGCGCGCAGATCTAAATATTTGTTCACTATACTCCATTCTATTTATTATTGACATAATTTTTGAGGAGAATAAACTAAATCAATTTTTTCCATCGATAGGCTTAGGCGTCATAGCACTCACAGTAGCATTTATTCGCTTATCCTTTGACGAGTAGTTAGAAATCGGCATTTTTGGATAAATATACATTTGAAACGCTGTCATAACTGCGTTAATATCCGCATCCTTTTCAGAATTAGGATCTCCTCCAGTCAAGATATCAAACGCGGTTAAATAACCGTGTAACGCACAAATAAGTGAAAGAAGCTCAAATTCAGATATAATCGGGTGATAGCTCATTACATTTATCTCGGCGGGAAGAGCCCCTTTGCCATTCCAATATTCCGCAGGATTTTTAGTCCTATTAAGCGTAAATTTAGTCATCCTACACAGAAGAATCTAGAGTCCTTTACACCCCCAAAAAAAAGAAAAATTGAAATAATTAGTTGCCAGATAGAAGATAGTTCAAATGGCAGCCATTAATACAGATCATACAAAGACAATTATAGATTCCCTTGAAATCCTACGTAAACGGGATACTGCGAATAAAGAGGTATTTTCAGCGCGGGCCTATGCCAAAGTTATAGCACAATTAAAAACGCATGATAAACCGATTACATCGTATGAAGATTTAAAAGGCATTAAAGGAATTGGTGCTAAAATGGAGGCAAAAATTAAGGAGATTCTTGAAACGGGTGTTTTACAATCCGCCCAGAAGGCCAAAGAGGTCTATAATATTGATGCCTTAGAAGCCCTACAAAATATTTATGGAGTTGGTCCAGCTGCGGCTACAGCGCTTGTTAAAGCAGGTATTACCAGTATCAAACAACTTCGTGAATCTATAAAGGAGAATCCTAAGCTACTTAACGATAAACAAAAAATCGGTCTAAAATACTATGAAGACCTTCTTGAACGAATCCCTCGCAATGAAATGATAGAACATCATAAGATCATTCAAGATTTGAAGCCTGACATAATGGCAGATTATGAGATAGAAATTGTGGGAAGTTATCGCCGCGAAGCTATAACATCTGGTGATATAGACGTACTAATTCGTGTTCCTAATAATGTTGATTCTAAGACGGCTAAAAAGAATCTAGCACTGTATGTCAAGGCATTGGAAGACGCTGGATATATTAAGGAAATCTTAGCACTA
>Ga0214923_10008034_pt1 | contig 11346 bp, 8 predicted proteins | sample LL1510_MetaG_FD_177993 | JGI IMG/M metagenome (GOLD analysis project Ga0214923, IMG submission 177993) | Freshwater microbial communities from Lake Lanier, Atlanta, Georgia, United States - LL-1510 | ecosystem: Environmental > Aquatic > Freshwater > Lake | place: USA: Georgia | collected 2015-10-15 | reverse complement strand
CGATGCCTTCGCCAGTCATCGTGTCGGCAGCGCAAACAGCGTCGCCAATAAATAATGTGCGACCCGAAAAGAGTTTCGCCGATGTGATTCGGGCCGGAATTGGCCACGCCGTGTGTCGACCTTCAAGCATCGCGTCTTGACCGAGCGCAGAGGCAATATGTGGGCGAGTGAGAAGTTCGACCCAAAGTGCTTTCATTTCTTGAACTGAATATTTCGAGCCTCGCAATATGCCAAACCCGATGTTGGCGCGACCATTTGGCAACGGAAACGACCAGGCGTAGCCAGGCAACAAGTCTCTTTCGAACCAGACGAACAGTCGCTTACTCGCAGGGCCAGTGACATTGTTGACATATTGACGAAACGCGTGCCACTCACCGAGGTAGCCGCTCTGTGCGACACCAAGAGATTTTCGTACAGGAGACCACATTCCGTCAGCGGCGATCAAAAATTTGGCTTTGATTTCTTTTAATTCATTTGCCGAGTCTGTGTTGATGACAATTTCATTTGAGTTTTGTCGCGCAACTGAAACGAACGCGCAATTTTCGATTACCCGAACACCACTTGATCGCGCATGCTGCACGAGGGCATTGTCAAGTTCAATTCGTGGAGCAATTGCGGCAAACTGACCTGCGTTACTTTTGCGCGCATTCGGAAGATCGAGTTGAATTTCACGACCCGACGGTGAGCGAAGTGCAACTTCGTCACAGATTTGATAATTCGCAACTGTTCTCGGGTCGAAGCCCAGCATTTCTAGAACGCGAAGTGCTCCGGTTGTGAGACCGTCCCCACAACATTTGTCGCGTGGAAAAGTGGCTTTGTCGATGATCAACACATCTTTGCCACTAGCAACAAGGGTGAGTGCTGCCGCGACGCCCGCCGGACCAGCGCCGACAATTAATACGTCGCAGTGGCTTGTTGCTTTTTGTTGCGAAATAGCATTGACCACGAGCCTCAGGCTAGAGTTCTCGGCGATGAGTCGCTTATGTGAAGGTCGAGTAGTAATTGTCACTGGTTCAGGTCGCGGAATTGGTCGCGAGCACGCTTTAAGCCTCGCCAAGCACGGGGCTTTCGTTGTCGTCAACGATCTCGGCGCGGGCGTCGATGGTAAAGGTGGAGACGCATCGCCCGCGCAACAAGTCGTCAATGAAATTGAGGCGATGGGCGGCAAAGCAATAGCCAACGGTGACGATATTTCATCATGGGATGGTGCTGAACGCTTGGTCAAGGCTGCCGTAGAAACTTTTGGCGATTTGCATGCTGTGGTCAACAACGCTGGCATCTTGCGCGACCGAATGTTGGCAAACATGAGCGAAGAAGAGTGGGACGCCGTAATAAAAGTGCATCTCAAGGGCACTTTTGCGCCATCGCGACATGCGGCCGCGTATTGGCGAGATCAAAGCAAAGCCGGCAAACCAGTTGACGGTCGAATCATCAACACATCGTCTGTGTCGGGCATTTACGGCAATGTGGGCCAAACAAATTACGGTGCGGCAAAGGCTGGTATTGCAGCATTTACAACAATTGCATCACTCGAACTCGCTCGATATGGCGTCACCGTGAACGCGGTAGCGCCAGTTGCGTTGACGCGGATGACCGAAAATCTCGGACCAGCCCCCGAGACCGAGGCTGAGCGTGAACAACGTTCACCAAAGTGGATTGCGCCGATTGTGACCTGGTTGGCTTCGACTGAATCAGCTGGCATTACTGGGCGAGTGTTTGAAGCCAGTGGAGATGTCTTGGCAATCGCTGAAGGCTGGCACCGCGGGCCGACTCATAAGCCCGTTGATGATCCGACAAAACTTGGGCCCGTTGTTGAAGAGATGATGTCCAAGGCGCGGTTGAATGCGGGCATGGATGGTCGCGACGGCTCTTGGCCGCAGCCTCAAAAGAAGTGATCTAAAAAAGTTTCAACTCGTCAGTTTTTTTGCCGCGAAGTTCGTCGTAGTCAACTTCGCACCAACTGATATTTCGACTTTCGGCAAGCACTCGTGCTTGCGGTTTGATTGATTGTGCCACAAAAATGCCGCGAATTTTGCCGAGCGCCGAGTCGGCGTGCAGGCAATCGAGATAACGCGTGAGTTGTTCGACTCCGTCGATCTCACCACGACGTTTAATCTCAACAGCCACGGTTTGACCGGCGGCGTCGCGACACAGTAGATCGACTGGCCCAACTGCCGTTGGGTATTCGCGACGAATCAAAGTTAAACCAGGTTCGATTGTCTCGGGCATTGCGGCAAGCAAAATTTGCAAATCGGCTTCGACGCCATCTTTTGTCAAGCCAGGGTCTTCACCAAGTTGATGCGAAACATCAGAGAAAATCTGGTGCAGTTGAATCGTCAGAGTTTCGCCTTTTGGATTGCGAACAATCATCCGATCTGCGAGTTCTTCAAATGTGTTCGGTGCGTTCATCCAATTGAGTGGTTTGTATGCGCCGCCGTCAGCGTGAATTGCCACGCAACCGTCGGCTTTAATCATGATTAGTCGCGTTGCTTCAGGTAGAGATGCCGCAAGGCGACCTTCATAAGTAACACTGCAAGATGCGATAACGACACGCATAGCGAAAATCTATTTTTTGTAGCCGAGTGCGGTGAGAACAGGCTCGGCGAGTTCGGGTCGACAGATGATCAGATCAGGAAGCCAAGTGTCTTCGTCGTTATATATAAGGGGTGAACCGTCAATGCGACTTGTGTGTAAGCCCGCGGCACGAGCGACTGCGACCGGTGCCGCAGAGTCCCATTGGTGTTGGCCGCCAGTGTGAAGGTAAATATCGCATTCACCGAGTACAACGGCCATTGCCTTGGCGCCGGCAGAACCGAGTCGCATCGCGTCGCATTTCAAAGCTTCGGCAACTGTGATGGCTTCGCGTGGAGTTCGGGTGCGCGATACGACGAGTCTTGGCGGACCATCGTGCTTTTTTGGCGGCACCGGTGGCGGGTTTGTGCTCAGAGTCATTTCGATCGCCGGCAAACCGACTGCAGCAGCAACAAGCGAACCGTGTTTATTGTCGCGTTGCCATAATGCAACGTGCACTGCCCAGTCGTTGCGATCTGGTTCGCTGAATTCTTGAGTGCCATCGAGCGGATCAATGATCCATACTCGTTCGGCATTCAGTCGTTTTGTGGTGTCAACGGCTTCTTCGCTGAGCACTGCGTCATCGGGGCGAAACTCGCGTAGCTGCGACATCAAAAATTCTTGTGCCATCGCATCGCCTGCGTCTTTTAGATCCCAACCCCATACGCCTTTGTCGACGAGTAACGTGCGCAACTCGACTAGTTTCTTGCCTGTTTCAGTTGCTAAATATGTAGCGAATTCGTGGTCATCGAGGTTGTTCAAGATTTTTGCCTAATTGTTTCGGCTAGTTGTTGCGCCAAGTTGTTTTGCGAGTCGGACAAGTTCGCGGAGTTCGCTTTCGTTTGCACCAGACTTTGCGAGAGCAGAAATTTTGAGTTCGAGGCGCTCGGCTGTGGCATCATCGAAAACTTCGGGGCGTGTTGTGTTCGTACTGATTGTCGCCACCAATAATACGAGTGCGGAAATCGCCGTTGTGCCACCGATCGTGTTTACGAGCCCGACATTGTTGCCGGCAATCGAAGTGATGATCATGCCGGCGATACCCGCAACAAAGACGACCGAACAAATGATGCGAATGTTGCGCAAGGCAAGTGATGTGTTGCGCGACGTGGTGCTCATGGCTTTATTTTCGCGAAAGCGGTTTGTATTTAATGCGCTTTGGCTGATCGGCCGAGATGCCGAGTTCTTTCTTGCGCCATGCCTCATAGTCGGTGAAATTGCCCTCAAACCATCGAACTTGGCTGTCGCCTTCGAAAGCCAAAACATGTGTGGCAATTCGGTCTAAGAACCAACGGTCGTGACTAATAACGACAACACACCCAGGGAAGCTTTCGAGCGATGTTTCAAGTGCGCGAAGCGTATCGATGTCGAGATCGTTTGTAGGCTCGTCGAGTAGCAAGACGTTGCCTGCATTCTTAAGAAGTTTCGCAAGGTGCACACGGTTTCGCTCACCACCAGAAAGATCACCAACGCGTTTTTGTTGGTCGCTGCCTTTGAAGTTGAAACTTGCGACATATGCACGACCGTTGATCTCGCGATTTCCAACTTTCATTACCTCGATGCCATCTGTGATTTCTTGGTAAACCGAATTTTCTGGGTTGAGTGTGTCGCGACTTTGGTCGACATAGCTGAGTGCAACAGTGTCACCAACGGTGATTGAACCCGAGTCTGGTTTCTCTTGGCCAGTAATCATTCGGAACAAGGTCGTTTTACCTGCGCCGTTCGCACCGATAATGCCGACGATGCCTGCCGGTGGCAGGTTGAAAGTTAGATCTTCGATAAGCAATCGATCGCCGTAACCCTTCGACAAGTTTTTTACTTGAATAACGACATCGCCAAGTCGTGGTCCAGGTGGAATTGCAATTTCAAGTTTGCTATCGCCGCGCTCTGCTGCTTGCGCCTCGGCATGCAACTTGTCGTATGCGGCAAGACGAGCCTTTCCTTTTGATTGACGAGCCTTCGGAGCCATGCGCACCCATTCGAGTTCTCGAGCCAATGTGCGTTTGCGAGATTCATTGGCTTTTTCTTCGCGGCCGAGACGTTCTTGTTTTTGTTCAAGCCAACTGGAGTAATTGCCTTCAAACGGAATGCCCTTGCCGCGATCGAGTTCGAGAATCCATTTGGCGACATTGTCCAAGAAATACCTGTCGTGAGTGATCGCCACAACTGTGCCTGAATAATCTTGCAAGAATCTTTCAAGCCAGTCGACACTTTCTGCGTCGAGGTGGTTTGTCGGCTCGTCGAGTAGCAACAAGTCGGGTCGGCTTAGCAACAACCTACAAAGGGCAACTCGTCGGCGCTCGCCGCCTGAAAGTTTTGTGACATCGCTTTCGTTGGGCGGGCAACGAAGTGCGTCCATTGCGATTTCGACGTTTCGCTCAAGGCTCCATGCATCTACGGCATTTATTTTCGACTCGAGTTGCGCCTGCAGTGCGCCGACTTTGTCGAAGTCAGCATCAGGTTCGCCCCACATCGCTGTAACTTTTTCGTACTCTGCGAGCAGATCACGAATCGGTGCAACGCCATCCATCACATTTTCTAAAACATTCTTTGCAGCATCAAGTTTTGGCTCTTGTTCGAGCAAGCCGACAGTGAAACCAGGCGTGAGACGCGCTTCGCCGGTAAAACCGTCGTCAACGCCAGCCATGATCTTGAGCAGGCTTGACTTGCCGCTGCCGTTCGAACCCAGCACGCCGATCTTGGCGCCAGGGTAAAAAGAAAGTGAAATGTTCTCGAGCACCGTTCGATCTGGGGGATAGAACCGGGCAAGTTTGTAGCACGTATAAATAAATTCGGCAGCCATTGGCTGTCTAATCTAGTTGCAATTGAGTTAATCCCTTTTGTCGATGGGGTCGTGCTAAATTAGGCGTGAGTTTGATTCAAGATTTTTAAAAACACCGAAAGAGGTCAAAATGCAATTGTTCGATCAAGCGTTCATCGGAGACTTTTTGCTCCGTTATTTGCACATTCTTGTAGGCATCACATGGATTGGTTTGCTGTATTACTTCAATCTCGTGCAGGTGCCGGCTCTTGCCGCTTACGGCGACGAGGGTAAAGCGCGAATGATCACTCTTGACAAAGTTGCACGCCGTGCCCTTTGGTGGTTTCGATGGGCGGCAATCGCAACACTTGGTACGGGTCTATTGATCACCGGCATCGTTGAAAATTATTGGTCGCGCAGTGGTGACGCCCATAAGTACACGATCTCAATTGGCATGACACTCGGCACTTTGATGGCGGCCAATGTTTGGATGATCATTTGGAAGAATCAGAAAGTTGTTTTGGCAAACGCAGTCAACGTGATCGGCGGCGCAGCCGCTGACCCGGCGGCTGCTGGTGCAGGGCGCAAAGCTCTGCTCGCATCTCGACAGAATTTCATTTTTTCGTTCTCGATGCTTTGGTTCATGGTCGGGCCTGCTCACTTTTACCCAGCAGCGTTTCCAAATGCGACATCGAGCAACGCGATGACGCTTCTGATAATCGCTCTGGTCTTGATCGCGATTTTGCAAATCAACGCGCTCGGACTTCTGGGTGGCACTGCAGCAACGAACAAACTTTTGTGGCCGTATGAGTCGCACAAAAACGCAATGATTACGGGCGGTGTCTTGTGGCTCATCCTTTGGATTGCCTCAGAGGTGCTTCTTAAATAGCCATCGTTACGATGTAACTGATGGCTGATCAGTCGAATACTGAGGATTTTGGTGCGAACTCCTGGCTAGTTGAGGAGATGTACGAGCGCTATCGCGACGAGCCAGAAACTCTGTCGACGGCGTGGCGTGAATTTTTCAGTGACTATAAGCCAGTTGGTTCGCCTAAGGCTGACCCGACCGGAGAGTTGGTCAGGCCAAGTTTTGTCGAGTCACCCGAGTATGTTCTTGAAACTAACTCAGTGCCGGCAGTTGCTGCGACGAAGTTAAAACCAAAACCTGAAGGCACTGTCTCGGGCAACGGTAAGTCGGCGGTCAAAGAGCCGATCTCACCTGAGGCGCCACCACGAGCACCGCGACCGATGGCTACTTTTGCGCCGGTAGAGCAGTCACCGTTAGAAGTTGTCGAACCTGAACCGTTGCGCGGCGTGTCATCGGTGATTGCCACGAACATGGATGCAAGCCTCACTGTGCCGACAGCGACGAGCGTGCGTCAAGTGCCGGCAAAACTTTTGGAAGTTAACCGCAAAGTCATAAACGGTTATCGCGAGCGAAGTGGCGAAAGCAAAATTAGTTTTACGCACCTAATCGGTTACGCAGTTGTGCGAGCGATTGCAGATGCGGTGCCGAATATGAAGCATGTTTATTCGGTCGATGAACAAGGCAAACCACAGATCAAAAAGTTCAATCGGGTGAACATGGGCTTGGCCGTTGATGTCGACAAGGGCAAAGGCCAACGAAGTTTGGTCGTGCCTGTTTTGCGCAACGCCGACACACTTGATTTCGCGGGTTTCTTGCTGACTTACGAAGACATCATTCGTAAAGTGCGGGCGAACAAATTGACGCTCGACGACTTTCAAGGTGCAAATGTCAGTTTGACCAACCCTGGCACGATTGGCACGCAGATGTCGGTGCCAAGGCTGATGACTGGTCAAGGTCTGATTGTCGGAGTAGGCACGATTGATTATTCGGCTGAGTTTCAAGGCAGTGACGAGCGTGCACTCGGTCGACTCGGTGTTTCGAAAGTTGTGACGTTAACCAGCACTTATGATCACCGCATCATTCAGGGTGCCGAGAGCGGCATGTTCTTGAAGTATGTACACGAGTTGTTGACCGGCGAACACAACTTCTACGCCGATGTGTTCAGCAGTCTTGGTGTGCCATATGAGTCGGTGAAGTGGCGTGACGACTCGAATTCACTTGATAGTGAGGACGCATTGCTCGAAAAGCAAATGCAAATTGCGACTTTGATTCGTGTACATCGAGTTCGTGGTCACTTGATTGCCGACCTTGATCCGTTGCACTGGCGAGCGCCTCGAATGCCACGCGAACTTGACCCTGCCACATATGGTCTGACCGTTTGGGACTTGGACCGTGAGTTTTTAACTGGTGGTGTTGGTGGCGTTAACCGTTCGACATTGGGCGAGTTGTTGGGTGTGTTGCGTGATGCATATTGCCGCACGATTGGTGTGGAGTACATGCATATTCAGAACACCGACGAACAGCGATGGATTCAAGAGCATTTCGAAGGTGTCAAGCGCAATGACTTTGAAGTTGACAAGATTCGAATTCTCGAACGGCTAAATTCAGCCGAGGCTTTCGAGCGATTTTTGTCGACTAAATATGTTGGTACAAAACGATTTGGTCTAGAAGGTGCCGAATCAGCAATTCCGATTCTCGACAAGATTTTGAATCTCGCAGCCGACGCCAAGATGGACGGCACCGTTATCGGCATGGCCCACCGTGGTCGATTAAATGTTTTGGCCAACGTCGTGGGCAAAGAATACGACCAAATTTTTCAAGAATTCGAAGGATATGTCGACCCGTCATCGGTGCAAGGCTCGGGCGACGTCAAATACCACCTTGGTGCAATAGGTGAATTCGTCGCACAAAGCGGCTCGAAGATGCATGTCGAGTTGGTCTCGAACCCGAGTCACTTAGAAACCGTCAACCCCGTAGTGCTTGGCACGGTGCGCGCAATGCAAGACCAAATCGAGCCGCCGCTTGCATACAGTGTTTTGCCTTTGGCGATTCATGGTGACGCAGCATTTGCGGGTCAAGGTGTGGTTGCTGAATGCTTGGCGATGAGCGACACGTCGGGTTATCGCGTCGGCGGAACAATCCATTTAATTATCGACAACCAAATTGGTTTTACGACTTCACCCGAATATGCACGGTCATCGCAATATTGCAGCGATGTTGCCAAGACAGTGCAGGCGCCGATTTTTCATGTCAACGGCGACGACCCAGAAGCATGTGTGCGAGTTGCGCAGTTGGCCTATGAGTATCGCCAGAAGTTTCACAAAGATGTCGTGATTGACATGATTTGCTATCGCCGATACGGCCACAACGAAGGTGATGATCCGAGTTATACGCAGCCGCTGATGTACAAAGCGATCGCCGAGCGTCGCAGTGTGCGAAAACTCTATGTCGAGACGCTTGTCAAGCGCGGTGACATTTCAGTTGAGCAAGCCGAAAAATCGCTTACCGAATATCAAGCCAAACTTCAAGGCGCGCTCGAACAGACACGCGCAAAGACGACCGAAAAAGTGATTGCTGCCAAGCCGCCGGCACCGATCGGAGTTGTTCCACAAATTGAAACTGGTGCACCACGTCAAAACTTAGATGCTGTCTTGGCGCAATTGAGCAACTATCCGGCCGGCTTCATGGTGCACCCGAAATTGTTGCGCCAGTTTGAAGCACGAGACGCGATGGTTGCCAGCGAAGGCGAAGTTGATTGGGCAACCGCGGAAGCCTTGGCGATAGGCAGTTTGGTACTTGAAGGCACATCAGTTCGACTTGCAGGTCAAGACTCGCGTCGCGGAACGTTCAGTCACCGTCACTCAACATTGATCGACTATCTAAACGAAACTAGATGGGTGCCTTTGGCGCAGATACCTGGCGCAACTGGTCGATTCTGGGTCTACGACTCGCTGTTGAGCGAATATGCGGCGCTCGGTTTCGAATATGGATATGCGCACTCGAATCAAAAAGCACTCGTGATGTGGGAAGCGCAATTCGGAGACTTCGTCAACGGTGCGCAGATTATCATCGATCAATATTTAGTTGCCGCCGAAGATAAATGGCAACAACGCAACGGACTCGTTTTGCTGTTGCCTCACGGCTACGAAGGTCAAGGCCCCGAACACTCGTCGGCTCGAATTGAACGCTTTTTGCAATTGTGCGCTGAGGACAACATTCAAGTTTGTAACCCGACGACCGCGGCTCAGTACTTTCACTTGTTGCGTCGCCAAGTCAAGCAAGATCGCCTCAAGCCCCTGGTGATTTTCTCGCCGAAGCAACCATTGCGCATGAAGCAGAGTCGCTCAACGCTTAATAGTTTGAGCATTGGAAGTTTTGAAGAAGTTCTAGACGACCCGACGATTACGAATGCCGGTGAGGTTTCACGAATCATTTTCTGTAGCGGCAAAGTTGTGTGGGATGCATTCGCTGAAAGAGACAAACGCGGTGCCAAATATGCGATTGTTCGCCTCGAACAGCTTTATCCATTTCCAATAGAAAAGATCAGACAGATCTTGGCGAAGTATAAGAACGCCAAAGAGCTTGTTTGGTTGCAAGAAGAACCCGAGAATATGGGTCCAAGATATTTTGTTGATGACCGTATTTGGTCTTTGAAACAAGAGGGCTACTCACTGCATCATGTGGCACGAGTTGAATCGGGTAGTCCGGCAACTGGCTCGAAGACAATTCACGACCAAGAACTTGACGACCTAATGGCGCAAACATTCGCTAACTGGTAACTAGTTAGCGGTGGTTGAATGAGAGGATGATTAAACCTTTCTCGCATGTCGTCGTTGACGGCTCAAATCTTGCGACAGAGGGTCGAATAGAACCAAGTCTTAAGCAGTTGAACGAGGCTGTATTGGCTTTCATGAAAGAGTTTCCTGGCACGAAAGTCACGGTGGTTGTCGATGCAACTTTTGGCCATCGAGTTGATCGCCGCGAGCGAGCCGAGTTTGACGAGGCGATTAACAACAACGAACTTGTGGCGCCTCCAGCAGGTGCCGTCGGTCGTGGCGATGGTTTTGTTTTGACGATTGCCGACAAAGTCAAAGCAAGTGTTTTATCGAACGATAGTTATCAAGAATTTCACGATCAATATAAATGGTTGTTCGATGAAGGACGATTGATTGGCGGCAAGCCAGTGCCGAATGTCGGATGGGTTTTCATTCAGCGTTTACCAGTGCGCAAGCAAGCAGGTCGTGAAACGGCGGCAACTTTACGTCGCGCAAAATCGACCCGTGTCGCGATGCGACCGATGCCTGTGCCTAAATCGCCACCACCGAGTTCGCGCGCGATAGCGACGGCGGTCAAATCTCAGGCGACAAACGCCAAATCTGGTGCCGCGACGAAATCAACGCAACCTCCGAAACTTAACGATCTGACGACGTTTTTGAATTTCGTAGAAAAAAATCCGATTGGTACAAAAGTTAAAGGCTTGGTCGATAGTTATGCGTCGCATGGCGTCTATGTGAAGATTGGCGAAGTCTCGGGTTACTTGCCGATGCGATTGATGGCGAACCCGACTCCGCGAAGCGCTCGCGAGCACGTCAAACTTGGGGCATCACTGAACTTGGTAGTTGTGGGTTATACGCCGTCACGCCGAAGTGTCGAGTTGGCAGTTTCAGGTATGGAGACCATGGCTCAAAAGAGTGTCGCAAAGTCGGCAAATGGGCGCACGGCAAAGAGTGCGTCGCCACGGGTGGCAATCAGCAAAAAGGCAAAGCGACGAGCTCAGCACCCTAAGTCGGTTGCGAAGAAAAATCTGCCGACTAAGAAGCGCTAATCAGTTTTTGAGTACGGTGTTGTCGTGCTGATTGCGACGTGGAACGTAAATTCACTCAAGGCCCGACTTGATCGTGTTACCCAGTGGGTCAATGAGAATCAGCCCGATGTGTTGTGTATGCAAGAAACCAAAATGAAAGACGAGGTATTTCCAGCGTTGACCTTCGCCGAACTGGGTTACGAGTCGGCTCATTTTGGACAAGGTCAATGGAATGGCGTGGCGATCATTTCAAAAGTTGGACTGATCGATGTGGTCAACAACTTCGCCAAACCGATCGAGCCTGATAATGAGGCACGAATTATTTCTGCTACGTGTGCTGTG
>Ga0214923_10008033_pt1 | contig 11347 bp, 7 predicted proteins | sample LL1510_MetaG_FD_177993 | JGI IMG/M metagenome (GOLD analysis project Ga0214923, IMG submission 177993) | Freshwater microbial communities from Lake Lanier, Atlanta, Georgia, United States - LL-1510 | ecosystem: Environmental > Aquatic > Freshwater > Lake | place: USA: Georgia | collected 2015-10-15 | reverse complement strand
CGATTCACCTTATTCAAAGCGATTTGCTGTTTGCCAAGTTCGCCTTTGGCATAAGCCTCTATAGCGTTTACGATATTTCCCACATAGCTAAGATCTTGAGGGCGGCCCGGACTAAAGCCTGGGGTTTCATCGCTGCACCAAATAATTTGATCAGCAGCTGCTTCAATCTCAGCAATTTTGTAGCGATCTTGGAGTTTCTTATACCCTGCAAAATAAAGGACACTGCATCCTTTTGCCCTAAGGTTTTGCCCTATGGAAAAAAGAACCGCATTGCCAAGGCCGCCGCCTATTAACAGAACAGTTTGATTGGTTGGAATTTCGGTTGGTTCACCCGTTGGTCCCATCAACACCACAGGTTCTCCTGGTTTTAAAAGTTGGCAAAGGTTTGAGGAACCGCCCATTTCAAGAACGATTGTTGAAAGCAGACCTTTTTCAGGGTCAACCGAAGCGCCGGTTAAGGCCAGACCTTCCATGGCAAGGCGAGTTTTATTTACAAGTGGCGCTAAGGTTTCAAAGTTTTGTAGGCGGTAAAATTGTCCAGGTTTAAAGGCTTTTGCTGCCAAGGGCGCCTTAATCACAACTTCGACAATGTTTGGGGTTAGGCGGTTGATAGCCTCAACCTTTGCACGGAGGAGGTTATTGATGTTGCTTAAGAATCCGCTTAAGTCTTTTTGGCCAGGGGTGCGTTTCAACACGCGGCTTATAACTGGATAACCTTGCTTGGCACTGCCCATGGCTTTGACCACATTTCCAGCGAAGGAAGGGTGGAGGTCACCAAAGAAACTTGTGCCCTTATTATTTCTAAAGCGCATCAAAACATGGACCTCTTGCGGTTTTGCGAGGCGCTCAGGGGACACAGGTTCGCCATTTTCATTAATTGCCTGAAAGGTCAGGTTTTTACCGGCTGTATTCAGGGTGATTTGATCGGGTGTATCATAGCGTAAATTGGTATTTGGCTTGGTTCCGGCGGCAACCAAAATGCTGTGTGCAGATAGAGTAAGTTCTCTGTCCTTGTGCTTAACGGTTAAGCTTTCGGCAGAGCCATATGGATCAACATTGACCCGAATAGGTGTGGCGTGATCCAAAATGCTAATCCCTTCTTGAATGGCAAGGGCAACCTCCTCGTGATTCAGGGTATAACTTGGGGCATCCGTTATGTCGCGACGATAGGCAATTGTAGCGCCTCCCCACTTTTGAATAAGCTTTTGAACTTCAAGGGGGTTTTCTGCTGTATTTATTGCACGGGCATGTTCCAGCATTTCATCGGCCAAGGCATTCTCATAAGCTGTCCACCCGTTTCGAACGTTTGTTTCGCCCAATTCAAGGGCAAGCTCATGATAACGATCAGAAAACTTTTTAACCTGTACAGGATAATATGCCATGGCTTCGGTTGCTGTATCAATGGCGGTTAGGCCGCCGCCAATGACAACGACTGGCAGGCGAATTTGAAGGTTGGCAATAGAATCTTTTTTAGCGGCACCTGTTAGCTGAAGGGCCATTAAAAAATCACTGGCCTGACGCACACCAGGTGCAAGAGCGTTTTCCATATCAATTAAGGTCGGACTGCCTGCGCCAAGACAAAGGGCCACATGATCAAAACCTAAGTCAAAAGCCTGATCGATTGTCAATGTTCCGCCCAATCGTACGCCACCAATCAGGCTAAATTGAGAACGGCGTTCTAACAAAAGGCGAATGATTTTCAAGAAATTTTTGTTCCAACGTACCGTGATGCCATATTCAGCAACACCACCAAAGCCGCCCAATATACGTTCATCAAGGGGTTCGCTGATTTGATCAAGATTATAAATCGGCTTAAAAGTGGTTCTTGAACCATCTAAGTTAATGCCGTTAAGATTTTCTGGAAGAGGCTCGATCTTTAATCCTTCAATCCCCACCACTGTATGTCCATCGTTCATAAGGTGATGGGCAAGCGTAAATCCAGCGGGACCCATGCCTGCCACCAGGACGGTTTTACCGCTTTCGGGCAGGGGCAGGGGACGCTTAAAGTTTAATGGATTCCATCGGGTCAAGAGGCTGTAAATCTCAAATCCCCAAGGCAGGCCCAAGATGTCATTTAATATTTGTGTTTCAATGCCGGGGATATTCACAGGTTCTTGTTTTTGATAGATGCATGATTTCATGCAGTCATTGCAAATGCGATGACCTGTGCCGGCAACCATAGGATTATCAATAATGGCTGTGGCGAGTGCCCCAAGGCTGCAGCCCTCTGATTTGAGTTTATTCATCTCAGAGATTTTTTCCTCTAACGGACAACCAGTCAGGTTGGTGCCGAAATAATTCTTTTGAAAACGCCCTGTCTCGGGAATTTTTGATTTAAGGCCTTTGGAACAGGAATCCTTGCCTTGCTTATGACACCAAATGCAGTAATTAGCCTGATCCAACGCTTGTTCACGGTTGACGCCTGTATCAGTTAGGGGAAATCCTTCCCGTTTGCGTAAATCGTTTAGATGCCACCTACCGCCGGAATCTTGAACAAGGCCATGAATCAAATGATCAAAATCAAGTTTTTGCGGTGTTTTGAAAAGAACCCCGTCTTTATGAAGTCTTTTGCCTTTTTCGGTCAGCGTTGCCCATGCGGCATATTTGGCCGCTTGTTCTAGGATGTCCTTGTTATTTTCTTCGTCTTGTTGCCAAACGGTAATAGCCTTTGCAAATTCAAGTTCTGAGGATAGAGGCAGGTTATTTTTGACAGCGCTTGCTTCTTCATCAGTGACTGAGGGGTATTTTTTGACCGCATATCGTTGCACGAATTGCCGCTTGACGGACATTAGAGGGGTAAGGTCGCTGTGTGCCGTTTGAAGAGCCATAACCTCAGTTTTGATGTTAAAGAGATTGCTTATAAAATCCTCTAAGATCGGCGCTAGGGCAATAATCAGATTGCTTTCTTCAATCGGCATAAGCGGAACGTTACGGACAGTTGTTAAGGCAGCGCTAAGGTCAGCGGAGGTTTCCTTTAAGAAATCCTGAAACGCCGCGTCAACCTTGGCAAGACCCTGGTTCGTATAAAGATCCTCAAAAGCAAGGTTGTAGGAAAGATAGAGGGAGGGCGATGAGTTATGCATTTATTCTCATTAACACTTTATCAACAGTTACGTTCTATAATACAGGGTGTAAGTGAGGGGGAAGGTCGTCCCTGCTAAAAAGGTGCCTAGGCCATTTTTAAATGGGTTTGGGAATTTGGTCACCTTACAATAAAACACTATTCTAAAAACCTTAATGCCTTCTTAAAACTTATCAACACCATATTCTGAGTGTACGTTTTTTGCAATAAATCTGTTCATTCCAATAGAGTTTGTGTATACCTGAAGGCGAATGGGATTTCTAGATTTGTTAAGTTCCCAATAGACCCTTCTTAAAGTGAGTTCTTAAATGGCAACGGTGTATCTAGGTTTGGGTAGTAATCTTGGCGATCGAAGGGCCTATTTAAAGGCAGCAATTCAGGGTTTAAGTCGAATTTTAACGGATATCGAAGAATCTTCCATTTATGAAACGGATCCTCAATACGTTACCGACCAGCCAGTATTTTTAAATCAAGTAGTTTCAGGCAAAACCGATCTAGAACCTTTGGAATTTTTAAAGCATTGCCAAAGTATTCAAACAGAGGTTGGCCGTACGCCTCAGACAGTGCGGTTTGGTCCCAGGGAAATTGACATTGATATTTTAAGTTTTGGCGATGTTGTTTTAAAAACAGACATAATTGAAATTCCCCATCCCCGCCTTTATGAGCGTTTATTTGTTCTTGTGCCTTTATGCGAGATCGTCCCCAATTGGTTATGTCCTAAAACGGGCAAGTCGGTTCAAGATTTAATTCAAAAACTTTAGGATCTGTAAAATTCACCATCACATGGTGATATTTTCACCATTAAGTGGTGATATTTTCACCATTAAGTGGTAAAAAGAACATACGAGGTCTTTGAATAAGAGAAAATTGATGTATCCGCGTTTTCTGAGTGAACGTATTTTATCAACAAGCATGCCTGTTATTTTGATTAATGGTGCTCGTCAAGTTGGAAAGAGCACCCTGGTCAAAACTCTTTTTGGGGGCACGCACGATTATGTGACATTAGATGACCCTCAAACTTTATTTCTGGTCAAAAGAAACCCTTTAAATTTTGTTCAAAATCAACTCAGGCCCCTAATAATTGACGAGATCCAACGTTACCCAGATATCTTATTGGCCATTAAGATGATTGTGGATGAAAAACGACAACCCAGGCATTTCGTGCTAACGGGTTCTGTCAATGTGTTGGGTTTAAAAGATTTAAAGGATTCTCTTGCGGGGCGTATGGTTGTTTATAATTTGTGGACCTTGTCTCAAGAAGAAATTCAAGGAAAGCAATCTTCTTTTCTAGAGAGCTTATTTTCAGAAAAATTACAAATCCCATCTTTTGATTTTTCTGTGGATATTTTTAACAGAATTCAAAGAGGTGGATATCCTCTTGTTTTGTTAGAAAAGGATCCGGATTCTCGAAGAGAATGGATTTATGCCTATATTACTCAATTAATTAACAAAGACATTCGTGATTTATCTAACATCGAAGGACTGACAGAAATTCCTAATATCTTAGGTTTACTCGCGAGTCGAACAGGTTCTTTATTAAATGTAAACGACTTATCGCGTTCGTTGCATATTCCCCATACAACCTTAAAAAGATATTTAAGTCTGCTTCAATCATCTTTTTTGTTTTGCCCCCTTAATCCATGGGAGAAGAATTTTGGCAAAAGGCTTACCAAATCAGGCAAGTCTTTTTTAAATGACACGGCCATTGTGGAATGTCTTTTAAACAAAGACACACGAACGGATTCTGTATTTTTTGGCCATATCTTAGAAAATTTTGTGATGCTTGAATTGGTAAAACAACTTTCTTACAAAATGAGATTTGTGAAATTACATCATTTCCGTTCTGTGAACGGAGAGGAAGTGGATTTTGTTTTAGAGGCTATGAATGGTGATGTTGTGGCTATAGAAGTTAAATCATCCTCTCAGTTTTCTTTAAAGGATACAAAAGGCCTTCAGCTTTTAAAGCAGTCTCTTGGAGAAAAATTTAAACAAGGCATTCTTTTATATCGCGGACAAAATATGCTACCTATTGAATCAAAGATCTGTGCGGTGCCTGTGGAGGCTTTATGGTCATAGATCTTTATGGAGCTTTTATTTCAATCTTATAAGGACCATGACGTTATGTTGGTTGATAGCCATTGTCACTTAAATTTTCCTGAATTCAAAGACGATCTGGATGCTGTTATAAAAAAGGCAGCCGAACAGGGTGTTAAGACACTTTTGACAATTAATACCAAACTCTCTGAGGCCAAAGACATTCAAAGGATTGCTGATCTCTATCCGAATGTTTTTTGCACCGTGGGCGCGCATCCTCATGATGCAGTGGATCATAATTATGATGGGGTTTATGAGGATTTGATTAGGTTGGTCCAGCATCCAAAAGTTGTCGGGGTTGGTGAAACTGGCCTTGATTATTATTATGAGAACAGTCCGCGCGCCGAGCAGATAGAGTCTTTTAGAACCCACATCAGGGCATCGATTGAACTTGATTTGCCGCTGGTGATTCACACACGTGATGCTGATGAGGATACGCTTAATACCATCAAAGACTTTCCAAGGGCAAAAGGGGTGTTTCACTGCTTTAGCGGCAGTAAAGATTTGGCAAAAGCAGCCTTGGATCTTGGGTTTTATATCTCCTTTTCAGGGATTATCACCTTTAAAAAAGCAGAAGATTTGCGCGAAGTTGCTGGCTTTGTGCCAATGGACCGTATTTTGGTTGAAACGGATTCGCCGTTTTTAGCACCGATTCCTCATCGGGGTGCACGAAACGAGCCTGCCTATACGTACATTACGGCTATGAAATTATCCGAAATCAAAGGCATTTCTTTAGAGGACGTTGCTCATCAAACAACTAAAAATTTCTTTCAGTTGTTTGATAGGTGTGGAAAAAATTAAGAAGAAAGAGCTTTTAGAATCTGAATTCAAGTTACGCATCTTTCCTCTTAGTGTTGCAATTACACTATGTAGTAAGCTGATATACCTCCTATCTTGCTTTTTTGGCAAAATAAGGGTAGGAAATAGATTAGAATCTATTCCTATTTTTTATTTTCATAAGGTTGTAATGGCAAAAGCGTCCACGTTACTTGGGACTTTTACCCCAGAAACATTATTAAGTTCTTATAAACAAATGGTGCTTATTCGAAGATTTGAAGAAAAAGCTGGGCAGTTATATGGAATGGGTTTGATCGGTGGATTTTGCCATCTCTATATTGGTCAGGAAGCTGTTGTAGTAGGTCTTCAGGCTGCCATGCAGAAACAAGATACTGTTATCACCAGTTATCGTGACCATGGTCATATGTTGGCCTGCGATATGGACCCTAGAGGCGTTATGGCCGAATTAACAGGGCGAGAAGGGGGATATTCTCGTGGTAAGGGCGGTTCGATGCATATGTTTAGCCGTGAGAAAAATTTCTTTGGCGGACATGGTATTGTGGCGGCTCAAGTTCCTATTGGTGCTGGGATGGCGCTTGCTCATCAATACAAGGGTGACAACGGGGTCTGCATGACCTATTTCGGAGATGGCGCTGCAAACCAAGGTCAGGTCTACGAAGCTTTTAACATGGCAGCTTTGTGGAAATTACCCGTTGTTTTTGTTATTGAAGACAATCAGTACGGCATGGGAACTTCAGCGACACGTGCATCAGCGAATGCGGATTTTTATAAGCGCGGAGAACCTTATGGTATTCCAGGTCAAGTGGTCGATGGCATGGATCTATTTGCTGTCAAAGAAGCTGGTGATTGGGCGACAGAATATGCCCGTTCTGGAAAAGGTCCTGTAATCTTGCATGTAAAAACCTATCGTTATCGCGGTCATTCTATGTCAGATCCTGGAAAATACCGTAGTAAGGAAGAAGTTGAGAATATGCGCCAGAATTTTGATCCGCTTGAAAGAGTTCGTCAATTTATCCTGGATCATAAGATCGGCAGCGAAGAAGATTTAAAAGCAATTGATAAAGATATCAAAGACATCATGGCTGAAACCATTGAATTTGCTCAAACGTCTCCAGAACCAGATCCATCGGAACTCTATACCGATATTCTTATCGAAAACGTGTAATAAGGACCAGTTGTATGACCCAGACTCTCACAGTTCGTGAAGCCTTAAGAGATGCTATGGCGGAAGAGATGCGCCGTGACCCAAACGTATTTTTAATGGGTGAAGAAGTTGCTGAATATCAAGGTGCATATAAAGTGAGCCAGGGATTGCTCGATGAATTTGGTGCAAAAAGGGTAGTTGATACTCCTATTACGGAACATGGTTTTGCGGGTCTTGCCGTTGGTGCCGCATTCTTGGGACTCCGCCCAATTGTTGAATTTATGACGTTTAACTTTTCCATGCAGGCTATGGATCATATTATAAACTCTGCTGCAAAGACCTTGTATATGTCAGGCGGACAGATGGGATGTCCGATTGTGTTTAGAGGCCCTAACGGAGCAGCATCCAGAGTGGGGGCTCAACATTCTCAATGCTTTGCCAGCTGGTTTGCACATTGTCCTGGCCTTAAAGTTGTAAGTCCCTATTCTGCAGCCGATGCAAAAGGATTACTCAAATCAGCAATTCGTGACCCAAACCCAGTTATTTTCTTGGAAAATGAATTGATCTATGGCCGTTCTTTTGAGGTGCCGACAGATTCAGATTATCTAATTCCAATTGGAAAGGCTGCTGTTGTTAGGCAAGGAAAAGATGTTACGATAACAGCTTTTTCGATTACTGTGGGCTTTGCCTTAGAAGCCGCTGAGAAATTAGCAGAGATGGGAATCGACGCTGAGGTTATTGATCTTAGAACCATTCGACCACTGGATACAGAGACAATTTTAGATTCTGTTAAAAAGACCAATCGAATTGTAAGCGTTGAAGAAGGCTGGCCTTTTGCTGGTGTTGGTTCTGAAATTTGCACGTTGGTTTGTGAAAAAGCATTTGATTACTTAGATGCTCAGCCTGCGCGCGTTGCAGCTGAAGATGTGCCGCTGCCTTATGCTGCGAATCTTGAGAGATTAGCATTACCCAGCGCAGAGAAAATTATCCAAGCCGTAAAAGCTGTTTGTTATAAGTGAGGACTTAAAATGCCGATTCAAATCTTAATGCCTGCCTTAAGCCCCACAATGACCGAGGGAAACCTTGTCAAATGGCATAAAAAAGAAGGCGATGTAATTAAGGCTGGGCAAGTCCTTGCAGAAATTGAAACCGATAAAGCTACCATGGAAGTTGAAGCTGTTGATGAGGGAATTTTGGCTAAGATCCTGGTTGCTGAGGGAACAGATGACGTTAAGGTCAACCAGCTGATTGCTTTGATTTTGGAGGAAGGAGAGGATGCCTCCAGTCTTGATAATCTGAAAACTCCGGTACTTGCAGCAGCGCCGGTGACAAAGCCGGTTACTGAAACAATAGCACCAGAAATTGAAAAAGCAGCAGCATCTGTGCATGAGCATGAAGGGGAAAGGGTCTTTATCACGCCTTTAGCAAAGCGCATTGCTGAACAAAATCATGTCGATTCTAGAACAATTATGGGCTCAGGTCCTAATGGTCGAATTGTAAAAGCTGATGTGGAAAAAGCCCTAAATGGTGGTTTAGATAGAGCTGCAGTGCCTGCCTTAAGCTTGGGCGGTTATACGGACATTAAATTGAACGGTATGCGTAAAGTTATCGCAAAAAGGTTGACTGAATCGAAGCAGACCGTTCCTCATTTTTACTTAAGTGTAGATTGCGAATTAGATACCTTAATGGATTTTCGTCGCCAACTTAATAATCGACCCAGTGCGTCTTATAAATTGTCGGTTAATGATTTTGTGATTCGCGCTTGTGCGTTGGCGTTAAAAGAAGTGCCAGAGGCAAATGTAACCTGGCATGAAACTTATGTGCGTCAATATAACAACGCGGACATAAGCGTGGCTGTTGCAGTTGATGGCGGCCTTGTAACGCCAGTTATCAGGGCTTGTGAACAAAAGTCAGTGGCTGAGCTTTCCTCTGAAATGAAGTCCTTGGCGACAAGAGCGCGAGCAGGTAAATTAATGCCAGAGGAATACCAAGGCGGTAATTTTTCCTTATCAAACCTTGGTATGTATGGCGTGAAAAGCTTTGCGGCGATTATCAATCCGCCACAGGCTTGTATTCTTGCAGTGGGAGTGGGGGAAGAGCGAGCGATTGTTAAAAACGGTCAGATTGTTGTTGCAACAGTGATGAATTGTACTCTATCCGTTGATCACAGAGCCGTCGATGGCGCCATTGGGGCAAGGTTTTTGGCGGCGTTTAAATCCTTGATCGAGAATCCGTTGGGGTTATTTGTCTAATAAGGGCTATAGCATAGCTTTTCTTTAAATGAATAAGAGAAAATATTATAAAAAACAACGGACGCATAAATTTTTATGAATTATACTAAGAATGTTTTAGTATGATGCAGCTGTTGCGAATAATCAACGAGGTCAAAATGTGGTATTTTAGCTGGATGCTTGGGACGGGGCTCGCTTGTACTTTTGCTATTTTAAACGCAATGTGGCTGGAGTTGGATTAATACGGCGAAGCTAACGCCTACAATGAATTTATTCAAGAAATCTAAAGTTATTAAAGTGAATTTCCTATGGGGATTGCACCTTTTTGCTATCAAAGAGACTTAAATCAAAAATACATAAAAGAATTGTTTTTCTTATAGTTAATAAGTTGTATATAAGTACAGCATTTGTTAAATAAAAATAATCATTTATAATTATGTTTTTTCAATTTCTCTCTTTGTTTTCATTTATATGCAATTTAATAGTCATGTCTTTTTTATCTCAGCTAGAAGCCATGGATTTAGAAGGCATATCAGGCAAGCCTGTCACAGCAGCATCTTTCTCTGAAAAAGAAACTAGCTCAGATGAAGATCAGTTCGAAGATGAAACTGAGGCTCAAGAATTGTTCTATCAGGCTGAATTGCGTGCTAAGCATTTAAACCCAACCGATTACACGCTTTCAATACTTGATGGTAGAATTAATCACCTTCAAACACTTATAAATACGTGTATTGACAGAACGATTGATGCAGGAGAACTATTAGATAGAATAAGTGATTTTTACGGTTATTCAGAAAAATTCAAAAGTGAGCATTTTCCAAAATCGTGGGTAAAACCTACATCCTTTTTTGACGATTTTAGACGTAAGCTTTGCAGTACACTTAATATTTACGAAGAATTCAAAGAGTTAGTTGTTAAATATAAAGGCAAAAGAGATCCGAACAATAAAAAAGAACTAGAACTTTTTTATATTAATTGTTTAATGCGCTTAAATGGATTGCGGCTTACAAGAGAAGCTCATGCTTCTTTTTATCAGGATCAAGATGAAAGCGAATATGACTTTCTAAAAATAATTTCTAATTTGTTGGTTAGAACATTAAAACCGGAACGTTTAAAGCAATATGACTTTTTAATAAGTCTGTATAGATACGATGCTGCTGAAAATGGAGTGCGTTTTAGTTTTGATGCCCTTAACGAATACACTAAAAAATCATTTAGTGATGCTCAATTTTCAGAATTAGGCAGCCATACAAATCGTATTCAAAATAAAGCCTACTCGTATTCAAAATAAAGCCTACCAAAAAGCAATAAGAGATAAAATAGGGCGCATCGCATCAAAAATAAAAAAATATGAAAAGGATCTTGAAAGAAAAATACTGGAAAATATGAACACATGTGGGCGACTTAGCGATCTGTCTACAAACATGAAATTAGCTAGTTTTTGTTATTATAGCGCGCTTGATTTAACCCAGGGATATAACCAAATTTTAGTTGAACTTTGTGAATATAAAACTCTTCTGCAAGAATTGAAAAATAAAGAAGAAAAAGATTCTTTACCTAGAGTATTACCAGCGGTTAAAGAAAGAAAAAAGAAACAAACACCGCCAGTTGTGCTGACGGAATTAAGGAAAGCGGTGGATTCGTCTGTTGATCCTCAAGAAAAGGAACCGGAAATGATGCCTGGGCAAGAGGTAAAAGATACTGCGTCTTTTGTTCCTGAAGTATTGCCAACCTCATTAGAGGCTGTTGAATCAGTTGCCACATATGGAACAGATCCTTTAGAGGTAGGGGTAGATGTTGTGGCCGAGCCAAAAAAAGAAAGGGTCAAAAAACGTGGCGTTCCAGATTTGTCGCGTGCCCAAAATCCACCTTTCAGTTTAGAGCAAGATATTGAACAGCAAAAAGAAGCAGCAACTGATTCAGGCTTACTTCAAAGCTTAACAAGAGATATAAGAGGCTATCCGGCTTGGATTCAAGATTTACTCACAGGTAAGCAAT